>ERZ795054.236-NODE-236-length-85749-cov-9.968049_pt1 | contig 85749 bp, 59 predicted proteins | sample MGYA00375138_ERZ795054 | MGnify/ENA primary metagenome ERZ795054 (study PRJEB30183, sample SAMN05720215) | anaerobic digester metagenome | isolation source: active sludge of municipal wastewater-treating anaerobic digesters | place: USA | collected 2014-12-23 ... | reverse complement strand
GTTCCTGCTCGCCGGACACCCGGTTCATGACATGATACGCGATCCCGCCCAATGCTGTTCGTGGTCGTCTGGCCATACGGCCATCTTATCAGGGATTCAACACCGAATCAATGGCTTATGACCCCTTTTCTGCGCCCAACACCGAATCAATGGCTTATGACCCCTTTTCTGCGCTAGCCGAGCCCTGGAGGCCCTCTTGCGAACGATCGTTATCGACCGGGAGAAGCCGGAAGATCGTTCGAGCACAGGCCCCTCGACGACCACGAGGTGAGCGCCCGGTGCCGTGGCGGTGAGGCCGTTCCGTACCGTTTTGGCCCCGCGGGGATCCGTTCGGTACAATGAGGTGTATGACCGCTACGGTGTTCAGTATTCGCAGGGCTTTCCTCGCCACGGCGGCCTCTGTCATGCCCATGTCGGCCGTGGCGTTGGCTGACGGCAACCTCCTGGCCGGTTACGAGCCGTCGGAAGTCGGGGCGGTGACGATACGGGCGGGGAGCAGTGACCCGGGATTGACAGTGGCCTGGCCGGTGGAGGGGGGCGTCGGCGGGGTGCCAACGGCCACGGAAGGGCGGCACGTACTCAAGCTGCACTGGAGCGGCGAGACAGACCGCAAGGTGCAGGTTCGGCACGAGTGGTTCGGGCGGACGTTCGATCTGCCGGGCATGACCGCCGGTATCGCGGAGATCAAGGTCGATGTCTACGTTGCCTCCCCATCGGCTCTGGCCCAGACCGCGGGGATCTGGGACGACGTTCTCGGCTGGACGGCCGGTTGTCCTGTGCCCACGGCCGTCAATCAGTGGTTCACCGTCTCGATGAACGTCGGCCAGATCAAGAAGTACTCGCTGAGCCATATCGCCGCGCTTTTGTTCGAGAATCTGGCCGGCAGCAGCGGGACGATCTACCTCGACTATCTCCGGCTGGTACCGACACGGCAGATCCGGTTCGCCGGGCGCGACTGGATCGTCAAGAGCGGCGACGGGCAGGGACCGGGCCCCAACGACTTCTCCCAGAGCGAAGAGAATGTCTGGGTTGATGCTTCTGGTCGACTGCACCTCAAGATCGTGCCGCGTTGCGGCCGGTGGTTCTGCAGCGAGATCATCGCCCGGGAGTCGCTCGGCTACGGTACGTACCTCTTCACCGTGGACAGTCGAGTGGATGGTCTGGACCCGAACGCTACCCTGGGTCTGTTCACCTGGGACACCGCCGCCCCGCAGTACCACTACCGCGAGATTGACTTCGAGTTCGGCCGGTGGGGTGATCCCGCCAGCGCCAACTCCCAGTATGTCATCCAGCCTTGGGAGGCGGCCGGAAACATGCTCCGCTTCAACATCAACTACCTGAGCGGTATCGATTCGACAACGCACGTCATGACCTGGGCTTCCGAGGCGATTTCCTTCCAGAGCTACTACGGGGAGGCATGCGTGGTTCCGTCCCAGTCACACGTCATCCGGACCTGGCGGTACGCCGGGGCAGACAATCCTCCCCCGGGCGGCGAGAACACCCGGATGAACCTCTGGCTGATCAACGGCGACCCACCTGTGAACGGCCGCGATGTCGAGGCGATCATCTCCGATTTCCGGTACTCATCCGTGCCTCTGGCGGATAGCGACCGCGATGGCATCTATAACCCTTGCGACATTTGTGCAGGCACAATTCCGGGTGCGGTCGTCGACGCGAACGGCTGCCCGCCGTTCATACCGGGCGACGTCGACCGCGATGGGGACGTGGACGGTGCCGACTTCACGGCGTTCAAGGACTGCATTTCAGGCTCGGGAATCTCAATCGCCGGCTCCTGCTCGGCTATGGATTTCGACGGTGACGGCGACGTGGATCAGGACGATTTCGGTGCTCTGCAGCGGTGCTACAGTGGGACCAAGACGCCGGCCGATCCCGGTTGCGGCGGATGAACTCTCGGGACCGGTTGAACTGCGGACCGGGCAAATCGGTCACCGGGGCAGCAATCACAGGCAGGGGGTATTCACACGATGCGAGCAGGTGTGCTGTCGATCGCAGCCTTCCTCTGCGCGGTCGCGGGGGCAGAGGGGGAATCGAGCCCTCGCCCCAACATCCTCTGGATCACCAGCGAGGACAACGGTCCGCACCTGGGCTGTTACGGCGATGCCTACGCGACCACCCCAACGCTCGATGGACTGGCCGCCAAGGGTTGTGTGTATCTGAACGTGTGGTCGAGCGCCCCGGTGTGTGCCCCCGCTCGGACGGCGATCATCACCGGCGTCTACCCGCCGTCGCTGGGCGCAGAGCACATGCGAAGCCTGGTCCCGATGCCCGCGCCCATGCGGATGTTCCCCCAGCTGCTCCGCGAGGCGGGTTACTACTGCACCAACAACAGCAAGGAGGACTACAACCTGGAGAAGCCGGGCAAGGTCTGGGATATGTCCTCCGCCAAGGCCCACTGGCGCAACCGCCGGATCGGCCAGCCCTTCTTCGCGGTGTTCAACCTCGGAGTGACCCATGAAAGCCAGATCCGCAAGCGGCCGCATCAGTGGAAGCACGATGTCGCCCGCGTTCGCGTGCCCGTCTATCATCCCGATACCCCCGAGGTCCGGCAGGACTGGGCCCAGTACTACGATCAGCTGAGCGAGATGGACAGTATCGCCAGCCAGCACCTCCGCGAGCTGGAGGAGGCCGGTGTCGCGGACGACACGATCGTCTTCTACTACGGCGACAATGGGCCGGGGATGCCGCGCGGCAAGCGCTCGCCGTGTGATTCCGGTCTGCACGTGCCCCTGATCGTCTACCTTCCACCAAAGTGGCGGAACCTGGCCGCGACGGACTACGCGAGTGGAGGGCGGAGCCAGCGACTGATCCGTTTCGAGGACCTGGCGCCCACGGCGCTGAGCCTCGCCGGGATCCAGCCGCCGGGCTGGATGCAGGGCCGGACGTTCCTGGGGCCTTGCGAGATGCCGTCGCCGGAGTACATCACCGGTTTCCGAGGCCGCATGGATGAACGCTACGACCTGGTCCGCTCCATCCGCAACCAGCGCTATGTCTACGTTCGCAACTACATGCCGCACCTGCCCGCCGGCCAGCACGTGGCCTACATGTTCGAGACGCCCACCACGCGGGTGTGGAAGCAGCTCTTCGACCAAGGCAAGCTGGCCCCCCCGAAGACGCGCTTCTGGGAACCTAAGGCTCCCGAGGAGCTTTACGATCTCAAGGAGGATCCCGACGAGGTGCAGAACCTGGCCGACTCGCCGGCCCACCAGGACATGCTGCGACACATGCGCACCGTGCTGCGCCAACGGCTCTTGAAAGACCGCGATCTGGGTTTCCTTCCCGAGGGAGAGATCCATCGCCGCTCGCAGGGCTCCACGCCGTATGACGTCGGGCGCGACGAAGGCGAGTACCCGATGGCCAGGATCCTGGCCATGGCCGAGCAGGCGTCGTCGCTCGAAACGTCGTCCGAGACGGCACTGACATCGGCCCTCCTCGAGGACGCGGACAGTGCCGTTCGATACTGGGCGGCGATGGGCATCCTGATGCGCGGTAGAACGTCGGTCGAAGCAGCTGAGCCGGCCCTCAGGCAGGCCTTGAAGGATCCATCGCCCCATGTGCAGATCGTGGCGGCCGAGGCTTTGGCCCGGTTCGGCACGGCTGCCGACTTGCCGGTAATGCTGGGGCTGCTGATCGATCGAGCGGACGTTTCCAGAAACGGTATCTATGTTTCACTTCCGGCACTGAATGCGATCGATGCCTTGGGTGGTCGGGCCGCCGGCTTCAGGTCGGCCATCGCAGCGCTGCCTCGGACGCATCCCTCGGTGATCCAGCGAATGGAGAGCAGCATCCCCAAGATCCTGGACGCGATGCTGGGTAATCCCAGGTAGAGGCTGCAACCAGAAGGCGGGGGGTGTTGGGACCAGCCTGCTTCACGATGGCAACCCTCTGATTCTCCGGATCGGGATGGTCGCATCGGCGAGAATGACCCGGACGGCCTGATTCCGGTCGGGGGAGAGTCAAGGTTCGATCGGCATCGCATCCTCCAGGCACGGTTCCGTTACCCGTTCGAACTCGGCCTTCAGGAGGAACTTCACGGTGCCGTCACCGAAGAGTACGAACCCTCCTTCTTCACCATGGTTGTCGAGCGGCTCGAAGAGAACCGGCGTGGCGGCCGTGTATCCTCCGGGGGGTGGCCGGGCGACCAGGTAGTTAGGGCCTGCGCCGCTCGGGCAGCGCAAGGCGTCTGCCGGGACGCCGGCTCGGAGCAGATGACCAGCGAGGTCGGCGGGCAGCCGTCCGTTCTGTTCCGAGGCATACTGCGCGAGGGCGACACCGATGGTGCTCATGCGCTTCGCGCAGACACTGCGTTTGGCCAGCTCGCGGGCCCGGGCCAGGGAGGGGAGCATGACGGAGATCAGCAGGGCGATGATCGCGACGGCGATCAGCAGGTTGGCTCCGGCGCCGGAGGATCCGCGGAGCAACGAGCTTCCGGGGATGAAGGCGGAGAGGAAGGCCGCGATGACGCTCCTCCTGGGTGCCGGGGCGGTGCCCGCGTATTCGGGAACGGCCTGGAGCAGCCGGGAGACCCGCCAGACCGTGTTCGGTTCGGGGCTGAGCAGGGAAGCCAGGGTCAGGCAGAAGCCGCCGGTCAAGCGGACTTGTTCGTGGTAAGCGCCGGGTGCGACTCGCCGGCCGAGTTCGCTGCCGGCCGCGGTGATGTAAATGGCTCGCTCGGCCGCGACCGGGTCACCGCAAACGCGAAGCCCGCAGCGGTCGGCCGTGTACTCCGTCGATCGTCGCCACGCCGGATAGAGGAGCGGCAGAATCATCGACGGGAGCAGGATCAGTCCCCATCGCAGATGGTGGTAGCGGAAATGGGCGACCTCGCGTCCGATGACCATGTCGAGCTCGGGACCCTCGCCCTGATCCTCGACCAGGTCGTTAGACAAGACGAGGATTCTGGAGCCGAGAAAGATCCTGGTTGCCGCCTCCCGAACACCGCCGTACTGGACGACATAGGTCTCCGGCGCGGGGACACCGAGAGCGGCCGCCGCCCGCTCCACGGCCGCATCAATATGGGGAAGTTGCTCGCCGCTGACGCGGAGTCCGTTGCCGCGAACGTGGGCCACGAATGCCGCCCGAACGAAAAGGCTGACCAGCCAGATCACCCCGATCAGCACGGCCACGGCGAGCAGTCCTTCCGCATCCTCGAGGAGCGCGGGGACCGCCACGATGCCGATCGCGATCCAGGCCAACAGGGAGAACAAGAGACAGAACACAAAGAGTATTCGTTCGCGAGGATGTCTCGTCTCGGCGGGCATATCGCCGGTCGGCATCGGATGAAGCTGTCCTGGGCGCTCGCTCATGCGGATTGTCCTCTCGGGCTACTCCTCAGGTGAAAGTCAACTGCCGGTCGCGACCGGGTCGGCTCGGTGCAGGGCTTGAACACGATGCGTCAGCCAGGGGTGCGTCGATAGCCATTGGATCACGGTCTGCCAGAAGCCGCCGATCTCCCGGCCTTGCCGCAGGAAGGCCGCCATACTGGCCATTCGGGCGCAGCGCCCGCCGGCTGCGAGAATGAGCAGCCCCCGCGCGGCCGCGGCAGAGTCCCCGCAACCGGCCTGGCCGCAGAGATCCGCGCTATACTCGCAGGCCCGCGAGTAAGCTTGGGCGAGGAATGGGATGAACAAGGCCGGGAAGAGCAGCCATCGCCAGGTGATGTGCCCCAAGGCCAGATGGCCGATCTCGTGGGCGACGATCATGTCGAGTTCCCTGGTGTTGGAGCCGCAGGCCTCAACGAGTTCAGCGTAGAGAACGACATAGTCGCGCGACGCAAACCGGGTGGCGAAGGCATTAAGCCAGCCCTGCTCCTGGACAACGTAGACGTCGGGTGGCATCTGGAGACCGAGCTTCGCGCAGACTCGGCATGCCGACTCGTGGATCTCGGGAAGCTGGGCGGGTGTGACCTGGACGGCGCGGCCCTTGATATGAGCCATCATGAACGCCAGGCTGATCCAACTGGTCAGCATGAAGCCGCCGAGGTAGAGAATGCCGAAGCACGATAGAAGCAGAAGCAGGGTGAGGAGAATGCTGACCACCAGGCATACCACCCGCAGAGCCGATTCGCCGGCGGTCCGCAAGCTCTCGATGTCCACGGATTCACTGACCTGGGGCGTCCGCGGCGGTGCGCCGGGCGATACGCGTCCGAAGAGGGTGCCGCCCGCGGCGTTCGGCTGGGTGGGTATGGTCAACTGCTGTCGGCACCTGCCACACTGGATGGTCTGACCCAGATACTGCCGGTTGACGCCCAAGGTCACGTGACAGTGCGGGCACTCGACCGCGACAGTGTCTTCTGCAGGCATGCTCATCGGAAGACCTCGTGCTTGTGCCAGGCAATGCGGCCGGGAGAATAGCGGAACGTCGCCGCCAGGGCAAGTCGGAAGCACGAGTCTCGTGGCCGCGAGCTTCTCCGCTGAACCGAGCCGCGTGTTGTTCACGCTGGCACGCTGCTTTTACATGCGATCACGGGTGCTCCGGCCTCGTCGGCCGTCTGGACGTATCACTGCCTCCAGCGGACAATACGCCTCACGCTCGACTGGAGGCCGCGTCATGCAGCACCGAATCTTCGCATCGCTCAGTGCGTCACTGATTCTGGCGTTCACGTCCGGGCTTGCGGCCCAATCGCGACCCAACATCGTGTTAATCTATGCCGATGACCTCGGCTACGGTGATGTCAGCTGCTATGGGGCCACGAGCCTCAAGACGCCGAACATCGATCGGCTCGCCGAGCAGGGCTTGCGGTTCACCGACGCCCATGGAGCGGCCGCAACCTGTACGCCCTCGCGATATGCCCTGCTCACGGGTGAGTACGCCTGGCGTCGAAAGGGAACAGGTATCCTGCCCGGCGATGCCCGGTTGATCATCGAGCCCGGCCGGACGACGATGGCGTCCGTCTTGAAGGACGCGGGCTACGCGACCGGTGTTGTCGGCAAGTGGCATCTGGGGCTCGGGAGCGGAGCCCTGGACTGGAACAGAGAGCTCAGGCCCGGCCCGCTCGAGTTGGGTTTTGACTACTGCTTCCTGATCCCTGCTACCGGTGACCGGGTACCCTGCGTCTACGTTGAGAATCACCGTGTTGTCGGCCTGGATCCGAGGGACCCTGTCCGGGTGAGCTATGCCGCTCCGGTGGGTGACGAGCCTACAGGCAAGAACAACCCTGAGCTTCTCAAGATCCGTCCCAGCCACGGGCACGATCAGACCATCGTTAACGGCATCAGTCGAATCGGGTACATGAGCGGTGGGAAGGCGGCCCGGTGGGTGGACGAGGATATGGCCGACACGATTGCCGCGAAGGCGGTCGCGTTCATCGAACAGCGGAAGGCCCGGCCCTTCTTCCTCTATTTCGCGACTCACGACATTCACGTGCCCAGGGTTCCGCATCCGCGCTTCTCGGGCAGAAGCGGCCTGGGGCCTCGGGGCGATGTCATCCTCCAGTTCGATGCGTGCGTCGGCCGAATCCTCAACACCCTCGACCGGTTGGGCCTGGCCGAGAATACGCTCGTGATTCTGAGCAGCGACAACGGCCCCGTGGTGGACGACGGCTACCGGGACGAGGCGGCGACCCGACTCGGCGATCACAGGCCGGCCGGGCCCTGGCGGGGCGGCAAGTACAGCATCTTCGAGGGCGGCACGCGCGTGCCCATGCTGGTCCGATGGCCCAGGCGGGTCAGGCCCGGCACGAGCCGTGCCCTGGTGTGCCAGGTCGATTTCCTGGCGTCATTCGCTGCTCTGGTCGAACGTAAGTTGGCTCCCGAGGACGGTCCCGACAGTCTCGACGTGCTGCCCGCCCTGCTGGGCGACTCCCGCAACGGCCGCGAGGAACTCGTCGAGCAGGCAAGCACCCTCGCTCTCCGCCGGGGCGACTGGAAGTACATTGAGCCCGGCAAGGGGGCCAAGCGAAATGCGGCCACCAACACCGAACTGGGCAACGATTCCCGCCCGCAACTCTATAACCTGGGCGACGACCCGGCCGAAGCCAGGAACCTGGCGGCCGATCGGTCGCCGGAAGCGGAGGACTTGGACGAGCGACTTCAGGCTATCCGCCGGTCAGGTCGGTCGCGGCCATGATCGCGGCCAGCAGCGAGCCGGGAAACCGCCGTCAGCGTGCGGGAATCGACGGGAAATGGGGGGGATTGTCCCGAATAGAACCCGCCCACGGGCCGCAGAGCGATGCGCTCTGCACGGGGCTTCAGACGCGCATGTTCCCGGTCCCGTTCAGTTGAACCTGTTCCTGATCAGGAAGTAGCCGAACTGCTCGGCGTCCATCCTGCCGCCCCGGCTTCCCATCACCGCTCCGTCCGGGCGAACGACGAGGAAGGCAGGGACCGTCTCGACTCCGAACTGCTTTGCCAACTGCCGATGGATGACCGGATCGAGGCGGACGGGGACGTACTGGCGAACGTGCTTCTGAACGTTGGCGTCGGAGAACACTTCGGCGTCCATCGCCCGGCAGTCAGCGTTGGCCACGGAGTGGAATGCAACCAGGACCCGGGCGCGCCGCTCTGCCGCCAGCTGCAGGGCATGCTCGTAACTCACCTCCCAGCGAATCGGACTGCATCCCGTCAATCCCGCCACGACCAGCAGGACGAAGGGGATGGCCCGAGTCGCCCGAAGCCCGTCCTGAGCTTGCCGGCGGCTGCCGGGCAAGTGGGTCCGAACGGTCGGGGTGCCGCCCACGGCCGCCTGGTCAGGGCGACGGGGGCGGGCGGCCGGTTCTTCTGCTGGGCCTGGCATGCGTCCTTGGATCACTTTCGGTCCCTCACGGTCGGTGCTTCCGCGTGGCCGGACGGTAAACCACCGCCTATCGCGGTTCTTCCGCTCAAGGCCGGCTGGCAGGTGTCAGCAACTCCGCTGCTCCGAGCAGGGCACACAGCGAGTGCTGCACGTGGTCAATTCGCAGCGACGGGTCGCTCGGCGAGTTGCGCACCGCGCCGACGACGTCCCGCGGCGTACCCACATAATAGCATTCTTCCTCACGGAACTGAAGCTGCAACACGAACCGCGCCGCTTCGGTCACCACGCGGCGGTAACGGTCTGCCCGGGCGGGGTCGCCCAGCGATTCGGCGGTCCGCAGGGCGTCCACCGCGCCTTCGAGATACACGGCGCTGCTCACGCCCGGACGGCCGCTGCCGTAGACGTCGAATCCGCCGAGGTAGATGGGCAGCATGGGGCGAGGCGGCGCCATCTGGGTACCGGCCAGATGGTCGGCCATTTCGTAGACGAAGTCGGCGTATTCCTGACGCCGGGTGGCCCGGGCGAGTTGACCCCAGGCCTGCGCCTGCCAGGGTATGAACGGAGCCGGTCGCTTCTGACGGAAATAGGCACGGTAGAATGGCAGTGACTTGTCGCAAACGGCCCTCCACCTGGGGCTGCCGTCGATGGCGTATTGGCGGGCAATGGCCAGCAGGGCCTCGCCCGGGTAGTAGTCCTGAGTGGTCTGTAGAGCTGAAGGGGGAAAGTGGGTGCGGAAGGTGCCGTCGGCTTCCTGCATCGAGGCCAGGCCGTTGAGCAGGGGTAGACGGATGTCGGCGTATCGCTCCGGGTCAGGTCCATCGGCCAGGGCCAGGCAGACCAGGGCGGTCGCCCCCAGGCCGTTCTCATCATCAGGCGTGGCCAGGAAGGTGGCGTCGCTTTGCCCGGAGACAGGGCGAATCATCTTCCGAAACGCTCCGATCGCCCGGTCCAGGGCTCTCGCGGATTCGGCGTCCTTTCGCTTGCGGGCGTGGACGGCCATGCTCCAGGTCGTGGCCGCTTGTCGAATCCAGTTCTGGTCCTCGCCTCGATACATGCCTTGGCCGGGCAGATACTCGTAGGCAAAAACGCCATCGGCACTCTGTCGGAAGCGGATGAACCGAGCCATGACGTCGGCCGCAACCAGGAGCCTCTCGGGGTGAACGTCTGCAGGTGGAACAAGTCTCATGCCGGCCAGCAGCTCAACGGGCGGCTGTCCCGGCGTCGGCTCGTAGAGATGGAGACTCCGGAATCGAAGCACGATGATCCGCTCCGGATGGTTCTGTGAGACGGGTTCCCTGCGTTCGATCATCTCGCGGAGTCTCGCGATGGCCATGACGTAGCGACCTCGCCCGTGGTGCTGATCGTCCAGTGGGTCATATTTGGGGTCGGCAGCGAACCACTCGGAAGGGCGAATGCGGGCTTCGGTGCTCTCGAACCGCAGAGCCAAGCCGTGGACAGGCGGTTCGAACTGCCGGGCAAGCTCCTCGGTCGGCTGGTCGGAGGTGCCGATCATCTCAAACGGACCGATCAACTCCAGTTCGAGCCTCGTCTCGGCCAGGTCATGCTCCGTCAGCGGCGCGTCTCGGCGGGCATCGGCCAAGGCGGCTTCCGCGGCGCCGGCGCAGGCCTTCACCACCGTGTTGAAGCCCGACAGGCCCTGCCCCGTGACGCGACCCTGTCGCCGAAGCGTCGCCGACACGCAGCATCTCAACTCCTCGAGCGTGGAAGGCACGTAGTCCACGGTGTATCGCTCGCCGCTGCGCACGAGCCGTTGGAGCGACCGGCGCGCTAGCCGCATGAGCAAGGTCTGATCGGCCGGCTCTACCGCGGGCGGGGGTGTTCCCAGCCATTGACTCTTGTCGAGCGGCACGACCGGGGCCAGATCTGCCCCCTGTCCCGGACCGCACGCCCAGGCGACGAGCATGGCCGCGAGCAGCAGGATGCCTGATGCCCATTCCGGCCGGAGAGCGAGATGCAAGCCGATCTTCTCATGCCCTGAAGGCATGGCCCACCTCGCGGTCTTCCTCTTCCAGAGGCAGATCATAGCGCTGGCGATTCATGAAGACCGCCTGGTGCCTGATCGCGTTTTCCTGAAGAATGGCAGCTCCCTCATCCAGCCCCGCCCCGACATGCTCCAGGGCATGGGCATCGCTGCCCAAGGTCATCGCCCGACCGCCGAGGTCGGCGTAGCGTCGCACAGCCCAATCCGCAGGCAGGGTCTCGGGCAGCGATTGCCTCAGGCTGCTGCAGTTGAGCTCAGGGATCAGGTTGGCGGCCAGGCAGGTCTGCAGAATGCTGTCGATCGCGGCCCGGTGCGAGGCGACGTCGTAGCAGCCGAAGTAGCGCTGGGTGTATCGCTTGACCAGATCCAGGTGGGCCAGGACGTCAAACGGCCGCTGTCCCCGGCGGTCCAGCTCAAGGGCCAGTTGAGCGGCCTCCAGCACGGTGGCCAGATACGCCCGGGTTGCCGCATCCGGCGACAGGCTGCCCCAGTGCTCCCGGTGGTGGAGGGCGCGACCGTCGAAGAAATGGACCGCGAGAATGACGAGGTCAAACCGATGGCTGGTCAGATGATCAAGAACGTAGGGCATGCGCTCCCGCTGGTAGTCAACCTCAATACCGTGGCCGATGAAGATCTGGTCGCCGTACTGTTCCCGAAGGACGGCCACGGCCTGGGCGATGCGCTCGTAGTCATAGATGCAGACGTCCCACTCGCTCTCGTGGGGGTCGTAATGCTCGGTGAAGGTAACGCCCGCCAGCCCGGCCCCGATCGCTGCGCGTACCACGTCGCCGGGATCGGATCGGCTGTCGACCGAGTTCGCGGAGTGCAGGTGTTGATCATACAGCTTCATAGGCAGCCATCATAGGAAAACGCGAACGGCTTGGCTATCCCTGCGGCCGCGGTTGCCGAGCCCGACGATCCTAAGATAGAATGCCGGCGGTGCGAACACCGGCGTCCGAAGGCCCGGTGAGATGAGGATCAGGTGCGAGGCGTCATGGCCGCCCATCCAGTGATCACGGATACGCCGATTCCCGGGTCCGAGGAGAAGCCGGTAGGATCGGACGGGTTGAGCTGGTTCACCCGCACGAAGTTCATGTGCGTGCGCGGCTTCCTGTGGGGACTGGCGGTGTGCTTTGGCCTCGGCGGGCTGTACCACTTCGGCCGTTTCTTCGGCACCTGTGAATGGCTGATCAATCACAAGCGGCGGCGGAGGTTCCGCAAGCGACTGGGGGCGACCCTTGGCGATCACGTCAAGGAGATGTCCTGCTCGATGACATACGCCTGCTGGCAGCACTTCGTTCGCACCCGCTGTGACAAACTACTCTACCTGATCTTCGACAAGATTCCCCGCGAGGAGATCATCCGACGCACCACGTTTCACCGCCGCGAGCTGATTGACAACGCCCTCAAGCGGGGGAGGGGTCTCTACGTGTGCATGAGCCACAACGGCTCCCACCACGTGCTCATCCAGATCATGGCCATGCTCGGATATCGGATCGCCGGCGTCCGCGACCGCAACGAGGGGGCCATGCGTCGCTACATTCAGGAGAAGTACGAGCAGAGCTTTCCTGAGCTCAGAGCGGTCCGCATGTTCTTCGCGGACTCCTACCCGAGGGATCTGTACCGCTGCTTTCAGGAGGGTTACATCCTGGGCACCGCCCTGGACGTCAGCCGCCTGCGCGCGTCTCATCTGCGTACCGCGAAGGTCAAGATCTTCGGCGAGGAGCGGGAATTCCTGACGGGGACAATGCAGATCGCCCTGCGCTGCAAAGTGCCCGTACTCCAGGGCTTCGTGGTATCTCGAGACAACTTCTACTTCGACCTACTCCCGCTGGACGGGCTGGTTGATCTGGACAAGGCCGAGGACACGCCCGAGGTACTGCAGGAGGCGATGCAGCGCTACGCGGACAACATCGGCCGCCATCTGCTCAAGTACCCCGACCACTATAGCCGGGTCTGAGCCGGTCGGCCAGAAACCAGCGTGGCCGTTGGTGAGTGTTGTCCCGCAGTCCGGTTGGTCTCTGTTCCCGCCGCTGGTGCGCTCATGTCGGCGCCACCTCCGGTGACGGGGCTTTGATTCTGCAAGGGCGTGCGGCCGCGATCGGGCGGCCGGCCAACCGCGTCACGGATGCCTGATTGCGAGTCCTCGGCAGGCGTGCTACAGTGCCGCGGTGACGTCTTCCGGCCGCACGGCCGGTGCCCATTGGAGAACACCAGGCCCACCTACCAGGGAGGCGGATGATGAATCGTCCTTCCGCAGCAGCTCTCGTGAACGCGGCCGCGACGTGCGTTCTGCTTCTTCTCGTGTCGAGCGTCGCCCAGGCACAAGCCGGGGAGCCCAAGCCGTCCGCTCGCGGGACGGCGTTCGACGCTGCGCCGTTCGGGGTGGCCATCCAGGGTGACGAGGGCAAGTGGCAGGGTGTGCGCTGGGCCGAGCCTCGCAAAGTGCGGCGGATCGTTGTGGAGTTTGGGTCAGGGCCCATGCCTGACCCGGCGTCGGTGAAGTTGCAGTACTGGCACCGAGTCTGGGACGGCAAGCCGGACCCGGTGCTGGCCGAGCGCGGCGCCGGACGGGTCGGCTGGGACGCGATGGATGACTGGACCAATGGCAGCTGGATCGATGCGGCCACGCAGGTGGCCGTCGCGGGGAATACCTGGAGCATCACTTTTGCCTCCACCAGCGACAAGGAGATCAGGAACCTCCGCGGCCCCGGCGTCTCGTACCGCAAGACGCTCCAGGTTCGGGTCGTTGCCCAACAGCCGCTTTCGAGGATCGAGCGTTTTGCCGTCTTCACCGACGCGGAGCTCAAGGCGCTCCAAGTGCGGATCCAGTTCGACTCGCCTGCCCATTCCGGCGTGAGGCTCAGCGGCGATGAATCCGGCCGGATCGAGGTCTTCAACGGCCAGGTGGCGGCCGTCCGACCGTTGCCCGACCAGCCGGTCCAGGTGGCGACGGACAACCAGTGGGTGCTTCGGGCCGGCGAGAAGGGCGGGATCGCTGTCGACCTCTTGACCGCGGACGATCCCATGGATCCGGGGTGCGACCGGAGCATCGTTACGGTGCGATCCAGCCAACGTCCGTTCTCCTTCGCGGCGGCGGAGGTCGCTCATGGCGACCGGATTCTGATTGACGATCTCGGCGTCCTGGTCACGCGCGGCGACGACGGCATTGCCCTGGCTGCCTATCGGGACGCTCTGAGGGGCGAGTTTTCCGGTCAGACGATCTACGACCGCGTCGAGCAGGAACCGGAGCAGACCCTTACCAGGGCATGGAACGAGATGCCCCTCAAGCGCCCCCTGTACTTCGTCCACGGCCTGCCCGGCGATCGCAACGTCGTGCGTCAGCAGCCTAACGGCGGGCTGGAAATCTCCGGGAAGGGACGTTGGTTTGACATCCAGAAGAGTCCGCGGGACTGCGACCGCAAGCTGTGGGAAGGCAACGAGCTTCGTCTGGACTTCGGTTTCCCCGAGGAGAGGCTGCGGGGCGGACGCGAACTGGCCGAAGGTTACCTGCCGCTTCTGCGGACCTGGTGGCAGGATGGGTCGATCTACTACGAGTCGTGTGTCGTCATGGACGCCCTCAACGGCAAGCTGGACGACGTGAAGCTGGACACCCCGACCGTGGTGCTGATGCGCGTGCACGTTGCGAACGTCTCCGGTTCGGAGGACGCGACGGCCGTCCTGCGGCTTGGCTCGCACACTCTCCGGGATGGCAGGCTGGTGGTTCAGGGCGATCAGGCCATTGCTGCATCGGACAAGGGCCCGCGATTCCGGTTCCTGGTCCGGACGGACGGCCGGGGCGTGTTCCATGCAGAGGACAACGCCACGCGGTGGTCGACCGACCTCAAGCCCGGCGGAGCGGCGGAGGTGTTCTTCATGATCCCCACGATCACCCTCAGCGAGCCGGAGGAGATCGACGCCCTCCGTGGCCGGCAGTTCGGCGCCGACGCGAAGCGGATCTGTGACTACTGGCGGGCCGCGGCCGCCCGCGGGACTCAGATTCACACCCCGGAACCCTGGCTCAACGACTACTACCAGGCTCACCTACTCCACTTGCTGGTTAACTGCCAGAAGGAACTTGACAGCGACTTTCTGCACGCTCACGTAGGCACATTCCGGTATGGCGTGTACCCGAACGAGTCGGTCATGATGATCAGCGATCTCGATCGTCGCGGCTATCACGACGAGGCTCGACGCAACCTTGATGCCCTGCTGCACTACCAGGGTACGGTTTCGATGCCGGGCAACTTCAGGACCGCCGAGGGGCAGTTCTACGGGGCCGGTGGACACGAGACCGGCGGCTACAACAAGAGCCACGGCTACGTCCTGTGGAATATGGCCGAGCATTGGTGGCACACCCGCGACCGCCGCTGGATGGCCGAGGCCGCACCCAAGCTGGTCAAGGGCTGCCGCTGGGTGGCGCTCGAGCGCCAGGCCAACCTGAAGCTCAGCGCAGACGGAACCAGGCCGCTCGAATACGGCTGGCTGCCGACCGGCTCGCTCGAGGACGTCACCGACTACTGGCACTGGCTCTCCACGAATGCGGCCACGGTCTGGGGGTTGCTCAACCTGGCCGACGCCCTGGCAGACTTTGGGCATCCGGAAGCTGCCGAGTTGCAGAAGGAGGCCAAGGCATACCGGGACGACTTCCTCGACGGCATCAGGCGATCCATGGTGCTCTGTCCGGTGGTTCGGCTGCGCGACGGGACGTATGTTCCGAAGATTCCGTCCCGGCTGTATGAGCGTGGGCGTTCACACGGCTGGCTTCGCGAGACGCTGGAGGGCTCGGTCTTTCTGCCGGCCTATGACCTCATTCCGCCGGAGGCGCCCGAGCACCTCTGGATTGTGAAGGACTTCGAGGACAACCTGTACATCTCCAGCCGCTTCGGCTACGACATCCCGAACTTCAACAGTTACTGGTTCTCGCGCGGCGGCTTCTCCATGCAGGCCAACCTGCTTGACGGTCCGCTGCCTTACCTGTGGCGCGACGATATCAAGCACTACCTGCGAGCGTACTTCAACAGCTTCGCCTCGGCCTTCTATCCCGAGATTCGCATGTGTAACGAGCACTGCCTTCCGGAGCTGGGTTATCCCGCCGGTGATCACTTCAAGACCTCGGACGAGGCCCAATCGACTTACTGGCTCCGGCTCATGTTCGTCAACGAGCGGGGCAGAGACCTCTTTCTCGGGCAGGCCCTTCCCCGGTACTGGCTGGCGGACGGCAGGGGGGCGAGCATCGAGCGGGCGGCTTCTCGATTCGGCCCGTTGTCGCTTCGGTATGAGCCCCGTGTGGCCCAGGGTGAGATCAAGGTCATCCTCGATCCTCCGCATCGTCCCCGGCCGGCGACGATCTACGTTCGCATCCGCCATCCGGAGTCCAAACCGATCAAGGGGGTCATCCTCAACGGTGCCGCCTACGACCGGTTCGATGCGAAGAAGGAATGGGTGGTCCTGGCTGGCAGTGCCGAGGGCCGGCAGGAGATGGTTGCCCGGTACTGAGAAGTGAATGGAGCATGGAGAACGGACCATTGAGAAAGCAGGCCACCGAACCGATCGCGCTCTGGCTTTGCGCGCGGCCCATGATTCGTTCTCGACTCTCAACTCCGTTCCGCCTGTGGCTGATGGTGAGCGTGTGGCTGCCGGTACTGCTGGTTTCCGCTCCGACCCGGGGTGCCGACTCCAGAGACGAGATTCTGTCCCGGCTGGTGCCCCGTCCGCGCGAGATTCACGTGGCCGACGGGCGGCTGGAATGGCGGAAGCGAATCGCGGTGGTGGTGGAGCCGGACCGGGCCGAGGATCGTTTTGCGGCCCAGGCGCTGATCGACGCGTGCAGGGAGCGGAAGCTGAACGAGCCTCGGATCGTGGCGGCCCAGGAGGTAGCCGATCTGCAGGCTGACGTGGCCGTCTTCCTGGGTGATCCGTGCCGGTTGTGGCCGCTGGCTCGCATTCTTCGGACCGAGCGGCTCGCCGTGCCGGCGGAGGTTGGCGACGAGGGTTACCTGCTCGAGGTCACGCCTGATCGCGTGTTCATTGCCGGCAACACGCCTGCGGGAGTCTACTACGGCGTTCAGACGCTGATTCAGCTGCTGCCGGAGGCGGAGCCGGCCGTCATTCCCGCGGTGCGGATCTGCGACTGGACGGACATCCGGTATCGCGGCTGTTCGGTGGACCTGTTCTGCGGCAAGGTAGGAAGAACCGAGTGGATGAGGGAGAACATCCGCCGGCTGGCCCACTACAAGATGAACTCTGTAGTGCTCTATCTAGAGGATGCGTTCCTGTTTCCGAGTCACCCGGACATTGGCGAAGATCGCGACCGGCTGACCACGCAGGAGGTTTTGGAGCTGGACACCTTTGCCCGCAAGCACCATGTCGAAGTGATTCCCTGTTACAACTCGCCCGGGCACATGCTGCGGACGCTCTCGCATCCCCGGTATGTGCACCTGGCGGAGGGTACCGACAGCGAGGCTCAGAGGGCGGTGATCAACGTCACCCATCCTGGCGCCTACCCGCTGCTGACCGATCTATACACCGATCTGTGCAAGGCGTTTCCCAGCGGTCTGCACTACATGGCCGGCGACGAAGCCCTGGCGCTGGGCACGGGCAGGAGCAAGGGGGCCGCCAGGGAGATTGGGGCCGCTCAGCTCTTTTTGAGACACATTAAGAACATAAGAGAGGTTCTTGCCGCCCAGGGCAAGCGCATGGTCGTTGCCGGCGATCCGTTCGAGCCGGACTTCTTCAAGGCGTTCGGGCTGGCCAACTACGGCCTGGACGCCCTGGCCCAGGTACCGCGTGACGTGATCATTGTACCGTGGCATTACGGGAAGTTGGAGCAGTTCCCGTTTGGCCAGCAACTGGTCGATATGGGTTTCGATCAGATCATCTGGACGTCGAATGCCGCTTTCGGCGAGTTATTTCCCAACGTGGACGGGGCGGCGGAGAACATTGAGAGCGTATTGCCGTGGGTTCACAAGCTCGGGGCGATGGGCACAGTCCACTCGGAGTGGAACGGGTACGGGGAGAACGTTTTTTCCGAGTACAACTGGCCGGCCATGGCGTTCGCGGCCGAGTGGGGGTGGACGAGCCACGGTCGTCCGTGGAACGAGGCCTTGCCGATGATCGTGGAGAGTTTCTACGGACCCGGAACCAGGGATCTGGCCCGGACGATCCGCTTTCTGGGCAGCACCGACCGGTACTTTCCATGGGGCGTCAAATTCCTGGTGCCCCCGGCGTTTCCGGTCTTTTTCGAGCCGCTCCGACCGCGGGCGGTTGACGAGGGTGGTTTGAGTCTTCTGGCCGACTTCCGTCGCGACCTGGCGGTTGCGCGGGAGACACTTGACCGGGTGCGGCCGTTGGTTCGCCGCCACAAGAGCCATCTGGACTACCTCGACTTCGCCCTGGAGCAACAGTTCGTTCTGGCGGATCTGGTCGAATGCCGGCACCTGATGGCCGGCAAGAATGCGGATAGCCGCAAGGCTGCCGCCGGGTTGGTTGACCAGCTCAACGGGTCTTTTCCCAAGCTCTGCGACCGGTACGTGGAACTCTGGCTGCGAACCGACCGCCCCAAGGGGTTGGAGCCCAACCGCAAGCGGTTCGACGCGGTTCGGGAGTCGATTCGATCGTTGGTTGGCGATGGGGGCTCGGCATTCAGCGTTCCACCATCGGCGCGTCCTGGCAGGTGAAGCCGGCGGCTACGTCGGGACTGCCGGCCGTATCTGGCTATCGAAGGCACTTGTCTGGGTGCTGATCGGATTGGCGATCCTGGGAGGGGTTTGGGATACGGTTGGGGGGAGAAGCGCCGGCGCCAAACGAACCCAATGAGGATTGCCCAGATTGCCTGGGTGTTGCATCTTGCCGAGGGTTCGACTGGAGGGCTATGAGGATGTCAAAGAGCTGGGAGGCAAGGTAGGGGATCGTCCTCCATAGTCATATCACATGTCCCGTCCCGGACCGGTGATGGGTGAGTGGTCGGCGGTCAGCGGTCACCGGTTGCTGTCGGGCGAGGTTGGCGGATGGGATCCATGGTTCTGAGCGGCGGCTGGGGACGAACACGCGTTGGCGGCGGCAGAATCGCGAGCGTGGCGGCTTGCGGCGATCCGGGGCATGGCGGGGAGTGCTTTCGATGCTCTTTGACGGCAACCCGAAAAGGGCGGACACTGGTGGCGGCGGCCGGCGGGCGGGGCAGGTCGTGCTCGGTGGTTGGTTCTGCGTATGGGAGGCTGCTCATGAGGCTGGGAAGGCTGGTACGTCCGCGGGCGGTGGGGTTGCTGGCGGGACTGATCCTGGGCTGGTGGGTGGCCGGGCTGGAGATGCGTACGACGGCCGCACAGGGGACGGACTTGGAAACGCTGCTCGGGGAGGGCATTGTCAAGCCGGACGTCGCGCTCGAGGAGGTCGCCCGATTCTGCGAGACCCGCGTACCGGTGATGCCCACAGTGACGGCGTTGGAGGAGTGGGAGTCGCTGGCTCGCCGGTGGCGGCAGGACGTGCTGGCGAAGGTCGTGCTTCGCGGCGAGGCGGCGAGGTGGGCCGAGGGGGAGGTCAAGGTCGAGTGGCTGGAGACTATCCCGGGCGGGGCGGGGTACCACATTCGCAAGCTGCGGTTCGAGGCCGTTCCGGGGCTATGGATCCCGGCCCTGTTGTACGAGCCGGACAAGCTGGAGGGTCGTGTGCCGGTCGGGCTGGCGGTCAACGGGCACGAGGGCATCGGCAAGAGCGTGGGTTACAAGCAGATTCGCTGCATCAACCAGGTCAAGCGCGGGATGATCGTGCTCAACGTCGAGTGGTTGGGGATGGGCCAGCTTCGCGGGGAGGGTTTTGATCACTACCGGGCGAACCAGTTGGATCTGTGCGGGACGCCTGCCGTATCGCCCTTCTTCCTGTCGATGAAGCGCTCGCTTGACATTCTGCTGAAGCACCCGAACGCCGATTCCGCTCGCGTGGCGGTTGCCGGTCTCTCCGGCGGGGGGTGGCAGACGATCTTCATCAGCGCCCTTGATCCGCGGGTCACGCTGTGCAATCCGGTGGCGGGATATTCGAGCTTCGCCACCCGGGCGCGGTTCGTCGAAGACCTGGGCGATCCTGAGCAAACGCCGTGCGATCTGGCCACGGTGGTGGACTACAAGCACCTGACGGCGATGTGTGCTCCGCGGCCGACCTTGCTGACCTACAACGCGAAGGACAATTGTTGCTTTCGTGCGGACCACGCCCTGCAGCCGCTGCTGGATGCGGCCGGGCCGATCTTCGAACTGTACGAGAAGGGTGTCCATCTCCGCTCGCACGTCAACCAGGATCCGGGCACGCACAACTTCGAGCGGGGGAACCGGGAGGAGTTCTACAAGCTGCTCGGCGGTCACTTTTTCGCCGGGCAGGTCTTCGACTGGCACGAAATCGCCTGCGACGACGAGCTCAAGACGCACGAGCAGCTGCTGGTCGCGCTGCCGGGGAAGAACGCCGACTTCCAGTCCCTGGCCCTGGCGCTCAGCAGGGATCTGCCGCGCGACCACCGTCCGCCGTCTGATCGCTCGCTCGTGGCGCGGTGGCAGAAGGAGCGGCGGAGCTTGCTGCGTGACAGGATTTGTTTTCGAGAATACGGGCTGACGGCCGAGAAGGTCGGTGAGAGGCAACAAGGGGGAATTAAGGCGAAGTTCTGGCGTTTCGGGATCGGCAAGGAGTGGACGGTGCCGGCGGTTGAGCTGTCCAAGGGCGAGGGGGACCGGGTGGCCGTGCTGATCGCCGACAAGGGTCGGAAGGCGGCGGCCGGTGAGGCGGACAGGCTGCTGGCCGGAGGGTATCGGGTTCTTGCGGTCGACCCGTTCTACTTGGGCGAGTCTGCCGTGGCTCACCATGCGGCGTTGTACGTTCTCCTGATGGGGGGTGTTGGCGAGCGGTCGCTGGGCGTTCAGGCCGGGCAGTTGGTGGCCGTTGCGAAGTGGGCGCGGTCGGGGGGCGGGGCGAAAGAGGTGGAGATTGTGGCCCAGGGCCCGCGTACGAGTACGATGGCCTTGGCCGCCGCGGCCGCCGATCCAGAGGCGATCGAGAAGACAAGCCTGATTGGCCCGCTGGTGAGCCTGAGGCAGATCATCGAGAAGAATTGGTCGATGCAGGACTGTCCAGAGCAGTTCTGTTTCGGGTTGTTGGGCCAGTTCGACATTGCAGATTTGGCGGCGTTGGGCGGTCAACGATGAAGGCATGTGGAGGCGCACGGTGATGAAGCGACGGATTCGCCAGCCTACCTCGCCTCGCAGAGGAAGGCCGTCGGGCCAGCGACCTGGGGAACGGCCGTCCGGCGTCCGGCCTCGGCCGGCTTTCGGGAGGGGGCCCCGGCCCGAAATCGGCGGCTGGGATCATGTGGCCGCGTGGTACGATCGCCTGGTCGGTGATGAGGGATCGGACTATCACCAGAAGGTGATTCTCCCGGTTGTGCTTCGTCTGCTTGATCCACGTCCGGCGGAGCGGTTTCTGGATCTCTGTTGCGGCCAAGGGGTGTTGGCGCGGATTCTTCTGGAGCGCGGGGCGGGGTCGGTGCTGGCCGTGGACGCGAGTCCTGGGCTGATTGCGGCGGCCAGGAGGCGAGGGCCGGCGGATCGGCGGGTGAGGTATGAGGTTCGCGATGCCCGGCGGCTGGATGACTTGGCTGACGGGAGCTGTGATGCGGCCGCCTGCGTGATGGCGGTGCAGGATCTGGAGGGGGTGGACGATCTGTTTCGGAGTATGGCCCGATCGCTCAAGGAGAATGGCCGTGCGGTCATTGTCATGATGCACCCGTGCTTCCGCATTCCGCGGCAGTCCTCGTGGGGCTGGGACGATGAGAAGAAGACCCAGTACCGGCGGATCGAGCGTTACGCCTCGCCGATGACTGTGCCGATCGCGACGCATCCTGGCAGGGAGCCGGATGAGCACACGATGTTCCATCATCGGCCCCTGGCGGACTACCTGAATGCGCTGGGGCGTGCGGGCCTGGCCGTGGTGGCGTGTGAAGAGCCGTTGACCCATCGGGAACCGCCGCCGGGGCCACGTGCCAAGGGTCTCAAGCGTGCGGGCGAGGAGATCCCGGTGTTCCTGGCGTTCAAAGCGATGCGGCTGCCGGGGTGTTCGCCACGCAGCTCTGAGGTGATGAAAAGGGGGGGCTGAGGAGCGGAAAGCGGGGCAGTGGTACGGGCTCTGAGGTGCGTGTCGGCGGTTCTGGCCTGAGAGGATGCTCCGGCAAGGGCACGAGTCACCGGGGTGATGCTGGGGCCAGACCGGCGAAGGGTAAGGGCTGGTGGCAGGCTGGTTGGGAGGCGGGGGGCTCAGGTGGGATCAGGGTGAGCCGCGGGAGCGGGCTTGACGGCGCTGAAGAGGCTCCGCAGCTGGGCGGCGATTGCCCGTAGCGGACGTCGGTGGGTGCGTTCCTTGCCGTCGGCCGGTTTCATCACCACCCAATGGTAGAACCGCTGGAGCAGAAAGCGGAAATGGCGGTAGGACCGGATGGCCACGAGGTTGCGGGTGAAGATCCATGGCCGCAGGTAGAAGCCGAAGAATGCCCGACGTTTGAGGCTCAGCAGTTCATCTCGAGTCATTCCCTTGGGCACGTAGGCGGCGCTCATGAACTTGAAGTCGTTCCAGTCGACTTTCTCGATTTCGCCCGACTCTACAAGCCGGTGGTAGCTGGCTGTTCCCGGCAGGGGCAGGTAGGTAAAGAAATTGGCCCGGACCAAGTCCAGCTCGCGCGAGAGCCTGATCGTGTCGCGGATCGTCTCGCGGGTCTCGCCGGGGAATCCGAGGATGAAGAATGCGGCCACGTCCAGGCCGTGACGGCGGATGCGGGCCACGTTTTCGCGCATCCTGTGGACGGTGGTTTTCTTGTTCATCGCCTTCAGGATCTGGTCATTGCCGCTCTCGACGGCCACCGAGACGACGTAGACTCCGGCGGACTTCATCATTTCCAGAAGTTCGTCGTCGACCTTGTCCATGCGGATGCCGTTGGGCAGAGCCAGGGAGATGTCGAGTCGCATGTCCAGGATCATCTGCAGGACCGACTTGGCGTAGTCGAGGTCCTGGGTGAAGTTGTCGTCCACGATATGGAACTCGCGAATCCCGTATACCGAGTACAGGAGGCGGACCATCTGCTGGAGGTAGCCGACGCTGTGGTGCCGAAGGCGGCGGCCGGAGAGGATCGGCGCAGAGCAGAAAGTGCAGGCGTGGGGGCAGCCGCGCGTGGTGAGGATCGGCGAGATGGGGAACTGGTTGTAGAAGGCCCCGTGCTGGGATTCGGGATAGGTATCCGGTCGCAACAGGTCCAGGGCCGGCAGGCCGAGATCGTCGAGGTTTTCGGCGAGCTGAGGCGGGTTGACGATGCGCTGATCGCCGTGCCGCCAGATCACCCCGGGGATGCCGCTGTAGTCCCGGGTGCCCTTCTCCATGGTGTGAAGGAACGGGCCGAAGCCGATTTCGCCCTCGCCATTGAAGCCGTAGTCCAGGTCGTCGCCGAATGCCCGGCAGGCTCCGAGCGGATCGGCCGAGACGTGAGCCCCGCCGACCACGGTGGTGATGGCCGGGTCGCATCGCTTGATGACGCGCAGCATGCGTTTGACGTTGGGCAGGTCGAAGGTGTACGACTGGATGCCAACCACATGGGGCTGCAGGGCTTCGACGACGCCGCTGATCTCGTCCGGAGAGGAGTGGTTCTTGATGCAGTCAAAGAGGGTGACGTCGTGGTCTTTGCGGATCTGTTGGGCCAGATAGCCCAGTCCCAGTGAGGGCTGGATGTGGTCGCTCAGGTTATTGGGTTTGATCAACAGAACGCGCACGCAGAGGGTCCTTGGTCAGATTGTCGCCCGCTCACGCTCGGGTCGTCTGAAGGGTTATCGGTTGCTGGTCAGGCTGACTGAAGGTAGGAGCGGCCGGATTATGGGACCGGGGCAGGAGAGGATTGGAGGTGGATTCGCGCGCTGGGCGGGCCGGATCGGCAGCGTGCCGGTGCCGAGTCATTCTTCCCGGCAAGCGAGGAGACTGAACTGGGCCGCGAGAGGCAAGCGGGCGACCAATGACTCGATGCCGTGGAGACAGCTCAAGGCGCGCGGGAACAGGAAGTGGAACCGCAGTTGCGGCCGGCCGAAGCCTGTGGCGCGCATCAATCGAGCGAAGCGACGCGGGTTCACCATGATCGTGTCCTGGTCAAAGGGGATTGAGTGCATCACCCATCGGGCCGGGAGGCTGAGAGGGTTGTTGTCGAACACGGCGAGCAGGGCCCCGGGAGCCATGTAGTCACGGATGCGGCGGAGCCAGTGGTGGTGCTCGGCCGGGGCGATATGGTGAAATACACCGTTCACATAGACGAGGTCGACGGTGTGCCGCTGGCGGAACTCCTCCGGCGTCGAGAAGCAGACGTGGCGGCCGGCGTGGCGGCCGGCTGCGACCGCAAGTGAATCCTGGGAGATGTCGAGGCCGATGATCTGGCTTTCCGGGAATGCCGCCCGCAGGAAGGGGACGTGAATGCCGACGCCGCAACCGAATTCGAGGACTCGCCGGGGGGCCAGTCCGGATTTGTGGCAGTGTTCGCGCACGCACGATACACGCCGTTCGGCGAACCAGTCGGGTTGCTGGCCGGACCAGCGCAGGCCGCGACACAACTCGGCCTCGTAGTTCAACGCGTATTGATCAAACCCCATGGCCTGAGTCCGACATGAGCTGCCGCTGGCGATCATGCATGGCTGGGATGATCCGCAGGAGGCAGGCCGTCGCGGCCATCTGGCAGAATGCCAGCACGAGGAACGCAGCGACGACCACGCGCGACCAGTGAAGCGTGGCAGGGGCGATTTCGCCGGTCCTGGCATAGGAGACGATTCCCGGCCAGACCAGGATGACGGCCAGCGCGACCGAGATCAGCCCCAACTTCCAGTAGACACGGAGCGCCCGGCGTCCCCACCATGAATGGGCCTTGTCGAGGAATCGCTCGTACCGAAGCTGGGACAGGGCAATGACGTGTTCGGCCACGACGGTCGCGCACAGGAGGGTGACGGCTACCAGGCCGAGCAACAGAATGGTGAGGAAGCGATAGATCAGCCATTCGGGGAGTGTGCCGTTGACCAGGTAGTGGCGTACGGGGAATAGGCTCAGGGCGACGGCGATGAGGGCGAGAACACCGACGATGGGCAGGGTCACTCGAGAGGTCCGGACGTACACGGCCGCGGAGAGGATTTCGCGGGTGAAGCGGAGGCCATCGCGGAAGACGTTGAGTTTGGAGCGGCCGATGCGTTCCTCGTATTTCATTGGGATTTCACGGATTCGCAGTTCCGCGTCCATCAATGCCCGTGCGCTCATCGAGGGGGTGAAGTCCAGTCCGTTGGGGAGGGGTAACAACCTGGGCAATGACTCGGCCCGGATGACGCGCATCCCGCTGGCGGTGTCGTCGACGCGCCGCCGGGAGAGCAGGCCGAGTATCGCGGCGAAGATCATGTTGCCGACGCGGCGAACGAGGGGCATCCTGGAGTCTGCGCCCATGCGGCAGCCGAGCACGATATCCACCTGCTCATTCAGGGCGACGTTGCACATCGGCAGGAAGAAGGCCGGGTCACAGGTTCCGTCGGCATCGAGAAAGGCGAGCAGATCGCCTCCCGCCTGTCGCCAGCCTTCCTTGATCGCGGCCCCGTAGCCGCGGTTCTCCTCGAATTCGATGACCAGCACATCCGGATAACCACGAGCAATGGTCGCGGTTCGGTCTGTTGATCCGTCGCTGACCACCACGAGCTGCACATCGGTCACCCTGCTTTCGGCGATGATCGTCTCCCGAGCGGCGAGGCAGCGTTCGAGGGTCCGGCCGATGGCTTCTTCCTCATTGAGTGCCGGGAGGACGATGGTCAGGGTGATCCGGTTCTTGATCGGGCTCGACCGGACCTCGTTGCCCATGCAGGCTGGTTGGGGGGGGATGGATGTCGTCGGCATCGGGTACGGTCTCCCGGGCGTATCTTGGGCGCAGGGCGAACTCTCGCCGGCGCATTCGATGTATCGGACCTGCCGGAGGGGGGCTTGAGATGTGCGGTCACCTCGGGTTCAGAAAGACGTAGTGGTCAGTGTGGGCCAACCGCCGCCAGGGGCCGGTCTCGAGTGCCTGGTCGACCAGGGGGCCGGAACGTGCCACCAAGGCCCGGACCTGGATCCCGGCCAAGGCGTCCTGGACTTGAGCCCTGGTCTTGTCATTGGCGGCCAGAAAGAGTTGGGCGTGGGCGTCGGGAATCCTGGCGATGACTCGTACTCCCGCAAGCCGGGCCCAGTACGGGTTGATGCTCCCGAGGATCGCCACGCGGTCACCGGGCTTGAGACCTTGTTCGTGCAGGGCTCGAGCGACATACCATTGGGGGTGCGGGGCGGTGTCGCGGCGGGCATGGATGTCCTTGAGCAGCCGCTGGGCAGGGTGGATCTCGGCCTCGGCGATGGGGACCGCCATCACCAGGATCAGCACGAGCCCGGCGGCGCGGAGGAGTCTCAGGTAGGGCGTTCCGGCCGGCAGTCGGACCGCGCAGAGCAGGGCGGACCAGATCAGGATCATGGAACCGCCCAGGAAGCGAGGCTCCACTGAAAGCAGCGTATAGAGGCCAATAGGGGTTAAAGCAGGTATGAGGATCACGTAGGCCGAGGCGATATCGCGCAGGCAGCGACCACGATTCGCCGTCAAGAGAAGAAGAACAAGAAGGGCGGCCAGGATTCCGGCCTGCTGGACGAAGAGGATCTCGTAGCAGATGCCCAGGTTCTGCAGCAGCAGCGTCCACTGTCGCCAGCGATCGAGATGGATCCGGAGATGCCGGTTCCAGTGAGCGGGGTCGTACCACATTGGGTAGGTCCCGGCCACGGGGGTTGCGAACTCCTCGACGGTGGGCAGATCGAGGACTCGCCGCGGGAAGTACGGAGCCTCTTGCGTGGTGGCGGGTTGAGTCTGGGTCGTTGGCTTGCCGGCCAGCCAGGCGTAGTTCAAGCGGCCTGTTTCCCCGGTGGTGAATCGGCCCATCTTCGCGGAGAGCGCGGCCACAAACGGGGCCGCCACCAAGGCCATGGCCATGCCTGCGGCCAGGAGGTGGGGAATTCGCTTTCGAGCGTTGGGTGAACAGAAGAGGGCAACTGCCAGACAGACCAGACCGACGGGGAGCAGGATGGCCTTGGCGAGGTAGCCCAGTCCAAGCACGATGCCGAGGAGGACATAGCTCCACCATCCGTCGCGGCCGGACCGGATCTGCAGCAAGAGGCCGGCGGAGAGTAGAACGAAGCCGGTGACCAGGGTGTCCGCCCCAGTTGCCCGGCTGAAGGCGAACGAGGACCACAGGAAAAGGGTGTAGCCGAGTATGGTCCACAGCCGGAGCGAGGGCGTCGTGCAGTCTTGGTCGAGATGAGCCGCGTCGGGCCGGTGGCGGAATTGCGTCAGACGGGTCCAGAAGAAATGAAAGCAGGCCAGGGCGAAGAGGTGGATGGGGATGTTGGTTATGTGGAGGGCGGTCGCCTCCCAGTAGGGCGAGGGTAGCCAGAGTAATCGGCTCACGGCCAGGATCCAGCAGTACATGGGGCTCCAGTAGGCGTTGAGCGCGTTGCTCCAATCGCCTCGGGTGTAGGCCTCAGCCACTTCAATGTAGGAGACAGCGTCCTGCGAGACGGTGTGGCGCGAGGACCATTCCTGGAGGCCTGCGAGGGCCATGGCCGCCAGCCAGAAGAACACGATCCACGGTTTGGATTGGGGCTGGCTGGTCGCGTTGCAGGCAGAGTGTCTCTTCGGGTCAGGGGTGGTTGGACTGTCGGCCATGGCTGTCTTCCACGCTTCTTCGGCCGGCTCATCCGGGTCCCGGTGCTCCCGGCCGGATGACGTAGGCATCGGCGTTTGGGTCAGCGTTTCTTCAGGGTGACGGCGATTCCGCGGTCCTGTTCGTGGAGGAAGATGGTCTCGAGATCGGGGTTGGTGGTGACTCGTCTGACGTACTCCTCGAGCGCCTTCTTGCAGTCGGTCGTATTGTGGGCGAGGATGAGTCCGCCGGGGCGCACCAGAGGCAGCATCTTGTTCAGGTAATCGACGTAGCCGTCTTTCTCGGCATCGATGAACACGAGGTCGAGCGGTCCTTTCAGCTCGGTGATCGCCTTGTGGGCATCGCCTTCGACCACGGTGATGATGGAATCGAGGCCGGCGCGAACGAAGTTCTTCCGGGCCAGTTCGACTTTTCTGGGGTCGATCTCGAAGGTGGTGAGCTTCCCGCCGGTGGTTCGCAGGGCCAGGCCGAACCAGATGGCCGAGTAGCCATTGGACGTACCGATTTCGACCACGTTCTTGGCTCCCATGCTTTCGGTCAGAACCCTGAGCAGGCGGCCATCCTCCGGGGGTGCGTTGAGCATGCCGTCACGTTCGTGTTCCCAGATCTGTTCCAGGAGGGCCAGAGTCTTCTTCTCTGCCTCGCGCCCTCCGGGAGAAGCGGAAGTGGCGGCCGCCCAGCTGAGGGCCGCGGTGGCCAAGGCGGCCAGGCAGATCATACCAACGGTCTGTCTCGCAACGGTCATGCTTGTTTCTCCTTTTGGGACGGGCAAGTTCTCCAAACTCGGGCACTTGCGTTTTGTGCGCTTGTGCAGTATCGTCCAAACCCGGGTTGGGGGCCAGGTTTGCTGTTTTCCTGCAACCTGAACGAGTGTGGTCGGACTTCCTTCGGGCCGCTACCCGAGGGGCATCGCGTATTTCATCGTATATGGAGAAAGTGTATGTCAGGTAAAAGTCTAGCGGGGAGGACGGGGTGGCTGCTTGCGGGAGCGGCAGTCGTTCTAGCCTTCGCAGGGGTACCGGTCATGGCCGGCGAGGCCGACATTCAGCTGCCGGACCTCAACACGATCCAGTTTGACGCCTTTGGGGGGCTTCAGGGGATGACCCTCCTGAAGCTCGGTCTGGTGGTGTGTGTGATTGGTTTGATCTTCGCCTTGATCCAGTACTTCCAGATCAGGGGCCTGCCTGCGCACTCCTGCATGGCTAATGTCTCCGAGACCATCTGGGAGACCTGCAAGACCTACCTGATCCAGCAGGGCAAGTTCCTGGTGATCCTGTGGATCGTGATCTTCATCTGCATGTACTACTACTTCATCAAGCTTCAGGGCAAGCCGGCGGCCGAGTTCCTCTGGATCATCGGTTGCTCGATTCTGGGTATCCTCGGCTCGTACGGTGTGGCCTGGTTCGGCATCCGCATCAACACCAAGGCCAACTCCCGTTCGGCGTTCGCGTCGCTGAAGGGCACGCCGCTGGAAGCGCTGCTCATCCCGATGAAGTCGGGCATGAGCGTGGGCCTCTTGCTGGTCAGCGTTGAGCTCTTTTTCATGATTCTCATCCTGGGTTTCCTTCCAAAGGAGGTCGTCGGGCCGTGCTTCATTGGCTTCGCCATCGGCGAGTCGCTGGGTGCGTCCGCCCTCCGCGTGGCCGGCGGTATCTTCACCAAGATTGCGGACATCGGCTCCGACCTGATGAAGATCGTGTTTCACCTGCCGGAGGACGATCCGAAGAATCCGGGTGTGGTCGCGGACTGCACGGGGGACAATGCGGGCGACAGCGTCGGGCCGACGGCCGACGGTTTCGAGACCTACGGTGTCACCGGCGTGGCCTTGATTGCCTTTCTGGCCCTGGCGATCTTTGGCCCGGTGGCCAAGGACATGGGCAGCGCGGATCCTGCGATCGCGGCTCATGCTGCCAAGCAGGCGATGCTGTGCGGTCAGCTGATCATCTGGATTTTCGCCATGCGTATCCTGATGATCATCACCTCGCTGGTTTCCTATTTCGTGAACGACGCCTACACCAAGTCGGCGTTCGCCGGCAAGATCGAATGGGATCCGGAGAAGCCTCTGACTCACCTGGTCTGGATCACCTCGGTCATTTCGATCGCGGCGACCTACCTGGCCAGCTTCATTCTCTTGCCGCCGAGCTCGTCGTTTGGCTCGCTGTGGTGGATTCTGGCCACGATCATCAGCTGCGGTACGATTGCGGGGGCGTTGATTCCCGAGTTCACGAAGGTTTTCACGAGCACGCATTCGCGGCACGTCAAGGAGGTGGTGACTTCGTCGCGGCAGGGTGGGGCCTCGCTCAACATCCTGTCCGGTTTCGTGGCCGGCAACTTCTCAGCCTACTGGCAGGGCATCCTGATGTTGGCTCTGATGGCCACTGCCGCGGTCCTTTCGCAGCAAGCTGCGGTGCAAGATCTGATGCCGAAGGAGTTCCCTTTCGCCGCTCCGATTTTCGCCTTCGGTCTGGTGGCGTTTGGTTTCCTGGGCATGGGTCCAGTGACCATCGCGGTGGACTGTTTCGGCCCGGTGTCGGACAACGCCCAGTCGGTCTATGAACTGAGCCGGATCGAGGCCCAACCGGACATCAAGAACGACATCAAGAAGACCTTCGGGTTCGAGCCGGACTTCGAGAACGCCAAGCACTTCCTGGAGAAGAACGACGGGGCGGGCAACACCTTCAAGGCGACTGCCAAGCCGGTGCTGATCGGTACGGCGGTTGTCGGTGCCACCACGATGATCTTCGGCATCATCATGCTGCTGGAAGATATGTACAAGAAAACGCCGGGCGGCGTGTTCAAGCCGGTGGTCGAAGCTCTGAGCCTGGTGCAGCCGGAGATCGTGCTCGGCCTGCTGGCCGGCGGCGCGATCATCTACTGGTTCACGGGTGCGTCCTGCCAGGCGGTGGTCACCGGGGCATACCGGGCGGTGGTCTACATCAAGGAGAACATCAAGCTCGACGCGGCGACCGCTTCGATCAAGGACAGCAAGGAGGTCGTGCGGATCTGCACGCTCTACGCTCAGAAGGGCATGTCCAACATCTTCGTCGTGCTCTTCTGCATGTCGCTCGGTCTGCCGTTCATCAATCAGTACCTATTCATCGGTTACCTGGTCAGCATCGCGTTCTTCGGGTTGTACCAGGCCTTGTTCATGGCCAACGCCGGCGGGGCGTGGGACAACGCCAAGAAGATCGTCGAAGTGGACCTGCGAATGAAAAACACCCCGCTGCACGAGGCGTCGGTGGTCGGTGATACGGTGGGTGATCCGTTCAAGGATACGTCGTCGGTCTCGCTCAACCCGGTGATCAAGTTCACCACGCTGTTCGGTGTGCTGTCGGTCGAAATCGCCGTGACGATGAAGAAGGCCGCGCCGGAATCGATGACCTCGTACTACATTGGCGGCGTCCTGGTGTTGATTGCCATGATCTTCGTGGCCCGGTCGTTCTACGGGATGCGAATCCCGGAGGACAAGGCTGACGTCAGGTAAGGCGGCTTGAAACGGCAATCGAGCCTCTCGATTGCCTGGAACAACGGAAGCCGCTGGGTCGGTCGTCCGGCCCAGCGGCTTCTGATTTCCTTTCGGCCGGGGCAGGCAGGCGGGTCGCCCTGTCGGCCGAATGTGCTCCCCTCCTGGGAATGTGGGTTGCGGCGCATAGAATGAGCCGCGCCCTAGACCCGGCACGGCTCTGAATGAGTCTCTGAACCTGAATGAGTCTCTGAACGACGCCTGTCAGCGAACAGTCAGCGCTTGGGACCGGGGCCCATCCCGGGTCGAAACTCGCGTTTGGCGGACTTGCGCATGCGGCGACGACGACGTTCGCTGGGCTTCTCGTAGTAGCTAGTCCGCTTGATTTCCTTGGTCAGGCCTTCCTTCTCGCACATCTTCTTGAAGCGGCGAAGCATCTGATCCAGCGATTCGTTGCCCCGAGCCTTCACCTTGATCATGCCAACGAGCGTCCTTTCGCAAAACAAGTCTCGTCCAGACCTTACGGCGATCCGTGTACCGAGCAGCATAGTATATCGGCCGCCCTGCTGGATGTAAACACCCCGTTGGCCTCCGTTCTACACCGCCTTTCCGGCGATGGAGCATAGGGGACGACGGATCGCAACCTCATGGCTACCTGTGACTTGCATTACTCGCCGGTCTTCTGTCCAGGGTGGCGTCGTGCTTACACTACTGGCCGGGCTGCGGCCTGGCCGGGGCTCGGAGCGGTTCGGCGATGGGAAACGCCGGTGCCGGCGCATCGCTGCCTAACCGCCCGTAGCGGCGAAGCTGGGGCCAGGTCACGGCGACGGTGATCACAACCAGGATGGTGCCGATTCCGCCGCCGACCACGGAGATGGTTGGCGTGAAGAGGGCCGCGACGAAGCCGGACTCGGCCCCGCCCAACTCGTTGGAGGCGCCGATGAACATGGAATTGACCGCGGAGACGCGGCCGCGCATCGGGTCGGGGGTGAGCAACTGGATGAGGGTGTGGCGAACGACGACGCTGATGGTGTCCAGCGCTCCGGTCAGGGCGAGCATGGTCATGGAGAGCCAGAACCATCGCGACAAGCCGAAAGCGATGGTCGCCATGCCGAAGCCGGCCACGGCCCAGAGCATGGCTCGTCCGGCCTGTCGCATCGGCGGTCGGTGTGCCAGGAGGAACGCCATTGCCAGGGCTCCGAGTGCCGGCGAGGCCCGCAACCAGCCAAAGCCGTCGGGGCCGACGTGCAGAATGTCCCTGGCGTAGATTGGAAGCAGGGTCGTGGCTCCGCCCAGGAGCACGGCGAACATGTCCAGGGTCATCGCGCCGAGCACCAGGGGGCTGTTCCACAGGAAGCCCACTCCGGCAAAGAGTGAGCGCAAGGTGACCGGTTCGTTCGGCGGTAGAGCCGGCCGATAGCGGAGGAGGCTCAGGAGAACGACGAAGACGAGGTCGGCGACGGTGACGAGGACGTAGACCGTGGTTGCCTTACCCAGGAGGTAGATGAGCCATCCGCCCAGCGCCGGGCCGGCAATGGAGGCGACCTGGAAGCCGCCGCTGTTCCAGGTTACGGCGTTGCTGAATCGTTCCCGGGGGACAATCTGGGGCATGAGGGCGGCCTTGGCGGGTGTGGTGAAGGCCCGGGCGGCGCCGACGAGGATGAGCAGGGCGTATACAAGGAGGATGGGTCCGCGGTACAAGGAGACGGCGGCCAGGCCGAGTGAACCGGCGCCCATGACCGTGAGTCCGACAATGGCCACCAGCCGCCGGTTGAAGCGGTCCGCCGCTTGGCCGGCAATCAGGGTGAAGGCGACGACCGGGAGGAACTCAGCCAATCCGACGGCTCCGAGCGCCCACGGCTGGCCGGTTCGGTCGTAGATCTCCCATCCGACGGCCGCGTTCTGCATCTGCATGCCCAGGTTGGCAAGCAGGTTCCCGGACAGGAACAAGCGGAAATCGCGACCACGAAGCGCCGTATAGGGATCGTGGCCGCTGGTAGCGTCTCCCTCGTGCATAGGGCAGCGAGCATCGGCGAAAGCCGGGGACTCGTCAATGGTGAGCAGGGGTCGGGATTCAGCGATTGGCCCTCGGCTGGACCAGGCTCGCCCTGAGGTCCCGGAGGAGGAATTGCCTGCTCAGTCCGTGGAGCGAACTGCCTGCAGCTCGACCGGGCCGATCAGCCCTGACGGTCGGAGTTGCTTGGGATCATACCGATTGACCAGCGAGTTGGTGACCTCGACGGTGAGCTCGTTCCGGCCCTCTTTCAGTGCCTGGGTGACGTCCCATCGGTAGGGAGCCCAGAACCGTGGCGGCAGGGCTTGGCCGTTCAGACGAACCGCGGCGAAATCGCCGACGGCACCCAGGTGGAGACGATAGGCGAGCATATCCACCTTCTTAAGGTCAAAAGAGGTTCGGTAGAGTACGGTTCCGGCGAGTCCCGTCGTGTCAGGGTTTTGGAGCCAGTTGCCGAGGGTGCCGTCGAAGAGCTTGCCCTTGGTGTCGGAGAGTTGCCAGGGGCCGGGGACGTGGATTGTGGTTGGCGGCTGGGCGGCGGGTGGCGGCGCGGCGGGCATCTCGGTGTGGGGCTGTCCCCGGTCGATGCACAGGACGAGGCTGGATCGTCGCTCAAGCTGCAAGGTGATGGTCATGGTGCTGTGGTCTGCCTTCTGGACGGTTGTCGGGCGGAACGTGCTCTCCCACGCGTCGAACCACTCGGCCTTTGCCCGGATCGGCACGGTCAAGCCGGTTTCGATGGGCCGGTCGCCCTCGTTGACCAGTAGATAGAAGTCATGATCGCGTTTGCGGAGGTGGGTGCAGCGCAGATCCGGTGAGGCCGGATCGACGGTGAGGTCGCGGGGGGCGTCGTGCACGAGTTCCGGTCCCACCCCGCCAGTGCAGTAGCTGACCCGCAGGCCTGCTCGTTCAAGCTCGTCGATTCTGGCTTGTGTGGTCTTCGCCAGAGGCTCGTCCTGATCCACGACAAGCAGCGTGTAACGCATCGGTCCTACGGCGAGACTGCTGTCTTCGATTCTGGCCTGCCCGATGAGACGCCACTCCTCGAGGTAATTGAAGTCGATCTGGTTCCGGTAGAGGTGCTCGGCGGCACGCCAGGGCAGCTGGTTATTCCGGCAGAGGATGGCGACGTGGCAGACCTGCCGGCTGTCGGCCAGAAGTCCGCAGAGCCGGGAGGTGTAGTCGGCAAAGAGCCGGTAGTGCGGCCACCAGGCGTTGTTTGGGCCGACGTCCGGCGGGCGCTCGTTGAAGCGGTTGCCGCGGATTGAGTAGTAGAAGGCGTGTGGGTAGAGAGTGTTCACGCCGCGGACCATGAGCCAGTCGGCCAGCCATTTCATTTCCTCCATGGTGAGCTGCCAGCCGAATGCGCCGTAGACCTCGTTGGCGTTGAGCCACCGGCCGTCGTGGCGTGCGACGCTGCTGGTGCATTTCGCGATGGCGCTGTTGGTGCCCTGGAGGGCGAGGTTCTTTTCGGGAAGGAGGCCGCGCCAGACGATGTCTTGGCCGGGGATCTGGAAGTAGTGGAGGGGATCGATCTCGGTTGGCCCTGCGGGATGGCCGGTGAGGGCGATGCCGTGGCGGTCGCACCACTCGGAGAGCTGGCGGTAGTAGCTGTCGTTGAGTCGTCTGGCAAGGGTCTGATGAAAGCGGGCTCGAACGGTGGCGGTTTCCGGGCCGAGGTCGAGGAACAGGGCGGGCAGCAGCGGGAGCAGCGAATCGCCGTGCTGTCTCTCGTAGTCGTGTTCGATGCCGTCGGTCCAGGGCTGCAGGCCGGGGGTCGATCGGCGGCCGAGCATGTTGGGTTCGTCGGTGAACATGGCGATCACGGTCTTGCCGAAATGCTCCCTGAGGATTCGGTCATAGGGTTCGTAGGCGAAGCGGATGAAGACCTGCATGGCGGCTGGATCGAGCAGGTTGGCGGCCGGTGGGGCGGCTGGGGCGGAGTCCTCCTCGTCTTCGTGGACCCCCCGGATGCGCCCCTTGGAGGGCACGCAGGCGAAAGTCATGACTCGCCACGGACCTTGGGGGACCTTGATCGAGGTAGCGGCTGCGTCGACAAGTTTCAGGCTGGTTGGTTCGACGGCTTTGGCCTTCGAATCGGGCGTTGGCCTGGCGATGAGGGTGGCGACGAGGGTGCCGTTGCTGGGGGCCGGACGGGGCAGATCGGCCGGCCCGGCGACGTCCTGCATGGTCATCGTCAGGCCCTTGGCCGCGAAGGACGGGTTCGAGCGGACGACTTCGCCATGGGCCGAGCCGGACGGGTACATGCCTTCGTCGTAGAGGCACACGCGCATGTTGGTGCTTTTTGCCTCCTCGACGGCAGCGCGAACGAGTTGAAGCCAGCGTTCACCCATGTAGGGGATATCCTTGGGCAGTCCCATGCGGGCATGGATGATGAAGCCGTAGACGCCGTGCTCGCGGAAATCGGCCATCTGCCGCTTGATTTCCTCTTCCTCCAGCCGGTCGTTCCAGAACCAGAAGGGCATCTGGCTGAACTCGGGGCGCGGCGTGGCCAGTTCGTGGCGCCAGTCATCGGCGTGAACGGCGGCCCGGCCGGCGCTGAGGAAGACGAGTGAGGCGAGCAGCATGTTTCGGAGCATGGTGGAGCAGGTCACGGCGAAGCCTCCCCGTGGAAAGTGCAAGCGAACAGGACTCGGACACCAGTATGGCGTATCCGGTCGTGCTGTCCAGTCACTCCGAGGCTTCCGCCGGCGCGGAGGTGGCGGGTTGGGTGTGGGTGATCGTTCGCAGGTCGGGCAGCGGGGGCAGGCCATGCTCCGCTCGGACACCGTTCTGTGTCTTCAGGTCGGCCAGGAAGTGGGCTACCGGCGTCATCTGTGTACCGCCATCCGCCATACCGCAGATGAGGTGGGATCGCGGGGGCTGGCCGGCGTTTGCGACCGGATCGACGATCTGCACCACGACCCACAGCCGATTGTCGGAAATGGACGGATTCATGCCTTTGCAGGTGAAGACATAGTCGCCCAACCGGTGAGCGACGGTTCCCGTGGGCAGGTTGGCGACCGCTCTGCTGGCCAGTTGGGTCCGTTCGTTGGGCCTGGCGAAGTTGAAGTAGTCGAGGGTGGTTCCGGCCAGCGGGGTCTTTCCAAGGGTGGTTGCGGAGTCGCTGCTGATGAAATCCGAGGCCAGGAGATCGCCCTGAGTGACGAGGAGGATGGCGTGGTCAGGTCCGCGGCCGTTGTGTCGCCGGATGTAGCGAATGACGGCCTGGGTGACCTTTCTCGTGTCGGCCATTGCCTGAGTGAGAGGCGTGGCGGCTGGTGGTGTCGAGGAGGTGCGGACGTTGGCCAGTCCGATCATGGCGGCGGCAAGACCGGCGAACAACAGGGCGCAGGCTACCAGCGGTCCGAGCACGGTGAACACGGCTCGTCCGCCGTGTACGCGTTGGCCTTCCTTCACCGCGAGTATGGCGCTCACGATCCACCAGATCCAGCCCACGTAGTAGCCCAGGCAAGGGATGGCGCTGATGAGGTTGGCGCCGGAACTGTAGTAGATGGCCTGCTGGGTTCGCAGGAGCGGACCGGCGGTCTGGCCGGTGAGTCGCAGCAGGAGGTGGGTGGCCACTGCCCATACCACCGTTCCCACGAGACATACGACACCGATGACCGCGAATTCGACGGCCACGGCGACGGGGACGAAGATGGGGATGGCGGATTGCGGAGTGGCCAGGGTCATGACCAGCATGACCGCGGCGATGGGCAGCACCGCCATGATCATCGGGGGCAAGGTATTGAGAAACGCGAAGCCAAATGCCTCCCACCCTGAACTTTCGACCGGCACGCCCTTCATCATCTGGGCAGGGCTGAGCATGGCGCTGCGTGCGGTGGCCAACCAGGCGCGGAGCCAGCCGCGCTCCTTGCGATCCAGCCACGGCAGGCGGAAGACTTCGGTCTGTGTTTCGCTCGTGCCGGGCGCCGGGCTGAGGATCATCTCGTCCATGGTGACCGGCCGGCCGCAGGTCACGCAGTTGAACGCGATGGGTTCGAGATGGCCTTTCGGGCCGGTGCCGTAATAGGGTTGCCGGCAGTGGGGGCAGGAGAACTCAACGCTGTTGGGGACGAACTCGTAGTTGCTGGGCCGGAAGTCGGCACCGCATTCCGGGCATCGCCGGGTAGGGAGCTGCCAGAGCCGGTATCCGCACTTCTTGCACTTCATGGCGTGAACCTGTCCAACAGGGGGCTCCTGGCAGGGCTGATCATCGTGGTCAGACCCAGGTGGCCGTCTCGGCCTTGATTTTCTGCCGGGAGAACCAGATGAGCACGAAAACCGGCAGCGCACAGGCCCAGAGGATGCCGAACAGCATGCCCAGGCCGATCAATGCCTGAGGCGCGGCCATGGGTAATGGTCCCTGAGGTCCTGCGCCGGACGCCAGCTGCTGGTAGAGTTCCTTCTGCATGTGGTAGCTGATTATCGTCCCGATGAGGGAGAAGAAGATGTAAAGGCAGGCCCAGATCCGGAGGGCCGGGATCGTCCACCGCCGGCGCCTAATGAGGTAGATCGCGCTGACCAGCAAGACGATCTGGAGAATGAAGCTGACCGCGCCGGCCAGGAAGGTGTACCCTCGCCACTTGCCCATCTCGGTGATGACCGGCATGTTGGCCTTCACGACTTGTCCGGAGGACGACATGCTGACTTGCATGGCTGACATTCCCAGCCAGGACACCAGGCCGCAAGCGCCTCCCACGATCCCAACGGCGGCGACGACGATGGCGATGATGCCAATCACCTTGGGCCAGTTGGACTCCTGCGTTTTTGCCGCGTACGGCATCGCTGCGCAGACCGGTGGGGCGGTGGAATATGCAGGCGGGGGCGGAGGCGGGGTCGGCGGTACGGGATCACGGTTCGTGTCGCTCATGGTGGCACCTCCGGCAACGAATGACCCGATACATCGAATGGCGCTTCTTGGAGGTGAATCCGAGGGCTCGGACGCACCGCCATGTGTGGTGATTCTACCCGTTGGTGGTCACTTGTCGATAGGGCGGGCTGCTGGCGGCGTCGGCGGATCAGCGTTGCCGGCGCCGGTGGGGCAGGTTTTGACGGAGGCGACCAACCGCCGGAGGGTGGCGAGGTTGACGCTGTCCAGGTCCCGGCCGCGGGTATCCTGTCCTTTGGGTGTTTCCAGGATCATGGGGAGGCCCAGGAATCGGGGGTCGTTCAGCAGGTGTCGGAATGCGCTACGGCCCAGGTGTCCGCGGCCGATGTGTTCGTGGCGGTCCTTGTGGCAGCCGGCCGGGCTCAGCGAATCGTTCAGGTGGAACGCGACGATTCGATCAAGGCCGATGTGGCGGGCGAGATCGGCCATGGTCGCCGCATAGCCTTGCGAGGAGCTCAGGTCGTATCCTGCGGCGAAGATGTGGCAGGTATCCACGCAGACGCGGATCCGGTCGGGCTCGCGGGCGTGCTCAATCACCGCGGCCAGCTGGTCAAACCGGCTGCCCAAGCACGAGCCCTGCCCGGCGGTGGTTTCCAAGGTGGTTTTGACGGCGAAACCCCTGGTGCGGTCGTGGATTGCATCGAGGGCCCGGGCAACTCGGGCGATGCCCCAGTCGACTCCCTGGCCGAGGTGAGCCCCGGGGTGGATGACCAGTGCGGTGACACGAAGTCGTTCACATCGTTCGAGTTCGTCGGTGAAAGCGTCGATGCTGCGTTGCCAGAGTCGATCGTCGGGGCTGGCGAGGTTGATCAGGTAGGTGCTGTGGGCGATCACCGGCCGGATGGCGGATTCCGCCAGGGCTTTCTGCCAGGCGTGGACCTGATCCTGAGTCAGCGGGGGCGCTCGCCACTGCCGCTGGTTCTTGACGAAGATCTGAATGCAGTCGCAGCCGGTCTTGCGGCCGAGTTCGAGCGCCTGGTGCAGTCCGCCGGCGATCGACATATGGGCGCCGAAGCGTTGCTGGCCATCGGGCAGGAGTCGTTTGCGGGCCAAGGCTTGCGTTCCCCGATCGGCTGGCGTCAAGCGGCCTCCTCGGCGGCATTGGGTTCATGGTTTGCGGGCCCGCTCATTCCCCCGGGGTGGAACGCCGCGATGATCCGGTTCCGCACTGCCATCCGAACTCCATTATCCGCGTGGTTCACGGGGACTGCAACCTGCTCCTTTCGGTCGGATGCCGGGTGGTGTTCGGGCGGCGAGTCTGCTATCCTTGCTCCATCATGGCAGCCAAACCGGACGAGACATGCTGGGTGGGATTTGACCTGGGGGCCACGAAGATGCTGGCCACGGTCTTTGACTCCGAGTTCCAGATGCTGGGGCGCAATCGGAAGAAGACCAAAGGGCAGGAGGGCACGGATGCCGTTTTCAGGCGGATGGTGCAGGTCATTCAGACCATGCTCGACGAAGCCCACATTGCCCGCGATCGCCTGGGGGGGATCGGTATCGGCTGCCCGGGCCCGCTGGATCTCGATCATGGGATCATCCTCGACACACCCAACCTCGGCTGGAAGGACGTGCCCATCAAGGCGATGCTCGAGAAGGAGTTCGGTTGTCCGGCGGTGATTCTGAATGATGTGGATGCCGGAACTTACGGCGAGTACCGTTTTGGGGCGGGACGATCGGGGCGCTGTGTGATTGGGGTCTTTCCGGGCACCGGCATTGGTGGCGGGTGTGTGTACGAAGGCAAGATTCTGCGTGGCAAGACGGGCTCGTGCATGGAGATCGGCCACGTACCGCTGCTTCCCGATGGCAACCTATGCGGTTGCGGGCAGCGGGGTTGCCTGGAAGCTCACGCGAGTCGGCTGGCGATCGCCGGCGCTGCCGCCCAGGCCGTATGCCGGGGCGAGGCTCCACACCTCCAGGCCAAGGCCGGCGCAGACCTGGCCGAGATTCGCAGCGCGACGCTGGCCGAGGCGATCAAGGAAGGTGATCAGGCGATTGAGGGGATTGTCCGGCAGGCGGCCAGGTCGATTGGCGTTGTCCTGGCGGGCGTGGTCAACCTGCTGGCTCCGGACACGGTTGTCCTCGGCGGCGGCCTCGTGGAGGCCATGCCGGAACTGTTCGTGGATGGCGTGAGTCACGCCGCCCGGAAGCGTGTTCTGCCGGCCTTTGCCAAGTCGTTCAAGGTGGTTGCGGCCCAACTCGGTGACGATGCCGCGGCCATGGGCGCTGCCGCCTGGGCTCGGGAATCGGTCGTCAAGTAACGGTGGCCGCTGTCATGAAGTCGAATGTGCCTGACAAAGCGCCCGCGACGGTTCCGGGCGAGAAAGCCACCGGGACGACGCCGGTGGCGGTTATCGATATTGGGGCGGGCTCGGTCCGCATGGCCGTCGCGGAGATCGGTCCGGTGGGAGGGATCCGAATCCTCGAGTCGGTGTCGAGGGAAGTGGATCTCGGGAAGGACACGTTCACTCACGGGCATTTGCGCAAGAGCACGATCGAGGATTGCGTGGCCGTGTTGCGCAGCTACCAGCGTCTGCTCAAGGAATACGGGGTCAGTGAGGAGAGCCGGATCCGTGTCGTTGCGACGAGTGCCGTTCGCGAGGCGGCGAATTCCCTGGCGTTCGTGGACCGCATCGCCATCGCGACCGGGCTTCAGGTTGAACCGCTGGATGAAGCGGAGGTGAACCGGATCACCTATCTGGGGATCCAGCCGCTGCTGAAAGCGGAGCCGGAGCTCGCCGGGGCCCGGGCCATGGTGATCGAGGTTGGCGGCGGAAGCACCGAGTTGCTCGTTGTCCAGGGCGACGACGTGGCGTTCTCCCGCACCTACCGGCTGGGAGCGATCCGGCTCCGGGAGATGCTGAACACGTATCGTGCTCCCACGGTCAAGGCCCGGCAGATCATGGTGAGCCAGATTCGGATGACGGTTGAGGAAGTGATTCAGCATGTGTCGCGGAGCGTGGCGATCGAGATGATCGCTCTTGGCGGTGATGTTCGCTTTGCGGCCTCGCGGCTGCTGGATCGCTGGGTCCCGGACGGCATCAACCGCTTGTCTCTGGCCGCGCTGGAGAGCTTCACCGACGACCTTCTTGACCTGACGCCGGGGCGAATCGTTCAGGAATACCATCTGACGTTTCCGGAGGCCGAGACGCTGGCTCCGGCCTTGCTGGCCTACGTGGAGATGGCCCGGGCTTTCGATCTCCGGGAGGTCCTGGTCGCCCCGGTCAACCTGCGCGACGGGTTGCTGCACCAGATGGCCACGCGAGGCGTATGGACCGAGGAGTTCAACAACCAGATCATTCGCTCGGCGATGGATCTGGCCCGCAAGTATCAGGTCAATGAGGCTCACGCCCGTCACGTGGGCGAGCTGTGTCGGCGGCTGTTTCGCGCCCTGCAGGACGAGCACCAGCTCGATCCGCGCTATGAGCTGCTTCTCTGTCTCGCGGCCCTGTTGCACGAGATTGGGGCTTTTGTCAACCCGGCCAGTCATCACAAGCACTCGATGTACCTGATCATGAACAGTGATCTGTTCGGGCTGAGCAAGATGGACGTGCGGCTGGTTGCCCTGGTGGCCCGGTATGCGCGGCGGGCCTCGCCCAAGCCGACGCACGAGGGGTATGCGACGCTGGATCGCACCCGTAGGATCGTGGTTGCGAAGATGGCGGCTCTGCTGCGGGTAGCCGACGCCCTGGACTGCTCGCGGAGTCAGCGAGTCACGGAGTTGAGGTGTGGCCGGGAGGACGGCCGGTTGGTGATTGCGATTCCGAACGCCGAGGATCTGTCCCTCGAGCAATTAGCCCTTGACCAGAAGGGGCCGATGTTCGAGGAGACCTACGGCATGCAGGTACTGCTGCGTCGAGCGAGGTCATGAAACCGCGGAACTACATCAACCGGGAGTTGAGCTGGCTGGAGTTCAATGAGCGGGTGCTCGACGAGGCCCGAGACCGGGCCATCCCTCTGCTGGAGCGGATCAAGTTCCTGGCCATCACCGCGTCCAACCTCGACGAGTTCTTCATGGTGCGCGTCGGAGGGTTGCAGCAACTCGTACGTCAAGGCAGCCGGAAGATGGATCCGGCGGGGATGAGTCCCGAGGAGCAGCTCGAGGCCGTCAGCCGGCGCACCCGTCGCATGGTCGAGGGGCAATACAGCTGCTACCTCGACGATATCGAGCCGGCCCTGGCCCAGGGCGGGGTGATGCGAAGGCGGCCGGGCGAACTCTCCGACCGGCAGATGAAGGCTGTCGAGCAGGTTTTCGAGAGTGAGGTGTTCTCCGTTTTGACGCCGATGGCAGTGGGCGGGGATCGGGAGTTTCCGCTGCTGACCGATCGCATGCTGACGCTCTGCGTTCGGCTGGACCCGGGGGTGGGCGAGGGCGACGCCCGCTACGCCGTGATTCCGTTCGGCCGGGCCCTTCAGCGGCACGTCACGCTGCCGGCCGTCGGGCGGTACGAGTACATCCTCCTGGAGGACGTCTGCACCCTTTTCATTCAGCGTTTTTTTCCCGGCGAGCACGTGCTGGAGGTCGTGCCGTTCCGAATCAACCGCAACGCGGACCTGAGTGTGCGAGAGGATCTGGCATTCGATCTCCTGGAGGAAATGGAGGAGATCCTCGATCAGCGCAAACAAAGCCCCTGTGTTCGACTGGAGATCTCACAGCAGGCCAGCCTTGGCGTGCTGGAGTTTCTTCAGCGGTCGCTGGACGTGTCGTCGCGGGACGTCTATGCGGTCGCAGGTCCGCCGGATCTGGCCGCCTACATGCGGCTGACCGAGCTGCAGGGTTTCGAAGAGCTCAAATACGAGCCCTGGCCGGCGCATCCATCGCCGGACGTCGACCTGAAGTTCAGTCTCTTCGACATTCTGAGCCGGCGCGATATCCTGCTCTATCATCCATTTGACAGTTTCGACCCGGTCGTGCGGCTGGTCGAGGAGTCGGCCGATGATCCCGACGTGCTCGCCATCAAGCAGATCCTGTATCGCACGAGTCGCAGGAGCCCGATCGTCGCAGCCCTGGCCCGGGCCGCTGAGCGCGGCAAGCATGTGACCGCCCTGGTCGAGTTGAAGGCCCGGTTTGACGAGGCTCGGAACATCGAGTGGGCTCGCGAGCTGGAGCAGGCCGGGGTTCAGGTCATCTACGGCGTCAAGGGACTCAAGACTCATGCCAAGGTCTGCATCGTGATTCGTCGCGAGCCGCACGGAGTTCAGCGCTACGTCCACTTTGGCACCGGCAACTACAACGAGATCACCGCCCGTCAGTACACCGACGCCTCCTTCATGACCACCCATGAGGAGCTGGTCTCGGATGCCACGAGCTTTTTCAATACCATTACCGGCTACTCACAGCCCCAGAAGTTCCGCAAGATCGAGATGGCGCCGCTGGGATTGCGGGAGAGACTGATCGAGCTGATCGAGGTGGAAACGGAACGGAAGCGCCAGGGTCGCCGGGCCCGGATCATGGCCAAGATGAACTCGCTGGTCGACCCCGCGTTGATTGAAGCCCTGTATGCCGCGTCGAGCGCCGGGGTCAAGATCCGACTGAATGTCCGCGGGATCTGCTGCCTGCGGCCGGGTGTCCCGGGATTGAGCGAGAACATCAGCGTGGTCAGCATTGTGGATCGTTATCTGGAGCACAGCCGGCTGTTCTACTTCTACAACGGGGGTGACGAGCTGGTGTTCATCTCCAGTGCGGATTGGATGCCGCGGAACCTGGACCGCAGAGTTGAACTTCTGGTGCCGATCGAGGATCCGGCCTGCAAGGCGCGGCTGGTGGACATCATGGAGACCTGTTTCAAGGACACGGTCAAGGGTCGGCATCTGATGTCCGACGGCAGCTATCAACTGCCGCGTCACAAGGGCGGCCGGGCGGTCCGCTGCCAGGAGAGTCTCTTCAGGAAAGTCCGGAAGATCGCCCGGCAGGCGGAGCAGCACCGGCAGACGACGTTTGAGCCATATCGGCCGGGGGGCGAAGGCATCTGACTCGGCGGCCGGCGGAGAGGGAAGATGGACGCATGTTCAGGATGAGCCGCTGACCGCGGCGACGGGAGGCGAGGATGAAGACACTGCTGCTGCTTCGGCATGCGAAGTCAAGCTGGGACGACGAGGAGCTGCCGGATCACGACCGTCCCCTGAACAAGCGGGGGAAGCGCGAGGCCCCGATGGCCGGCCAGTATCTGCTGGAGTACGGGCTGGTCCCGGATTTCGTGCTGAGTTCCTCGGCCAAGCGGGCTCGCAAGACGACCGCCCGGGTGACGGAAGCCTGCGGCTACAAGGGTGAGGTTGACGTTCTGGGCGAACTCTATGACGCCGCTCCCGAAGACTGCATCTCGTGTCTGCAGAAGGTGGCCGAAGAGCGTGAGCGGGTGCTGCTGGTGGGGCACAATCCGTGCCTGGAGGATCTGGTGGATTTGTTGAGCAACGGACGGTCGCGCATGGCGACCTGCGCCGTGGCCCGCATCGATCTGGAGATTCGATCCTGGCGGGACCTGTCGGTGGAGACCAGGGGCACGCTGGTTTCGCTGTGGCGCCCGCGGCGCGTGGACCGGCCCCCCTGGGCGGCGAGCAGCGACTCCGCCGGACAGTGAACTCGCGGATTCCGCTGCCGCCGACGTCCGGGCCCTCACTACGGCCTCACGCAGTTCGGGTCGATCGGGTCGGGGCCGGTCAGGCATCGCTGAAAGACGGCGAAGTCGCTCATATCCACGTCGTTGTCGCTGTCCGCGTCGAACCGGCCGCAGTCCGGGTCTATGGTCGAGGGATAGGGGATCTCCGGTCCGGCGAGGCACTGCCGGAAGATGTTCATGTCGGTCGCGTTGACCAGGCTGTTGCCGTCCACGTCGAAGCCGAACACCACAATGCCGTCGGATGCTCCGATCTCGCTGGCCAGGCCGACATCGTTGGTGGCTCGAACCTCGATACGATAGCTTCGGCCCGGAAGCAGGGTAAGGTCGGTTGCGGTCACCTGGGTCCGGGTGCCCACGTCGGTCCAATCGCGGACCATCGGTCCGCCCACCTGGACGATGCGGTATTCGCTCCTGGCGATGGCGGACTCCGCGTCGGCGGTAGTCCAGGTGACGCTCAAGACCGAGGCGGAAATCGTGCAAGCTCCTTCGTCAGTGACGACGGGGGTGCTCGGCGGAGTCACGTCGAAGGGGCTCTTGAAGACGAATTTCGCGGCGTCCGCGCTGATATATCTGGTATCCGCGCTGTTGTTGCCCAGCTCGACGTAGCCGGAAGTCCCCGCCAGGAAGAGCAGGTCCTGGCCGATCAGGAACCAGCCGCTCTGGTTGGGAGAGCTCGAGTTCTGATTCTGGACGCTGGTGAGCGTTCCGCCCTGGTGATGAACCTTGTAGGGCGCAGAGTTCGAGCGGTTGCTTCCGATCTGGTAGTAGACGTACACGTCGTAGTAGCCTTTGAGGGCCAGGTTCGGCGTCCAGGTACACTTGCGGGTGGCAGCCCATTCATCGGTGTTGCCCACCCCGGAGGTGTACAAGTAGTTGATTCCGATGCGCGGCACGGCCGCGGCGACGCCCACGGTCCAGTTTCCGGAGGGCGAGGTGTTGGCCCAGCCGGAATCGGTATTGTCGATCAAGTACTCCGTGGGCATTTCGGGCGTGGCGAAGGTGAAATCGGCCGACTGTCTTGACCCGTAGTCGTTGGTTGAGACCACCTGGTAATGGTAGATGGTTGAAGGCGTCAAGCCGGTCAACGTCACCGAGTGGCTGGTGAGCCTGGTCGCGTCCAGCATGGACTGGCTTCCGTAGTCGCTGGTCAGGCCGTAACGCACCTGGCTGGTGCTTGAGGCGTTGGTGGTCCAGGTGATGACCGCATCGGTCGCGGCCACACTGGCGGCTTTCACCTCGGAGATCTCCGGTGGGCCGTCGGTGGTCAGCGTGAAGTCCGCGGACGTCGAAGGGCCGTAGTCGTTGGCTGACACGACCCGGAAATGATAGCGGGTGTTGGGCTCCAGAGCCGCGAGGGTGACGGCGTGGCGGGTGACTCTGGTTACGTCGAGCGGCGTCTGAGTACCATAGCTGGTCGTCGTGCCATACTCGACTTGGGAACTCCCCGGCGTGTCCGTCGTCCAGGTGATCGACGCCGTGTGGTCGGTGAGGGCGGTCACATTGACTTCGCTGATCACCGGCGGGATGTTCCCCCCGAGCGAGAAGCCCTGTTCGTACATGTTGCCGGTAACCGCGCCCAGGACCACGCTCACGGTTGCGGTCAGATCGGGGTATCCTGCCTTGCTCGCGGTGAGCTGATAGGTCCCCGGCGTGAGGTCGATGAAGGCGTAGAACCCGGTGCCGTCGGTGGCCATGCTGCGGCTTTCAGGGCCGGCAATGCTGACTGTTGCCCCGTCCGCCCAGGCGCCGGTGGAGACGAGGGTGACCGTTCCCATCACGTGGCCTTTGGTCGGGCTGGACTTCCACGGCATGTCGGGAATGGCCGCCTTGCCCGGCGTCACGTCGCTGAGCAGCCGCGGAGCGAAGTCGGTCCAGGGGCCGTACGAGGATCCCAGTGTGAAGGGGGCTCGATACGAGTAGCCGCAGAAGCCGTGAGCGTGATTGCCCGCCGGCGACGCATCCCGCGTCATCTGCAGTTCGTAGATCGCGTTGTCCAGCGAATTCATGTAGATGCCCGGCCCGACAACCATGTGCCGGTCGCCCTTGCGGTCCTTCTCGAAGTTCATCCAGCGGGTGTAGTCGGCGGCCAGCGAGCCCCCCCAGTTGTAGTAGGTCATCGGGACGGCGATGTCCACGATGCCCTCCTGGATCCAGCTGTCCCAGTCCGAGTAGACGTCGTAGTACGGCCGGGTGGCCATGAAACCTGCCCGCGTCGATGTTGTGGGCGAAGGATTCCAGGTGACGAACGCGCCCGACAGCCGAACGTGCGGCTTGGATTTCTGGATATGGGCGTAGACCCTGCGAACCACGGCGGTGACCTGGTCTCGACGCCATTGCTTGAACTGCCCATCGGTGGACGTCGGCTGCCCGGTGAGTCCGTAGCGGGCGTTGTAACGGGCGATACTGGTCGGGTTGTATCCCTGGCTGCTGCCGGTGAACCGGATGTAATCGAAGTGCACCCCATCGATGTCGAAGTTGTTGACCATGTCCATGCAGACGTCGGTGGTGTACTTCAGGACCAACGGGTGTCCAGGGTCGAAAGCCTTGTCATCGGTCTCCGCCCCGTTCTGGTCGCGTGTCGGCCAGTAGTTGTCGAGGGCAATCAGGCTGCCCGTCGGGGTGGAGCAGTGGGCCTGGTAGACGGCGCCGGCCGATCCGGACTTGCCGGTCGCGAAGGTGACAAGCCAGCAGTGGACCTCAATGCGCTGCTTGCCGCCGGTGGTATCATGGGCGGCGTCGATCATGGCCTGCAGGGCGTTGAAATTCCAGGGAGACAGGTCGGACATGTAGGGTTCGCCGACCGCCGAGGGATAGCACACGTCGGCGCGACGCCGGACCTGGACGATGACCGCATTGCAGTTGGCCTGGCGGATACGCCCGACGTTGGCCGGGTCGCCGACCTTGCCAAGCAAGGTCTCGACCTCGGACTGGCTGCGGAAGCCGGGTCCCCAGGCATCGACCCAGAAAGCCCGATATTCGTCAGCCGGAGCCGGGGGCGATTGCAGGCCGATGACCAACGCAGCGAGAGCAAACCCGGCGTGCAGTCGGGTCGTACTTCCAAGGCGGTACGCCATGTTCTTAACCCGTCCAAAGCGACTCGGTATTCCGGTGGCTGCCTATCTCCGCGACGCAGCTGGTGCCTAATTATATAACATATCATACCTTGAGGTGGTCGGCGTTTCCATCCCCGGGCTTACCTTCCGGGTGGAATTGGCGTAGGATAGGGCTCATCATTGCTGTTTTTTCATCTAGAGGTGGCGCCGTGCCTTACCGCAATCTGAGCTTGGACGACTTCGCGAAGCACGTGGGGATGGATGCCCGGGTGGTGCGGCGCATGGCGGATCGCGGGGAGCTTCCCGGTCACAAGGTCGGAGGAGAGTGGCGCTTTAATCGGGCCCAGATCACGGAATGGCTTCAGGTGAAGATGCACACGTTCGACGAGGAGCGGCTCATCAGCCTGGAACAGACGATGGGGGCGGAGTCCGGCGACCTGGTGGTGACGAGTCTGATCGGTTGGGAAGGTGTTGACGTGAGCTTGCCGGCCCGGACCCGGGCCTCGGTTCTCCGGGAACTGGTCAAATTGGCCGAACGGACCGGGCAGCTGTTTGATGCCAAGGGACTCCTGGAAGCGCTGGAGCAGCGTGAGGCTCTCTGTTCGACCGCGCTGATGTACGGCGTCGCTATTCCCCACCCCCGTCAGCCAATGCCTTACGCTTCGGCCGAGCCGCTGATTTGCGTTGGTCGACTGTCCAAGGGTATCGGCTTCGGATCGCCGTATCACGACCTGAGCCGGCTCTTTTTCCTGATCTGCTGTCATGACGATCGTCATCACCTACGGGTACTGGCCCGACTGATGAGGATCCTGGATCAGGAGACGATCGAGCGGCTGATGGAGGTCGAGAGTCGGGAGGCGTTACTGGATGCACTCATCGACAAGGAGAAGCAGGTCACTACAAGTGCGAGAGGATAATCCCGTGGACGCCCAACTGGTGAACCGGGGCCTGGCCGCGATTCGCAACATGCTGGACGCGGGCCGCCCGCTCATCTACGTACAATCACCCGAGGAAGACCGGGTCTTGTCGCTGGTGACCCAGGCGGCGGAGTTTCGGCAAGGCGGCGGCAGCCAGTTATTCGTCTGGAGCATCACCGACGGGCTGGTGGAGGGCGGGCGGGTCAACCAGTCGCAGCCCGACGGCGCCCGCGGTGTGCTGGATTTCGTGGTCTCCTATCCGACGCCGGCCATCTTCCTGTTGAAGGACTTTCATGAGTTTATCCGGGAATCGGCCGCGGTTCGCCGCCGGTTGCGCGACGTCTATCACGCCTGCCTGAAGAGTCGCAAGGCGGTGGTGATCTGCTCGCCGGTGAAGGTTGTTCCGCCGGAGATCGAGCGTGAGGTCGCGTTTCTCAAACTGCCGATGCCGGACCTGGTCGAATTGGCGTCGTTGCTCACCGAGGAGGCGGCGGGGCTCGGAGCAACCGGCGATCTGGGTCCGGAGGCCCGCTACATTCTGGGCCGGGCGCTGCAGGGGCTGACGTTCGATGAAGCCCGACACGCAATCCGCTTTGCCTTCGCCCAGGCGCACCGGCTCGATCCGTCGGTCGTGCCCCTGCTCCAGGAGGAAAAGCGGCTGCTGGTTCGCAAGAGCGGGCTGATGGAGTACGTGCCGGACACGGTGGGGATCGATCAGGTCGGCGGCGTCGATGTGCTCAAGAAATGGCTGGAGCAGCGAAAGGGACTCTTCTTCTCCGAGGAGGGCGTGACCTCGGAGATCGTGCCCAAGGGCATTCTGCTGATGGGTGTCTCCGGCTGCGGCAAGAGCCTAACCGCCCGGGCGGTGGCCAGTGCGTTCGCCCTGCCGCTGTACCGTGTGGACATGTCCCAGGTATTCGCGGCCGGGCTGGGCAACGCCGAGCGGGTCTTCGCCGAGGCCTGCCGCACAATGGAGGAGATCGCTCCGGCCGTGGTCTGGTTCGACGAGATCGAGAACGCAATCTCGCGGCAGCACCAGGACAGCTCCGGCGTGTTGGACCGGATCTTCGGCTACTTCCTCACCTGGATGCAGGAGAAGCCCAAGGGGTTGTTCGTGGCCGCCACCGCCAACCGCATCGACCTGCTGCCTGCAGAGATGATCCGCAAGGGCCGGTTTGACCAAGTGTTCTTCATCGATTTGCCTGATCAGCCGGAACGTATGGAGATCTTCCGCATTCACCTGCAGCGGCGGCGGATCGGTACGGCCGGGCTATCGCTCGATTTGGCGACGGTGCGGACGGAAGGGTGGACCGGCGCGGAGATCGAGCAGGCGGTGATCTCCGCCCTGACCGCTTCGCGCCTGGCCAACGAGCCGCTTACGGACAAGTACCTGCTGCCGGCCCTGGAAGACATCGTTCCGCTGTCCAAGACGATGAGCGAGCAGGTCAAGTACATCCGGGCCTGGGCCAGCGACCGGGCAATCTCGGCCACCTCGAAACGGCGGCGCTCGAGCTAGAATGCGTCCTGTCGGTAGAACGTGATGTGGCACTTGACAAGGCCCGTCCGACAACCTATTCTACAGGCTGGCTGGGGCGGGTGTTTTCCTTAGACCCTGTATGTGGTATGTCCCTTGTTCGTCTGGAGGATCGGGAGATGCGCATGCGATTTGGCCCTTCTACCGTCGGGGTGATGTGTGCCGTATACCTCTGGCTTTCGCCGTCTGCGGCCACTGGCCAGTATGGCTGGCTCGTGAACGGTGACTGGTCGGCCGGGGAGACGGGATGGACTCGCTGGGCAGCGCCTTGGGGGTCCGGCGGCCAATGGCTGATGGCCAATGCGGGAATGAACCCGCCTGCGGGCTGGCTCAATTGTGGTGTCGACGGAGGCGAACACGGCTGGTTCCAGCGAGTCAATGTCGCGCCGGGACTCACATATAGCATTCAGGGCGATTGGAGCGGAATGCTGGGTGTGGCGGGTTGGGCGCAAGTCGTGCTCCTCAGCGGCACCGCCGCTTTGAGCGATCCGGAACTGATTGCCCGAATCGAAGTCCCGGTCGATGCTGATATCGTTGCGGCCAAGGACTCATGGGGCTTGAATCCGCCGAGTAGCTGGTGGGATTGGGAACCGATTACGAACTCCCTTCATCCCAGCGGGAACGGGAATCAGGTGTTCGCGACTGACGGCCAGGTCGTTGTGGTGTTGAAGCTGGGCACCGTCGCCGGATACAGCTCCGCTATGTTCGACAACCTGCAGCTCGTCGGGGGGGGCTCAGGATTCGATCTCACGATTACCGAGCCGTCCGATTTGCCCGATCCTCCGGCGCCGGTAGATGTCACCATCTCGTTTGCTGCGACGGCCAGCACGCAGTATGGCGGCATCGTCACGGTGGGTGATGGAGCTGCCTGGAGTGAGGGCTTTGGATGGGGGATGGTGCCTTCCTACTCAGGGGCCAATGTACGCATGAAGAAGACGGTGAACGGCCAGGCTCGTGGCGCAGCTCGCCTCCGGGGAGAGGAGGGTATGGAGGAAAGCCCGCCCATGTGCATGGAATGGGATCCCTTCACCGGCGACTGTATACTCTGGATGCCGCCGGAATGGTGGCCGATTCCCAGTGGATGGGCCGACGGGCAAGTGGCGGGTGTTCTGACGCTGGGAACGTCCGCCGCTCATCCGGCAGGTAGTCCGCTGGAGATGCTCTTGTCGATTCGCCGCACTGAGTCGTACACTTGGGGGCAGACCTTCTCGTTGCAGCTGAGCCGCGCCGGGACAGCCATTGCCGATCTCAACCAAGGCACGAACAGTGACCTGATCGTGCCCGTTTTCGCGGGCGAGACCCTTGAGTTCAGCCATGCCGCAAACGATTCGAGTGGATGGTACTTCGATACCAGCTTCTTCTATCTCTTTGTTCTCACTGAAGGTCCCCCCCCGCCTATAGGAGCCTGCTGCTTCTATGACGGCCGCTGCGAGCAGTTGTCACAGGCGGCATGTTTGGCCGCCCACGGCAGAGTGTGGACCCAGGACGCCGCCTGCGAACCCAACCTCTGCCCGCCCCCGCTTCCGGCCGACTTCGATTTCGACGGTGACGTGGATAGGGACGATCTGGCGGTCTTTGCAGGCTGCTACTCAGGCCCCGCGATTCCCTATAACGAGACGGCAACCTGTCAGCGGGCGAACTTCGACCAAGACGCCGATGTCGATATGGTGGACTTTGGCACCTTCCAGCGGTGCTTCAGCGGGGCAGGTGGAGTAGGCAGTCCGTCTTGTGCCGATTGAAGTGACCGGGCGCGGATAAGGAACCCAGCAGCGCCGCCGACGCGGCCGGCGTCCGAGTCCAGCCGGCGAATACTGCGACCCGTCCGGCCGGACCTGCACAAACCTGACGCTCCTCCGGTGCGGGTTCTCAGGGGTAAGTGTCCCGGAGAACGCGGCATATACTCTGCCTCTCATAGGGCCCTGTGGTCGATGGGGCCAATGCCCTAGCAAGTTCCTCTTGTGTCTGACGGGCTTGCCTCCGCCGCGCGGGTCCAACCTGATTCTCGGGTGGGACAGGACAGGGGTTTCGCGTGGTTTGGGGTCGGCGGTCCGGTTTCGAGTGCAGCGGCCTTGTCATGCTTCTGCGACTCGCCTGTGGGGAGGTCAGGCGAGCAGGGTGGCGTAGCGGGAGAGTAGCGAAGGTCATCGGGAGGTTTGGTGGCCGTGTGGTCCTTGCAGTCCCGCGGTTCTCGGAGCGTCCGAGGGCAGTTGCTCGAAGCGGAGGCGGCGAATAGAATGGCATTCTCGCGCAGATGGCCGGTCGTTGTCCCAGGCGGGCGTCCCTGAGTCACCTGCGATCCAGCTTCACAGGGGGCGTAGCTCAGTAGGTAGAGCAACGGCCTTTTAAGCCGTGTGTCCTGGGTTCGAGTCCCAGCGCCCTCAATGAGGTCTGAAACCTGATCAGAACCGCCGTAAACGGGGGGTGTGCGTCATCAGGCGGGTCGCTGTGGACGACTTCTGAGGTGACGCCAGGCGGCGAAGGACGGCCATGTGCCGGCGATGGACATGGAAGGTGACTCGGTGCAGGTGATCCGGTTTCAGCTTCATTCCGCGGCCATCCGTGCCATTGACGATCCGCCTGCCCGGCCATTGGCGGCTGTCCGGGATCGCGTTGGGTCGTCATCAGCCGCTGGGGGAGTCTTGTGGGCGGCCTGGTACGCTCCCTGCATCTGCAGACGAGCGGCGTCAAAGCGAACCTGCGGAGAAGTATCGAGCGATCATCGGGCCGCGCTTCCGGGGACGGTCGGTGCGACGGGTGTCGTTGTCTCCAAGCGATGATGGAGGATCGATGGGCTCGGAGCCGGCTTCCGAGATTACCCAGGCGGCGACCATTCTGTCGTTCGCCGGCGAGGACGCGGACTACGCGGCATGGGATGACTTCGTCATCCAACATCCTCGTGGGCACTACTTTCAGCTTCATGGTTGGCTTTCGTCGTATCGGCCGATGGGTTTGGATTGTGAGGTTCTGACGCTCAAACGGGGGGGTCAGATCGTCGCCGGCGCTGCGTTCGCCCACTTCAAACTACCGCTCGTGGATTGGCGGGTTGCTATTCTCCCGCATGGACCGGTTTGCGATGAGCCGGGTAACGGCCAATGGCGCGAGGTGATGGCCGGTCTGGAGAAACGGTTTGTCAACGACAAGGTCGCCTACGTGCAGGCGTGGCCGCCGGTTCGGCTGGGCGACGAACCAGGGCTAGGTCCGTACCGGCGGGCTGGTTATGTCGGCGGGCGGCTATTCCATGCTCACGAGTTCAGTTCCACGCTGCTCTCGGTTGACTTGACTCGGTCGGAGGACCGCGTGCTGGCGGAGTCGCGGCGCAACACGCGTTACTACGGGCGCAAGAGCCGGACGACCGGACTGCGTCTCCATCTGGGTACGACGGCCGAGGATTTGGCCCAATCCTACGAGGTCTGGCTGGAGAACGGGGCCTATCACGGGTATGAGGTTCGTCCCCTGTCGAGCTTCCAGATTATTCTCAGTCGCCTTATTGCGAAGGACCGGGCGCTTCTGATCCAGGCGTGGAAGGGTGATTGTATCGCCGGTTCGATCCTGGTTCTTTTCGCCGGTCGTGTGGCGGTCTACGCCCAGGGCGGGATGCGGCGGGAGTTCGAGTCGTGCTATCCGGGCGAGTTCATGCATCTTGAGGCGATGCGGCTGGGCAGAGAGCGCGGCTGCGTGGCCTACGATTTCAACAACTGGGGTACTGAGGGGACCACGCTGTTCAAGTCCGGCTTCCGCCCGGTGGAGCATCGTTGGTCGGAGCCTGTGACTCGGGTGTACCGGCCGCTCACGGCGAGGTTTGTTGCGTGGGGTGAGGTGTATTGTCGGCCGCTGTTGCGAGCCATAGCCCGGCGGCGTGCCAATCGGCAGGCATGAAGGGTGCCTGGCCCGGTCAGCGAGACTCCGGTGCGGTGTCCCACCATCTGCTCCCCAGCTGTTTCTCCTCGAGCATGCGGGCGTAGCGTTCCCCCAGGCTTCTCTGAAGCAGGGGCAGTCGTTTCAGCAGTCCGCCCACGGGGCTGTTGATCATGGGACTGATCGAACGGGCGAAGAGAGTGATTCGCGCCCGCGGAATCGGTTCGAAGCCCATGGCCATCTTGAATCGATCGAGGGATTCGATATTCCACATCGAACCGAAGCCGTAGGAGACGGGCAACGGTCCGCGTTTCTGGCGGGCATCATTGATGGCGTGGAAGAGGAGCCCGTTCATGGGGTACTGCTTGGACGCGGCGGCGTTCATGAAGGGGTGTATGATCACGAATCGTTCGCCGACCACCACCAGGAGCAGGTAGGCGACCAGGGCATCATTGACGTAGGCGGCGTACGGGTGGACGTCTGCCATCGCCAGGATGGCCGCCATGTAGCGGCGCCATTTCTCCGGTTCGACCAGGAAGTCGTTCTTGCTGCGGTGCCTCGCGGCGGTCTGGAGGTTGATCTCGAGGCCCTTTTCGATCAGCTCGGCTTCGCTGGGAGATTGGAACGCGCAGCGGGACATGCTGGCGCGGACCTGGTTACGGGCCTTCTGCTTGCAGACCGAGAGATCGTACGGAGAGGCCTTGAGCACGAACTCCTGGGAGAGCGGTTCCCAAGGGCCTGTGGTGCAGAAGCGGACGGCCCAGGCGCCTCTCTTGAAGACCTGCCGGATGTCCTCTCGTGTCGGGTAGATGTCATCGAGTGGGGGAAGGTTCACCGCCCGGGAGTCGTCCATCAGCATCCAGTGGCCTGCGGGCGTCTCGAAGCAGTCGTAGCCGCGGGCACGATAGAACTGCAACAGCTGGGGTAGGTCCATTCCGGTCATTCCTGATCCGGCCAATCGAGGCGTCTCTCGCGACAGCTGACACCCTATCCCGCTGGCCCGGATTGACGGGTTCGGTAGCAGTGTATCGCGCCAGGAAATTCCGTCAATTGCCGCATATCCTGTTGAAAAGCAAGTGCCAGCGGTTATGTTCGGGTGCTCCGGCAGCGGCCGTGGCTTGGCCGGAGGAGGTTGCACAGTGGCGACGAATGTGGCATTGAGGCATGGAAGATCGCGGGGGCGGTTGACCGCCCGGACGGCCGACAGGCATCTGCTCTACAGCGAGGCGGTTCAGTGCGCGGCCAGCGAGATCAAGTTTCTCAGGCGGGTATACCGGAAGGCAAACGGCCGCCTCCCGCTGTTGCTTCGGGAGGACTTCTGCGGGACGGGTCTGATCTGTGCTCATTGGGTCAAGGCCGGACCGGCCAATCGAGCGATCGGCGTGGACTTGGACCCCGAACCTCTGGGCTGGAGCCGGAGCCATCTTCTTTCGCGGTTGACCCGCTCGCAACGTGCCCGGGTTCGTCTTCATCGAGCCGATGTGCTTGCCGTGCAGACACCGCCCGTGGATGTCATCGTCGCGCTGAATTTCTCCTTTTGTGTTTTCAAACGGCGACCACTCCTGCTGGAGTACTTCCGTCAATGCCGTGACGCACTCAAGGCCGGCGGGCTCCTGGTGCTGGACATCTACGGAGGGCCAGAGTCTCACCGACCGAACAAGGAGAAGACTCGCTATCAGGGCTTCACGTACGTCTGGGAGCAGGTCCGATACAATCCGATCACCAGTGAGGCGCTGAATCACATCCACTTCGCGTTTCCTGACGGCAGCCGAATGATGAAGGCGTTCACCTACGACTGGCGGCTGTGGACGCTGGCCGAGCTTCAAGAAGGGCTCCTGGAGGTGGGTTTTCGCCAGGCGCGGGTGTACTGGGAGGGGGCGACATCGGAAGGCACCGGGAACGGCATATTCCGATGCCGGCGACAGGCGGAAGTTGAGGATGCCTGGGTCGCCTATGTGGTCGGCTTTCGATGAGGGACGGCATGGCTATGGACAGCGATGCGCACAGCCGTCATGATATCTCCATGGTTAACCAAGGATCGACACTGACCGAACTGGCCCAGCGGGGGGATCTGCGAACGCTTGACGATCGCTGGCTCATGGCCATCGACAATCCGAATGGCGACCAGGCGGACATGCTCGAGGCCCTCGCGACTCTGGCTCAGTCGGGCCGAGGTGACCGAGCGGCTACCCTGGGCTGGAGCTGGCTGACCGTCCGAAAGGAGAAAGGCAGCGTTGCTGATTCCCTGGCCCTGGGGCGAGAGTTGCTGCTTTGCTGCGGTGACAGTGAGGACATGCGTCAGGAGGTCGTGGGGCTGTACAAAGAGGCCTTCGCCGACCGGTCGGGCTTTGAGACCTTGCTGACGGCGTCGGGGCTGGCAGGCGGCAAATCGCCTCGGCGTGCTCTGCGGACGCTGGAGATCGGCCTCGGGCTCAAGGTGGGCGACTATCTGGTGAGTCGCTCGGATGAGGAAGTGGCCCGGATCGAGGCGATCAGCGAGACGACGTGGCACTTCACCATCAAGAGCAAGTCTGGCAGGCAGACGCTTGACCCAGATGCCTTGGCGCTGGCCTGGGACACGGCGGGCGCGAACGATTTCCGCGTTCTGTTGCAGGCTCGCCCCGAAGAACTGGCCGCGATGATCGAGTCGGATCCGGTGTCCCTGATCATCGGCATCCTGCAGAGTCGTCACGGCGGCAAGATCGATTCGGATCACCTGGAGCAGATGCTCGTTCCACGTTTCGTTCCCCAGGGCAAGTGGAGTGCCTGGTGGTCGAAAGCGAAGACCGGGCTGCGGCGATGTCCGAACGTCATTGTCGAGGGGCGGAATCCGGTCGTATTGACCTACCACGCCCAGGGCCAGACCCTGGAGGAGGAGGTCGAGCCGGCCTGGCTCAAGGCCGCTTCGCCCGCTCAGCGGCTGGCGGTGATTGATACGTACCTGCGCGAAGCTAAGGCCCGGCGGCTCGTGCCCAAGGCCCCGTTTGTGCGTCAACTGCACCGTGAGCTGATGCAGCGTGTCGACGTTTCCCGGAAGGGCGCACCGGCGGAGGCCCTCACCGAGGCCCTCCTGATCGACCGGCTGGCGGGAGGAGCACAGCTTCCCGAGGACGCGGAACGGCCGGCGCGGGCAATTGTGGCGGCCAGCGCCGACCCGGCCGCGTTGGTCAGCAGCATCGACGACGACCGCTTCTTTGTTCCGGCGATTGAACTGGTTCGGGAGGCACTGCCCGAGAAGTGGATCGACGTCTACATGTCCCTTCTGCCGGTGGCTCCTGTTGATGGATGTGACGCCATTGCCACGGCGCTCGAGAAAGCAGGACGGACCGAGGACGTGGTTCGTATCGTTGGCGGCCTGCTGGCGGATTTCGCGCGGCATCTGGATGCGATCTGCTGGTTGTGGCGAGGACCAAGCGTCCGGGCTCTCGAGCCGGTACCCCGGCGTGAGCTGCTGCCCAAGCTTCTGGATCATCTGGCCGAAGCCACGCGCAGCGATCGGATTCCCGCGAGGGCCCTGCGGCACACCCGGGAGATCATTCGGGCGGCCCTGAGTGCCCAGGACTACAGACACTATCGCGAGATTATCAGCGGCATGGAAGCCGGTATGGCCTCGACCATCTACCGGACTGTCGACCGGATGGAGGGGCTGGGCCAGGTCGTCCGCTCGACCCTGATGAAGATCGTTCACGAGACCCATCCGCTGCTGTTCGTCAAGACGCGGATTGACCCCTGGCTGGATGACGGCATCATCTTCTGCACCCAGGCCGGAATGCAGAAGCGGGAAGGGGAGATCAGCCACCTGGTCAACGTCAAGATCCCCGAGAACGCGAAGGCGATCGGTGAGGCGGCGGCCCATGGCGATCTGAGCGAGAACTCCGAGTACAAATTCGCCCTCGAGGAACGCGACCTGCTTCAGGCTCGGCTGCTGGCCATGCAGAACGAATTGAGCCAGGCTCGGCTGATGACCGCCAACGACGTCCATACCGATGAGATCAATGTGGGTACCCGGGTGACCCTTGCAGCGGTTGACGGCAGCGGCCGCCGGACCATCCAGATCCTCGGTCCGTGGGAGTCGGATACCGAGAAAGGAATCTACAACTATCGTGCTCCCATGTGCATGCGGCTCAGGGGGCTTAAGGTGGGCGACGTGGTGACCCTGGAGCTGGACGGGCCCGAGGCGGGCTGGCGGATCGAGGCCATCGAGAACGCCCTGGACCGGGTGCCCCGACCCCAGTGAACAGTCATGCTTCCAGCAGCCTCCGCATCGGTGTGGATTCTGGCGGCCTCGGGTTGGGCGGCGACAGCAGAGTTGGCGCCGCCTGCGGGGGAGACTGAAGCGGTCTCGCCGCGCTGTGCCACTCTCCTCGAGACGGGTCCCTGGTGCCCTCCGATCTCGCCCCCCGGGTCATCGAGGATCTCCGACTGGTCCGGAGATCTGTGGCGGCTCTGTTCGGCCGATCGCACCAGCGAAGAACAGCGGCTCCGGGACGTCTATGGCGTGGGGGAGTACGCGGGGCACCTTTTCGAAAGCATCCGGCGCGCGGCGGCCATCGTCCCCCGGTTCACCGATCTGGTATACGAGCCTTCCGGCCGCTACATGCCGCAGATGGGTCTGCTCCTGGTCGACTACGTGGAGCTGCCGACGCGTTCGGCGTTTGAGGAGCAGCAACGGTTGTCCGCGCGCTCGACGACCTCGCCCGCCACCCAGACAGCGCCGGCCGGCATTCCACAAGGCCCCCGGACGAGGGTGGTTGGCATTCGCGACTTCGTCCATGGTCGGCTGGTTCCCGGGGCGGCGACCCCCGAGACTATTGCCGCCGAACTGGGCCAGCACGCGGACGCCTGCAGGTCCAGACTGCCTGCCCTCAGGCACTTGAATCCGGCGGATCCGGTGCAGAGTCAGCAACTCAGCGCCCTGCTGGACCGGATCGAGCTGGCCGCGAATCTGTCCGAACACATGCTGCACAGAATCCAGGCGGCGGTGGCGTGGGAACGGTTTCGGAAGGGTGAGGGGAACGAAGGCGAGTGCACGCGCCGGCTGCAGCGGTCGCTGGACGACTGGGCCCGGCTCGTGGCCGTTGCCCATCGTGCATTTCCCGAGCCTCCTTCGTGGTGGCAGGCCCAGATGGTCTCGGGGCCGCCCTGGTCGATCCGGCAGTATCAGGCGAGTTACGTGCCGGTCCGTGCCCATTGGAGCGAGCAGAAGTGGCGGTTCGAACACGAACTGCGGTTGCTCTCCGAAGCGATCCGCGTGAGAAAGGCCTCCGCCACCTTGCCGCTTTGGGATCGTGTGGACGCGCTGCCCGCCCAGCGGCTGGATCTGGTGCTGGCATTCGGTTTCAACCTGAATCCTGATCGCCGCTACACACTCAAGGATGGAGCCACGGCCACACAAGACCTGCGGCTGGCCCTCACCGGGGGCAGATCAGTCCTGATTGACACGCGGGCGCTGGGGCCCGGCGAGCATGTCGCGTTCATGACCGAGCCTGCTCACGCGACCATGCTGGCGTATCGCGCCTACCAGATTTCGGTTCTCTACCGTGTTGTTGACCGTGGCGGTCAGGACAAAGATCCGTTCGAGATCGGCGTGTCGAGTCCAGAGGGGCAGCCGATCCTGGGCGAGCGCCGCCGATGGGGCGCGCCCGACAACACGATCGACACCCGCGTGATCAAGACCCCGCGACTTGACCGGGACAACTACTCGTTCTTTGTCAAGGTGCACGGCCCGGCCGCAATGGTCATCGACGATCTGCGTATTTCCGCCTTGAGGGACGACTGACCATGCCCTCTGAACCGGCACCGTGGATTACCGTCAGCCAGCTCCATCAAGATTGGGTTCCTCGGAGAATCGGCCGCCAGATCCTGATTCTAGATGAGACGGATAGCACCAATACCCTTGCACTGAAAGCTTGCGAAGAGGTGGATGCCGACGGCCTGGTTGTCCTGGCCAACTTTCAGCTCGAGGGCCGGGGGAGGCTGGGGCGTGCCTGGTTGTCGCCGCGCGGAGCAAGTGTGCTGGCCAGCCTGGTTCTGGTTCCTCCAGCGGCCGAGATCGGCGCGGTCGAGGCCGGTTCTCCGGCCGGCATCTCGGCCTGGCTCACGCAAGTGTCTGCCGTGGCCGCCTGCGAGGCGATCCGTCGGGCAACCGAGATCACGCCGGCTATCAAGTGGCCCAACGACCTGCGTTACGGCGGTCGTAAGCTGGGTGGCATTCTGATCGAATCCCGGATCCTCCCCGAGGAACGACGAGCGTGGGTGGTTGGCATCGGAGTCAACTGCCTGCAGCAGGCCGGGCATTTCCCACCTGACTTGCGCAGAGCCGCGACCTCGCTGGAGTTGGTTGCCTCACATCCAATCGACCGTGTCGAGGTGATCCGCTGCCTGCTGCAATCGCTTGACGAGTGGCTGGATCCCGCCGCATGGGGGCAGACCGGACGAGTGCACGCCGCCTGGCTCAACTACGCCGAACCCCTGGGCCAGAAAACCCGTCTCCGCCGCGAGGGACGGGACTACGCCGGCTGGACGGTGGAGGTGGACCCGGTCGGCGGCCTCATCGTTCAGCTCGAATCCGGTCGGCAGGAGTGGTTTGACCCGATGATTACGACCCTGCTGTGATCGGCCGCGTCAGTCCTGCCGAGCAGGGGCATTGCGGATCGACTGGCTGATTGGCTCCACTGTAGCACTGCTGGAAGAGGCCGAAGTCGGACTGGTCCACGTCGCCGTCGCCATCGAAGTCGGCATGGGCACAGTCGCCGGGGCTGAAGGGCACCGCCGGGCCGGAAGCACATGACTGCAGATGGCTGAGGTCGTCCCCATCGACATCCCAGTCTGCATCGAAGTCGGCTGCATGCGAGTGCACGACAACGGCCGCGACTGGCAAGGCAAGGCCGTAACTGTTGCAGGAAACCGTCTGTGCCGAGATGGACCCGTCAGCTGCGAAGTCGCCGGGCGAAGCGGTAGCGATGCCCGCATAGGTGAACAGTGGCGAGGTTTCGCCGAAGACCGGATCGGCGATCGAATGATTGGCCGCGAAGGCTGCGGAGGAATAGCCCACGAACCATAGCTTGCCGTCCATCGGGTCCTCGGCGATCGACGTGATCGCCGCCACCGGGCCGCTGCTCTCCAGAGGCTGACTATCGCCCAGTCGGGCCGCGGCGTAGATGCCACCGGTAACCGTTTCATCGTCGTAGAGGGCATAAATGCGATAGAAGAAATCCTGGCCGGTACCGGGCTTATCTGAAAGGGCCAAATCCTGGTTGCCCTGGTAGATGCACTGTGTCCCGGCGATCGTGCCGCACGTCTCGCCGCTGGGCATGGTCGGCCAGGAGTCGGTGGTCACGCGGTGGATGCGGACACCCGCGAAGCCGGGCTCTTCGGGGAACTCCCAGGCCAGATCAATGGTGTCAGGTCGGGCGGGGTCGCCGGTTGCCCTGAACCACGGCACTTCGCGGCCGGAGAACGAAACCTGGAGCTGGCCGAGGTACGACAGCCTCACGTCGGTTGAGCCGGGCAGATACTCCACGGCGAACCGGTAGGCCGTCGGGCAACTCTTCGCAGTCGTCGTCTCGATCACCGAGGACGACACGTACAAGTGGTCGTCGATCGCGGAAAGCGTCAGCGCGGTGGGGCTGTGGATGACCGGACTCCCCAGAGAGACAGTCGTACCCCCTACGGTCTGGCAAGCCGAATCCAGCCGCACCTCGTTGACCAGTACGGCGGGCTGGCCCGCGTCGTCAGGCTCGTCCGGCTCGCGGTAGATGAACAGGTACTCATCGTACGTGCCCAGGTCTGCTGAGGCAGTCACCGCAGCGCCGGTGACAAACACGTACATTCCGTGCCGATCCACTTCGATTTCTCGTGGTGTTTTCCTGCCGGGTTCCGTCTCGGAGTCGGAGACTGTGTAGTAGATGCGCTGGACGTCGAAGCCGCCCTCCTTCAGCTTGAGTCTGGCGGCCGCCCAGTAGGGCGTGCCCGTAAGAGGCTCCACGAGTACGGGAACGACGTAAACCACAGCCGGATCGGAAGGATGAAACGCCACGTCGAAGGGAGGCACCTCGCCGACGACAGTGGCCCCGATTCTCACCGAGCTTCCATCGGCCAACTGCTGACATGCCGGGGTGAGCACCTGCTCGGTTGCACCACCGACTCCGGCAAGTGTCAGTCGGCTGAGCCCCATGCTCATAAGTGACGTCGCCCCTCTGAAACCGTTGACCTGGTACACCTGACCGAACCGATCGGTGATCAGCCGGCCATTGCAGCAGCTGCCCTCACCGCCTGCCGGCACAACCGCATCGCCGCAGAGCGTCTCCGGGTCAAGCAGATAGAGCCGTTCCGGGTAGCACATCTGTTCCAGATCCCGGTTTCGGTTAAGCCCGCCCACAACCAGCCGGGTGCTCCCGGAAGAAGCTCTGGTGCTCGCGGAAGCAGGCGACACGGTTCTCGTCGCAGCAGGCTTTGAGACGCAGAGGGACTGATCGAGGTGCCAGAGCAAGAGGTCGTACAAATCGCAGAAGCCGTCTTTGTTCATATCGAGGCAATTCCTGTTCTGGTAGTCCAGGACGGCTTTGCCGGACTCGGCTACCAGGAGGAGAAAATCCTTGATGGTCACCTCCGGGTTCTTATCGAACGAACCGCAGATGGTACACTTGATGGCCGGATCCCAGTTGTCAATCCAGATACGGGAGGCGTTACCGCGCAATTCGAGCTGGACATAGGCGCCGCGGGTGAAGTCCAGAGAACCACGGGGACAGGAGATGGAGAAGACGCCGAAGGTACTGCTGCCGATCGCGCCAGGTCGGCCGGCGGTCGGCGGCCGCAGGGTGGCCGCCTGGACTGCATCGGCGGTGCCCGGCTCCGGACTGTCGGTCAGCGACACGATCAGTTCCGCGTCCGCGCCTTCGCGGAACAGATACTCGAAGGTGATTTGGATGTACTCCTCGGCAGTCCGGGCAAACGAGCCGTGGGCTACCACCGAACTGGCCGGCTCCCTCTCGGGCGCCTGTGTCCGCATCTCCATGACCCCGCCGGTGATCAGCCCGGGGATTTCTGCCTGCACGGCCGTCTCGGTCAGACGCATGATGCGGCCTTCTCGACAGGACGAACGGTCCTGCAGCGTACCTTCCGTACAGGTGCCTTCACACTGGCACGACTGAGGGTCCGCCGGGTTGACGGTCTGGGTCTGGACGCGGACCTCGAACTCGCTGTCGTCGTTCATCGCGATGCAGACCAGCGAGAACCCCAGCAAGGGCACGTTGGTGATCGGGCTTCCCATGATGGCGAGGTCCTCTTGCTCGATGGGCTGGTCGTTACCGTCTACCAGCTTGTTGTAGTAGAGCCGCTGCAACCCGAGGTTGAGCACGGAGCGGGGGTGCATCTTCAGCGTGCGGACGAATAGCGTCTCGGGCATGCTGTTATCCTCGAAAACGAGCCCCTGCCGATTGGTCAGGTTGACCTTTCCTCCGGACAGGATTTCCAGCTTCTCGAGCGCCCAGTCGCCGGAGTAGGGGTCGCCCGGCAGTGCCGGGCGCCTGATCGCGCCGGCCGGGCAATCGCCCGTACAATCATCGGCCATCCTCAGTTCGAGTAGTGCACCGGTGCTGCCCGGCGGGCTGGTTCGGATGGTGACGCCATACCGGTTGTCCGAGACATTCAGGCGGGGCTGGACGGGATCGGGATCCAGGTTCAGGTAACGGTCGCCCTCGGAAGTGATCACGTTGCAGGTCACGCTGGCCAGCGGATCCACCAACAGCTGTCCTCCGAAGCCCTCCGAAGACTCCATCAAGTGGATCGTACTATGAGAGACCGTGCTGGCGTCCATGACCCGCAGACCCCTGACGTCCAGCTGGCAGCAGTGCAGCCGGGCGTTGTCACGGAGGATGAGCGTGCCGGTCGCCGTGAGTGTGCCGGTAAGACCAGGTGGGCCGGGAGACGTGCACGGACCGACCGGGTCGTCGCTGTCGCCGAGGTTGAGGACCGTCTCGCCGGCAAGAACGAGCTGTGTCCCGAGAGGCACGAGAACGTTGCCGCTGCCCCTGATAGCAGTTCGAACCTCTGTAGGCAGGTTGCCTACGCTCATGGCCAGCGTCGTGCCCGCCCGGAGCCGCACGAGACCGGGGCCTTCAAAGCTGCAGGAATCGACCTCCAAGATCGTAGGCTGCGGCCCCAGCAGATCGAGCCGGGAGGTCGGGTCGGCCAGAATCACGTTGGTGGCGGAAAAGAGCCCGGCCGGGTGGCCGTTGCCCACCCCGATCTCCACTCCATCCGAGACAATGAGAGAGGCTTCGAGACTGTAGAGCGCCGCCCACTCGGCGCCGGCGGTGGAGCTGCCGCTATCTCTGAACTCGCATCCTTTGAGGCGCAACCGGGTGTGCTGTAGAGAGAGGGCTCCTCCGGGGTTGCCGCCCCCGTTGATGATATCAAAGCCTTCGAGAGCCACGAAGTCGGCCCGAATCGAGTCCTTGTTGATCACTCTTTGGTGCCCGCCGCAGTTGATGGTGACAGATCCGGGGCCGCTGTTACGCACGATCAGCGATTGGCCACCAAAGTCAAGATTCACGTCGCCAGCGTCGGCGTAAACGGCCTCGGGAACTGGTCGGACAAGAACGGTGTTGCCCTCCTCGGCAGCGCCGATGCCGGCCTGGATGGTCTTGAATGGTCGGGCGGCCGAGCCGTCCGGAGCAACCGAGGAACAGCCCTTGCACACATGGATGGGCGCGGCGACCGGATCGCTTGAGTAGCTCTCGTATTCGTCCAGATTGGGGATGCCGTCGCCGTCCGGATCGATAGCCGGGCTAGTGTTAGGAGGTAGATAGAGCCTCTCCCACCAGTCGGGAAGTCCATCCCCATCGGTGTCGAGGAACTGGTCAGCGCCAATATCGGTGGGGGGCGGGTCGCCTGCATCGATGCACGGCGAGTCGGCCCGCAGGTGGCCGTCCGGCGTGAGCCGCGGATCCCCGCTCAAGATGCCAGTTGCCCCAATGACGGGGTCGAACGCTGGCGTGAAGGCCGTGGGAATGATGCCGTCTCTGCCGCGTGCGATGAGGCTGGCACGCACATCGAGCAGTCCTCCGATCAGTACGATTTCAGGACCCTCAGAGGCCATGTTGCCCCAGCAGATGCAATTCCACAGGAAGGTCTTGGCATCCTCAGGAAGCTGGTTGATGAAAATGGCCCCCCCGCCGGGCTGGCCACCGGCGCTGTTTCCCGTGAAGGTACAGTTGACCAGAGTGGGACTGGAACCGAGATTGGACATTCCCCCGCCGCTGGCTCCGGCCTCGTTGTCCACGAACCGGCAACCGGTCAGGCGCGGGTTGCTGCCTGCGAAGTTGCAGAGCCCGCCGCCGTGGCCGAGTTCATTGACGGCCACGTTTCCTCGAAACACGCAACCCTTCAGCTCCGGGCTGCTTCCGCGGATGAACAGACCTCCGCCCTGGCAGCCCGCGCGGTTACGCAGGAACACGCACCCCACCAGCATGGGGTTGCTCCCGGCCGTCGGGAGTAGCATGCCACCGCCCCGCTCGGTATGTGGGTCACTGCCCGAGGACGGAAGGTCGGCGTTGCCCGCGGTGATCACCACTCCGTCGAGCACCGCGGTGGCATCCACTCCGTCGGCGACCACCACGTGTAGGCTGTTCTCACCCTGGTCGCCACCGGCACGGTCGTCACCCTTCAAGTCTCCGCTCAGCAGGGTGCGGTTCTTGAGAGGGTTCCGGGCGCTCCGGACGCTTTCCGTGCCATCGAAGCCACCGTAGATGCCCACGCCGACTTTAAGGCGGAAGCTAAGGCTTCGGTCGCCGGTGTGGCCACCAGTCACCAAGTCGACGTCCGGGCGGTACACCCCGGCGGCCACCCAGATCTCATCGCCCGGCTGGGCGACGGCCAGGGCGTTCTGAAGCTCAGTGAATGCATCGTGCCACGTGGCGCCGTTGCCAGCTCCGGTGGCGTCAGCCTTGACCCGGCGCACGACCGCCTGCGAGGCGGTAGGGCTTCCCAGAACGACAGCCAGAGCCAGGAGGCCGGCGCGTTCAGCCACTTCGGTCCAGCATCTCATCACTCCTCCTCCACAGTTGCGGTCATTTGTCCTGAATGGCCTGGGCGGCCTCCTGAAGCCTTCGCGTCGGCAGGACCGTGTAATCGCCGGTGCTGTAACGGCCTTTGCGAACGTCGAGAGGCGCGACATGCCCGTCCATGAAGGCCAGGTTGTGGCCGCGCGGACCACGGTGCCACTGCAGGAAATCGTCGTCCAGTGCCGCTAACCACGTGCGCCACCAGGTCTCGTCGCCCAGAAACGCCACCCGGGCAGGCTGGTATGTCTTTGAGGCCTGAAACGCCTGGACATCACTCTTGAGTTGTGCGAGAAAGTCAGAGTCTGCGGTGACCGGGTCGTCGGACATGGCCACGAGGGACTGCGCCGGCACGCCGACCAGGAATTCGTTGGTGCGGTAGCTTGTGCCGTAGTACGAGAAATTGGTGGGAAGCCGCTCCGGCGAACCGGAGTCCGAGGGGCAATGGAACTCCTCCGCACCGGCCGTGACCACCGGCTTGAGCCCTAGATAACGGTTCAGAGGCTTGGCCATTCCCGCCTTCGACCCGAATGAGGGAGGCATGCCCTGACGCCCGCCATAGTTGTACGCCATGTTCTGGTGGCGGGGAAAGCGATCCTTCGAATCCTCCTGGTACAGGTTCCAGGCCGTCCAGAGCTGCGTGAGATTAGCCAGGCAGGCAGTTCGGCGGGCGGAGTGACGGGCGCTGTTCAGGGCAGGCAGCAAAACCGCAACCAGCAGCGCCACCACCGCGACCACCACAAGCACTTCCAGCAGAGTGAAGGCAGGATGCGCGCCGCGTGGTTGCCGATGGCAGGTGAGCTGCACGGTAGGGGCGACAGGTCTCATGGCGATTCTCGCTCTTGTCTGCCGGCCGGGCGATGCTGCCCGGTGCCCGCTGAGCGAAACTGCTCCACCCGGGCTTTGGCCGACGCCGTGAACCAGCCTCCACACCCCAGTGAGATGCACTTCTCGAAGTGCTCGTATGCCTCCTGCTCGCGCCCCTGCTTGAGGGCCCGCTCACCGCAGGCAAACTCCAGTAAGGCCTCGGATCCCGCTCCCAGACGAGAGCGGAGCGTTTCGAGAGTCACGGCCTCGTCCAGCAGAAAACCCATCACCGCCCCATAGTCCGGAGCGGCTTGCGCTGTGGCCACCTGAATCTCCCGGGCGCGGTGCGAGCGTCCGGCGTACCACTCAGCCAGGAACCACCCAAGTGAATTCCGTGCGTTCGTGGCGTACGCGGCGACGCCGGCGGATTCCCACGTTGCGTTGTGCTGTATCAGCGCGCTCTCGGCGCTCGCCTGCTTGCTTGTCGCCTCGCGAGCCTGAAACAGAGCGTGTAGCGCGATGCTCCCGAATCCAATCAGCGCGGCGATGACCGTACCCACCAGCAGCGACTCGAAGCTGTGGCGCACCACGATCTTGCGCAGGAGATACAGCGAGCTGGCGGACCGGGCGCTGATGGGCCGGGCATCGAGCCAGGCCAGGAGGTCCTGCCGGAATTCGCTGACCGACTGATAACGCCGGTCCGGCTCCTTCTCCAGGGCTTTCAGCACGATCGCGTCGATTTCGGAATTGATGCCCCGGGCACGTGCCGAGGCGGCGACCGCAGAAGGCCGTGGGGGGTCCGACTCGCGGATGCTCTGGACAGCATGGGTGATGTCACCGTCGGTCGGGTACGGGAGCGAACCGGTGAGCAGCTGATAGAGAATCACTCCTAGCGAGTAGATATCGGTTCGCGCATCAATGCCCTCCGATTTGCCATAGGTCTGTTCGGGTGACATGTAGGGCAGCGTTCCGAGCAAATTCCCCGGCCCGGTCAAAGGTTGCTCCGCAAGCAGTGCATCCTCTTCCGGCAGCTTGGCCAGTCCGAAGTCGACGATGTAGGGTGTTCCATCTTCGCCGACGAGAACGTTGGACGGCTTAAGGTCTCGGTGGATGACCCCCCGGCGGTGCGCATACGCCACGGCATCACAGGTCCGGGCGAACAGCTCCACGATATCGCGGGTCGGCAGGCTTCGGAGGCCAACGTAGGTGTCCAGACAGCATCCCTCGATGTAGTCCATCGCGAAGTAGTATCCCCCACGGGTGATTCCGCTGTCATGGACCACGACGATGTTGGGATGCTTGAAACCGGCGACCAGCTTGATCTCCCGCTCGAAGCGGAGCTTGGACATCTGGCTGGCGAAAGGGCCCTCCAGCATCACTTTGATGGCCACAATGCGATGGGTGGATTCTTGAAGGGCCTGGTAAACGACTCCCTGGCCCCCGCGGTGCAGCTCGCGGAGGATCTGGTAGCCCGGGAAGGTCTCAGCAGCGAGGCCAAAAGGCGCCTCAGGACCAGGACCGGCCCCTTGCGGCTTCAGCTCCCTCGTCTCGACGGCGACGTCGCGACGGGCCTGCTCGATGAGGGCCAAAGCTCGCAGTTCGCGGCCCAATTCAGGCATCAGGTCGGGGTGCCGGTCGATGATCCGCTCATCCGGCAGGTCCTCACCGGCTGCTCGTCGCTGAATGCAGTCCCGAACGATGCGTCGGACGGTCTCCGAACGGCCATCCGAACCCTCCTCATCGTGGGGTGTCGCTTGCGACATTGAGACACCGGCGGCCCCCGTTGAAGGCAACGACTCCCCAAACGGCTGCGTCACAGCGACATCTCTGTGGTTCGGCATGGGACCGACTCCTGACTTGATACCGACGGCGGGGGGCGACGCTCACGCTTTGTGCGACAGGTACTCGCTCGATCGGCCCAGAATGGCCCGCAGTTCCTTGAGCCCGCGGTTGCAGAGCATGTGGACCGAGCCTTCCGTTCGGCTCATCCGCTCAGCGATCTGGGCCACCGGCAGGCCTTCGATGTAACGCAATCGCAGCGCCTCGCGCTGATCGTCGCCGAGGGCGTTGAGTGCGGCCTGGACCGCCGCCACCGCCTCGTGCCGTGCGGCCGAGCGGCTGGGCGTGCGGCTATGGGCCGCGAATACCGCCAGGAGGTCCGCCGCCGAGCTGACCTCCGGAGCGGCCGCCAGATCGACAGGCTCCCGGCCACCACCACGTTTGGCCGCACATTGGGCCTTGATCGCATCCACCAAGCGATGGTCGGCGATCCCGGCCACCCAGCGGAAGAACGCCTTGGCTCCTTGGGCCTCAAAGCGGCCCATGTGGCGGAAGATCTCGGCGAACGTCTCCTGCAGGATGTCCTCGGGGCTGATTTGGCTCTTCATCGCCGCCGGCAGCTTGCGGGCGATGCGGGCCGCCAGATGCGGATAGCAGTTCAACAGGAGCGATTCGAGCGCAGTCTGATCCCCCGCGGCGGCCCGGTCCAGCAACTGGTCGTCAGCATCGCTGCACGGGTAGTCCTGCATGGCCCACGCCTCCCTGGTGACTGAGGCACGACCCGAGGAACAGTTTGGCGATGCGGTTTCTAGATGCGCATACCATTCTGAGAACTGCCGGGGCCAATGTCAAGAGGGCCCCGGGGCCGCTGACCATGAGCAGGAACGCGGTCACACCTCGGAGGACCACAATGACACCGCTTCTGTCGGCAACGGGCGTTTGAACATCTGGCTGCTTCCCGTGTTCTGCCAGGCAATGACCCCAGCTCACTGCCGGTGAACTGAGGTCAGGCTTCGAATGCCACGTTACGGGACGATCCGCTGCTGCTCAGAAGCCGAAGTCCCGCAGCACCTGCACGAACCACAGAATGATTGGAAGGGGAAATGGGATCATACGCCGTCTCCTTCTGTTCACCACCTTCAGTCCTGGCCGCCCGCTGCGGCCTGTTGATGGATTAACCGAGAGCCGGGAACCGCGCTCACGGCGAATCACGGATTCACGCTTCCCCCTTCCAGAAAAGAACCGCCTGGCGGCTCTCCGCAGGAATACTTGAGTGCAAAGGTGGAATCCCAGAAAGCACACCGGCACAATCTCGGTTGTACCTCCGGAGCCTCGAGCGGTGGAGTGAATCCGAGGCCGGAAAGGAAGCGTGCCATGGGCCGGACTTGTGACCCGATCAGCATCGCCAATCAGATCATTCACGGCGTGACGCGCCTAGTCGGCGGACGAGCGGCGTCGCCGGCCTGGCAGGAGGCCGCACGGCGGGAGTTCGAACGTTACACGCTGGGCCTGTGCGATTTCGAGCGGCAAGAAGTGTGGTTCGCAGTGACCGTGCGGACAGGCCGGCGTATATGAGCGAGACGAGACCCGTCGGCGGGTGCACCTCGGCCTGCGTTTCAGCGTTATCCCGTCGTCCCGCCCAGTAGGCCGGCCTGAATCGCGCTCGTCAGAACCGAGATCAGGGCGGGCACGAGGTTGGTCTTCAGTTGATTCACCACCTCTTCGTTGCAGCCAGCCGAGGTCAGCAGCAGCACGCCGCCGAACGACACCATCATACCGAACCGATACAAGCCTTTCCGGATCATCGAAAGCTCCTTTGTGATGCGGCCCCAGCAAGAGTCACGTGTCGACCGCGTGATCGGCACCGACGACGGGCTTGGGTAAGCCGCTCGCTATTCACCAAGGCGACGAAGGAGACGGCAACCCGCAATCCCGGGGGCAGAGGGGGGCAACTCGTGGCATTCCTTCGGAAAAGGCGTTTCCGCGCGGGGATCGAAGCGGGGAGACTCGGTCGGGGTTCCCGGATGGCGGTTCGGCGGTATCATGGTGCCGTTGCTCCCGTGCGGGCACCGGCGATACCGCGACGAACAACCCGAGCCTGGCGGCGGAGCGTACGCGTTGGCGAGGTATCCATCCGGTCGTCGAGAGCGAGGCGAATCACCTGGAAGGTCTCATGATCGCAGGAGTCCGGCATGAGCATGCATCTTGGCGGGGCTGAGCGTTGGGTCCTATGCGGTTTCGCCGTCGTCCTGTGTTTCTGTTCGGTCGGGCGAGCCCAGGTCAGAGTGTGGGAAGAGCCGATGGTGATTCCCACGTACGAGATCGGCGCCCCTGATCCCGATCCGATGTTCTATGCCCAGGATGCGTACCAGGGGGCGCAGAAGCGGATCTACCCCTATCCGGTTCAGGATCAGCTGACGCACAATCGGGTGGACAAGACGTACACCGCCCTCAACCTCGAGAACGAGTACATCAAGCTGATCGTGCTGCCGGAGATCGGCGGGCGGCTGTTCGCGGCGACGGACAAGACCAACGGATACGACTTCATCTACCGCCAGCACGTGGTCAAGCCGGCCCTCATTGGTATGTTGGGGGCGTGGATCTCCGGTGGCATTGAGTGGTGCGCGTTTCATCATCACCGCAACACGACGTTCATGCCGGTGGATTACACGCTGGCCGAAAACCCGGACGGCAGCCGGACGATCTGGTTTGGCGAGACCGAGCGGCGGCACCGCATGCGCTGGCTCGTCGGGCTGGCTCTCTATCCCGGCAAGTCGTACGTGGAGGCGACAGTCAAGCTCTTCAACCGCACGCCCCACCCGCATTCGATCCTCTACTGGGCCAACGTGGCTGTTCAGGCCAACGATGATTACCAGATCATCTTCCCGCCAAGCGTGCAGGTCGCAACCTATCACTCGAAGATCGACTTCACGCCATGGCCGATCGGGCGTGGCCGATATCGCGGGAGCGACTACACCGGCCTGGACATCAGTTGGTGGAAGAACTCGGTCGAGCAGAACTCGTTCTTCGCGTGGAATCTGGCCGAGGACTTCATGGGCGGGTACGACCATGGACGGCAGGCAGGCATCGTGCATGTCGGCGACCACCACCTCGTGTGTGGAGCGAAGCTGTGGGAGTGGGGGACGGGACCGGGTGGACGGGCCTGGGACAAGATCCTGACCGATGCCGACGGGCCGTACGCCGAACTGATGGTCGGGGCCTGGTCGGACAATCAGCCGGATTACAGTTGGATCAAGCCGTACGAGACGAAGGTCATCAAGCAGTACTGGTACCCGGTGCGCGGGATCGACGGCTTCAAGAACGCGAATCTCCATGCCGCCGTCAATCTGGAGCTGAAGCCGGGGAACGTGGTGGCCGTGGGCTTTCATGCGACGTCGCCGCTCATCGGCAGTGCCGAACTGACGGCCGGCGGCAAGAGCCTGCTCGGCGAGGAGATCACGATATCGCCGGATCGTCCTTTCAGCCGCGAGATCAGGGTGCGCCCGGGGATGAAGGCGAGTGACCTGCGGGCGACGTTGCGGGACAGGGACGGCACGGCATTGGTGTCGTATCAGCCCTTTGAGCGCGAGCCGGTGAGGGAACTGCCCCGACCCGTCAGACCACCGCCCAAGCCGCAGGACATCAAGACGACGGAGGAACTGTATCTCACCGGGTTGCGGGTTGAACAGATCCACAACCCAAGCGCCGATCCACTCAGCTACTACATGGAGGCCCTCAAGCGCGACCCCGGTGACACGCGATCGAACATCATGCTGGGCATCAGCTGCAACAAGCGCGGGCTGTACGCCGAGGCCGAAGAGCATCTCCGGAAAGCAATCGAGCGTCTCGCGGCCGAATACACCCGGCCGGGCAACACTGAGGCGTACTATCAACTCGGACTGGCCCTGCGGGCCCAGAACAGGCCGGACGAAGCGTACGACAGTTTCTACAGAGCAACGTGGGATCAGGCCTTCGCGTCAGCAGCGTATCATCAGCTCGCGGAGCTGTCCTGCGGCCGGCGGCAGTTCGCGAAGGCGCTTGAGCAGATCAACCACTGCCTGGCCACGAATGCGCTGGATACGCGGGCTCGTGTTTTGAAATCAGAGCTATGCGCGAGGAGCGATCCGAGCGAGCGAAGAAATGAACTCATCGGCGTTCTCGCGGAAGATCCGCTGAATTTCTGGGCAGCCAACGAACTGATGTCGGCGAACGACGCGCTGGCCGGTCTTCACGACGGCGATCCACTGCCGGCCGAGCCGCGTGCGAAACTGCGGCGTCTGATGCGTGATGACGTGCAGGCGTACCTGGAGCTGGCGACGGACTACATGAGTTGCGGGATGCGAGAAAAGGCACTGGAGGTCCTGTCGCGGCCGGTTGAACAGAAGATACCTTTCGTCAGCACCTATCCGCTCCTGCACTACTATCTGGGCCACCTTTGTGAACAGCAAGGCGTGAAGGACGATGCTCATCAGCACTACCGGCAGGCATCACAAATGCCGAGCGACTACTGCTTCCCGTTCCGGCTCGAGGACCTGGACGTACTCAATGCGGCCATCGCGGCGGATCCGTCCGACGCCCGGGCGCACTATTACCTGGGCAACCTGCTGTATGAACTCCAGCCGGAGCGGGGAATTCGCTGCTGGGAGAAAGCCCGAGAGCTGGACGGCGCATTTGCGATGGTTCACCGCAATCTGGGCTGGGCCTACCATCGGGTTCTGAAGAACATGGCCGCGGCCATAGAGAGCTACGAGAAGGCCGTGAGCTGCAATCGGGAGGACCCGCGGCTATTCTACGAAATGGATGTGCTGTACGAGATGGACAACGTCGATCCGGGGCGACGCCTGAAGGTACTGGAGGAGAACCATGAGGTTGTGCGTCGTCGGCAGGACGCCTTGCTCCGCGAGATCATGGTGCTGGTACTGACCGGCAACTGCGACCGGGCCATCGAGTATCTGGCCAACAACCGGTTTCACGCCCGCGAGGGGGCCGAGAGTATCCGCGACGTGTACGCCGATGCCCATTTGCTCAGGGGATTGGAGCACCTGAGGGCCAAGAGACCGGCGGAGGCCTTGGTCGAGTTCCAGAAGGCAAGCGAATACCCGGAGAATCTCGCCGTGGCTCGGCCGCGCCATGATCGGCGGGGCCCCCAGGTGGCGTACCTGACAGGTGCCGCGCAGGAAGCCCTCGGCCAGACCGCAAAGGCGAGGGAGTGCCACAGCCAAGCTGCCGATCAGCAAGGTGCGCTCGATTGGCCGGAAGCGCGTTACTACAAAGCCCTGTCGCTGGTCAAGTTGGGCCAGCAGGAAGCGGCCCGAGCGGTCTTCTCCGCGTTGGTGGAAGACGGTAGGAGAAGACTCACTCGAACCGAGGATGCGGATTTCTTCGCGAAGTTCGGCGAGCAGGAGACCAAGAGGATGCGCATGGCCGATGCTCACTACGCCATCGGCCTCGGGTTGCTTGGTCAGGGCGAGGTTCATAACGCCAGACAAGAGTTCGAACAGGCCGTTAGGCTCAATGCGAGCCATGTATGGGCGCGCCATTATTGGGCCGGCGGATGAGACGTGGGAGTCTCGCATGCGTGACGACGTGGCCAGGCTTCGAGAATCTCCTGTTCGCCGCCGTCAAGCTTGGCGCATTGCGGGTTTGAGGGTAACCTGCTCCCCATCCAGCATGGCAGCAACGGCCACGACGCGGTGCGGTCTAGCCGCTGAAAGAACGTGATCATGCGACGCATCGAGAGATCGCCGCGAACAGTCGCGATCCTCCTTGGGCCGGCGCTGCCCCAGATGGCTCAGGGAGCGGACGTCGAGACCGGCCGGCTGACACCGAACGATCTCGAGGATGGTTGGATCCTGTTGTTTGACGGCACCACCCCCTTCGGGTGGAAGGGGGAAGAGGCCGCCAAAGTCGAGGATGGCACGGTCATCGTCGGTGGAGACAGTGTCGCGACCCGAAAACTGACATGAGCTTCAAGAACATCCGACCTGCCGAGCTGCCCCGGGCGGCGCCGGAGGAAGCCGAGTGGAGATCGCTCGGAACACTCTGTTCGCCAAACTGCCGGGGCTGAATGCATGTCTCGAGGTTCGCGGGTCGTTGTTCGTCCGCGACAGGTGCGGGAAACGGGGTTCTCCTGGTTGAAAGGCCGACAAGCCGTGAGTAGCGAGAGAGTCGTATTTGCGGTCGGCGCACACCCGGATGACGTGGAATTCGGCATGTCCGGCACCCTGTCGCTGCTGGTCAAGGCCGGTTTCACGGCCCACATGATGAACGTCGCCCGAAGTAACTTGGACAGCAACGAGCTGCCGGAGGAGGAAATCACGCGGATCCGTCGGCATGAGGCCGAGCGATCGGCCGAGGTGATCGGGGCAACTTACCATCCACCGTTTGTCGACGATCTCATGATCTTTTATGAAGACACTCTGCTGCGTCAGATGGCCGCCGTTGTGCGCGAGATCCGTCCGAGGATCGTACTCCTGCCATCGCCCAACGACTACATGGAAGACCACACCAATACCTCGAGGCTGGTGGTAACCGCTTGTTTCAGTCGAGCCATGCGCCATTACACGACCATTCCCCCGCGCGGGCCGACTGCCCAGGACATCTACTTGTACCACGCCCAACCACACCTGAATCGGGACGGCATGCGGAACCTGGTCGTGCCTGAGTTGTTCGTCAATGTCACCGGCGAGATGGAGACGAAAGTCAGGATGCTAGGCTGCCATGAGAGCCAGCGACGATGGCTGGACGAGACGCAGGCCCTTGACGACTACATCGAGAGCATGCGACAGGCCAATGCCCAAGTGGCTCACCTGTTGGCCCGGTCCGGATGGCAGTATGCCGAAGGCTTCCGGCGTCACAGCCATGTGGGCTTCTCCGCCGAAGATCGCGACTGTCTGGCCGAGGTTCTGGCCGCCAATCTTGAGCGTCGCAAGGAGGCTGCAACCGAATGAGGCGGCGAGCACCATGGTGCGGCCCTCACTCGCCGGGGGGCAGCATCGCGGCTTTGACCACCGGCTTCGCATCGCCGACGATGCCCTGCAGGGTACCCTTGGCCTCATCGAAGGCAAACGCGTGCGTCGCGAACATCCTGGCATCGGTCAGGCCCTTGCTCAGCGTGGGCTTTGCACCGGGAAGTTGATCACCGGCTCCGCGCCGGATGGTCGCCCGGAGGGACTGAAGCCCTCAGCCGACGCCATACAGCCGGCCGTCGAACCCCGGCCGGATATCGTCATCCGCATGGTCCATCACCTCACCAAGATGGTCAAAGACCTTCTGGAATGCCAGAACGACTTTCCTGTTGAGCTCCCTGCCGTTGGGAGGATGAATGGAGTGCACGATGGTGTAGCTGTCGCAGAACATCTGAGCCACGGGATAGGCATTGGGGTCGTATCTGTAGGTAATGCCCTTGGCCTCGTTGATGGCCCACGGATAACGGTTGCCGATGCCGATCATGCTCTGAAAAATGTCCTGGCCGGGAACCGGCATGGTTTGCCATTGCCCAACTAACACTCCTTCCTTGAACAGGCTCTTCTCGATGGCCATGCGGAAGCGGCGGGGCGGCGCCTCGATGCCTGCCGCATGTGGGTCAAAGCGAAGCGCATAAAGCCAGTAAACGTGCCGACAGTCGGGCGGACAACGAGGAGGAACAACGCCCGGAATGTTGCCCAGCTCACGGTTGAGGTACTCGGCATTGCGGATCCGCGTGTCATTGTGTTCCTCGAGATGTCTGAGTTGCCCGCGGGCCAGCGCAGCGGGCAACTCCTGGTTCCGATACATGTAGCCGAGGATCGATGAGTTGTACTTCTGCCGCAGCGTCGCCTCGTCGCACTCGTCACCGAAATACCGGACCAGATCACCCTTCTTGAGGATGTCCTCATCATCGGTGACGAAAAGACCGCCCTCGCCCCCACAGAGGTTCTTCAAGTTGTTCAGGCTGAAAGCCCCGGCAATACCCATCGTGCCGCACCTTCGGCCCCGGTACAGGGCCCCATGGGCCTGGCACGCATCCTCAATGACCCGCAGATCGTGCTTCCCGGCCGTCTCGAGGATCGGATCCATGGCCGCGGGACATCCCTGAATGTGAACCGGAATGATGGCCTTGGTTCGCTCGGTGATTACCGCCTCGATCTTGGCAGGGTCGATTGTGCAGGTGTTCGGTTCAATGTCGACGAACACCGGAATCGCCATCTGGTGCATGATGCACGACGCGCTGGCCAGAAACGTGTAGGCCGGAACAATGACCTCGTCGCCCGGCCCTACACCAACCGCCGCCAAAGCCATGTGCAATGCCGCGGTGCCACTCGCAGTGGTCAGACAGTACCTCGCTCCCACGAACTTGGCCCATTCGGTTTGCAGGGCGACGACCTGGGGAGCCGTGGCACCCGCCACGATGCCGCTGTCCAACACCTCGTTGATGTACCTGCGGTCGTCATCCGTGATCACCGGCCAGTTTTTGAAGTCCCCCCGGGTCAGCACCGGGGTGCCGCCGGCTATCGCCAGTTTCTCAGCCATTGTCGCGCCTCGACTCAGCACCCAAAACCACATGCTTCGGGCTGTACCCCCTTCCCAGCCCGCAGCCCCCGTCGCCCGCCCATGCCCCCACCGCTGCGTGATCGCACGCGTGTCGTGGGGGAACAAGTCGGGCCTTGACAATGTCCCGCCGGCGGCGAGACTAAACGCACGTCAGGTCCGCCAAGTAGCCTAGCCCGAGGAACGCCCATGAGCAAACTGGCCATCGAAGGCGGCACCCCGGTACACGACGGCCGAGTCCGTCCATGGCCGAGCTGGCCCCCGTCCACACTCGAAAGCTGGAAAGGCCAGGAACCGGCCGTACGCGAGGTCTATCTCAGCAGGACGGAGGGCTTGCCGCAGCCTCGCGGCCGGCGGTTCGCCAGAGCTTACTGCGAATACCTCGGCGCGAAGCACGGTCTGCTGACCACTTCGGGGACCAATGCACTCAAGCTCGCCCTGTGCGCCGTGACAGACACCGATGGGCTGGGGTACAACGGCGAGTGCATCGTGCCCAACTATACGTTCATTGCCTCCGCCCATGCGGCCTGGGAGGTGGGCTTCTCGGTCCGGTTCGTGGACGTGGACCCGGAAACCGCTTGCCTGGATCCGGTTGCGCTGGAGAACGCGATCAAACCACAGACGCGAGCCGTCATGCCCGTGGACATTCTGGGTCACCCGGCCGACATGGATGCCATCATCTCCGTTGCCCGCAAGCATAACCTCACCGTGGTCGAGGACGCCTGCCAGGCCCACGGAGCCGCGTACAAAGGGCGCAAGTGCGGCAGGCTCGCCGACGCGGGGGCGTTCTCGTTCCAATCGACCAAGAACCTCTGCTGCGGCGAAGGCGGGTTCTTGGCCACAGACTCGGGCGAAGTCTATGCCCGGGCCTACGCCACCCATCACGTGGGGCAGCCGCCGCAGGGAACGACCTTCAGTCAGCCGCGGGCCGGGTACAGCTACCGCCCGTCGGAGTACATCGCCACACTGCTGGAGGAGCGACTCAAGGCTCTGGACGCGCAAAGTGAGCGGCGAAACCGGGCGGTTCGCTACCTCAACCAGGAACTCAAAGGGATCACGGGCGTTCGCCCGGTTCGGCTGCCGGATTACGTGACCAACCACGCGTGGCACCTGTGCATGATGCGATACATCCCGTCCGCATTCGGCGGCCGGTCTCGTGGGGAGTTCGTCAGGGCCATGCAAGCCGAGGGCATCCCTTTCTCGGCCGGCTACGACGACCTGGTCTCCAATCACGGGGTGGCCCAGGCAGTCTTGAGACGCCACCCCAACCTGGTCGCGGTTGAGCCCTGCCCCAATACCGAGCGAATCTGCAGGGAGAGTCTCTGGCTCGGGCAGACCATCCTGCTCGCCGACGAGAAGGACTTGGCTGATATCCCCGAGGCCATCCGCAAGATCCAGAAGGCCTGGCATGCATGACTTCGGACGGCGCGAGCCGAGCGACCGGTAAGATCGGAGGAGTCTCACACAAGGGAGCGGTGGCTGTGGATCAAAGGCGTGGCGAATCAGTGAGGCCTACGCGGCGGCGAGTCCTTCAAACCGGTCTTGCCTGGGCAGCGGGATCGATGCTCGCAGGCGCCGTCAAAGCGGCAGGCATACGGCGGAACGTGGAACAAACGCTCGTCCTGCTGCACCTGTCCGGCGGAAACGACGGGCTCAATACCGTCATACCCTGCGGCGATCCGCTCTACCGCGAGTTGCGGCCGCGCCTCAGCCGCGTGGCCGGCGAAAGCGTGCCCATTGGGGAGCAGGTTGCCCTGCATCCATCGCTACGGGCCCTGGCGCAGATTTACGAGCGCGGGCAGCTTGCCATCGTTCAGGGCGCAGGCTATTCGACGCCAGACTACTCGCACGTCGGCTCGTGCCGGATCTGGGTGGAGGGGCTGACAGATCGTAATCCTGAGCCCGACCCGTGGGACGCAGCCGTCCACCGAGCAAGCCCTCAACTCAGTTGTCTCTCTGCCACTTTCGCGAGCGTCGGGTACGCTCCGACCCCCAACCCGCTTCCCTACTCGGCCGGGCGGATCGAAGAGGTGCTGGCCGCCGTCACTCGGCTGGCTGAGACTCATCCTGCCCCCAGGCTGGCATTCGCTAGCGTCGGCGGCTTCGATACGCACGAGGATCAGCTCCCGCAGCACGCCCACGTTCTTCGAGAACTGGGCGGCGGACTCGCGCGGCTCCAGTGCGATCTCGAGCGGCAAGGCACGGCCGATCACGTGCTGGTCATGGTCTGGTCGGAGTTCGGCCGGCGGCCAGCAGAAAACACGCGTGCCGGAACGGATCATGGTGCCGCTGGCCCGGTGTTCATCATGGGCCGTGGCATCAAGGGCGGACTGTACGGGCGAACGCCATCGCTGGCAGAGACGGATGCTGGGAACCTCGTCGCCACCGTCGATTTCAGAAGCGTGTATGCGGAACTGGCCGAGCGGTGGTTGCACTGCCTCGTGTGAACCCGTCGCGGGTTTTCCAACCAGAGCATGAAGCCGGGGCTCACTCCGCCCGCCGGCACCGGCCAGCTTGGGGGTGTGAGACCGGTTCAGGAGTATGAAATGCCTTCAAGACTATGAAAAGAGGCCCCTCCGGGGGCCTCTTCTCATCGCGAAACTCTAGTATTTACAAGGGTTTGTAATGGAGCTTCGTTGTCTTGCAGAGAATCCTCGGCGCCTTGGCGGTTCAACCCGTTTTCTCCTAGCTGGGACCAGAAAACGGGCCTGTCCCGTTTTACGTTTTGCGCCCCATTCACGGCTCTCCGCCGGCTACCGCGCGACCGTCCACGACCGCTTCATGTATTGCCAGTCGGCGTTGTTCTGGGCCTGCTGGTAGAACTGCTGCTGCTGGCTCATCTTCACCGTGCGCGGATCGACCCAGCGGCGTACGAGCGCATGGCCGTCGGCAAAACCGAGCGTGCTGCAGCCGTGGTGCCAGACGGTCAGCGGGTCGATCCACTCCTCGTGGTTCAGGTACATGACCCATGAGCCCATGTTGAGCCCGCGCGGATCGGACTCCTCGACAAACACGATCTTGTCGCCCGGCCGGCGGATCGCCGAGGTGAGCTTGGTGACGCGCGTGCCGCCGATGACGCGCTCCCACTCGTTGTCACCGTTCATGCAGTTGAGCATCGAATACGTCACGTACGCGAGCGCCCCGCCGACAGAGACCCGCCTGTCGCGCCCGTCCGACGGGCAGTGATACACCTCCACCGCTTTCGTATACCGATAGAGCTTGCCGTCGCGGATCGCCCGCTTGTGCGCCTCGACGTCTGTGGCGCGCTGCAGCTCGTCCTCGGTCAGGTAGCGGCCGTTTGGCAACTTTGGCCAGTCCACCCAACTGTACTGGTCGGTGAACGATGGCACGATTGCGTCGCGGAATTCGGCCGCGTACTGCACGAACGCCAGCGCCAGCGTGTGCTGGTTCGCCAGGCACACGGCCTGCTTGCCCTGCTCGCGGGCGCGATGCAATGACGGCAGGAGGACCGACAGCAACAGCGCGATGATCGCTACGACCACCAGCACTTCGATCAGCGTGAACGCGGCCTGTCCGCATGCAGACCTCCCGGCGAACCAGGCACTGATAGGACATTTGATTCCGCGGGGGGCGGCGGCGTCGGTCCGGGGGTGGGGGGTTTTCATCTCTCGACTGCTTCTGTGTTAAGACCTGGATCTTAGGAACGGAGTTGCGAACATCGCGTTACCTCCTCTTGTGTGTTGCCCTAGATATCGTCTAGTGTATCTAGTCGCATTGACTTTGTCAACAGCAGAAGCTGCGCGGGTTGCATGACCGTAGTTGCCGTGAGCGAGGCTTCCGTTGGATGCGGGACATTGGGCCCCGGGATCAAGGAGGATCAGTCATGGGCTTAGATAAAGGGTCACAAGCCATTCTCTAGATAGAGGTATCACCGAAGGCAGCAGGAAGACGCTCACAGACTCATCTTAAGGACCGCAAGTGACGCCCGCCCGCCCGCATTCTTGCCCGGTGGGGCATTGCGGTGAATCGCCACCTCTGACGCCCTCGATCGTCGGGTCGAGACCCTGGACTACCTGGATCCGACCACCGGGGTGGTTTCGACGACGCCAGTACGCACTCGGCACATCTACAACGGCCTCAAGGTCATCCAGGAATACACTGTCATCCGTTGCCGGATCTGAGAATCCGAGATCATTCCTTCCTGGACCGGGCATCGGGGAATGGTCACCAGGAAGGGTTCAGGATACTCGTCCGCCAGTCGCACCACGGCTGAGCCGATGGGTAGCGTGCTCAGGGCATCCCGCTGCTCATCGTTCAGGTTCATGGCCCCGGTCAGGGCCTGGATGTCGCCCCAGAGCTTCTGGCTCAGAGCCTGTGTGGCGTGGGAATTAGCGAAAGCCACCTTGCTCAGTAATGACGCCGACTGGTCCACAAAGACATAGCCCATGCCTGCGGGCACGGAGGTTGAGAAGCATGGTGCATGAGATACAGATTGTCTCCCGGCGCGAACTGGAAAAGGGGATTCACCAGGCTGTCCGGGAGCAGCGGGCATCGGAGCGGAGATTCCACAGAGCATGGCGGAAGATGGCAGGCGAGAGCACGTGGTGGGATAAGCTGCTTGAACGGGCGGGGAGATAGTACGTTCCAGCCGGTTGTCCGTGTTGTGTACTCGTTCTACCCTGTTCAACCATGGCTGTGATCCCCGGAACATACCAGCTGTTGGTCAGGCGGCGGCGAGCGGTGTCGATTCGCGTCGGCGGGCTTGGCCTGAGCCGGCTTCCGGCCGGCTGGTACGTGTATACCGGCTCGGCCAGGAATGGCCTTGTCCAGCGGGTCAGGCGGCACTTGCGTCGCGAGAAGCGGATGCACTGGCACATCGATTACCTTCTGATGGTCGCCGACGGTGTCGAGGCGTTTGTGTTGCCGGGGACGGCGGTGGCGGAGTGCGAACTGCATGCTGGGCTGGCGGGCGGGAAAGTCGCTGTCCCGGGTTTCGGGTCGTTGGGCTGTCGGTGCCGATCGCATCTGGCGTGGTTTCGGAAGAGGCCGAGGGTTGGGCTGACAGGTTGGCCGGAGTGTCTGCGGCGGCCAGCGATTTTCGGGTAGCCCAATCTCCACGATGTGCGGGGCGGTGGAGCGTCTCCTTCGTGCCATGCTCATCCCGACGTCCATCACCGCCTCTCTCCGACAAATGGTTCGCCGCCGACCGTGTGGGTTCTTGAAGGCCACGGCGGCACGCCGGTACACTGGACCGCAGCCGGTGAAATGGAAGCAGGCCGCGCGTGGGGCTCTGGGCCTGAGGCAGGCATATTCGCGTTCAAGCGCGGTAGAGCCGCGCTGGTCTGCGGGATCGCGTGTGCGACACCGGGCCATGGCGACCAGTCTGTCGGTTTTGCGAGGACTCACCCATGTTGTGTCAATGGCTGCTCAGTGTCCTGCTCAACACTGCGATGGTGGGGAGCGATCCGCCGGACCGGTTCATCGTGTTTTCCGAGTTCCAGGTGTGGGCGGACGCGGCGAGCCCGCAGGTATTCAAGGAACTCAACAAGCTCTATCTCGAGAAGGGGCGCAGCCACGTCTTCAACCTCTATCCTCACTACGAGTACTTCGTCTGGCGGTTTCCGAGGATGAAGGAGTGGGTGGATGAAGCGGCAGCACTGAAGGCCTTCAACGTGTTTTGCCTCGGCGACGACACCCGCACCGCCGAAGGGCGGCTTTTCGATGGCGAGGGCGTGAATCCGCGGCTCAAGGACTTCCTGTTTCGCACGGTGTCTTATGCTCACGAGAGGGGCTTGATGGTTGCGGTCGAGCCGACGGGGCTTCCGGCGGTCAAGGACAAGGAGCACTTGGTGCCGTGGCTGCGGAGCTGGCTGGGGCCAGAGGTTCCCCGGGCGGCCCGGGCGGACGTCGTGAAGCTGAGTATCGAGTGGTTCGGCGCCTACCGCAACAATCCGCAGATAGCGGAGGAGGTGGAGGCCTTCTTTGACTCCTGCCGGCAGGTGAACCCGGACGTCATGATCTACCTCGATTCCATCGGCGGCATCTGGCGGAAGCCCCAGCCCTTCCATTGCTGGTTTCTGCGTCGGTTTCCCGGCACGATCATTAGTCATTACCTGAACACGGACCAGCTCGATGCTTTTCGGGCTGCGGGCGCGCGGAACATGATGGTGCAGATTAACCCCAGCGAGATGGAGAAGCCGGCGGGCCAATTCTTCATCTACCACGACAAGACGGTGGCTTTTCTTCAAGATGTGGTGCGAAAGCGGGTGCGTTACGTCTCGCTGGCGGGTGTGAATTTCGGTTACAGCCGCTACAACTACGATCTTTTCCTCGAGGTGATCCGCCCGCACCTGGCGCTGGCGCCTGATGTGGAAACGCTGCGCCGGACCTTGCAGCCGGATCAGGTAGCAGAGCCGGCGACGAAGGACGACGTCAGGAAGTGGCTGATCGAACAGGCGAAGAAGTAGAGGGACAGTTTCGTCCCCGACCGGGTCCCAACTGCAAGAGATACGCCGCCATGTTGGTGGTGACGCGACTTCCGGTTGGGTCGATCGTGATTGGCGATGCCGTCGAGGTCAAGGTGCTTGAGGTACTGGGCGACCTGGTTCGCTTCCAGATCGTGAATCCCGGCGTCGTTCCCGCCCGCTGCGAGAAGTTCAGGCTTGCAGATGAGTTGATCTCGCTCAATGGGGGGATCAGCGTAAAGACTGTGCGAGTCGAAGGGAGCAAGGTTCGCCTCGGAATCACGGTTCCGCAGGGCGTAGTTGTTTGCCGGAAGGAGATCGTGTGGAAGTCGAAGCCTCTTGAGCACCAGTGAGGATTCTGACCGGGGCGGGGGAGGCGGTCGTCTGCTTGCTCACCAGCGTGCCGTACGGGTCCCACTGGTACTGTTCCAACACGCCGCCCGTCGCGTCCACCAACGCCATGACGTTGTAGTTGGCGTCCTGGAGCATGTACATCTTGGCCTGGCGGTCGCCTTGGCCCGAACCCAGCGAGTAGCTTTGCAGAACGAACTCGTCCACGTAGTCCGGGCCGTAGACGTACTCGCCACGGGTTGTACCGGTTCCGGTCGGACTGGACGGATCGACCACTTCCTGGATGCGGCGAACCCCATCGTAGTAATAGTGGACGGTCTTGAGGCCATCTGTCGTTTGCTCACCGGCCGCGACCAACCGGCCAAGAGCATCGTAGGTGTTCCAGGCGACCACGGAACCGATGGCATGGCCCTGGACTGGTGCGATCTGTCCCGCCGCGTTGAAATCATCCGTGTCCGGGTTCGTCGGATCGTAGACCAGCGTACCGACCAGATTGACCTGGACGAGCCGGTTCCAGGCGTCGTACTGGTACACGTAGGTGCCATCGAGCACGAGGTTGCCCGCGGCATCATTGAGGTAGTAGACCGGCTGGGGACCGTTGCCCGTTCCCACGCCGGTGATCTGGTTGGACTGATCGGTCAGGTGGGTGATCTTCGACAGGCGAGTCGTCAGCCCGCTGCTCCACTCCTCCCGTCCCCCGAACGTGAGCGTGTTCGTCCAGTTGGCCGGATCACTTCCCGCCCAGTTACCCAGGAGGTCAAGGCTCCAGAAGCTGTAGCCGCTGGCGGTACCCGAGTACACCGGAATGTCGTTCTCGTCGAGCGTTGGTCCCTTCTGGGCTTCGATCAATCGCTGCAGGGCATCGTAGACGTACAGATAGGAGCGGGGGCTCTGGTAGCCATCGCTCTCCGCCCTTCGGACGCTCGAGCGGTTCCCGACCGAATCGTAGGTGTACGCGTGCGGCGTCAGGGCGGCAAGGATGATGGTCAGAACAGCGAGCATGATGGAATCCCGTTTCCACCGCCGAGGATACCGAGGGACGCGGAGGCGCCGCAAGTGCTAGGCCCGTGCAGCTCATGATCCCGCACCGAGATCTATATAGAGCATAACCCATCAGCCCTTATCCGAGCGAACGAGCCAAAGGCGTGGGTAATTGAAAAGGGTGTAACTCGCCGCCCGCTATGCAACTTTCCCATGTTTTCGGCGTACGAGCGGCAAGTACGGATATAGCCTGTGGCGTTCCGCTTGGATGCGGTGATCCTGGAACGCATCCCAGTCATCGTTGAGATACACGGCCCGCAGGTTCAGCATGGCTTGGGCTCCCGAAATGCACCAGCGCATCCCGGTCCGCTCCATCCGGTCCTTCACCAGGTGCCGACAGGCGCCCTCGGCCACGCCGCTGCCGATCGGATATCCTGCCGCCAGGTATTCATCGTAGCGCATCAGCCGTCGGTTCCCTTCCAGGTAGCCGATCACAGCGGATGGTTGTCGCCCGCGCGAACCGCGCAACGCCTGTTTGGTGGCCATCTGCTTCAGGCCGCCGATCACATATCCCACCTCGCCACGTAGCAGCCGGAAGAGCCGATCGGTCACGAACTCCTTGGCTTGGGCGCTGCCCTCCGGGTGCCCGAGGCCGAGCGACAGGCGATGGTACTCCTCAAGAGCTCCTTCCTCGCTCGCCCCGAGGCAAATGCGTCTGCCGCCCCTGGTCACGTAGTACTGGCCGGTCGGCTTGTGGAACGACAGGGGATTTGAAGCGGGTCGGCTTCGGGGCATGACACTACCTCCAGAAGTGTAGTGCCACGGTCGGTAGAGCTGATGACAGGATGCTGACGGATCCTAAGTGCTTTTCCGTCAGATACTTGGGTAATGGAGCCGATGAGATTCGAACTCACGACCTCTTGCATGCCATGCAAGCGCTCTCCCAACTGAG
>ERZ795054.234-NODE-234-length-86139-cov-6.827134_pt1 | contig 86139 bp, 66 predicted proteins | sample MGYA00375138_ERZ795054 | MGnify/ENA primary metagenome ERZ795054 (study PRJEB30183, sample SAMN05720215) | anaerobic digester metagenome | isolation source: active sludge of municipal wastewater-treating anaerobic digesters | place: USA | collected 2014-12-23 ... | reverse complement strand
CCTCCATTAAGGGCTTTATCAAGGATTTCCGGTGTTCGGTCGTGTTTCATGCGGAATGGGCAGGATGTGAAGAGGCTAAGATACCAAAGATTTCATACTTTTGTGAACAGAAACAAAAGGTAAAAGTTTCGGATCATCTAATTATGACTACACCTGAGATCTAACATCCTGAGGCTCTTATGGAATCACTCTTCCTCCAATCGCAACAAATACCTGCCGGATCGGGTTTTGCCCTGTTGCTCCCCGACGGAATGAAACCATCCACCTCTCTCCTGAAACGTTCTGAAAAACAGTATCTGGAAGATTTCAGAACCCACTACCCGGAACGCCGGGTGATCATTCTGGAGACTCCGGACCGGATGGTGGTGGCATTGTTGCTCAAACAGGAAGAGAATTTTTCGGAAACTCTGGAAAGCTGCCGCCGATTAGGAAGTGATCTGGCTGATATTATTGATACACGCCGGATTGCCACTTTCTCTGTCACCGCACTCCTTTCCGACTTTCGCTGTCTGGCAGCCCTGGCCGAAGGGGTGATGCTGGCAGGCTACCGTTACCTGAACTGGTTTTCTGTAGAAAAAAGGAAAGAAAAGCAATTCCCGCTAAGGCAGCTCATACTTGTGCATAAAAAGTACGATAAAGAACTGATGCAACATACAGAAGTCGCCATCCGGAGTATCTTTCTCGTTCGTGATCTGGTGAACGAGCCCCCGGCAAATAAAAGCGCTGAAGTACTGGCGCAGCGCCTGGCGGAGATGGCGACCCCTTCCGGAATTCTTTGTGATGTGATGCACAGGAAGCATATTGAAGCCTTGAAAATGGGGGGGCTGCTCGCTGTGAACCGGGGAAGTATCGACCACCCTGCCTTCGCGGTGATGGAATGGAAACCCGCTGATGCCGTGAACACCAAACCCATTGTGCTGGTTGGGAAAGGGGTAACCTTTGATACCGGTGGGATGAACCTGAAAACCGGTACTTTCATGGATGGGATGAAATCGGATATGGCAGGCGCTGCCACCATGGCTGCTGTACTAATGGCCACTGCAACCCTGAAACTTCCCCTTTACATCATTGCTTTGATGCCATTTACTGATAACCGGGTGGATGGCAACGCTTTTCTTCCCGGGGATGTAATTACCATGCACGACGGCACTACCGTTGAGATTAAAAATACCGATGCTGAAGGGCGGCTGATCCTGGCCGATGCCCTTTCTTATGCCAGACGATTCGACCCCATGCTGCTAATCACTGCTGCCACCCTTACGGGGAGCGCCATGCGTGCCATCGGAGCCCACGGAACCGTAGCCATGCATCATCAGGCTGCAAGGCAGATGGAACTGCTGAAAAAAACGGGTGAAGACCTTTATGAACGCATTGTGGAATTTCCGATGTGGAAAGAGTATGCCGATGAACTCCGTTCTGATATCGCAGACCTGGCAAACCTCGGCGGCCCCAACGGAGGTGCCATCATCGCCGGCAAGTTCCTCCAGCACTTTGTCCAATACCCCTTTATCCACCTGGACATAGCCGGCACAGCCTTTCTTGAAAAACGGGCGCATTACATTCCGGCCGGAGGTACCGGTACCGGAGTGCGCCTGCTCCTTCATTTCCTCCTTAACTTTCGTAAAACCTTAACCTGAATTATTTGATATACCACTTATGGAAAACTTACTCCAAGAACCTTCTGATGAACACCTGGTAAAGGTAGGCATTACCCACGGCGATTTTAACGGCATCAGCTACGAAGTGATTCTTAAAACCCTGTCAGACAGCCGTATCTGTGAATTATGCACGCCACTTATTTACGGATCCTCAAAAATTGCATCCTACCATCGAAAAACTATCGATATCCCTGAATACCTGATCAATGTGGTAAAACGCACCGATCAGCTTCACTGGCGAAAACCCAATATCATCAACATCTCCAATGATGAAGCCCGGATCGAATTGGGAAAATCAACCCCACAGGCAGGCGAATTTGCACTGGCTGCCCTTGAAAAAGCGGTAGCTGATCTGAAGGAAAACCGGATTGACGTGCTGGTAACGGGACCCATCAATAAGAAAAACATCCAGTCGTCGCAGTTCCATTTCCCGGGCCACACCGAATACCTGGCCAATTCCTTCGGAACCTCTAAATACCTGATGCTGATGGTATGCCGGGAATTCAGAATCGGAACGGTTACGGGCCATGTACCCTTATCGCAGGTGAGCAGCCTGTTGTCCGCTGACCTGATCATAGATAAACTCCGGATCCTGCAAGACTCTCTGATCCGCGATTTTGGCATCCGGCGGCCAAAAATTGCTGTGATGGGTATAAATCCCCATGCAGGTGATTCAGGGCTACTGGGCAAGGAAGAGGAAGAACTCCTCATCCCCGCACTCCAGAAGGCGAACCGCGAAGGAATTCTGGCCATGGGGCCCTTTCCGGCCGACGGCTTCTTCGGCAGTCATCAACATACAAAATACGATGCGGTGCTGGCCATGTACCACGATCAGGGGCTTATCCCATTTAAAGCCCTGTCGTTCGAAGGAGGGGTGAATTTCACCGCAGGCCTCCCGATCATACGCACTTCCCCTGCCCATGGTACCGCCTATGACATTGCCGGGAAGGATATGGCATCGGAAGAATCCTTCAGGGAAGCATTGTACCTTGCCATTGATATCTTCAGAAACAGGAAAGATTATATGGAAATCACCAGAGATCCGCTCCGGTATGGCCTCACCAGCGAGCCCGCCATTGATGAAGATGTTCCTGATCTGCCTGATGAACCTGTTCTGTAATCCATGCCTTTCAGGTACACCATATCACAGATAGCCGAAGGGTGCGGAGGCAGCGTCATCAGATGTCCGTTCCCCGAAGCACTGGTGTATCGTGTGATTACAGACAGCCGTACCGTGATTATCCCCGAAGGGTGTATCTTTTTTGCACTGACCGGTGAACGGCACGACGGACATAACTATATCAAACCCCTGGCTGACCGGGGGGTGAAAGTCTTTGTGGTATCAGACCCCGACCGGATAGAAAATCTCCCTGCCGGCTGCTGCTTCATCCGGGTCGGAAACACCCTTGATGCACTGCAGCGTTTTGCAGCTTTCCATCGGCAACAGTTTTCACTGCCTGTGGCTGCGATCACCGGGAGCAATGGCAAAACCATCGTCAAGGAGTGGATTGCCCAACTGATGCCTGCCGGTAAAGCGCTGCTGAGGAGCCCCATGAGCTATAACTCCCAGGTGGGGGTACCCCTTTCGGTGTTGCTGCTCGACGAGCCGTATGATCTTGCCCTTTTCGAAGCCGGAATCTCCAAACCGGGAGAGATGGAGAAGCTGGAGGCAGTCATTCAGCCCACCCTGGGTGTCTTTACCGGGATCGGACCGGCCCATGACGAATATTTTACCGACAGGAAAGAGAAAATTCTTGAAAAACTGGAACTCTTCAGGCATGTATCCGATATTGTGTGTTTTGATGATGAGCCGGACGCATTTGAGTTGCTGAATGGAATGGCAGAACGAAAAGGGATCCGGCTGTTTACCATTGGCAACCATCCGGGAGCAGAGCTTGCTTACAAAGTGGTTGATAAGGAGTCCTATGCCACACATTTGGAAATTGACTGGCAGCAACAGCGCTATTCCATCCACTTTCCTTTTACCGATGAAGCCTCATTGCGCAACGGGTTACTCTGCCTGGGAACGCTTCTGCTGCTCGGCTGCAATGCGGAAACCTGCGTGAAAGGCCTGAGCCGTCTCGAACCCGTTGCCATGCGCATGGAACAGGTGGAAGGGCTTCAGGAGTGCATACTGATAAACGACAGCTACAACAATGACCTGCTGGCACTCCGGATCGCCCTTGACCACCTTCTGCATCAGAATCAACGCCCCCGGCGTACCCTCATCCTCTCCGATATATACCAGTCCGGCCTCGATGCCTCCGGATTGCTGCAACAGCTCACTTCACTGCTCAATACCTACCCTCCTGACCGGTTCATCGGAATCGGCCCCATGGTGCAGGGGCTTAAAGGCAAACTTACCATGGAGACATGGTTCTACGACTCAACAGAGGCATTTCTGCAATACCACCCCCTGTCAATCTTCAGCCATGAAGTGATCCTGCTGAAAGGGGCCCGAAGCTTCCGGTTTGAACTGATCATGGAACGTCTGCAGCGGAAAAGTCACAGGACAATCCTCGAGGTGAATCTTCAGGCCCTCGTGAATAACCTCAACTTCTTCAGATCCAAACTGGATCCGGGTACTTCCGTCATGGCCATGGTGAAAGCTGCCTCTTACGGGGCGGGGAATTTCGAGATCGCTTCAGTGCTGCAGTACCAGCAGGTACAATACCTGGCAGTAGCCTATGCCGATGAAGGGGTGGAGCTGCGCAAGGCAGGCATCACCGTGCCGGTGATGGTAATGAATCCCGAACCGGGCTCCTACCAGCAGATGATCGCTCACCATCTGGAACCTGAAATCTACAGCTTCGGAATACTGGAGGAGTTTGCTGCTGCCACAGAAGCCAGATATCATGCGGATGGAATACCATATCCTGTGCATATTGAAATAGATACAGGTATGCACAGGCTCGGGTTCAATCCTGACGAGGTTGTAAAGCTGATCAGAAAGCTTCTGACCATCCCCTCTCTGACGGTCAGATCGGTATTTTCTCACCTTGCAACTGCCGATGACAGCACCCAAACCGCCTTCGCCCGGCAGCAGATCGCAATCTTCAAGGATGTACGCGAACTTTTTGTGCAACATTATGATCATGGAATCCTGTTTCATATCCTTAACTCAGCGGGTATTCTCAATTTCCCGGAAGCCCGGTTCGACATGGTAAGGCCGGGAATCGGCCTGTATGGCATTGCCTCTGATCCCATGGTGCAGAAACAACTGCAGCAGGTGTTCACACTCAGTTCTGTGGTCTCTCAGATCCGTGAGGTGCCTGCCGGTGATTCCATTGGGTACAACAGGTCCTTTGTGGCCCCGGATCATCGCCGCATTGCCACCATAGCTATCGGCTATGCCGACGGATTCAGCCGGAAACTCGGAAACGGAGTTGGAAAAGTAAGGATCCATGATGCTTATGCACCTGTGGTGGGAGATGTATGTATGGACATGATCATGGCCGACATCACCGATATCCCGGAAGTGAAGGAGGGAGATGATGTGGTGATTTTTGACGATAAGTACCTGGTTTCAGAAATCGCTTCCCTGACCGGCACCATCCCCTATGAAGTGCTCACCTCGGTTGCCGCCCGGGTCAAGCGGGTTTATCTGAAAGAAAACTGAAAACCGGAATATCAGGCAACATAACTCCACCGACAATTGTCTAATACTTTGTTTCTATTTCCTGGTTCCTAATTTCTAATTTCTAATTAAATACCCTTCTCCACATTAAACCTCCTATAAACTCAATAGTCTAACATCTGATTTTTATCGTTTTGTAACGCCTCATTTACTTTTAATCCGGAAACAATGACCAAATCCCGGGTGTTTTTATTTTTTACCCTGCTGATTCTGACCTTGTTCAGAAGTGCTTCAGCTGCTGACTACTTCTGGGTGGGGGGTGCCGGTAACTGGTCCGACATCAACCACTGGGCCACAGCCTCCGGCGGAGCTACCAAGCATATTGTGGTACCATCCCCTGCCGACAATGTGTTTTTCGACCAGAACTCTTTTACAGGACCCGGGCAGACGGTGGTTGTTGATCCCTCCATTGCTACATGCCGCAGTTTCAGCATCCTCAATGTAACTGACACACCGGTTTTTTCCGGTGCAAACCAACTCAGGATCTATGGCTCCATGAGCCTTTCAAGAAAAATGTCCTGGGATTTCACCGGAAAAATCTATTTAGAAGCGGTTAATCCGGGTTTCAGCATCAAAACCGACAGTATTGAACTTACCAACGACATCACCTTCCAGGGACTTGGCGGCAGCTGGACCCTTATGGACCGGATGAAGGTGGACGGAAGGGTGTACCTTGAATATGGTTCCCTGAATACCAACGGGAAAACCGTCGAATGCAACAGCTTTCATTCCACCGGCACCAATGTAAGAACGCTAACCCTCGGCAGTTCACAGGTCATTCTGAGCAATTACTGGGGTGTCAACCTGACCAATCTCACCCTGAATGCCGCCCAGTCGTTTATCAGGTTCTCAGACCCTGCATCCTTTGTTACCACAGGACCAGGGTCTGCCCAGTACAATCTGGTGTATTTCAATTCTGTCTTCATGGTGAGCCAGCTCAGCTCTTCCACAGCCCAATTCATCAGCGTGCGTTTTGCCGGCGACGGAAACATCCTGGGTACCAACAACTTCGATACCCTTTTCTTTACTGCAGCCCATACCTACGTTATGGGAGCCATCTCCCAGATCAACAAAAAACTTGATGCAAACGGCAATTGCATGGGGTATATCACGATCAACGGGTCATGGAATCTGACGATGCCGGCCTCTGCGGTCTTCCTGGTGAATTATGCCAGGATTACCGGTATTACGGCTACCGGAGGCAATGCTTTTCAAACCACCGGATCCTACGACATGGGATTAAATTCCGGCCTGAACTTTCTCCCCAACACCGCAAGAACCCTTTTCTGGGTAGGGGGATCCGGAAACTGGAGCGACACCCTGCACTGGTCCCTTTCATCGGGTGGGCCCGGAGGCAACTGCCCACCCACCTGGCTCGATGATGTGTGGTTCAACAATGCCTCATTCTCCGGTAAAGACTCTGTAGTCATTGATTCCACCAAGGCCGAATGCCACGATATGCACTGGACAGGACTGGCCGATTCGGTCAAATTTTCGAAATATTTCGATCTGGATATCCACGGCTCTCTATGGCTGCATAACAAACTGATCTGGAACGGAAGCACCTCCCAAACCTTTTTTCTCTCCAATCAAACAGGGGAAACCATCACCTCAGACCAGTGCGTAATGACCGGACCCGTTTTCCTCGATGGGACCGGATCATGGACCCTGCAGGATGACTTCGAAATTAAGGGGCACGGCGTGGACCATAACAAGGGTACATGGATTACCAACAACCAACAGGTAAAAATTGCCGTATATCACTCTTCCACCGGAGTGAACCGTACCCTGACCCTGGGGTCGAGCCATTTCATCGTTACCAATTCCCATGTGCAGGCCTGGACTCTGATGGGACAGAATTTCACCCTGAATTCCGGCACTTCGGTGATCGACTTCTCAGCCCCCGGTGGCGGGATGTTTAATACCAACACCTGGGGATTTGTGTTTTATGAGGTGATCTTCAGCGACTCGGCAGGACTTGCGCAGCTCAACGGCGACATCAACAATTTCTACATCCTCACATTTAACAGCAACGGATTCATCCGGGGAAACCACACCATCGGCACCCTTAACTTTACCAAAGGGCGTGATTACTCCCTGGCTTTCAACAACACCCAGACCATCACCACTGCGCTTAATGCCAACGGAGGCTGCGACGGGTATATCCTGCTTCATTCCGACGACAAAGATTCCATCACCACCATTTTTAAATCAGCAGGCGTAGTGAACTGCCAGTATCTGATCATGTGGAATGTTACTGCCACCGGCGGGGCCACTTTCAATGCCATCAGCTCCCACAACGTGGCAAAAAATACCGGATGGAACTTCATCACCCCGCTGCCAAAGAACCTCTACTGGGTAGGCGGGCAGGGAAACTGGTCCGACGTTAATCACTGGTCACTCACCAGTGGTGGCCCCGGAGGGGCCTGCGTACCTTCACCGGTCGACAGCGTATTTTTCGATCTAAATTCATTTTTAAACCCCCAGGATACTGTTTTGGTCGACCTGATGAATGCCACCTGCCATACCATGACCTGGCGCGACACCCTGCGGGGGGCAGTGCTCGCAGGCAGTGAATACAACGCCATCTGGTTCTGGGGCTCTGTAATCTTCGATACTACGATGGTAAACCGGTTTAACGGGAAAGTATGGTTCGAAGCTCCCGATACCGGCCATATCCTTGTATCTGCCAATAACTGGTTTAACGAGGATGCCATCTTTGAAGGTCGCGGTGGAAGCTGGCGTGTGGTGGATTCTCTGAATATAATGAAAAACCTCGTTTTCAAACACGGTTACCTTAACGCTGAGGAGAAGCTGATAAAGGTAGGAACCATCACCTCCCAGATGACCAGCGCACGAAAACTTAACTTCATCAACGCCACTCTGAAAAATTCCGGCACCCAGGGGGCATGGGATATCCTCCACGACTCACTGGTGTTCCAGGCATACGGATCAGAAATCATTTTTCTGGCACCCGGTTTCGTGGAATTCCGGAATATGAAGATGGTACCTGATACTGTTGATTTTTATAACATTACATTCGAACACGATCTATCCTTTGCAGTCCTTGGTTCTCCAAACCTTTATTGCAGAATCAATGTAGCCACTTTTAAAGGGAATGCGCAATTCATGAATCACTATTTCTTTGATTCCCTGATGCTTAGTGCGGGAAAGACCTATAAATTTGAGAATACCACCATTCAACGATTCAATCATATCACGGCAAACGGGACATGTTTCAGCCCCATTGTGATGACCAATTTCACACCGGTTACCCCCCCTGCCCCGTCCTGGTCGCTCCAGTGCCTTACCCCTCAGGCCACAATCAACTATGTAGACCTGCAGGGCTCCATTGGTCTGGGGCCAGCTACCTATCTCGCCACCAACTCCAACGACCTCGGAAACAATGTGAACTGGACTATTACCCCCGTTGGGCCAACAGATCTTTACTGGGTAAACGGTACCGGGGTCTGGTGGGATCCCTTCCATTGGTCGTATACGAGCGGTGGTACCGGAGGTGCCTGTATCCCCACCTGGCGCGACAATGTATTCTTCGACCAGAATTCATTCCTGACCACAACGGATACCGTCAGCATCGACTCCACCTTTGCTGAATGCCACAACATGCAGTGGCTGGGATTTACCGGAAATCCGACCTTTTTCCATTCCGGCGGGAATAATCTCAATATCTTCGGATCATTGCGTCTTGATACCGCCATCAACGGAAATATTTATGGCCGGATGAGGTTCCTTTCAACCCATACCGGTAACACCATCCTTTGCGGTTCGCAGGAGTTTGGCGACTCGGTTGTATTTATGGGTACCGGAGGTGCCTGGTTGCTCCTCGATTCCCTCACCGGGAACCAAACCCTGAGTTTTATATCCGGCAGCCTGAATACAAACGGACAGACGGTTACTGCGCGGAATTTCATATCAACCACTACCCAGCAACGGCAACTCACCCTGGGTAGCAGCACACTGAAAATCAACCTGGTGTTCAGACTCAACGGTGTTAACCTTACCCTGAACACCGGCACATCCAATATCCTGCTGAGCAATCTGAATGCCCAGTTTACGAGTGAAAACGGACCCGGCTTCACGTACAATAATGTATATATGACCTCCCTCACCGGAACCTCCACACTCAGGATTACCAACAGCACTGTGAAATACAACAAGGTAACCATCAACAACAACGGTTTGATTATGGGGGCCCATACGTTTGATTCACTGTTGTTTATGCCCGGAAACCTGTATCAGCTCGAAAAAGCCAAAACCCAGACCATCAACAAATACTGGCTGCTCAGGGGTAACAACTGTTTTCCGCTCACCCTGCAGTCGACCCAGTTCGGGCAACAAGCCACTGTTACTATGCCATCCCCCCAGCAGGTGATGGGCGATTTTCTGCACATCCGGGATATTGCTGCCACCGGTGGTGCCACTTTTTTTGCCGGTGACAACAGTACCAACGTTTCCAACAACACCGGTTGGAACTTCAGCAACTCACCGGGCTATATTTTCGGGTTAGGCCCGGATGTACAGTTCACGATCGGCTCTACCTATACCCTCTCGACCGCCAATTTCAACGGCGGCCCCGGAACCACCTATCAGTGGAGTACCGGAGCCACCACCCCCAATATCACCGTCAGCCAGCCCGGAACCTACATTGTTACCGTTACCTACGCTGGAAACTGTGTAGTGGTGGATACCATAAAGGTTTTCTGTGATGTGCAGCCCCTTTACACCACCGGAGACTGTATCTGCTTCGGCGACAGCACCGGATGGATCCAGATGCACATCCAGGATACGGTAGCTACCTATACCGCGGTCTGGTCAAACGGATCTACCCTGCTCAGCCCCACAGGACTTGCTGCCGGGCAATATGTGGTTGTGGTTACAGGCACTACCGGCTGCGATGGCACCGATACCCTCACCATCGGGCAACCCCCGCCGGTGGTGGTGCCCCTTGACGATACCAGCTTCTGCGAGGATGCACCGGGAGTGCTGCTCGATGCCACCGGTGCCTTCGTGAATTACTGGTGGGACGGTGTCCAGGGCGGCTCAACCCTGTTCGTGAGCCAGGAAGATACGGTGGTGGTGGTGGTGGAAGATGCCGACGGCTGTCGCAATGCCCCCGACACCATCGTGGTAACCATCGATACCATCCCCTACCTCTGGCTCGGCGATGATGCTGAGATCTGCCTGGGTGAACAGGTGGTGCTTGATGCCGGGCCGGGTTTCGACAGCTATCTTTGGCAAAACGGCGCTTCCGGACAACAGTTTACCGTTACACAGGGGGGTGCCTACCATGTCACCATTGCGTTAAGAACGTGCGTTACCACCGATACCATCCTGTTCTTCGACTGTCCGCCAATCCTGAAGTTACCCAATGTATTTACCCCGAACGGTGATGGATTCAACGACTACTTCTATCCTGAAACCCAGAACATCTGGCACTATAAACTGGTGATTTACAGCCGCTGGGGCACCGAGGTGTTCTCCTCCACCGATCCTGCAGAAAAATGGGACGGCCATCACCTGGGATTCCCCTGTACTGAAGGAGTGTATTTCTATACAGTTGAATATCAGGGCTTCGGACAAAGGGCCCTGCAAGGAACCAAGGTTCATTCGGGCTCAGTTACCCTGATGCGCTGATTTTTCCATTTCAGGATATTTACCGAATTGGTGCCGTTTTCGTAATTTTGAGGCGAAAATCAATTCCTGACGCCCATGAAGAGACTTGTCATCATCCTCACCGCCCTGGCCATGCTGGCACCTTTCTCCTCCTGTAAACGTGGCCAGGTATTCAGGGAATACCACAAATTCGATAACAACCAGTGGAAACGGGTCGACGAAGATATCCGCTTTACGGTTGATATTGAAGATATTAACGACGAATATGATATTGCCATCCCCATCAGGCATGCTTCTTTTTATCCCCACCAATACCTTGAAATCGGTGTAAATATTTACTCTCCTTCAGGACAGGAGAGTTACGCCGTGAAAAAGATCTACCTCAAAGACCGGGATGGAAAATGGAAAGGTGATGGCATGGGCGATATCTGGGATTATGATTTCAATATCTACACCGAATATGAATTCAATGAAGAGGGAAAATGGATTTTCGAAATCCAGAATCTCACAGGCAATAATTTTTACCTGCCCGGCATCATGGAAATAGGCCTTGATGTCAGCAGGACAAAAAAATAAACTTTGGCCAAAGCCTTTTCCGATTTCAGCCATCTGCTGCCCTCCCTGCGCACTCTGCCCGACAAACCTGGGGTGTATCAGTATTACGACAGCGATAGCACTATCCTCTACATCGGAAAAGCCAAAAACCTGAAGAAGCGGGTATCATCCTATTTTCATAAAGAGAAATTTGAATCGGGGAAGGTAGCCGTGCTGGTAAGAAAGGTGGCTTTCATCGAACATATTGTCGTTTCAAGCGAACTTGATGCCTTGTTGCTCGAAAACAATCTCATCAAGCAGTACCAGCCAAAATACAATATCCAGCTCAAAGACGATAAAACGTTTCCGTGGATCTGTATCAAAAACGAACCCTTCCCCAGGGTATTCTCCACCCGGAACCTGGTCCAGGATGGCTCAGAATACTTCGGGCCCTATGCTTCGGTGCGGCTGATGAACAATCTGCTTGTGCTTATCCGTCAGCTTTATTCGCTCCGCACATGCTCCCTCAACCTCACACCATCCAATATCCGCGCAGCGAAATATAAGGTGTGCCTGCAATACCACATAAAAAACTGCAAAGGCCCCTGCGAAGGGCTCCAGGAGGAAGCCGACTACCTCGAAGCGATACAGCAGATCCGCAATATCCTGCGGGGAAATATCACGCTGGTCATCAAAACGCTTCGTTCGATGATGGACCATTTCGCCGGGTTGCTGGAGTTTGAAAAAGCGCAGCAGATCAAGGAGCGGCTAATCCTTCTTGAGAAATTCCAGAGTAAATCCACGATCGTAAATTCCAAAATCAGGGATGTGGATGTGTTTTCCTGGCATGATGAGGGTAAAACTGTCAGCATCAACTACCTGAAAGTGGTGGAGGGAGCCGTGGTGCAGTCACACAACGTGGAGATCAGAAATGCACTGGAAGAGGACAGGGAAGAGGTGATGCTCTTTGCCCTCACCGATATCAGGAGCCGTATGCACAGCGACGCACCCGAAGTGATCCTTCCGTTTGCGGTTGATATTCCGGGAGGGGTTCCCACGGTTACCGTCCCTCAACGGGGGGATAAGCTCAAGCTCCTGGAACTGTCGCAGCAGAACCTGAAGTATTATGTACTCGAAAAACGGAAGAAGCAGGAACTCGTTGACCCTGAGCGGCATACACGAAGGATTATGGAAGCGATGCAGCGCGACCTGCGTCTTACAGAACCACCGCTCCATATCGAATGTTTCGACAACTCGAATCTTCAGGGCACAAATCCGGTGGCAGCCATGGTGGTGTTCAGGAACGGCAAGCCTGCAAAAAATGAATACCGGCACTACAACATCAAAACCGTAACAGGTCCGGATGACTTTGCTTCCATGGCAGAGATCATCCACCGGCGGTATCAACGGCTGCTCAGCGAAAACCAGCCATTGCCGCAGCTTATCATCGTAGATGGAGGCAAAGGGCAGCTGAGTGCAGCTGTGGAAAGCCTCGAAAAGCTGGGGCTGAGAGGAAAGATAGCCATCATCGGTATTGCCAAGAAGCTGGAAGAGATCTATTACCCCAACGACTCCCTCCCCATGCACATCGACAAGCGGAGTGAAACCCTGCGGGTGATCCAGCATGCACGCAACGAGGCACACCGGTTCGGCATCACCCATCACAGGAGCAAAAGAATTCAGGAGGTTAGCAAAACAGAGCTTACCGACATCAGGGGAATAGGACCAGCACTGGCCCAGAAGCTCCTGATCCGGTTCAAATCGCTACAAAAGCTGCAGGAGGCAGGTGAAGCGGAGGTGGCAAAAATCATCGGGCCTGCCAAAGCCGAACTCCTTTTCAGCCACCTGAAGAACCGCACGTAGTTAAAGGCAATGTAAAGGATTTCTGAAATTTGCTTTAATTGAACCGGTTAGCGGCCCGGAGATTACTGCGGAGTGTTAAATTTCATTTACTTTTGGAACGAAAATTCATATCGGTCAGAACATGGAAATAAATCCGGTTACCATTTTGCTGGTAGATGACGAAAAAGACATTCTGGAGTTTTTGGGCTACAACCTGAAGCGGGAGGGGTACAACGTCATCACTGCCGGAACAGGAAAAAAAGCCATTCAGCTGGCGCTGGAGCACAAACCCAGGCTCATCATCCTTGATGTGATGATGCCGGAGATGGACGGCATCGAAACCTGCCGTGAACTCAGGTCCAATCCCATTCACGACCAGTCGGTTATTGTATTTCTTACGGCAAGGGACGAAGACTACTCCCAGATTGCCGGTTTTGAGGCAGGCGCCGACGATTACATCGCCAAGCCTGTGCGCCCGAGGGTTTTGATCAGCCGTGTGAAAGCCCTTTTGAAAAGGGGCAATGTGGCTGCGCTGCCTGAAGTTTCAGCGGTATTTACTGCCGGTAACCTCACCATCGACCGGGAACGGTATAAGGTTACAGTGGATGGCAGGGATATCATCCTACCGAGAAAGGAGTTCGAACTGCTGGCCACACTAGCTTCCAAGCCCAACAAAGTGTTTTCGCGTGATGAAATTTTCGAGAAAGTATGGGGAAACGATGTTGTGGTGGGGGATCGCACCATCGACGTACACGTGCGTAAGCTCCGTGAAAAGATCGGAGATACGGCCATCCGCACCGTTAAAGGGGTTGGATATACCTTCGAAGCATAACCCTGGCGTATGAAAAGGCAGCTAAGCCCCCGGAAACTTGCCTTCTATGCCGCACTGGTCGTTGGATTGTTTTCACTGTTGTACGGCGTTGCCTATCTGATAATGCCGGTTATTCCTGTGCTGTGGCATATCATCCTGGCAGCTCTTCTTACCGGCCTCACCGGCTACCTGGTATTTCTTTTTGTGCTCAAGAAGTTTATCTACGACAGAATACGCCTGATTTACAAGATTATACACACTAAAAAGATGGATAAGGGAACCCCGAAGATGAAGGTTCCCGTGCAGGCAGATTCCATCGAGCAAGTGGCTACCGAGGTGCAGGAGTGGTCGGAGCAATACAGCCGCGAAGTCTCCATCCTGAAAGACCATGCCCGCTACCGCAGGGAATTTCTGGGAAACATTTCCCATGAGCTAAAAAATCCGATTTTCAACATCCAGGGATATGTACTTACCCTTCTCGACGGCGGGCTCGAAGACCCCAAAATCAACCGGGAATACCTGCTGCGGACCGAAAAAAGCATCGAACGGATTATTGCCATCGTAAACGACCTCGAAACCATCTCCAAACTCGAAACCGGAGAGCTGCAGCTGGATACCCGTGATTTCGACCTGCTTGACCTGATCGAAGAGGTGATTGAATTTATGGAGATGAAAGCCCGCAAACGGGAAATCACCATAGCCTGCGCCGAAACATACGAAGGCCCGGTGATGGTGCATGCCGACAAGGACCGTATCCGGCAGGTGCTGGTGAACCTGATTGACAATGCCATCAAATACAGCGACCCGGGGGGACGGGCCAAAATCAGCCTGTTTGATATGGACGACCATATCCTCTTTGAAATCACCGACGAAGGTATCGGGATCGAAGAGTCTGATATCCCACGGTTATTCGAGCGTTTTTACCGCACCGGGCAGGCCCGCTCGAGAAAGCAGTCGGGCTCAGGCCTGGGGCTGGCCATCGCAAAGCATATCATGGAGGCTCACCGGCAAACCATACATGTACGCAGCAAACCCGGCGTCGGAACCACTTTTGCCCTTACCCTGCAAAAGGGTGGGCGGTAATCACGAAGATCCTTACCTTCGCAGGTGATTTCATTACATTAGCCATTCAGCCTGATTGAGCCATGAAAAAACGCTATCCGGTCATCATCATGGTGATCCTCCTCACAGGGGCGGTTCTGGTGATGGCCAACCTCAGGAAAAAAATCCCGGTTTCCGGCCCTGCCCCCACGCGACCAGAATATGTACTGGTGATCCATGGAGGGGCGGGAAACATCACACGGGAAAGCCTCCCCGATTCGATGGCAGCGGAGTATTACCGCGAGCTGCAGACCGCGCTGGTGGTGGGGCACCGCATCCTTGATACCGGAGGCACGGCGCTGGATGCAGTGGAAGCGGTCGTGCGCTTTCTCGAAGACTGCCCGCTGTTTAACGCCGGAAAAGGTGCCGTGTTTACAGCCGAAGGTAAGAACGAACTCGACGCCTCCATTATGGATGGCGCTACAGGGCTTGCCGGGGCGGTGGCAGGGGTTACTACTATTAAAAATCCTGTCTCCGCTGCCAGGGCCGTGATGGAAAAGAGCCTGCATGTGATGCTTGCCGGCAGGGGGGCTGAGGCTTTCGCCCGGCAGATGGGCCTTGAGATGGTTGCACCTGAATATTTTTCTACTCCGGATCGGTATCAAAGCTGGAAAGAGGCTCGTGAGAAGATGGATAAAAAGGGGACCGTTGGTGCCGTAGCCCTCGACAAGAAGGGGAACCTGGCCGCTGCCACTTCCACCGGCGGAATGATGATGAAACAGTGGGGCCGTATCGGCGATTCCCCGGTAATCGGCGCAGGAACCTTCGCCTCCAACCGCACCTGCGCAGTGTCGTGTACTGGACATGGCGAGTACTTCATCCGCAATGCGGTAGCCTACGACCTGTCGGCCAGGATGCAGTATGCAGGCACCCCGCTGCGGAAGGGTGCGCACGAAATTCTCCATGTGAAGCTGAAGGAGCAGGGGGGCACGGGCGGACTCATCGCCATCGACAAAAACGGCAATTTTGTGATGGATTTCAATACCACCGGGATGTTCAGGGGATACCTGCTCCCCTCCGGTGAAACAAAAGTTATGATCTTCGGAGATGAGAAATGACCGTGAAGAGGTGACAAGACTGCTGATGGGCAACAACTCCGGATCCTATACCGGCATGCAGGTGGATCTGATTGCCCAAAAACCGGAGCTGTTCGGTATCTATGTCGAAATTTTCTTCTCCCTCGACGGGACGCTGTCCCGGCGGGCTGCCTGGGTTATCACCCATGCCGTTACCCTGATGCCGGAACTGATGACGGAAGAGTGCCTGGCCGGGATGCTGCAGGTGGCAGGCAAGATGAAGCATGACGGCGAGAAACGGAACCTCGCCAAAGTGCTCAGCCAGGTTGTGCTGCCCGATAAACTCAAAGGGGAGGTTCTCGACCTGTGTTTCAACTGGCTCAACGACGCAGGAGAATCGATCGCTGTGCGGGCCTATTGCATGGAAACCCTCGCCAACCTCAGCATGGAGTTCCCCGAAATCAAACCGGAAATCATCGCCGTGATCGAAAACCACATGGATCGGTTTTCACCGGGGCTTAAAAACAAAGGGGTGAAGACGTTGAGGAGGTTGAGGTAGTTGAGATAGTTGAGGAAGTTGAGTTGTTTAGGTGCTTATGATAAAATCACATAGCGAACAGATCCCAAAAAAATCAGATGGAAAATTTCTCGCTGAAATCCGCAGAAAGCACGCGGAAATCCGCAGAATGTTATTTCAGCGCCTTTCAGCGAAATTTCAGCGGATTTCCGCGAGAGAAAAATATATTGCAGAAATCAGGGACATAAGTGCTTATGATAAAATCACATAGCGAACAGATCCTGAATTAGTCAGATGGAAAAAACAAAAAAAACGGTTTTTGGAGGGGGCTCCTTATTGATCTTTGATCTTTGATCTTTGAACAGTTGATCGGATCATCAATACAAAACCACCCTGACTACCTTTCCCTCCAAGTTTGCAAAATACACCCCTGCCGGCAGTTCTGGAAGTTGGATTTCTGTCACCGAACCGGCTTTGATACCGGTGAGGGTCTTCTCCATCATACTGGTACCGGCTGTATTTAAAAGATTGATTTTCAGCGCCTCCACATCTCTTCCTGTCTCCAGGAAGATCTCTCCGCGGGCTGGCACCGGGTACAGTCTGAACCCCGATGCTCCACCAGCTTCTTCAATTCCAATGGCAGTGTGTTGCAAGGGGTCGGAGGTGGTGCTGCACCCCTCCGTATTGGTCACCACCACGGTGTAGGATCCGCTCTGTACTGCGTGGAAGATCTGCGCGGTATCGCCCGGCAGTAGCACCCCGTTCAGGTACCACTGGTTGCCGGTGGATGCACTGGAAGTGAGGTAGTTCCCCGGGGAGGTTACGTAGGTGATCACCGGTTTTGGGGGCGCCGGCAGTTGGGTTACCACAACGCTGCTGTTACCCACCATGCATGCAGCACCCGGAGCCACAGCCGTGAGTGAATAATTCCCGGCCTGGGCCGAAGGGACAAAGATCATGGGCTGACTGCCCACCAAATTACCGTTGTAGGTCCACGAATAAAAGTAACCCGGTATGGGTGGCGTTCCAATTTGAACTGAATCACCCGGACACACCGACGCGGCGGGGCCTGCATGGGCATACAGCTGGCAGCACAAGGGGTTTGTGGTGAGGGTCCAGTTAACCCCGGTTACCGTAAGGTTCTGGCTGATAAGGGTTACCACCGAGTCAGTGCCGAACGGCACACCCGTCCACCCTGTGATGGTGGCCTGCGCAAACTGCGGATTCTTCTGGTTACAGGCTGTATGACCGTCGGGGTCGGTTTTGATGAGGTACAGGCTGTAGTTGCCGGGGCTGAAGGTGGAGGTGTTGGTGCAGCCCAGTACATAAAATCCTGCATCCCCGTTTTGGGCAAGTCCTGTGGGCCAGTGGCCATCGGTACCACTTCCACCGTAACTTCGGGCCCAGTTCATGGTGCCGCTCATATCCACCTGCATCAGGAAGGTATTCCGGTTGTTGGTCGTTGAATCGGAATAGTCGGTATAGCCCGCAATCATGAGGCTGTTCTGGAGGGTATCGTACAGCATATTGAATGCCCTTTCGGCCTGCAGCGTTCCGTACCCTTTGATCCAGAGGAGGCTGCCTGCTGTATCGGTTTTCATCACCACCGCATCGTAGTTGCCGATGCCACCGGTGGAAGTCCATCCGGTAAAATAATAGGCATTCCCGATCTGCATTACACTGTTCAGCCGGTCGCCGCCGGTTCCGCCATACCGTTTTTTCCAGATCACGGTGCCGGTGGCGGTGGTTTTCAGCACAGCGAAGTCGCTGCTGCCGGCGCCGGTGGCGTCGTTGGTCATCCCTGCCAGCAGAAAATGTCCCTGCGGGGTTTCGATGAGGCCCACCACCTCATCGTCCTGCGCCGATTTGTAGATATGGCTCCACAGCAGCGTACCGGCAGAGGTGAACCTGCACAGCACCATATCGTCCTGTCCGTACCTTGAGGTGAGGCCTGCTGCCAGGAGATCACCGCCGGAGGTTTCGATTACGCGGTAGAAGTTCACATTCCCGAGGGTGCTTCCAATGCCCCGCGACCAGAGCACATTGCCTGCGGAATCGGTCCGGGTGATGATACCGGCCTCATAGGTGCTGATACCGGCGGAGTAGCCTACCCCTACGATATTGCCGTTCTGGGTGACCATCAGGTCCCAGTTGGTTTCATCACCGGTATCCCCATAGGTTTTGGCCCAGATCACCTCACCAAACTGGTTGTATTTCACCAGAAAAGCATCGGTAAGGTGCCCTGTAACCGACTCGGTATAGCCGGTGGCATAGAGAGTCCGGTCCGGCCCGGCCGCCAGGTGGTAATTCCGGTCGTTGGAGACCGTACCCATAACTTTCTGAAACTTCGTCTGGCCATACAGCCCGGTGGACAGCACCACCAACAGCACAAGAAGGGTTTTTTTCATAGTGGGGATTTTGGGGTTCATATGGAGGAAATGTGCTTCAAAGGTAACACATAACACGCATGCATAACAGCAGTTTGTTAAAAAACCTCCCATCCAGCCTTCTGAGGATCAAATGTACGGAAGCTTTTAATGAGTTGAACAGCAAAATCCCAGGGTCACATCTGGGGAAAGCGACGCCCCCCGTGCCCCCGCAACCCAAGCTGTGGGTAGAACAGATGTTTGAATGTTTATTTCAATCCATTCTTATGATTGTGGCTTGCCGAAGGCTTACTTCGGCGCTGGACATCGCATCCCGGGCAGACGCAGTTCGAAGCTTTATTATTGTGCGTTCAGCATTAATTGTTCCTTACCCTTTTAATCTTTATAAATAATCAATCTTATACCTTCAGAATTCTTCGTGTACTCTAAGAGTATCGAAAAACCATTCGAAGTTTTCCAATTATTTTTCGTATTATTCCTCTTTGCTTTAATTTTGGTGGGTTTTCCAATTGTTCGTGTTAAATAATCTTCCAAAAAAGTTATTTTTCTTCTAAATACTTCTTTTGTATGTTCTTCATAATAATCTAAGTAATCTGTTTCGTCCCAATCACAAGACACAACGCGAATCAGTTCCTTTTCTTTAGTTGCATAATAAATGATTGAGTTTGAAATCAAAGAATCCTCCTGGATCAAATATGATTTGGCAGTATCTATTATAAATTTATTTGGATTCGGATAATAGTATTCATCTATACCTATTTTATGGTTTGGCGTAATGTCAAAACTTCTCCACTTTTGCTCTGCTAAATCTACATCTTTCAAATGCAAATTGCCCAAATCTGATAGAATTAAATTAAATCGTTTTATAAAAATGCTGTCCGCTTGCGCGATGCCCAGTGATTTCGGTTCTAATTCTGCTTTATTGGAAATATAATGTATGTGAATATTGTTATCCTTTATTTCCATTAATCCATACAAATTTTCATATTTTGTTTGAAATTTCAACAACTCGTTATTTCCAATAGAATTTGGACAGCGGTATGAGTCATGCCATTTGTAAAAACTAACACCATCAACGATTTTTTGTATTGGTTCTATCGAGTACCGCCTGTGTCTTGCAATGTAAGTTACTGTATCAGTTTCGTAGATATGCAACAATTCCTTTCCAAATACAAACGAACTAACAATGTGTGACTTATAGTTAAAATCGCAATAGTTGATTGCGGTATCTTCATATTCAATACTAAATCCTATTGGCTCGCCATACCATGAATATGATTTTCCTCTTGATTCAATATTTTCATAAGTTATGTCTTCACTGCATTCACTCAGTAGTCGAGGATTTATAATTTTCAATACTCTATATGAGTTTGTCAGGTAATAAGATGAATCCAATTTATTAACCAAGGGTGTTGTAGCTTCCAATACATATTCTTGTCCTGTCATTTTTTCTTTGAACCAGGTTTTTCCACCCCATTCGCCAAAATTAAGAGAATATACCTGGAACTTCTCATCTTCAAATATTAAGTCATCAGTTTTGTCTATTTTTAGCCATCGAAACTTCATTAAATCAAGGTAATAACTTTGTTTGAGCATGTAAGGTTTCAAGATCAAACTATCATTCTTTGCATAAAAATCCAAATAATAGGTCTCCATTTCTTCGGGACAATCAATCTTTCTTTCCAACTGTCCGTTTGAAAAAATATACAACCACCTTTTCCCTAATCCGCCATATTTAAGAACTCTTTGTTCAAAAAGAACATAAATCTTCTCATGGTATTTCAAAGCATGCGTCATTTCTCCTTGTATGTCCACATAAATCGTGTCCTGATATAATGTATATCCACTCTCAAAATGTACAACTGAGGAGTCCTTTTTACTATCAGCCATTGAACATGCAAAAAGCAAAATTAGGATTACAAGTAATGCTATGTTTCTATTTATTTCCATACTTTCGGTTTGCAGGATATTTCTTATGCTGACCCTACATGGAAGTTAGCCTATACACCTCTCTTCAGGTATTTTGAGGATCAAATGTACGCAAGTTTGAGATTGGGTGTACAGGGGGCTGAAAATTTTGCAATGGGGCATCTTCGGTCTACAAAGGTAGTAAACAGTGTCAGATGGATTCGCGAGTATTCTCTGTCGCCCTTCTAGGACTGAAAGGTGTGGGAGGATTTTCAGACCGTGGACGTTGTCCACGGTTACTGTGTGTTGCGCCTACGGCGCTTGAGTGCCCGTAAGCGAGTGGTTTTAAGAACCAGGTTTCAGGATCAAGGTATCAGGGTCAAGGTTCAATGAACGAGGAACAAAGAACAAAAACAAGGAACAAGAAACAAGGTTCCGGGTTTTGCATCGGTTCGCAGGGCGTAATATTGGTAGCTCCGTAGGAGCGTAATCTTTGTAGCAACTATAGTGCCCCAGCGAACCATTAGCTGCGTAGCAGCGTACCTTAATCCAATTGGGCTAAAGCCCGCGTTAAGAGGTGCGCCACCACCCCCGGGTTGAAGCCGGGGTAACTGATGGTATTCAATGATTTGTTTTGATCTGCAGAAATCCATTGCCACGGCCTGTTGGCTGTAGATCAGAAAGGATGTTATTGACAGGGCTTCATCCCACAACCCCACGAAGCCTTAGGACTGTTCTTCCTCTCATCTGTCAGTCGCCATCAGTTCAAAAATTAACTCTGTCAAGGTTCCTACGTCACTCTCAATCGTCCCTTTCATATACTGTTCGTAAACACTTTTGTTGTCTGATGGGTTGAGGTTTAAGGTCAAACCTTTTCCCAAAGCCAACAATCTTATAAACTCTCTTTGTGCTCGTCCGTTTCCTTCTCTGAATGGGTGTATATGATGTAAGAATCATACATAGGCTTTTTGTTTGGCGATTGTCACAAGTTCTGTCAGTGATATTTTGCCTGTCACATAGTCCCTGATTATTTCAATTCCCTTCGGAGTTGGATTAAACCCTTCAAACATATTGCTTCCTAAAGCATTTGCAGTGCTCTCCAGGGTTTTCAAGTCTGAAAATTTCACCCCCATGATGGTCAGGTTAGTTCGATCTATTTCTATGGTGTTGAACATATTTTTCAGGTTTCAGTGTCCACTACAAATTTACCATTTTTTCCTGTTATTCAACAGGACTCTGTCGTTTCAGAACGGTGCAAAACGCCTGACTGTCCGAAAACCTCCCTTCCGGCTTTCTGAGGATCAAATGTAAGGATTTTTTTGCTGCACACAAATCCCGTGTTAAGGTTGAGATGGTTGAGGAGGTTGAGGTAGTTGAGGGTGCGAAGCACTCAATCCCGGATCGCTTCGCTCCCGGGACTCGCTACGCTCGCCTGGCTCAGCATTTCCACATTTCCACATTTCCACATTTCCACATTTCCACATTTCCACATTTCCACATTACCCCTTCTGTCCCTTATACTCCAGCACCTCCTCGTTCACATAATGCAGGGTGATGCCGGCATCCCTGAACATGGCTTCCGATTCGCCGCCGGCGTGGTACCGGAATTCGCACACCACCCTTTCTATGCCGCAGTTGATGATGAGCATGGCGCAGGTACGGCAGGGGGTCATCCGGCAATAGAGGGTGGATCCGCTTAGGGCGATGCCCAGTTTGGCGGCCTGGCAGATGGCGTTCTGTTCGGCATGGACCGTACGCACACAGTGCTGGGTAACGCTGCCATCCTCGTGGGTCATCTTCTTGAACTGGTGCCCCACCTCGTCGCAATGGGGCAACCCCACCGGTGAACCCACATACCCCGATACCAGCAGCTGCCGGTCACGGGCAATCACACAGCCGCTCCGGCCCCGGTCGCAGGTGGCACGCTTGGCCACCGTGCGGGCAATCTCCATGAAATACTCATCCCATGTTGGGCGCACATAAGGTTTCTCTTCCTGATTCATATCCATTCCTCCTTTACCATTAACCATTTACCATTAACCATTTACAAATCACAACACTCCTTCACGAACCCATTCCTCCAACCTGCCATGCAACTCGCTGATGGTGCCATTGTTCAGCAGCACCAGATCGGCCATCGAGATGCATTTGCGCAGATTCTGATGATTCGGATCTGCAGAATCCATCTCGCGGGCTTCATTGGCCAGGAAGGTTTCAAAATCGATCTGGTCGGTTTCCGAACCGCGAGAAAAGATCCTCTTATATCGGACCACCGGGTCGGCATCTACGGCAAGCAGTACGAAGTTGCCGGTTTTTCGCAGCGATTCCGCCTCTCCGGGGGTGCGTATGCTTTCGATAATGCAGTTCCTTCCCAGCGCAACCGCTTCTCTGTACAACTCTTCGATGATAAAGGCAGGGGAGTTCTTTGCCCGCAACTCATTGGCCACCAGCACCATGCTGTCGCGATTGGGTACCAGATTGCGCCGGCTGATCTCCTTAAGCAGGTACCCCCTTACCGAATAGTGGTGGTAGCCGTGACGGGCCACCAGATACTCCACCACAGTTCCTTTTCCGGCTCCCAGGGTGCCTGTTATGCCTATCACTTTCATTTCAGTAACGGTTATGGGTTTTGAGTGCTTCAATCCAGTCCTGACTTGTGTTTTCCAGGGTACCGGCAGAGATGAGCAGCGGCAGCAAATTGGCAGGATCGCTGCATACCAGCAGGTGATCGCGATGCTCTTTCCGGAGAAACCGCTCCTGCACGAAGTAGTCGAGCTGCTTTACCAGCAGATCGTAATAGCCGTTCACGTTCAGCAGGGCACAGGGCTTGTCGGAGATGCCCAGCTGGAACTGGGTGAGCATCTCAAAAATCTCATCCAGGGTGCCATATCCGCCGGGAAGGGCCACAAAGGCATCCGAGAGCTCCCAGATGAGCGCCTTACGGGTATTCATCCCATCTACCACATGCATCTGCTGCACCCCTTTGTGTGCCAGTTCCTTTGCCAGCAGCTGTTCCGGAATCACGCCAACCACCCTTCCTCCCCTTCTGAGCATCTCATCGGCCATCACCCCCATCAGCCCGATGTTGCCACCTCCGTACACCATGGTAATACCCGCTTCGGCAAGCACGGCTGCGGTTTCTGCGGCAACACGCGCATACACCTCATCCGCCCCAACAGAGGAGCCGCAGAAAACTCCCACTGCTGCAATCTTTTTTCTTTCCGGAATCTTCATATCAGCAAAGGTAGCAGATTTACCCATGCTTTCTGCAAGGTTTTCATGTATTTTTGTGCCGATGGAAAATGCACGTTTAAAGTTATATCCGCTAAAATTCAGGCCCCTGTTCAGCGAGAAACCCTGGGGCGGGTTCCGGATCAGAGATGAATACGGTTTCCCCCATATGCCGCAGCAGCCCTGCGGGGAGGCCTGGTTGCTGTCGGCGGTGCCCGGAAAATCTACCCTGGTAGATAATGGCCCGCTGAAAGGGAATACCCTGGAGGAGGTGTTTGAGATCTTCATGGAAGAGCTTACCGGCGAAAAGGCCTACAAGGCTTCCCCGCATCTGTTTCCCCTGCTGCTTAAGATTGTGGACGCCCATGAATGGCTGTCCATCCAGGTACACCCCGATGATCATCTGGCTGAACAACGATACGGTACCGGAGGCAAAACCGAGATGTGGTACATCCTGGATGCCGCTCCGGAGGCGAAGCTGATCAGTGGCTTCGATCGTGAGATCGAACGGAGCACACTGGTTTTTCTGGCAGAAAACGGCCTGCTGCCCGATGTGATGCATTACGAAAAGGTACGGCGGGGGGATGTGTTTTTCACCCCTGCGGGCAGGGTTCATGCCATAGGCCCGGGGATCCTTCTGGCCGAAATACAGCAAACCTCCGATATCACCTACCGTATCTACGACTGGGGAAGGAAAGACGCCAAAGGAAAACCCCGTGAGATGCATCTGACTGAATCGCTGGATGCCATCGATTTTGGCGTTACCACCAAAGCAGGTACCCATCCTCAGCATCATCCGGGTGGTTCGGAGCCACTGGTGCAATGCCCCTGGTTCCATGTACACCGGGTCACTGCAGAGCATCCGGTAAAGAAGGATTACACAGGAACTGATTCCTGTGTGGCCCTGCTGTTCACCACGGGTGAAGGGATGCTCCTCAGCACGCCTTATGCGGTCCCCTACCGGAAAGGGGAGGTAATATTACTGCCGGCAACCCTTGAGGAAGTTGAGATGATCCCGTCACAACCCAGTGAATGGCTGGAAGTTTCTATCCCCTGACACCCTGTTTGTTCGCTCCGTATCAATCATTTTGCTATTTTTGCACCCCTGCCGGTAAGATGTCTATGGAATACGGCATCAAAAGTCAGGTATCCATTTGTTTTTTAACCGATTAACCAATATATGGCTGTTGAACTGAGTGAACAGGAGATTTTCAGGCGCGAATCGCTGAACGAACTGAGAAAACTGGGGGTCAATCCCTATCCTCCGGAAGAATACCCAGTTAACGTTACCGCACAGGAAATACACGAACAATACCCGGCTGATCATACGCTGTTTCAGGATGTATCGCTGGCCGGCCGGATTATGAGCCGGCGCGTGATGGGGGCTGCTTCATTTGCAGAGCTCCAGGATGCCACCGGCAGAATACAGTTGTACCTCAAACGCGATGATTTATGCCCGGGCGAGGATAAAACCCTGTACAACACCGTATTCAAGCGCCACCTCGACATTGGTGATATCATCGGGGTAAAGGGGTATGTGTTTATCACCCAGATGGGGGAGATTACCATCCATGCTACCGGGATGACCCTGCTGAGCAAATCGCTGAAGCCTTTGCCGGTGGTGAAGGAGAAGGAAGGAAAAACCTGGGATGCCTTTACCGATCCGGAGCAGAGATACCGGCAACGTTACCTGGACCTGATTGTGAACCCGCAGGTAAAGGAGGTATTCAGGAAACGGTCGGTGGTAATGGACACGATGCGGCGTTTCCTTACCGGGCGCGGATATCTGGAGGTGGAGACCCCGATTCTGCAGCCCCTTTACGGCGGTGCCGCGGCACGCCCCTTCAAGACCCACCACAATGCACTGGACACCACCTTATACCTGCGTATTGCCAATGAGCTGTATCTTAAGCGGCTGATCGTAGGGGGCTTCGACGGGGTTTTTGAATTTGCCAAAGATTTCAGGAACGAAGGGATGGATCGCTTTCACAACCCCGAATTCACCCAGATGGAGCTGTATGTGGCCTACAAAGACTACGAATGGATGATGAACCTGGTGGAGGAGATGGTAGAGACCATTGCCATAGCCCTTACCGGCAGCACCAATGTACAGGTGGGTGACAACCTGATCGACTTCAAACGCCCGTGGCAGCGGTTTACCATGGCCGAGGCCATCCGTCATTTCACCGGAACCGACATCACCGGGATGGATGAGATGCAACTGCGCACTGCAGCAGCCGCATTGCATGTAGAGGTGACCCCTTCGATGGGGAAAGGGAAAATTATTGATGAAATTTTCGGTGAGCATTGTGAGGGGAAGCTGATCCAGCCCACCTTCATCACCGATTATCCCGTGGAGATGTCGCCGCTTGCAAAAAAACACCGCAGTGAGGAAGGCCTCGTCGAGCGATTCGAAGCGATCTGCAACGGCAAGGAGATCTGCAATGCCTTCAGTGAACTCAACGACCCGATCGACCAGCGCGAACGTTTTGAACTGCAGATGGAACTGGGTCGCCGGGGCGACGATGAAGCGATGGTGCTTGATGAGGATTTCCTCAGGGCACTGGAGTATGGGATGCCTCCTACTGCCGGACTGGGTATTGGCATCGACCGGCTCACCATGATCATGACCAACTCCCACAGCATCCAGGATGTACTGCTGTTTCCGCAGATGCGGCCCGAAAAGCCACTGCAGACTGAGGCTCCTTCAGAAGGATAACTGGCATTAAATTTGACAAATACAGACCCGCTCATCAAAAACAAAAACATAAACCTATGAAAACAAAGCAATTTTTCAGAATCATCACCCTTGCCGTCGCCGCGCTGATTTTCGGCCTGACCCGCGCAGGAGCCCAAACCATTGAAGAAGCCAATGAACTTTACAATCAGGCACGCCCCCTGATAGATTCAGCAGACTTTAAAGGTGCCATCGGTAAGCTTGAAGCCTCTTTGCAGATTTGCGACACATTGGGTGAACCAGCGGCTGAATTAAAAAAACTGATTACAGACGTACTTCCTCAGGTCCATCTCAATTATGCTTCTTACCTGTTTACCCAAAACCTTCTAGAGGAGTCTATCAAAGTCTATCAGATAAGTTTGGATGAAGCCAGAAAGTACAGCAACAAAGAGGTTGAAGAAAAATCCATTACCTCTCTTGCTCAATTGTTCCTGAAAACCGGAAACGACCTGTACAAGGAAAAGAACTACGCACCTGCCATCCTTCAGCTTAAAAAATCGCTGGAATATGATGCCGAAAACACGGCCACCATGTTACTGATTGCTGAAAGTTACCGCAGGCTCGACAGCCTCCAGGAGATGCTTGTATGGTACCGGACCACTATCGAAAAAGCCGGAAAGAACGACAAGAACGCTCCCAAGGCCTCTGAACGGATTATGGGGCATTATATGACCACCGGAGCCAAGTTGCTGAACTCAAAGAATACTGCAGAAGGGTTGATTTACCTTGATTCTGCTGCAGCCATCGGACAAACCGGTGATCTGATGTATTATTATGCCGTAGCTTACAATTCCCAGCAGAAATACGATCAGGCCATTGCAGCAGCAGAAAAAGCCATCGCCCTTGACGGAAACAACAAGGAAAATGTGGCTAAATACAACTTCGAGATTGGCACAGCCTGGTACGGCAAAAAGGATAATGCCAAAGCCTGCGAATTCTACAAACTGGCCAACTTTGGCAGAACCGCCCTCCGGGCTGAACCGATGCTGAAGAGCCTGAAGTGCAAGTAGTGTATTTACCGGTCACTGCCATTGCCTTCGGGCCCGGGTGCCCGAAGACTGTAAACTCTGACTGAACCCCTTTCGAGCAACAGCGTATCAAGATTTTCAGACACAGCCGCAAGAGACTCCACCTTGCGGCTGTCTGTATATAGATACCTTGCGCCATTCCGGATCATGCTGTCCATAGCAATACGGTCTATAGAGTCATTTCTGAAAGTCCATCCTTTCTTGTCAAAGAAATAGAGGTAGATGTGATTGGAAACATCGCTGCCTGCCACCACCAGGGCGTCATCGGGAACTGCATTCCGCAGGTCATCGCGGTATTCGAGAAGATCTTTATTCATCCCCGGTGATTGCGGATTCCATCTGCCAAGCATCCGTATCTGGGCAGTAACCGGAACTATCAGCATACAAAACAGGACCACCCATTTGGCACCCGCCGGCCATGACAGGTTAAGTTGTGCTGCTCCGAAGGCAACCACCAGGAAAATAAAGGGCAAAAAGGGCATAAAATAGTAGTCGTGGCTGATGCCGATCAGATTGATTTCATAGAGGATATACCCAACAAGTGAAAACCAGGTTGCTGCCAGCGGCAGAAACCGGAAATCAACCCTATACTTTTTGCGGAGCGCGAAGATCATTCCCGCCAGAAAAAGGGGAAGCGCGGCATAATTCAACAGCAGTTCAGGAAAAACCGAAATCAGATTAAACCGGATATATTCCAGTATCTCGCCTGCCGGTACATCACTTTTTGTGATACCGGACAACAAGCCATGGTTATCCCAGGATTGAATCACCCAGGCATACCAAGCCACCGGCATCAGAATAAAAGAAAAGTACCAGGATGGCGTGATATCCTTCTCAGCCCTTTGTTTGAAGAAAATTTCCTTCAGAACAAAATGGCAGATCGGAATCATAAAGTAGAGGATGAAGGGCAGCTTTTGCAGGGCTGCCAGTCCCAGCAAAAATCCACTGACAATGAAACAAGCGATCCCTTTTCTCTTCAAAGCCAGATAAAAAAGTGTCAATCCCCATATACCAAGACAGAGGGCAAATATATCAGGCATAGGGTTGATGGAATAATACCAGAAGCTGGGTGAGTATGCAAAAGCCCATGCCCCCACCAGAGATATCCATGGACGGTTCGTGAGTGTCATCAGCAGGGCAAAGATCCCGAGAATGGAGAGCAAGCTGAATATCAGCATACATACCCTTGTAACAAGGATGCTTTGCCCGAACAGATGGTAGGCTGCTGCAATAAGCCATTGCATAAGAGGAAACTCCCACCTGGCAACTCCGCTTCCTGATCCCCTGCTATGCTGCCTGGGATTCAGGATGTTCATGTCTTCCTCATAGAAATTATCGATGTTCTGCTGCGTCTGGGTCTGACGCCAGACGTGGTAGCTCATCAGTTCCTTGCCCAGATGCGGGAGATGCTGCAGCGTAAAGGTGCCGACCAGAATCAGCAACAAAAACAAAACAGGGTTGGGAACGGTTTTAATAGGATTCATCGTAACGCCAAAAATAATCATTATTCATGTTACAAATCTTTATCTTTGACCTTTCAAAAACAACCCAATCTGTTATGATGCGATTTCTGATAACTCCGTTTTTTATGGCATTGCTGATAAACTCTTCGCTGCCGGCTGCAGCGCAAAAACAGTTCAATCCTCCGGGAACCCCTTTCCGCCCCTATGTATTCACATGGCATGGAAATGCCATCACTGACGGGTACCAGTGGCTGGAGGACAAGAACACCCCCGAAGTTGTTGCATGGACGAAGGCACAGCATGATGCTACCGACAAATACTTCGAAGCCGTCTACAAACACATTCCCGGATTGCGGGAAGAGCTGACTGCCTACATCGACAGGGATATCCGCAGTGCCATCAGGCCTGTTGCCGACAGGCAGTTTTTTACCATGAAAAAGAAAGGGGACAAGCAGGCAAAGCTTTACACCATTCTCAAAGGGAAGGAGTTAATGATTTTTGATCCGGTGAAGATCGATCCGGAGGGGAAAGCCTCCATCAACGGCATCACTTATACCCGCCTTGGGGACAAAGCTGCCATATCTGTACAATTTTCAGGAAAAGAGATCAATACCGTGTACATCATCGATACCAAAACAGGAAAAGAAGTTGCAAAACCCATCGAGGGGCTGCGTGGTTTTTCGTGGTGCCGTGATGAACAATATGCCTATATCACCGTGGGTACCAAGGAGATGCTTGAAAAGCAGGTCCCACTGCAGACATGGCTGCATAAAATCGGCGACGACCGAAAGAACGATAAATTCCTGATTGCGCCTGCGGATGCCAAGAACTCTGCCGGCTATTGGGATGAGACCTACAGCGATGTGACCTTTATCAGCGAAGGGGATTTCTATTCCAACACCCTTAAGATCCTCAGACCCGGACAGAAGGATCCTGTTCTGATGTACAGCTCTGAGAAATTCAAAGCCAACCCCGAAGCCATCAGCAACAGGATCTGGATCATGACCAACCATGAAGCCCCCAATTTCAGGCTGATGACTGCTGATGTAAGCAAGCCGGAATTTGAACACTGGCAGGACTTTTACCCTGAAAAGGAGACCGTTCTGAAAGACTATGCTGTGGCAGAAAAGTATGTGTTTATCGTTGATCAGAAAGATGTGATGCGCCGGCTCTTCCGCTACGATATGGCAGGCAAGCTATTGGGAGAAGTACAGTTACCCGAACTTGGAAATATCTCGTCGGTGACCTACTACCGCGACTCGAAGCTTTTACTGGTCAGCATTTCCACTTTTTTTGCCCCGGCAAAGGTTTATAAACTGGATGAAGAAACCCTGCAATGGACCATCTACTATGAGGAGCCCAGCCCTATTGACACAAAGGATCTGGAGGCCAAAGTAGTGTTTTATCCCTCGAAAGACGGCACCAAGGTACCTATGTTCATCCTGCACAAAAAGGGGATCCGGCTCGATGGCACCAATCCCACCCTGCTTTACGGATATGGTGGATTCAACATTGGGATTTCGGTGTCTTATGCAGGAACCACTGCTTCTTTTATCAAGCGGGGTGGGGTATATGCCATAGCCGGCATCAGGGGTGGGGATGAGTATGGTGAGCAATGGCACCTTGACGGGATGATGTACAACAAGCAGAACACTTTCGACGATTTCATCGCTGCGGCGGAGTACCTCATTGCCGAGAAATACACACAGCGCGACAAACTGGCCATCAGAGGAGGCAGCAACGGAGGCCTCCTGATCGGTGCCGTGATCACCCAACGCCCCGACCTGTTCAAAGCCGCTGTATGTCAGGTACCCCTGCTCGATATGATCCGTTACCATAAATTCCTGATTGCCCGCTACTGGATCCCTGAATATGGCGATGCCGAAACCAACGAAGCCGACTTCAGCAACATTCTCACCTATTCACCGCTCCATAATATCCGTCAGGGGATCAACCACCCCACCACGCTGGTGGTTGCCGGAGAAAACGACACCCGCGTCGATCCGCTCCATGCCAAGAAATTCGTGGGTGCATTGCAGAACAACCCGGGGCAGATCAACCCCATCATGCTGCACATGGATTTTGACAGTGGTCACGGATCGGGAAAATCGACCGCCCAGCAGGTGGATGAGCTCCAGTTTGTGATGGAGTTTTATATGAATGAACTGGGCATGCAATAAAATTTGAAAACCGTCGCTATAAACCGTGTATCTTTGTGAAAAAGGTTGCTGCAAACACCGGAGGGTATTTTTACGTATAAACATGGATATGAAGAAAGGTATTGCAGCATTGCTCCTGATCTGGCCGCTTCTGTGTGGTAGTCTTTATGCTACCCACAACAGGGCGGGTGAGATTACCTACCGGCATCTGGGAGGCTATACCTATGAGATCACTGTACTTACCTATACCTTCACCCCCAGCCTGGCAAACCGGGATTCCCTCAAGGTGAGCTGGGGTGACGGTTCGCCTCTTGAAACCGTTTTCATCGACAAAAAAATTTTTCTTCCCAACAATGTAAGGTACAACACCTATGTAGGCAACCATACCTATCCGGGTGCAGGAACCTACATCATTTCCATGGAAGATCCGAACCGGAACGGAGGGGTAGTGAATATTCCCAATTCGGTGAATGTTCCGTTTTATATAGAATCGAAGCTGATCATCAACCCTTTCATCGGGCCAAATTCTTCCCCTGTTTTACTGGCTCCTCCCATTGATAACGCCTGCCTGGGGTATCCCTTCATGCACAATCCCACTGCCAACGATCCCGACGGCGACAGCCTTTCCTACAAGCTTATCGTATGCAAAGGGGAAAACGGCAAAGACATCGGCAATTATACCTTTCCCGGGGCATCTGCATACCTGGGAATCAATCCTGTCACCGGTGACTTTTTATGGGATGCCCCCCAGCTGATTGGTGAGTTCAACTTTGCCCTGCTGATTGAAGAATGGCGGTATGGTGTTGAAATCGGCTATGTTATCAGGGATATGCAGGTGTATGTGGCTTCATGCAACAACAAACCTCCTGTGATTTCTGCCCCCAAGGATACCTGTGTGGTTGTCGGGACAACCCTGACATTCGTCGTTTCGGCCACCGATCCCAACAACGAAGCCATTACCCTTTCGGCCGAGGGGGGGCCGTTCAATCTCAACCCTTCGCCAGCCACTTTCCCTGATGTTACTTCCATCGGATCGGTTTCGGGAACCTTTAACTGGACCCCTGCCTGTAATGCGGTGCGCAAGCAACCCTATCTGGTAACTTTCAAAGCCCAGGACCCGGGTATTCCGGTTAACCTCTTCGACCTTGAATCGATGTTTATAACCGTAATTGCTCCGGCCCCGGAAACCCTCCAGGTAAATCCGGTTGGGTTCAGTATGGTGGTCGACTGGAGTGCAAGCCCGTGCAGCGGGGCGTCCGGCTATTCGGTGTACCGGAAAATCGGGCCTTCCAATTTTGTTCCCGGGCCCTGTATAACGGGGATACCTGCCTGGACAGGATATAAAAAGATCGCCACGGTCACCGGCCTGAATAACACGATATTTATCGACGACAATAACGGGAAGGGGCTGGTACATGGCCTCAACTACTGTTACCGTATTGTCGCAGACTTCCCCGACGGGGCACAAAGCCTTGCCTCCGATGAAGCATGCAGCCAGCTGAAACGGGATGTGCCGGTGATCACCCATGTGTCTGTTACCCGCACCGATGACACCGTTGGAATGATGCTGGTAGACTGGGTGCAACCCATCGAAATTGATACCGTGATTGCACCGGGGCCTTACAAGTACCACATCTACCGGGCGGTTGGCACAGGCACCAATTTCCAGCTCATCGATTCCCTCCCAGCCCTCACCGACACCTCCTATACCGATCAGAACCTGAACACGGTTGACACAGGTTACACGTACCGGATCGCCCTGCTCAACGATGAACCCGGAAACCGGTTTATCGTTGGATACTCCTCCTCCGCCTCCTCCGTATTCATTGCCACACAGCCTCAGGACAAGCAAATGGTACTGGCCTGGAGCCCTTTAACTCCCTGGGAGAATTACCTGTACACTATTTACCGGCGAAATCCGGTAACCCTGCTGTACGACTCCCTCACCTCCACTACGGAGCTGAGCTACACCGATCACGGGCTTAACAATGGCACTGATTACTGCTACAAGGTGATGAGTACCGGCACCTACGGAGCCCCGAACATCACCGATCCCCTTCTGAACTGGTCACAGACTGCCTGCAATGCTCCGGTTGACAATATAGGTCCCTGCCCGCCCGACTTCATGGTGGAAACCGACTGCCTTGAGAATTCGGTCAGGTGGGGAAGACCCCCCGCAGACTGCGGGGCAGATATTGCCGGATACGAGGTCTGGTATGCACCGGATCCGGATGCCGATTTCGTACTGATTTATACCGCCGTCTCGCCCAACGACACCTTATATCTGCATGCCATGCAACCGGCATCTGTTGTGGGCTGCTACAAAATACGGGGGATCGATACAGTGGGTAACAAAGGGGAATTTTCAGCTATGTACTGTATGGACAGCGAACATTGTATCATATACAGAATTCCCAATGTATTCACCCCCAATGGTGACGGCTTCAATGATAAACTTACCCCTTTCCCCTATGCCTCGGTAGAAAAAATCAAGCTGCGGATCATGAACCGGTGGGGAGCGGAGGTGTTTCAGACTGAAAACCCGGATATCCTGTGGGACGGCACCCACCAGCAAACCGGACAACCTGTTTCGGCGGGTGTATATTATTATGTATGTGAAGTTTTGTTTACCTCCCTTAAAGGCACCCGATCGCTGTCACTGAATGGGATCGTACATGTGTTGTACTGATGAATTGGCGGAAAATTGGTATCTTGCGCCCCTGAACCAATCCATTGAATCAGTATGTTTACCGGAATCGTAGAAAGAACTGCCCGTGTGGCAGAAATAGTGCGTGATAAGGGGAATATCCATTTTACGCTGGAAACCGACATCGCCCATGAGCTTAAAGTGGATCAGAGCATGTCGCACGACGGGGTATGCCTCACCATTGTAAAGGTAATGCCGGAAAAGAACCGGTATGTGGTGACCGCCATTGATGAGACTTTACAAAAAACCAACCTGGGCACGTGGGAGACGGAAACGGAGGTGAACCTTGAGCGGAGCATGCTCATGGGGGAGAGATTTGACGGCCATATTGTACAGGGTCACGTTGACCAGACCGCAGTATGCACTGCCGTGGAGGAGACCGATGGGAGCTGGAAATTCACCTTCCGGTACGACCAGAAAGGGGGGAACATTACCGTTGAAAAAGGTTCCATATCTGTTAACGGGGTGAGTCTCACAGTAGTGGATTCCCTGCCCGGCCATTTTTCCGTTGCCATCATCCCCTACACCTATCAGGTTACCAACTTTCATAATTTCAGGAAGGGAACGGTGGTAAACATCGAGTTTGATGTTTTCGGGAAATATGTGGCCCGGCTCCTGGAGCAGTACATGGAAGCCCGTAAATAGGGCAGCTCCCGACCGGTTTTTGTATGAAACTTATTCTGGCCCCGCTGCAGGGTGTTACCGACTACCATTTCAGAAACAGCTGGAGCCGTTTCTTTGGCGGAATTGACGAAATGGTTGCCCCTTTCATCCCTGCGGTTTCAGGAAGCAGGGTGAAGCCGGTTCATGTACGCGATGTGCTGCCTGAACACAATGCTCCGGACCTACACCTTATACCACAGGTGCTTGCGAATGAATCCGGAGGGATGATGTTACTGGCCCGGGAGTTCGTACGCCTGGGCTATACAGAGATGAACTGGAACCTGGGGTGCCCGTCAGCTGTGGTAAGCCGCCATGGAAGGGGGTGCGGATTGATGCCAAAACCCATGGTAGTTCAAAGCATACTTCGTGAGATCATGGACGACCTGCCACTGAAGCTTTCGGTGAAGCTCCGCTCAGGAATGTACAGCACCGCTGAATTGCCGGAGATGTTACGCGTGCTCAATGATTTTCCGCTCAGTTGCATCATCCATCACCCCAGACTCGGGGTACAGATGTACGAAGGGGCACCCGATCCCGCAAGTTTCGCCGTAACCCTCTCCATGTCAAAACATCCGGTGGTATATAACGGGGATATCCTTACCCCAAAAGACCTGTTGGAGCTGAAGCATAAATTTCCGGAGGTGGATCAATGGATGCTGGGGCGCGGGGTTTTGAAGAACCCTTTGCTGCCCGAATTGATCCGGGGCAGGACCAGCGGTTCGGATTCAGAAAATATCAATCGCATCCGGCAATTTTACCATCACCTTGAGGACAGCCTGCTGGCACAGGGAATTACTCCTCACAGACTCTCTTCAAGGCTGAAGGAATACTGGCGCTATTTCTCATACTGGTTCGCCGATCCCCCAAAAATTTGGTATGCCATCAGCCGGACCACCAGCTATGAATCGCTGAAACAGGATGCCGGTGATATTTTAGCCCATGGCCGGTGGGCCATTGACAAAGAATAGTGGTCTCCTTACCAATATTACTCAGATAATATTAAAATCTGCATGGTATTTTATTCCAGTCCAAAGTGGTGAATAATTTTGAGGGATAAAAGGGCTGCCGCTGCAAGATTCAGACAGAAAAAACCGTTATTTTTGCAACATCAGAATAACGTTATGAACCGACCCTCATCCAAATTATCTGCCAGAAGTCTTTTTGCCATCCTGCTCCTTTGCATGGTATTGCTCGCATCCTGCAGCTCATCCAATAAAACCCAAAGGGTAATGCGTAAGAAATGTGACTGTCCGAAGTGGGTCTCCACTGAAATTCAACAGACACCGGAGGTTCATGCCTAAAAGAACCGTACGGCTGGAATCGTTGCTGCCCGAAGGGGCATTTGCCTGGATTCTGCCAATGCTGACGAACAGCAAGGTTGCCCTAAAACTTACTGCCAGGCGGGGGCAGCGATTGGGTGCCTATCAGCGTGATCGTTCGGGCCACCAAACCATTCTCATAAACATACTTCAGGATCCTTACTCACTGTTCATTACATTTTTACATGAGATTGCCCATATGCAGGTCCGTAACTTTTGCAAAGGGAGGCCGCAGCCCCATGGACCGGAATGGAAGCAGGCATTCAGCCGGTTGCTGATGGAAGCCTCAGCATTACCCTCCCTGCCCGATGACATCAGGGGTCTGATGCGGCAGATGGCAAAGTCTCCCAAAAGCCGGCAGTTTTCCACTGTAGCAGCAGGTCAGGTGTTAATCCGGTACAGCCTGCATCCCGGTCATGAAGTGCTGTTGTGCGATCTGCCGGAAGGAGCCAGGTTTCAGACCCCTGACGGAAAGACATATGTAAAGGGGGAACGGATCCGGACCCGTTACAAATGTCAGAAGGACGGTACCTCTTCGTGGTGGCTGATCGGTGGGTCAGTTCCTGTGAAACGTGTAGCATAGAAATTCGCCAGGACCATGATGGTTAACCCAGGTCATTTCTTTGTAGCTGACAATCATTACCTTTCTTTCTGATATCAACAATATATGGTATTTTTGCAGCCGTAGTAACCCAATAAAATCAAGCGACCCTCTGTATGAAGTCTCATAATTACTGCATCATCATGGCCGGAGGGGTTGGTGTAAGGTTCTGGCCACTCAGCACCACCGACCAGCCCAAACAGTTTATCGATATCCTGGGGACCGGACAAACCCTGATCCAGATGACCTGGAACCGGTTCAGAAAAATTATCCCTGCCGAAAATATTTACATTGTTACAAACTTTCAGTACAGGGAGCTGGTACTGCAGCAAATCCCGGAAATTTCGGAAGAACAGGTGCTTTGTGAACCTGCCCGCAGAAATACGGCACCCTGTATTGCCTATGCCAGTTATAAAATCTGTCAGCAGGATCCCGAAGCAAACTTTGTTGTGGCTCCCAGTGACCACATCATTCTTCAGGAGGAGAACTTCCTTTCAGTAATCAGGAAAGCACTGGAAGTTTCAGCCCGCAGCCCTTACCTCTTTACCCTGGGAATTCGTCCGAACCGCCCGGATACCGGTTATGGTTATATTCAATTCAATGAAAATCATGTATTTGAAGGAATTCCTGAAATTCGTAAGGTAAAGACTTTCACTGAAAAGCCCGTGCTTGAGATGGCAGAAACTTTCCTCCGGAGTGGTGATTTTCTGTGGAACTCCGGTATTTTTATCTGGAGTGCCCAATCGATCCTGGAGGCCTTTGACCGTCATTTGCCTGAGATTTCCAGCCTCTTCCGGGAAGGAAACAACTCCTACAACACCCCTGATGAACCTGAATTCATCAGAGAGGCTTACGGGGTGTGTACCAATATCTCCATCGACTACGGGGTAATGGAAAAAGCGGATAATGTGCTTGTATATATGGCCGATTTTGGCTGGTCGGATCTGGGTACCTGGGGCTCTCTGTATGAGCAGCTTCCGAGGAATGAGCACCAGAATGCGATTGTATCTTCCAATGTGATCATGTACGATTGTGCCAATTGCATTGTAAACCTTCCGGAAGGGAAACTGGCTGTGATCCAGAAACTGGACGGGTATATTGTGGTTGAAAGCAACGATATGCTGCTGATATGCAGAAAGGAAGATGAACAGGACATCAGGTTATTTGTTAATGATGTGAAGTCCCTGAAAGGAGATCAATACATTTAAAATCATTAAATACCAATAATTTATTAATCGAATGGATATGAAAAAACTACTCATTGCAATTGCGCTGTTTTCCTTTCTGTCGCCTGCAAGGTCTGATGAGGGGATGTGGCTGCCCCTGCTGGTACAGCGGTTAAATTATGCTGACATGCAGAAGATGGGGCTGAAGCTGACGGCAGAAGAGATTTACTCGGTAAACACCTCCTCGCTGAAGGATGCCATTGTAATTTTTGGCAGAGGGTGTACCGGTGAGATCGTCTCCGGTGAAGGGCTGCTTCTTACCAATCATCATTGCGGGTATGGATCCATTCAGAGTTTGAGCACCACTACCAATGATTACCTTACGGACGGATTCTGGGCTATGAGCAGGGCTGAGGAACTTCCCAATCCGGGCCTTACAGTCCGGTTTCTGCAGCGTATTGAGGATGTTACCGCCCGTGTGATGGCAGCTGCGAAAGAGGCCAAAGACGAAGCAGGAAGGCAAAAGATCATCGGGGAGATTGCTGCAAAAATCGGCAAGGAGAGTGTGGAAGGAACCCAATTCGAAGGGGTTGTGCGGGAGTTTTTTGATGGCAATGCCTATTACCTATTTGTGTACGAAGTCTATTCGGATGTACGCCTGGTAGGTGCCCCGCCTTCATCCATCGGAAAGTTTGGTGCTGACACCGACAACTGGATGTGGCCCCGCCACACCGGAGATTTCTCAATCTTCCGTGTGTACACCGGCCCTGATGGCAAACCAGCCCCTTATTCCAAAGAAAACATCCCCCTGAAGCCCAAACATTACCTGCCTGTTTCCATCGGAGGGGTGCATGAAGGGGATTTTTCCATGATCATGGGTTATCCGGGCAATACCGACCGCTATCTCACCTCCTTCGGCATTGATCTCAACCTTAATTCCACCTATCCCACACGTATCGAGATCCGCAGGAAGAAACTCGATATCATGATGGAGGATATGCAGGCAGATGCTGCGGTACGCATCAAATATTCATCAAAATATGCCGGTGTTGCCAACTACTGGAAAAACTTCATCGGGATGAGTAAAGCCCTGAAGAAGCTGAAAGTGGCAGACCGCAAGCGTGAACTTGAAAACCGGATGGCTGCCTGGATCAATACCTCTTTGGAGCGTAAGAATAAATACGGAACGGTACTGCAGGAACTTGAACAGGCTTACAAAGACATGGCATCCTATAACGTGGCGCGCTTTTACTACATCGAAGCCTTCATGTCGGGGAGTGAACTGCTGGCATTTTCAACCGCTTTCAAGTCGTGGGTAAGTTACCTCAAAGGGAGCGATGTGAGTGCCGAGAAAACTGAAGCCAACATCAAAAGACTGGAACCCAGGATCAATGCTTTGTTCAAAGACCTGAACCTGCCCACTGATCAGAAGATGCTGGCTGCTATGCTGGAGATGTACTACAAAAATGTACCGGTGGAACAGCAACCTGAAATGCTGCGAAAACTCGGCGACAAGTACAAAGGAGATTTCACCAGGTATGCAGCTAAAACCTTTAAAAAGAGCATCTTCACCTGTCCTGAAAAAATCATGGCTGCCCTCCGGAAAGGAGATCCGTCGGTTTTCGAGAAAGACCCCCTGTATCAGCTGGCCGATGCATTTTTAAAGAGCTATGAACCCCTGCAGAAAAGGATGGAAGAGATCAATCTATCCCTTTCGGAAAACAAACGGTTGTTCATGGAGGCCCTTATGGAGATGGAAAATGACAAGACCTTCTACCCGAACGCCAACTCAACCATGAGGCTCACCTATGGTACCGTTAAAGGATACAGCCCGGCCGATGCCGTGGAATATCTTTACATGACCACTATGGATGGCATTATGGAGAAAGAAGATCCGAACAACTGGGAGTTTGTGGTTCCTGAGAAACTGAAAGAACTTTACAAAAAGAAGGATTTTGGTGCCTATGCTGCACCCAACGGCAAGATGCCGGTAGGATTCCTTACCAACCATGACATTACAGGCGGAAACAGCGGAAGCCCCGTCATCAACGGCAACGGAGAACTTATCGGACTGGCATTTGACGGGAACTGGGAGGCCATGAGCGGTGATATTCATTTCGAAGATGAACTCCAGCGTACCATCAGCGTAGATATCAGGTATGTGCTGTTCATTATCGAAAAGTACGGCAATGCAGGCCATCTCATCAAAGAGATGACGATCACGGGACAAAAACGGGAGTATCCTGCCCGTTTGCAGCCCTCAGAAGTTACCGAATAGATTTTTTTGTTACACGCTGTTTTTCAGGCTGGTATACAATTTTGATTTGTATACCAGCTTTTTTTTATAAATTTCTTTCCTATTTTGATTTCTTTAAGGAAATATGTTGTAACTTTATGGCCAATTATTGGTATAATTAGTTTAACTAGTTTATTTTGAGTAATATTCAACAGGAGTAACAGGTATTAAATCCAACCATAAACCAAGCAAAACACTATGAAAAAACTATTTCCATTGTTGATGATTGCCGTCCTGGCAGTCCTGTTTGTAGTTACCGGGTGCCGGAAAGACGAACCGGATGTTCAGATCGACGGCATTGACGTAACCATTCCCAGGATTCTCCTGAAGGACGGAAAGATTACAATGTTTGTATCTGTTACCGACCTTAAGGGGAATGCCATTACCGACCTTGCCAAGGGTAACATTATGATTGAAACCATCAAAGACGGTCAGGTGACCAAAATCAGCGGGTTCAATCTGTATTCCTCCACCAGTACACCAACCCCGATTGCTGCAGCCCTGGCAATGGACTACTCGGGAAGTATGTATTATGACACTGCTTTTGTTCCGGCCATGGAAGCTGCCGTTAAGACCTTTATCGGTCTGAAGGGGCTCACCGACAAGCTGGAGATCATTAAATTCGACCATAACGTGTATGTGGTTCAGCCCTTTACCACAGACACCATTCTGCTGTATGCCGCCGTTGACAGTGTGATGTCGCTGGCCGGCAGCACCGCATTCTATCAGGCCTGCCTCGACGGGCTTGATGATGCAGCTGCCACCGTTTCCAGCACAACCGGTGTATTACCGGCTGTTCTGGGATTTACCGATGGTGTAAACAATCAGGCCCCGCTGAATCCGGACACGGTAATTACCAAGGCGCTGCAAATGCAGATTCCTGTATATACCCTTGGATTTGGCGGCCTCCCCACCTACCTTCCCGACACAGCAACCCTGCATCACATTGCTGATACCACAGGCGGAAGGTACTACTGGACTCCGAATCCCAACGATATCCAGCAGCTCTATCAGTATGTGAACGGCCAGCTTACCGGTGCCATGGTTGTAGGTTTCCCATGGGGCAGCAAAGCCAACGCCACCATACGTGTAACTGTGGTGTACAAGGGTTTTGTAGCTAAAGCACAAAAGATGATCTTCTATTAAAATTACTAATCAGGGAACTGCCTCATAAGCTTGACGGTACATGTACCAGAGCTTTTGAGGCAGTTTTTTTATGGTACGGCTATGGGGAATTATGGCAGCAGATGGATATGGATTTTGCTGACGGCAGTTATAATACATGGTACTGCAGCCGGTCAGGCAACAGGCACCGGCGAAGAGGCCCTCCGGATGATGAACGGATTGTATGCCAGGGAAGGCAAACCACCCATACAAGAGATGAGGGTGGAGAAAATCTGGATGTATGAATCCGACACGGCAATCATACTGTATACTCCCACGGAGGGTGCCGGATTTGTGCTTTTGTCCTTTCCGAACGGGAAGCCAGGACTTCTGGCATACGCAACAGAAGGCAGGCTTTCGGGTGAGGAGCTGCCTCCGGGGTTTCTGTGGCTGACCGATGCCTATCTGAAGGATTTCAGAACGGTTGCTGAAGGAAACAGCCTGATAACATCTGAAACACCTGATACTCCGGAAGAAGATACAAAAAGCACCCTGGAGGTATTCCCCTTACTTACCTCAACCTGGGATCAGCGATGCCTTTACAATGATTCGTGCCCTGCCGATGCCACTTCTCCCGCCTATTTCTGCGGAAGGGCTCCGGCGGGGTGTGTTGCCACCACGCTGGCGCAGATCATGAAATACCACAAATGGCCGCTGCAGGGAACGGGTGTGAAAAGCTATTACAGCATAAAATACGGAACTCTGAGTGCCAATTTCGGCGCCACCCAGTACCAGATCCAATCACTGCCTGATGCCATTTACACCCCTCATGCCGGCATAGCCCGGTTGCTGTATCATGCCGGGATTGCTTCACAGATGAACTTCGGTCCGCTGGCTTCAGGTACCGGCATTACCGATGCGCACAATGCCCTGGTTTCCTATTTCGGGTATAAAAACACTGCCCAGGTAGTAACAAAGAGCTCCTACACGGAAGCCACATGGAAAGCGCTGATGCGCAGTGAAATTGATGCGGGTCGACCGGTATTTTACAGTGGCATCGAGCAAACCGGCGGGGGTGGCCATGCCTGGGTGCTGGATGGTTACAGCGGCAACGACTTTTTTCATTGTAACTGGGGATGGAGCGGCATAGCAAACGGGTATTTCACCCTTGCCAATCTGAACCCGCTGGGAAGTGCCAATTATGTGAACTATCAGGAAGCAATCATAGGCATAGAACCTGCCGGAACTCCGCCGCTGGCATCCTTCAGTGCTTCCAAGTGTATACTTGAAAAGGGGGACAGTATCTCATTTGTAAACCTCTCCTCGGCAGGCTCTGTGAATTTTCAGTGGATTTTTCCGGGTGGAGTGCCAGCTTCGTGGCAGGGGGCTATTACACCAAAGGTGACTTACCCGTCGGGAGGGGTTTTCGATGTCATCCTGATTGCGGGTAACGGCCTCACCTACGATACCATGCACCGCATCGGGTATCTCAGGGTGCTGCCCATTGCCGGATTCAGCGCATCACGAACCGTCACAGAAGCCGGAGGCTCTGTTGATTTTTCCGATGCCACAGAAAGCAGTGTGCCGATGCAGGCCTGGGAGTGGCACTTTTTCGGGGGTCAACCCACCGTTTCAACCCAAAAGAACCCCACCGGCATTGTGTATCCACAGCCCGGGCAATATGCGGTGTTTCTGAAGGTGTCGGGTGGTAACCAATCGGATAGCCAAATGGTGCTGCAGTATATAACGGTACATCAGCAATGTGACACCCTGCTCGATTTTTTCATGCCCGGGTGGAATGTACAACCAGTAAACCAGCCGGCATTCCAGATGTACCAGGAAGATCTGGACGGGTTAACCCCTTACCACAGCACCTATATTACCTCGGGATGGCAATATTATACCGAAACCGGGGGTAACCAGTTCGTGAGTGCCACTTCATTGTTCACCTCACCCGGAACTGCAAACAACTGGTACATTTTCGGTCCGGTCACCCTTCCTTCAGGAGGGGCCCAGCTCAGCTGGAGGCATAAATTTCCCGATCATACCAAGCGGGACGGTTATGAAATCAAGGTAAGTACCACGGGGTACACCCATCAGTATTTTACCGGCAGCCCATTGTTCAGCCTGGCGGATAATGACCCCTATACCTTAGGTGACACCGTATGGCGCTGGAACTACCTGCAGATACCTTCTGCACCTTACGGAGGACAACCGTGCTGGATTGGCGTACACCATTATGCCACAAACATGTTTTACCTGGCTTTTGATGACTTCAGAATTACCTCGTGCAACGGCTTCCCGCTTACCGCAGATCTTTTTTCCTTCGACACGCTGATCGCCGCTGGTGACACAGTCCTCTTTTATGATTTCAGCACCGGGGATCCATTACAGGTTACATGGAGTTTCCCGGGGGGTGTTCTGCTTAATCCCGGGGCAAAGCATCCAATGGTGAAGTATCCCAACCCGGGCACCTTTGATGCAGGAATTACAGCGCAATACGGGTCAGGGTCCCAGAGCAAAACCTATCCCGGGTACATCCAGGTAAAACCTGCGGGCGTGCATACGGCTGTAGCAACCGCAAAAGAAGCAGGTGTATACCCCAACCCTGTCAGGGACCGCATCTGGTTGCAGGGTATCGCCGGCCCTACCCGGTTTATCATCACAGATCCGGGAGGCCGCATTTTGCTACAGGGAACCGTAAATCCTGATGAAAGTATCGGGCTTGAGCAAATTCCCCGGGGAGTAAGTTTTCTGCTGCTTCAGACGGAAAGCCAACATCATCCGGTATTTAAAATTGTGAAGCTGTAATCTCAGCAGCCCTTTGTAAAGAAGCGGTATCTTTGCCCCCGATTGAACCATTATGAAGAAAAAGTTCTATGTAGTGTGGGCGGGGAGAGAGTCCGGTATTTTTAATGACTGGGCGGCTTGCAAAGCTTCGGTAGAGGGTTTCGCCGGAGCTCAGTATATGGCATTTGACAATCTGGATGCGGCAAAAAAGGCTTTTTCATCCAATTACTGGCAATATGTGCAGAAAAAGGAGCCCAAAAAGGTATCTGCCTCCGGTTCAATCCCTTATCCTAAGGGGGAAGCTTTAACGGTGGATGCTGCCTGCAGTGGAAACCCCGGGGAAATGGAGTACCGTGGGGTATGGCTTTCGGGGAAGCAGGAATATTTCAGGATGGGACCCTATCCGGAAGGTACCGTAAATATCGGAGAGTTTCTTGCCATTGTACACGGCCTTGCCCTGATGCAGCGGGAGGGGCTCACGTGGCCCGTATATTCAGATTCAAAAACAGCCATGAAATGGGTGAAGGACCGGAAAGCTAACACAAAGCTGAAGCTCACGGACCACAACAGGATCCTTTTTGAATATCTCGAAAGGGCAGAGGAATGGTTGAAAACCCACACTTATGCCAATGTGGTAATGAAATGGGAAACAGCCCATTGGGGGGAAATCCCTGCAGACTATGGCAGAAAATAAGAGATCAGGGTGCTGTGGCTGCTACCCGCATTTGGAATAGCCGCAGGATGAGCAGGTCAGACAACCTTCGCTGTATTGCATGCTGTCTTCAGCTTTGCATTCGGGGCACTGTTCCTTTTGTGCCCTGGTGCCATCGGGGATAAATTTCTTCAGTGCCCTGACGATACCGTACTTCCAGTTATTGATGGAATCGGCTTCGAAGTGGAGTTTGGAGATGATATCCACGGCAAACTGCAGCGGCATCCCGTGGCGCAGGATCCCGGAGATCAGTTTTGCGTAATTCCAGTACTCCTTGTTGAAGGAGCGGGATAACCCCTCGATCGTGATGTTAAATCCGTCAAGGTCCTGGAACTGAAAATCGTACCTGGAGATCCCTTCGCTGTTTCTTGATTTGATGACCCAACCGCGCTCCACCCATCCGGGGATCCAGAAATGATCGGCATGACCCGTAAAGATTTCATAAGGCCTGCCATCCATTAGTCCGACCACAGCGATCCACTTTTCGTCGCGGTTGCTGAATCTGACGATCTCAGCCTCAAGTCTTCCAGGTCTTCTGGGAGCCCTTGTTTCACAGAAACTGCGTTCTTCCTTTTTGTCATTCATAGAGACCAGCACCCCTTCGCGGCTGCCGTCGCGGTACACTGTAACCCCTTTACACCCGCTTTCCCATGCAGTCATGTAGATTTCACCCACCAGTTCTTTGGTGGTGTATTCCGGTACATTCACGGTAACGCTGATGGAGTGGTCGACCCATTTTTGGACGGCTCCCTGCATTTTCACCTTGGCCACCCAGTCGATGTCGTTGGCAGTGGCCTGGTGATAGGGTGACAAAGCGATAATGGCATTGCGCTCCTCTTCGGGAAGTTTGATGGTAGCTTCCGGGTCGTAGCCATGATTTTTAAGCCAGAGGAAAAAACTGTGGTGGAATACCGGATACTCTTCCCATGAGTCTCCTTCGCCATCGGTAAAGGCAATGGTAACATTCTGGTCGTTGGGGTTTACCTTGCGGCGCCGTTTATACATCAGCTGGAATGCAGGTTCGATCCCCGAGGTAGTCTGGGTCATGAGGCTGGTGGTGCCGGTTGGGGCGATGGTAAGCAGGGCGATATTCCTCCGGCCATGTTTCAGCATCTCCCCCATCAGGGCAGGATCTTCGGCTGCAATCCTGCGGATCATCGGATTGTTGCTTTCCCTTTCGGCGTTAAAAATGGGGAAAGGGCCCCTTTCGGCGGCCATGGTAACCGAAGAGCGGTATGCTTCTATGGCCAGGGTTTTATGGATCTGTACCGTGAACTCGATGGCAGCCGGTGACCCGTAACGCATACCCAGTGCTGCAAGCATATCCCCTTCGGCGGTGATGCCCAGCCCTGTTCTGCGTCCTTCGAGCCCCTTCTTCCGTATATTGAGCCACAGATTGCGTTCAACCCGTTTCAGTTCCTCATCTTCCGGATCGTTCTCAATTTTCCTGAGAATTTTGTCTACTTTTTCGATCTCCAGGTCGACGATATCGTCCATTAGCCGCATGGCCTGATGCACATGCTCTTTGAAAAGCGGGAAATTGAAGGATGCTTTCTCTGTAAAGGGCTGATCCACATAGCTCAGCAGGTTTACAGCAACGAGCCTACAGCTGTCGTACGGGCACAGGGGGATTTCGCCACAAGGGTTGGTGGAGACGGTTCTGAAGCCCAGATCGGCATAGCTGTCGGGTACTGACTCACTGATAATGGTATCCCAGAAAAGGATTCCGGGTTCAGCCGATGTCCAGGCGTTGTTCACAATCTTCTCCCACAGTTTCCGTGCATCAATTGTTTTGGTATAGGTTGGATTCGGTGAATCAATAGGATATTGCTGAACGAAGGTGGTGTTGTTCTTCACAGCTTCCATGAACTCATGGGTGATTTTTACCGACACATTGGCACCGGTTACTTTCCCCTTTTCCATCTTTGCATCAATGAAATCACCGGCGTCCGGATGTTTGACGGATATGCTCAGCATCAGGGCACCCCGGCGACCGTCCTGCGCCACTTCGCGGGTAGAATTGGAAAACCTCTCCATAAAAGGGACGATACCTGTGGAGGTAAGTGCGCTGTTGAGCACAGGGCTTCCCTTGGGTCTGATATGGCTGAGGTCATGGCCCACACCTCCGCGGCGCTTCATCAGCTGCACCTGTTCCTGATCGGTTTTCATGATGGCGCCATAGGAATCAGAAGGCCCATCATGCCCGATTACAAAGCAGTTTGACAAGGATCCGGTCTGGAAGTTATTACCGATACCGGCCATAGGGCTCCCCTGCGGAACCACATACCGGAAGCCTTTGAGCAGATCAAAAACCTGCTCCTCACCCATCGGGTTCGGATAGGTGCTTTCGATACGGGCCAGCTCCTTTGCCAGTCTCCTGTGCATATCATCGGGTGTGCATTCAAAAAGCTCTCCGGCACTGTTCTTCAAGGCATATTTCGTAACCCAGACCTGGGCTGCAAGGTTATCTCCCTCAAAATACTCCATGGAAGCTTCGAAGGCCTCTTTATAGGTGTAGATCCTGTTATCATCTTCATCGTATAACCTCCTGGGAGCATGCTTCTCAGCTGACTGGCCGTTCTCCTGACGGGCAGGATGCAATGCCTCCTCAGAAGATGAGGCAGCTTTGGAAACCGGTTCAGGACGGGATCTGGTTTTCAGGGTTTCTAGCAATTTATGGTCTTTCTCCTGGCTTGTTGACACCTTTTCTGCCTGGCTAATCGAATTGACTTCCATCCGGTAATGAATATAAAATTTGAAAAAGAATAATTAACCCTAAGTTGTTGGTTTTTATGGCCTTAAGAAAAACCTTAAGTGGCTGGTTTTCCGAAAACGAAGATAGGTATAGCCCTTGCTGGCAGCAACACTTTTTTTTTAACAATCGGGAAGAGTTATTAACGATGCTGATTATCTGTGCCATACGAGCTTCTTCCCGAAGCCCAGACGGTTGTCAGTCATCTTAATATACTCACATTCAAGCACCCACAGGGTGGTTTTCACCAAAGCCGCCACCGGGAAGTTTTTCAGGTAGAGTGAAGACCAATTACCTGATTCTTCACCAAGGATCTTGCGTACTTTTCCGGATATCTGCACACCACGGATTCGCCCCGTAATCCTTGTTTCCAGCGCAATGGCTGCCGAAACCAGCGGATTTCCCGTCATCTCCAGTCCGTGCCGGGTGGTCTCATCAGAAGTAAAGACCAGGGAAGCCGTACCGGGGTCATAGGCGTAGAAACATGATGCACACCATGGAATGGCATTTTGTGAGACCGTAGCCAGCGTCATCACATGGTGCTCCATGATGAATTTCACCATCCGTTCATCGGGAAAAGGTCCGGGACATTCAATATAACGGTTCATAGTACGTTTTCAGCTCAAAGTAAGGGCGGATGTCATCAGTGATAAACTGATTATACCCTCCGGTGCAAAGATATGGCAGTATTCCCTATCTTTGCCGTTAATCATACAGCATCACCCTATGGACTCGGTACGACAACAAAAAGTGGCAAGGCAGATTCACAAGGAGCTTGGAGACCTGCTGCAGAGAGAGGGGAAAGGATATTGGGGGCAGAAGGTACTGGTGACAGTTACCCGGGTAAACATCACCCCTGATCTGCAGATCGCCAGGGTATACCTGAGTATATTCGGAGTAACCGACAAGAAGGAAATTGTTGCCCGGGCAAAGGAGCATGGACACGATATCCGTTTCCAGCTTGGAAAAGCCATGCGGCATCAACTCAGGGTAATCCCCCAGCTGGAATTTTTTGAAGATGATTCTCTTGATTATATCGATCACATAGACACCCTTCTGAACCACTGACCGATACAAAGCCCAATGCAGCTCCCCCTTTTCATTGCAAGGCGTTACCTGTTTTCACGCAAGAAGCATCATGCCATCAATCTGGTATCCGCCATATCTGCTGTAGGGATCATGGGCGGGAGCATTGCCTTCATTCTGGTGCTTTCGGTATTCAACGGATTTGAGCAGGTGGTGATTTCGCTGTTCAGTTCCTTTGAGCCCGACCTGAAGATCACAGCCGTTGAAGGGAAAACCTTCCGGCTATCTGATACTGAACAGAAAAGGATACGCGAAACCAAAGGAGTGGCAGTATATCAGGAGGTTGTGGAGGAGATGGCATTGCTCCGCTATAAGGAGAAACAGCATATTGCCCTTCTAAAGGGTGTTGAGGAAGGGTATACGCAGATGACTGGTATTGACACCATGATGTATGCCGGTGCCTTTCAGCTTAACGAACATGAGATTACCAGGGGTGTTCTTGGTGCCGGTGTTGCCTACAAACTGGGTATTCAGCTGGATGATTTTGAGCATCCGGTAGATGTGTTCCTTCCCGACAGAACTGCTTCTGTCGGTGATGTAGCATCTTCATTCAGCCACCTGCCCATCTATCCCGCCGGTATTTTCTCCATCCAGCAGGACATTGACAACAAATACGTTCTTGTGCCGGTTGGGTTCGTCAGAGACCTGATGCACTACGAATCGGAGGTGACCTCCATCGAGCTGGGGGTTGCAGACCAGGCCATGACCGGGCGTGTGAAAAGTTCCGTCAGGGAGATCCTCGGAGACCGGTACCGGATTCAGGATAAATTCGAACAGCAGGAACTCCTTTACAGAATCATCCATTCCGAGAAGTGGGCCATCTTTGCCATACTCGCTTTCATACTTTTGCTTGCCATCTTTAATGTGGTAGGATCCCTTACCCTGCTGATCCTGGAAAAGCGGAAAGATATTGCAGTGCTGCAGACCATGGGGGCTACAAACCGGACGATCCGGAAAATCTTCCTCCTCGAGGGGCTACAAATTTCATTCTGGGGCAACCTGGCGGGGTTGCTGATCGGAGGGCTGCTGGCCTTTGTACAGCAGCGTTTCGGGATTATTGGGATAGGGCAGGCAGATACCCTGGTCATTGACGCCTATCCGGTAAAGTTAAATCCTGCGGATTTTCTGCTGATCTTTGCCACCGTTACGGGAATTGGCCTGATCGCTTCATGGCTGCCCGTTCGCAGGCTTTCGAAACAATACATTGACACCAAACTATAGACCCCTGGCAGTGAATACCATCCGGCCGTTTTTTGCAGGAACCCGAACATACCTCATGATCGCGGGAATGGCACTGATGTGGGTTTTATTCAGCTGCGCCAATATCGTTTCGCCGGCAGGCGGGCCCAAAGACACAACCCCGCCGGCAGAACTGACTTCAGAACCCTTAAGGGAATCCGTTTCTTTTCAGGGAAAGTCCATAACCATCCGTTTCAATGAATACATCCAGGCGCCCACCCTGCAGCAGGAACTTCTGATATCGCCGCCTCTGGTGTACAAGCCTGTGATCAAAGTGCAGGGTAAGAGCCTGAAGATACAGTGGGATGATACCCTTCGTGAAAATATAACCTATACCTTTCAGTTCGGCAATGCCATTAAAGATATTACAGAGGGGAATGCCATCAGTGACATGCGCTTCTATTTCTCAACCGGTTCTTACCTTGATTCTTTATCCCTTGAAGGAAAGGTGTATAATGCCTGGGATGGAAAAACCGAGGAAAACCAGCTGGTAATGCTTTATCCTGAACGGGTGTCTGATACCATGATCTCCAGGACCCTTCCCCTGTATATCACCAAAACAGACAAGGATGGCCGGTACCATTTTTCGAAACTGGGGGCAGGCTCTTACCTGCTGGCAGCGGTTTCTGACCAGAATAACAATCTGATGTATGATCTTATCACGGAACCCTTTGCCTTTTACCCGGCTCCGGTCATTCCCCGATACCACGACACCGCAGCTACGAGTGACCCTGCAGATTCGGTACAAATTCCCACTAAAACCGCCTCTTCCGAATTTCAGTTACGCATGTACACCGGTACCGACAGCATTCAAAAGGTTATGTCGGTGGTAACCGACGGGACCTTCAAAGCCGTGATTGCATTTCGCTACCCTGTTGAAAAGCCGGAGGTTGAACTTCCTTTGCCTGAACCACAAAGCAACATCGTTTACCGCTGGAACCGAAACAGCGACACCCTCACCCTCTGGCTGAAGCAGGCCATCACGGACTCACTGAAGGTTAAAGTTACCGGCCTCAGGTATTCTGATTCGGTGCATATAGTTTTCCGGCAGGCTGTCGCGGGTGCAAGGGGGACCCAGAAACCACCCCGGGTTGCCATTGCCATGAACGTGGCCAGGGGTGGCAAGTATTCCCCGGCTGATACCCCGATGGTCATCTTTTCCCAGCCTCTTGCGAACTTTCAAAATGACAGGGCCTTGCTCATTTCAGCAGCCGACACCGTTCCACTCATATTTGAACCGATTGGTCCATATCCTTATCTTGCATACCGGATTACGAATCCGTTGCAGCAGGATTCGCTAAACAAAATACTGATGCCTGCAGGGATCCTCACAGGATGGGACGGATCGACCAACGATTCCGTTGACTGGGCATTTACCCTGCAGGGGCCTGACCAATACGGAAAACTCAACCTGACGGCTGAGCCGGAAACAGATTCGCTTTCGTATATTCTGGTCTATCTTCTGGATGACAGATCGGTGATCCTGGAGAAAAGGATGGTAAAACCCGGGAGTGAGGAGTTGTTCTTTCCGCTAAAGCCCGGAAATTACCGGCTGAAAGCTTCCATGGATGTCAACCTCAACGGTAGATGGGATACGGGCGACTTTTCAAAACGACAGCAACCTGAACCGGTCATCCTTATGGAAAAACCCATCCAGATCAAGGCAGGCTGGACAGAGGAGATGAAATGGAACCTGAACTTTAACCAATGACAATCAACACACTGGCCAAATGAGCAGAAAAATCATAGAGATCAACGGGATACAATGCGGAGCGGAACCTTTGTTTCTGATATCTGGTCCATGTGTAGTGGAAGATGAAAAGGTGATGTTCGAAACTGCCGAAAAGCTCAAAATCATTTCTGAACGGCTTTCTGTTCCGGTGATTTTCAAGTCTTCGTTCATGAAAGACAACCGCAGTTCGGCAGGGTATTACAACGGTCCGGGGATTGACAAAGGGCTTCAGATGCTTGCCAGGATCAGAGAAACCTATGGCTTTCCGCTGTTGTCGGACATCCATTATCCCGAGCATGTGCAACCGGCTGCGGAGGTGCTGGATGTGATCCAGATACCCGCCTACCTGGTGATGCAGACCCATCTTGTGCTCACTGCGGCAGCTTCCGGCAAGGCCATCAACCTGAAGCATGCGCAGTTCCTGGCACCGGCCAACATGCAGAAACCTGTTGCCAAGGTAGAGAGTACCGGCAACCAGAAGATACTGCTTACCGAAAGGGGGTATACCTTTGGTTACAACGACCTGGTAGTGGACCCCAGAAGCTTTTACCATCTTGCAGAAACCGGTTATCCTGTAATTTTTGATGTCACCCACTCCATCAGGAAATACGGGATTCCCAGTGCTGATCCTGACGGAGGTGCCAGAGAGTACCTCCCTGTACTGGCCCGGGCTGGTGTAGCCGCCGGCGTCGATGGCCTGTTCATCGAAACGCACCCCAATCCCCGCGAAGCCTTATGTGATGCTGCAAGTCAGCTTTGCATATATGATCTTGAAGAATTCCTCAAGCCATTACTTGAGATGCATGCCGTAAATATCAAATACAAATCATAAAGACATGGAACTTTATCTCGACTCTGCCAATATTGCTGAAATTGAAGAGGCAACTTCCCTTGGGATTATTGCCGGGCTCACCACAACCCCCACTTTCATGCACCGGGATGGTGTGACCGATATCGATCAGCTCATTCTGAAACTGGCCGGCATGGTGCCGGTGTTACAGGTAGAAGCACTCGGGGAGACTACCGATGAGATTATCCGCGAGGCCGAAAGACTTATCGCCATCGGCCTGGATCCTGCCCATACCGTTTTCAAGGTCCCGGTGTCGATGGAGGGCATCAAGGCCTGCAGAATCCTGATCAACAAAGGGTATCAGGTGAATATCCATCTGGTTTACACGTTACAGCAGGCCTATATGGCCCTTTCAGCCGGAGCCACCTATGTGTGTCCGCTGGTGGGGAGGTTACAGGACGAAGGGCATGATGCCCTTGGACTGATACGGCAGTGCGTGGAAGTGGTTGACCGTTACCGGTATCCCTCAAAGATCATGTTTTCATCGGTAAGAAATTCAGAACACGTCAGAAACGCCCTTAACCTGGGGGCACATTGCTGCACCATTCCCTGGAAGGTAATGCAACAGCTGTTCAGAAACCATTTCACCGACATCGGCACGCAGCAGTTTTTTGAGCACACCCGGCTGATGACACTGAAAGTCAGGCAGGTTATTTCCCCTATGGCAGCTGTGATTCCTGCAGATCAAACCATTCTGGATGCACTGATGATCATGACCCGGTCGAAATTCGGTGCCGTCAGCATTACCGATGAAACCGGAAACCTTAAAGGGATCTTCACCGACGGTGACCTGAGAAGGCTTCTGGAGCATGAAGGAGAACACATCCTTCACAAAAAGCTGTGCGAGCTTTCGCTTAAAATGCCGGTTTGTATTGACGCAGATGAGTCGCTCTACAATGCTTCGTTGTTGTTCAAAGCGAAGAAGATTGACAATATCGTTGTGACAGAGGAGGACAAGCCCATTGGCATTATGGACATACATGACCTTTTTAATACCTCACGGATATGAGTGTAACGGGTTTGGGCGGTTATCCCGGTGTTTTTGCAAAAGACCCTGAAGCGTTCAGGAACTCGTTGCGAAAGGTGAAAGCGCTGGTTTTCGATTGGGACGGTGTTTTCAACAAAGGGGAGAAAACCCAGGCCGGACACAGTGGTTTTTCAGAACCCGATTCCATGGGGGTAAACCTGCTGAGGTTTGCATTCTGGCTCAGGGATGGGGAAACGCTGCCGGTTGCCGCCATTATTTCCGGTGCGAGGAATGAGATGGCCGAATTGTATGCACGCAGGGAGCATTTCCACAGTGTGGTAACCGGTATCAAGCAGAAAGATCTGGCATTAAAAGCTCTTTGCACTACTTACCATATTGAACCTGAAGAAATTGCTTTCTTCTTTGACGATATCATTGATCTGGGGGCTGCAAAGCTGGCCGGAGTGAGAATTTTCTTTGCGCACCCCTCTGCCATGGCCACGCGGAAGTGGGTAGTAGCCAACGGGCTTTTTGACTATATGCCGGGCCATCAGGCCGGTGAGGGCGCCCTGCGTGAAACCTGCGAGATGATGTTGACTGAGATGGGGTTGTTTGATCAGGTGGTACAATACCGGATGGCGTTTTCGGGTGCTTACGAACGATATCTCCAGCTTCGTGATTCCGTGGCAACGGTGATGTAATATTTCGTTTTGGTTTTTCTTTTTTATCCCATAGGAATCTGCTACTTTTGCACCCGGATTCGATCCGGTAAAAACCCAATTAATTTCACTGAACCGAAACGGATAACAGCCGTAAGGCCTGTATTCCGGATTTTGGTTTTATATTCTGGGAAACTGCAGTAAAAGGTCATCAACTATATCAAATTTCGATGAAAATATCTCATATTGAACACATTGGCATTGCCGTCAGGAATCTTGCCGAGGCCATCAGGTATTATGAAGAGGTACTTGGGCTTACTTGTTACGCCATTGAGGAGGTGAAAGATCAACGTGTAAAAACGGCATTCTTCAAAGTAGGTCAGACGAAGATTGAACTGCTGGAGTCGACGGATCCTGAAGGCCCGGTGGGCAAGTTCATCGAAAAGAAAGGGGAAGGGATCCATCATCTGGCATTTGCCGTTGAAGGGATTGAAGAGAGCCTGTCTGTGGTACAGGAAAAAGGGATCGGCCTTATCGACAGCACACCGAGGCGGGGTGCCGAGGGGCTGGATATTGCCTTTCTGCATCCGAAATACACCTTTGGGGTGTTGACAGAATTCTGTGAGAACAGGAATAATCAATAACATCTATTACAGATATGGCAATTGAGGATAAAATAAAAACCCTGCTGGCGAAGCGCGAACTTGCCAAGCTGGGTGGCGGCATTTCCCGGATCGAATCGCAGCACAAGAAAGGGAAGCTTACGGCTCGTGAGCGTATTGATCTTCTGCTCGATGAAGGCAGTTTTGAGGAATTTGACATGTTTGTGACCCATCACAGCCACGATTTCGGGCTGGAGGATCAGCTGGTGCTTTCTGACGGTGTAGTAACCGGATACGGTACCATCGATGGCAGGCTGGTGTATATCTTTTCGCAGGACTTCACCGTTTTCGGAGGCTCTCTCTCTGAAGCCTATGCCCGCAAGATCTGTAAAGTGATGGACCAGGCCATGAAGGTAGGAGCCCCTGTGATTGGGCTCAACGACAGTGGCGGAGCACGTATCCAGGAAGGGGTAAAGAGCCTTGCCGGATATGCCGAGATCTTTCAGCGCAACATCAACGCTTCGGGTGTAATTCCACAGATATCGGCCATCTTCGGCCCGTGTGCCGGAGGTGCAGTATATTCACCGGCCCTTACCGACTTCATCTTCATGAGTGAACGGAACAGTTACATGTTTGTAACCGGTCCAAAGGTGGTAAAGACCGTTACGGGTGAGGTAGTTACGGTTGAGGAGCTTGGCGGGGCCCATGTGCATGCCAGCAAATCAGGGGTAAGCCATTTTATTTCCGAATCGGAAGAAGAGGGTTTGCTGATGATCAGAAAACTCCTTTCATACCTTCCTTCCAATAACCTTGAGGAGCCCCCCCTGACCCAGTGTACCGATCCCATTGACAGGCTTGAAGATGCGCTGAACCATATCATCCCTGCCGATCCAAACAAACCCTACGACGTGAAGGATGTGATCTTTGCCGTGGTGGATGAGAACGAATTCCTGGAGGTGCATAAGTACTATGCCAAAAACATCGTTACCGGGTTTGCCAAGTTCAACGGGATGCCGGTAGGGATTGTAGCCAACCAGCCCAACTATCTGGCAGGGGTTCTGGACATTGATGCATCCCGGAAAGCTGCCCGGTTTGTCAGATTCTGCGACGCATTCAACATTCCCCTTGTCACCATGGTGGATGTACCGGGATTCCTGCCCGGCACACAGCAGGAGTATGGCGGGATCATCCTGCATGGAGCGAAGCTGATGTTTGCCTACGGAGAAGCAACTGTTCCGAAAGTTACTGTAACCCTGCGTAAATCATATGGAGGAGCCCATGATGTGATGAGCAGCAAGCAGCTCAGGGGTGACATCAACTATGCATGGCCATCTGCTGAAATTGCCGTGATGGGGCCCAAAGGTGCCATTGAGATTTTACAGAGCCGGGAACTTGGCCTTATTGAGAATGAAGACGAAAAGAAACGTTTCATTGCCCAGAAGGAAAACGAATACAAGGAAAAATTTGCCAATCCCTATGAAGCGGCAAAATACGGGTATATTGACGATGTAATTGAACCCCGCAACACCCGTTTCAGGGTGATCAGGGCCCTTCAGGCACTCGCCACCAAGAAGGACACGAATCCTCCCCGCAAGCATTGCAATATTCCACTTTAATTGCTGAACCGGCCATGAATGTACTTTGGATATTATTGCAGATGAGCAATATAGGAAACGAAAACATCATCATTTCCGTGGTTGGGTATGTGATTGTTTTTGTAGCACTCTTCATTCTTGTCGGGATATTTCTTTCTATACCCAAATTTGTACAGATGGCTGCACTTCGCAGAATGAAGAAAAAAGGGATGGAAATACCGAAGGGGAACCCTGTTCCTGTTACCGGCGAGGAGAATGCGGCCATTGCCATGGCTGTACATCTGTTCCTGAATGAGATACATGATGATGAAAGCAATGTGATCACCATAAAAAAGGTATCCCGGTCCTATTCGCCATGGAGTTCGAAAATATACGGCCTTAATGGCACCCGGAGACGGTTATGGTAGTCGTACCTGATTGAAAAATCAGCACAGCTCAGGTAAAAAAATGATTTAATCAGCCCCCAGATAATCCAGCACCCATGAAGCAGTACAAGTTTATAATAAATGGAAACCAGTATGTTGTGGAAATCAAGGGTTTCAACAACAATCTGGCAGAACTTGAGGTCAACGGCACACCTTTCAAAGTTGAAGTTGAGCACCAGGTTACCCTCACCAAGACCCCAAAGATTTCGCGGCCGACGCCTAAGCCTGCGGCAGCTCCTGCAGCTCCGGTGTCAGGAAATGCCACCCCTGTATTGTCCCCTCTTCCCGGTACCATTCTGAAAATTAATGTCAAACTAGGTGATGCTGTTCAGAAAGGGGACAAATTATTTGTGATGGAGGCAATGAAGATGGAGAATAATATCCAGGCTGAAAAGGACGGCGTTGTGAAATCCATAAGGGTTGCTGTTGGTGACAATGTGTTGCAGGGCGCACTAATCATGGAAATGGAATAGAGGCATCCTCCACAGTTTATCATATTAACAGAAAAGGGAAGAATGAAACGACTACTGACCATCACTGGTGTGATTCTGCTGCTGGGAATGCTTTCATGGCTGTTCATGAGCAACGGGTTTGCGGACCGGGACCCTGCCAGCCAGGAAACAGAGATCACCGGAATACCCGACAGAGATGCTTTGACCCGGGGGAAATGGGTTGATCACAGCGACGGCTACCGTACCAAAAAAGATTCAAAAACCACCGTCCGCAGGTATAAAGTCCTTCAGTTCGAGCCTGACGGAAGTTTTACCCTGGATTCTGCGAAGCAGGCATATCAGGGTACCTGGGAAATACGGAACGACAGCCTGATCATGACCTTTATCAACCGGTCAAAAACCGCTCCCCTGCCCCCGAGGCTTCTGGTACAAACCGCTGACGGTGAAATTACTTCAGGATACGATTCCTATCATCGATACAGCACAACCATCTCTGGTATTCTTGTGTTTTTTGAATTTTCAGCATTCCCCAATGCCACGCTGCAGCATTTTATTATGATACTGGTGGGTCTGTTCTTCATCTTTCTGGCTATACGACACGACTATGAACCCCTGTTGCTTGTACCCATCGGTGTAGGTATTCTTATCGGGAACATCCCTTTCTTCCAGGTCGAAGGATTTGACCTGGAATTGGGGATCTATGAGCCAGGGAGTGTATTGAACATCCTGTATTTCGGGGTTAGATCGGGGATTTACCCCCCGCTGATCTTCCTGGGAATCGGGGCGATGACAGATTTTTCCTCGCTGATTTCAAATCCCAAACTGATGTTGCTGGGCGCCGCGGCCCAGCTGGGCATCTTTGCCACCTTTCTGGGTGCACTCTACCTGGGATTTGCGTCTCCCGAAGCAGCTGCCATCGGTATCATCGGAGGTGCCGACGGGCCTACTGCGATCTTTACAGCTTCCAAACTGGCGAATGGCCTGAACATCCTGGATTATACCGCTGCCGGAGATCCGATCTATGTTAAAAACCTTATCGGCCCCATTGCCATTGCTGCTTACTCCTACATGGCCCTTGTGCCGGTGATCCAGCCACCGATCATGAGACTGCTCACTTCAAAAAGGGAACGTCTGATCCGTATGAAGCCCCCAAGATCTGTTTCGAAGCTGGAAAAGATCCTGTTCCCGATCATCGGTTTGCTGCTTACTACCTTCATCGCGCCCAGCGCCCTGCCACTTCTGGGTATGCTCTTTTTTGGAAATTTGCTGAAAGAGAGCGGAGTGACCAATCGTCTGGCCGAAACAGCCCGTACTTCCATGATTGATATTGTGACCATTATTTTAGGTGTTACCGTGGGTGCTTCCACCCAGGCGGATGTTTTCCTCACCAAAGAGACCATCATGATTTTCATTCTCGGTGCTATCAGCTTCATGGTAGCCACTGCCGGTGGGGTACTTGTTGCCAAAGTAATGAACCTCTTCCTGTCGAAAGAGAACAAGGTAAATCCTTTGATCGGATCGGCCGGGGTATCGGCTGTTCCCGCCAGTGCCAGAGTGTCGCAGATGGAAGGGTTGCGCGAAGATCCCACGAATCACCTGCTGATGCATGCCATGGCACCCAATGTAGCCGGGGTTATCGGTTCAGCAGTGGCTGCAGGTATTCTGCTGGCTTATCTGCTGTAAAAGAAAACCGTTTACTGTCAGATCATCAGGGTCAGAGGGCTGCTTCCAGCTCCTCTGTCATTTCCAGGTTGTGGTACACCTGCTGTACATCATCATCATCCTCAAAAAGCTCAATCAGCTTCATCACCTTCTTGGCTTCTTCCACGCCAAGTTCCTTGGTGTCGTTGGGAACCCGTTCAAGGCGGGCACTCTCGGGCTCAATCTTCAACTCTTCAAGCTTTTTCATCATTGCGCCAAAATCTTCAAGCGCAGTAGTCACTGTGTAATATCCGCCATCGAGGTCAATATCCTGCGCTCCTGCTTCAATAAGCTCAAGTTCAAGGGTATCGGGGTCAAGCTGAGCCTGAGGAAATGTGAACATCCCTTTGCGCTCAAACAAAAAACTGAGGGAGCCGTTTTTGCCAAGCTCACCATTGTGTTTATTGAAGTATGACCTCACATTTGCTACTGTACGCTGCAGATTATCGGTGGTACATTCAAGGAATACGGCAATACCGTAAGGTGCATACCCTTCGTAGGTTACCTCCATCAGGGAGTTGGAATCCTTTTCCCCGGCTTTGCTGATACTTCGCTGGATATTGTCTTTCGGCATATTCACCCCTTTGGCATTGGCGATGGCGAGCCTGAGCCTGGGGTTGCTTTCGGGTTCAGGTCCACCCTCCTTTACGGCAATGGAGATCTCCTTGATGATTTTGGTGAATTGCTTGGAACGTTGTGCATCGATGGCACCTTTCTTCCTTTTAATGGTTGACCATTTACTGTGTCCTGACATATGCTTTGGTTTGAGATTTCGGGGGTGCAAAAATACATATTAATAACCATTCGAGTTGTACCTTTGTGCCGGCTTATGGCACCCCAAACTGATACATCCCTGACTTACAGGAATCCTGTGTGGTTTCAGCTTGATTCCCTGATCAATCCGGCAAAGGATACGGGTGCTGTATTAAGCCTTTCCGACTCAGCGTTCCAGCATGCGGTGGACACACCGACACTCTCGCTTTTCCATGCCACCGCCCATCAGGCCCGGTCAAACCTCTCCCCTTCTGAGAGAAAACCACCTGAAAAGGACTGGCTGTACGGCGTATTTGCCCTGCTGCTCATCATGATTGTTTTGCTGCGAATTCTTTACGCAAGAGATATCAACCGCCTTCTCAGGTCGATGTTGTTCCCGTCCAAACCGGGAACGGATAACCGCATCTTTGACTTTCGCTTTAACCTGTTCTCGATCCTTTTCCTGCTGATCAACAGCCTTTCGATGGGACTGCTGGTGTTATCGTTCCTTGAAGGGTTTGCTTTCCTGCCCTGGCTCTCGCTGAATCCAACCACCGCCTCCTCCCTGTTCTTTGGCATCAGCGGAGCTATACTTTTACTGACGGGTTTTAAAATCCTGTCAGTAAGGATTGCAGGTTCAGTGTTTTCCACGGGAAAAGCTGCTGTACAGTACCAGGATCACCTGCTTGCATCTGTCTTTACTTCAGCTACCCTGGTTATTCCATTACTGGTTATCAATGCCTTTTCAGGTTCGAAGGCTTTTCTGATTGCATCGCTGGTGATCCTTGTTGTAATTGCCGTGGTGCGATGGGTAAGGAGTTTTATCTTAAGTTTTAATGTTACAGGGTATTCCGCATTTCATTTTATTTTGTACTTTTGCACCCTTGAAATTCTACCGGTGCTGATCATAGGGAAAACGGTTCTCATGTGGCTGGACCGGCAAAATTTCTGAACCAGTGTAAGACCAGAAAATGGGATGCTCTTCAGTTTGAGGACGGGTTCACACAGTGGTTCCCCCTGAATCTGAGAAGATCCGGAAATGAAGTAATACTGAAGCAATGAAGATTAAAAATATCCTCATTTCACAGCCGGAACCTGCCGATATTGAAAAGACACCTTACGGTGATCTTCAGCGTAAATACGGAGTAACCTTCCACTTCTTCAAGTTTATCAGCATCGAAGGGATTGAAGGAAGGGATTTCAGAAAGGAACGGATCAACATTCTGGACCATACGGCTGTCATTTTCACTTCAAGACTTGCAGTCGATCATTTTTTCAGGATCAGCAAGGAACTCAGGGTAGAGATTCCTGACACCATGAAGTATTTTTGCACCACCGAATCTACCGCCCTTTATCTGCAGAAATATATCCAATACCGCAAACGGAAGATTTTTTTCTCCAACTCGAAGCACGAAGATCTCATTAAGCTGATGGTGAAGCACAAGGAAGAAAAATACCTGTTGCCCTGCACCGACGTCAACAAAGGGAATTTTGTGGAGGAGCTGGAAAACAACAGCATCAATTTCCGCAGAGCCACCCTGTACCGTACCCTTCCCAGCGACTTCAGTCATATCGACATGGATAAGTTTGACATGCTTGTATTCTTCAGCCCTTACGGGATAGAGGCCCTGATGGATGCAGTACCCGGATTTGTGCAGGAGGAAAAAGTTTTAGCCGCATTTGGCCCTGCCACCTGTCAGGCGGTCACTGATGCAGGTTTCACGTTGCAGATTGAGGCTCCGTCAGCCAATGCTCCCTCCATGTCGATGGCCATCGACAAATACCTGGAAGGTTGTAATAACCATAAGAAAAAATGAGCCTTACCGGTTCATCCTGCCCTGTCTCCAGACCCACATTCATCCCCGTCATCCCATGAGGCTGTTTTTTCACCGGGGCGAGAGGCTGCGCTCTGAAAAAGCAATCCAATCACTTTTCCGCAAAGGAAAATCAGGGCTCAGGTTCCCTTTTCGTTACTTGTACCGGATAACAACTGCTGAGTCTTCTGACCCGGTGAGAATCGCTTTTATTGTTCCGAAGCGGAGAATCAGAAAGTCGGTCGACCGGAACCTGATCAGAAGGCGGATGCGGGAGGCCTACCGCAGGAACAAGCATATTCTGCACCTGCTGCCGGAACAGAAATCCTTTCATCTGGAAATCGCTCTCGTATGGGTGGCTCCTGATGCCCTGCCGTATCTCGAAACCGAGCAGAAATTAATCGTACTTTTGCAGCACATCGCCACCGAAATCCTTAAGGATACCGGTGACAAACACCCTGGTTAACATGAAACTTCTTAAAGGCTGGTTGTCTGCTTTCTTCATTCTGCTGATCAGATTTTACCAGTCGGCCATTTCTCCGTATCTGGCCCCCGCCTGCCGGTATACTCCGACCTGTTCGCAATATGGCATTGAAGCGATTGTTAAATACGGGCCTTTCAAGGGGGGATGGATGACGCTTAAGCGCTTCCTCTCCTGCAATCCATGGGGAGGGAGCGGGTATGACCCTGTACCATAATATCTCTCATCGTATTGATGCCTAATGTTGACAATATGAAACGGTTTTCAGGAAAGATCTTTGGCAGCGCTAAACATTTCTGGTGGCTTACGGCACTTCTGCCGGTCTTCTGGCTTTTCACGGGAGGATCCCGGCAAAACGACTTTGAAATCAGCAAGAACCTCGACATTTTTGCAACGGTGTTCCGTCAGCTGAATGCCAACTACGCCGATGAAATCAACCCTGGAAAGCTCACCAAGACTGCGATTGATGCCATGCTGGGGTCCCTTGATCCATTTACCGTGTATCTGCCGGAATCTGATATTGAAGATTACAGGATCACCCAGGCCGGTCAATCGGGCAGCGCAGGTTTTCAGGTGATGCTGAGAGAGGGCAGGTATATTGTGGTTGCGATGAACAATGGGGGTGCCGCAGCTGAGCAGGGAATCCGGATTGGAGATGAGCTGACCACGGTGGAAAAGAGGGGCCTTGCCGGAAAATCGGCAGAAGAAGTGAACCAGCTGCTTTCCGGTCAGGCAGGATCAAAAGTTGAAATTACCCTGAAACGGCCCTACACGGACGAAACCTTTGATTTTGCCCTGGAGCGCAGGTTCATCAAGGAGCAAACCGTACCCTGGTCGGGAATGCCGGCAGATGATATTGCGTACATCAACCTGAAATCATTCACCCAGACTGCTTCTGCAGAAATTCGGGAAGCATTGCTCAAACTTACATCTCAGCATCAGGTGAAAGGTCTGGTGCTTGACCTGCGGGGAAACGGGGGGGGGTTGCTGGTAGAAGCAGTAAGCATTGCCAACTTTTTCGTTAAACAGAACGAAATTATCGTAAGCACCAGGGGGCGCATCCCCGACAGGAACAAAGTGTACAGAACTTTTACCTCGCCGGTGGACATGGGTCTGCCTGTGGTGGTGCTGATGGATGAGATGAGTGCCTCTGCTTCTGAAATCGTGGCAGGTTCACTCCAGGACCTGGACAGGGCAGTCATCATCGGCCAGCGCTCGTATGGAAAAGGGTTGGTGCAGAATGTGGTGCCCCTTGTTTACAATTCTCAGCTGAAGGTTACCATTGCCAAATACTATATCCCCAGCGGAAGATGCATCCAGGCAATCGATTATTTCGATCCGTCGGGCTCCCATCAGGTCCCCGACAGTTTGATAAGGTATTTTAAAACCCGCAACGGAAGACAGGTTCCGGATGGCAAAGGGATCCTGCCCGACATACCTGTGGCCAAACCGGCGCAAAGCCCTGTTGTACGGTCGCTGGTAAACAACTACCTCATTTTCGATTTTACCACCTGGTTCAGAAGCCAGCATTCTTCCATTGACCCACCTGAGACCTTTAAGGTTACCGGCGACATCTGGGATTCCTTTGTGGATTTTGCCACAAAACAAGGATTTATCTACCGGTCAGATGCCGAAGAAAAACTGTCGGAATTTACCCGTAAACTTGAGCAGGAAGGGTATGGTGAACTTCTGAAAAACGAAACATCAGCAGTGAAGCAAGCGCTTTCGGAAGCAAAAAAGAGCGATCTGACACGGCATCGCGAAGAAATTACCCGTTTATTGAAGAAGGAGCTGGTTTACAGGTATTACTATGATACCGGCCTGGTGAAAATGGGGCTTGCAGGGGATACCGAGATGCAGGAAGCCTATCGTGTCCTTCGTAACTCTACATTGTATAAAGAGACCCTGGCGGGAGGTTACCGGCCACTTTGATATGATGCTGAAATCCCTTTGGAGCCGGCTTTCGGAATTTCGCTTCCAAAAGATCTATCTTGCCGGGCTTGCCCTGTTTGCTGCAGGTCTCCCATTGTCCAAAACAGCCCTCTCGCTTTCGCTGGGACTGCTTGGAATCCACTGGCTCCTAGCAAAGGGATGGAAACATTTTCCTGCTGTGCGGACCAGGGAATGGATGGCTTTCTACCTGTTCCTGCTCATTCCGCTTATCCATCTGGCAGGATTGTGGAACACTTCCGACCTGCCGTATGCCCTCAAGGACCTCCGGATAAAGCTCCCCCTCCTGTTACTTCCGGTTTTTATGGCAACTTCTCCGGCCCTGTCGCAGAAACAAATCCACGGGATCTTCAGGGTATTTATCGCCGCTGTTACCGCAGGCACCTTCATCACACTGGTGGTGTGGCTGTGGAAGGACCCTCTCGATCCGAGAGATCTGGTTCCCTTCAATAACCACATCCGCTACAGCATGATGGTGTGTATCGCCCTGTTTTTGATTGTTTTCAGATTTATCCCTCCTGAACAACAACCCGTGAACAGGGGTGGCTGGATCGTACTCTCCCTGTGGCTTATTGCATCATTGCTGCTGCTGGAGAGCCTCACAGGCATACTGGCTTTATTGCTGGGGATCTTAACAGGTTTGTGCTGGGTAATCATTCAGAAAAAATACCCGCTCTTCAGCAAACTTCTTGCTGCGGGAGCAATGATCATGGTGGCAGCTTCCGCCATTTGGCTGATTCTGTATTTAAAACCGGAGTTTCAGCCCGATATGAAACAGAAAACCAAAGACCTTGAACGTTACAGCGCATCGGGAAATCCCTACTTTCATGATACCGTTTCATGGTTGAACGAGAATGGAAACCTGGTCTGGATATACGTGGCAGAAGAAGAGATGCGGGCAGCATGGAACCGCAGAAGCCGTGTCCCTTACGATCATCAACTCGAATCAGGATACAGGACGGGAGATATTCTGCTGAGATTTCTGAGCTCCAGAGGGCTGCGAAAGGATGCCAACGGCGTTGCAGCTTTGACGGATGAGGAAGTCACTTTGGTTGAAAAAGGGGTTACCAACTATAAATACAGCCGGTTTTCATGGATGCGGAAGCGGGTGGATCAGCTCAAATGGGAGTACTGGAATTACAGGGGGATGGGAAACCCCCGGGGACATTCGGTTATGCAGCGACTGGAGCTCTGGAATGCAGGCCTTGACCTTGCCTGTTCCAATCTCCTGACCGGCGTCGGCACCGGGGATGTAAAAAGGGATTTTGCAAAACATCTTGCAGCCACCGGTTCTCCATTGGCAGGAACGCCGCTGAGAGCTCATAATCAGTTCCTTACGATTTTCATTGCCTTTGGAATTCCCGGATTGCTCCTGTTTCTGACTGCCCTTGCAATGCCACTAATACTGAATTACCGAAAAATGGCCCTGTGGTTTGCCGCAACGGTAGTAATTCTGTACTTTTCCCTCCTTACTGAAGATACCCTCGAAACACAGGCCGGTGTTTCCCTGTTCTCTTTCTTCATGGCGTTTAATCTGTTTCAACCCACCCTGAAAAATACTGAATATGAAAAATCTCCTGAGACTGAAACGTAAACTATGGATTTTACTGCTTCTGCCCGTTTTTATGGGTTTTACCTCGGACGACAAACCCGCTTACCGTTTTTATACTGCTGATGGCAAACCCATCGGTTACCAGCAAATGATAACCCTGATCTCCACTGCCGATGTGGTCTTTTTCGGTGAGTTGCACAACAACCCCATCTGCCACTGGATGGAACTTGAAATGGCCATGGACCTCTGGAAACAGGACAGTACCGCCTGGTTTTTCGGTGCCGAGATGTTTGAAACCGACCAACAGTTGATCCTCGACGAATACCTTACCGGACAGATCCGTGACCGGGATTTCGAAAGCGGCACAAAACTGTGGGATAATTACAAGACCGACTATAAACCGTTGGTTTCATTCGCTGCTGCAAAGAAAACCCCGTTTATTGCCACCAATGTTCCGCGCAGGTATGCAGCCCTGGTAAATCAGAAAGGGTTCGAATCGCTGGAAAACCTCTCCGCCAGTGCCAGGGCTTACCTTCCTCCCCTTCCGGTGCCTTATGATCCTGAACTCCCGGGATACAAAGCCATGGCACAGATGGGCAGCGGTGCCATGCACGCCAACAACAACCTCCCGAAAGCCCAGGCGATTAAAGATGCAACCATGGCATGGTTTATTGCCAAAAATCTGACCCAGGGGAAAAAAATGCTCCATTTCAACGGCAGCTATCATTCCGACGGAAGGGAAGGGATCGTGTGGTACCTGAACCAGTACAAGCCGGGGTTGAAAATCGTTACCATCACTACCATTGAGCAGGAATCGCTGAACGCCCTCGATTCAGCAGCTTTCAACAAAGCCGACTACATTATGACGGTGCAGGAGAATATCACCAAATCTTATTGATCAGAGGCTTATCTGAACGGCTCCGGAGGTATCCAGGGCTAACCGCCTGATCAGGCGATCGAATTCCGTTGTGTCGCCAGAGCTGAAAAATTTCGATCTGCCCGGCCCTTTTGCTGCCAGCAATGCTTCGTTTTCCAGTACCCGGTGCGTTTGGCGGGCCACTGCCGGAGCAGGGTTATGTACAATGACTCCGGGTGGTACGATCTTTTGAATCTGTGAAATAAGAAACGGATAGTGGGTACATCCAAGCACTATCTGATCGACCCCGGAGGCGATCATCGGCTCAATATACCTTCGCAGTAGTTCTTCTGCTTCAGGGGTTTCGATTCGGTCCTCCTCTACGATCTCCACCAGTCCATCACCGATCTGCACAAAAATCTGCTTATCGTTTGCATAGCGGGCTGAAGTCTCCTGATACAATCGCCCCTGAAAGGTATTACGGGTAGCGAGCACTCCAACCTTGCCACTCCGGGTATGAAGGGCTGCCTGTTTGATGGCAGGCTCAATTCCGATAAACGGGATAGAAAAGGTGTCGCGCAAGAGATCGATCGCCGCTGCAGTAGCCGTATTGCATGCCACCACGATTGCCTTTGCCTCATGAGCGAGCAGAAACCGTGTGATGGCAAGGCTTCGGTTCTGAATCTCCGTGGTGCTGCGGCTTCCGTAAGGACACCAGGCGCTATCGGCGAAATAGACATACCGCTCATGGGGCAACTCAGCCATCAGGCTTAACAGTACCGAAATTCCGCCTAAACCCGAATCGAAAATACCAATGGGATCACTTGCCGACACTGAAATCTTTTTTTGGTTCACAAAGGTATAAATAAGTGCCCGGATTCAACATTCACAAGGCTCTGCTGTTTGTAATACCGGTTTTTATTACCTTTGTAGTTCAGTGGGTAAGTAGGATGGCAGAAGTTACTAATTTGAATGACAGCAGTTTGCTGAAACGGGTTAACGATCCCGAAGATCTCAGGTTACTTGATCGCGAGCAGTTGGTGCCCCTGTGCCACGAGATCAGAGAGTTCCTGATTGACACCCTTTCTGTGAATCCGGGTCATTTCGGAGCCAGCCTGGGAGCTGTTGAGCTGGCTGTAGCGTTGCATTATACTTTCAATACCCCTTACGATAAACTGATCTGGGATGTGGGGCATCAGGCGTATGCACACAAGGTCCTGACGGGCAGAAGGGACGTTTTTCAGATGAACCGCAGATACAAGGGGATCAGCGGTTTTCCCAGGATGGATGAAAGCCCGTACGATGCCTTTGGGGTAGGCCACTCATCCACCTCCATTTCTGCCATACTGGGAATGGCTACTGCAGCAGCATTGCAGGGGGAATCAGACCGGCACCATGTGGCTGTGATCGGGGATGGCTCCCTTACGGCGGGTATGGCATTCGAGGCGATGAACCATGCCGGCGGATCGAAGGCCAATGTGCTGGTAGTGTTAAACGACAACGGGATTGCCATCGATGAAAATGTGGGTGCCCTGAAGGAGTATCTTACCGACATTACCACCTCAAAAACTTACAACCGGTTCAGGAACAAGGTATGGAACCTTCTTGGCGGGGTTTCCAGATATGGTCCCAACACCCGGCGCATTGCACAGCAGTTTGAGCAGGCGGTGAAAACTTCCATCTTCGACAAAAGCAACCTGTTTGAGTCATTGGGTTTCAGGTATTTCGGCCCTGTCGACGGACATGATGTGCTTCGGCTGACCCACCTCCTGGAGGATCTGAAACAGATTCCGGGGCCAAAACTCCTGCACTGTATCACCATCAAAGGGAAAGGGTATCCCAAAGCCGAAAAAAACCAGACGAAGTTTCATGCGCCGGGGATTTTCGACAAATCCACCGGGCATCAGATCGTGAAACCCTGTGCGGTATATACACCCAAGTATCAGAATGTTTTCGGAAAAACCATCATTGAACTTGCCAGAAACAATCCGAAGATTGTGGGGATCACACCTGCGATGCCTTCGGGCTGTTCACTGAATATGATGATGCAGGTGATGCCTGAACGTACTTTTGATGTGGGCATTGCCGAACAGCATGCGGTCACTTTTTCAGCAGGCCTTGCAGCGGCAGGTATGATTCCATTCTGCAACATCTATTCAAGTTTTATGCAGCGGGCTTTCGATCAGGCCATCCACGATGTGGCACTCCAAAACCTTCATGTGGTATTTTGCCTCGATCGGGCAGGACTCGTGGGGGAAGACGGGGCTACCCATCACGGAGCATATGACCTTGCCTATTTCAGGGCTATCCCCAATATCACTATTGCAGCCCCGATGAATGAGGTTGAACTCCGGAATCTGATGTACACAGCCCAGCTCCCTGATCAGGGCCCATGGGTGATCAGGTACCCCAGGGGACGCGGAGTTACCACGAAGTGGAGACAACCCTTCTCTGAACTTACACCGGGAAAAGGGCACATGTTGCGCGAAGGGAAAGATCTGGCATTCGTTTCCATCGGCCATGCCGGCAATTTCGTGTCAGCAGCCGCCGAAAGGCTCAACCAGAAAGGATATAACCCGGGGCATGCAGATATCAGGTTCCTGAAACCCCTTGATGAGGAACTGCTCCACCAGGTGTTCAGTAACTATCCGCATATCGTTTCGGTTGAGGATGGAACCGTTCTGGGCGGCCTTGGCTCGGCACTTACTGAGTTTAAAAATCAGCATCAGTACACCGCTTCCATTACGATCCTGGGCATCCCCGACCGGTTTATTGAACAAGGGAAACCTGACGAATTGTATAAAGAATGTGGCTTTGATGAACAGTCCATCTTTGAAGTGGCTTTTGACCTGCTGAAATGAGAATTTCATTCAGATAGGTTATCTTTGCAACCCATTATTCCAGCTTTTATCTCCTATGAAAAAAACACTCAGGATCAGGGACCTTACCCTGCGCGACGGACAACAGTCGCTTTTCGCCACCCGCATGAATCAGAAGCAGGTCGACCGTGTGCTTCCTCTGTTCAGGGATGCACATTTTTATGCCATGGAAGTGTGGGGCGGCGCTGTGCCGGATGCCATCATGCGCTTTCTGAAAGAGGATCCATGGAACCGGCTTGAGTCCATTAAAACCATGATGGGTGACGCAAGCCTGCTCACAGCACTTTCGAGGGGAAGGAATCTCTTCGGATACAGCCCGTATCCCGAAAAGGTTATTGAAGGCTTTAACCGCAATGCTGTACAATCGGGTATCGGTATCATGAGGATTTTTGATGCACTGAACGATACCAACAATATCAGGTCTACCATTGGCTATGTGAAAGCCAGCGGAGGGGTTGCCGATTGCTGCATTTGCTATACGGTTGATCCGAAATTTACCATGAAAGAGCGTGCAAGGGCCTTCTGGCAGATGAAAAAGCTGCCCAGAAAAATCTTCCGCACCTCCTATTTTATAGAAAAAGCCCGCGAACTGGAAAGCATGGGTGCCGATATGATCACCGTGAAAGACATGGCAGGGCTGGTTCCTCCTGCCAAAGCGGCAAAGCTTATTTCGGGGCTCAAAGCAGAAGTAGGTGTTCCGATAGATTTCCACACCCACTGTACTCCCGGCTATGGCCTTGCCTCAGCACTGGTGGCCATTATCAACGGGGTTGATATAATAGATACTGCCATCCTGAATTTCAGTGGCGGACCTGCTGCTCCTTCTTTTGAAATCATCCAGATCTTCTGCAATAAACTGGGTATCGATACGGGTGTCAACCCTGCGGTGGTCGGAAAAATCAACCGTGAACTGGCTGAAATCCGGAAAGAGCATGCTGAACTGGATGCATACCCTATGCCCCGGCCATGGGACCTTACCACCGACACCCTGCCTGCAGAGATTGATCAACTGTTTGATCAGGCGATTGAATATGCTACCCAGATGGATCAGGAGAAACTGCTGGAAGCAACCCAGGCCATCGAAAAATGGTTTGGTTTACCCGAACCGGATGAAGCGGTGAAAAATGCCGAAATTCCGGGAGGCATGTATACCAATATGCTGGCCCAGATCAAACAGCTTAAACTCGATCATCTCCTTACCAGAGTACTTGAGGTGGTGCCGGTGGTACGGGTCTCTGCCGGGTGCCCCCCCCTTGTGACCCCCACCTCCCAGATCATCGGAGTGCAGGCAGTGAATTATGTGCTTGATGAAAACAAAGGGAATAAGCCCTATACCACCAACAACAACCAGTTTATCAGCCTGGTGAAAGGAGAATATGGGGCAACTCCCATCGAAATCGACCCCGACTTCCGTGAGCTGATCTGCGGCGTAAGGGAAGAGACCCCTTACAATATGAGCAAATATACCCCACAGCCCAATCCTGCGCTCGAGAATGCCGATGGACGAAAGCTGGCAGAAAATGAAAAAGAGGAGCTCCTGCTTGAACTCTTCCCGCAGGTGGCCGAACAATTCCTGCGCGAAACCAAAGAACAGGAATTCCGCGATCAGCAGCATGCCGAAGAGATGCGGAAAATAGAAATCCACCTGAAAGAAAAAGCAGCCTTTGATTCCCTTCCCGCAGAGGAAAAGAAGAAACGCCTCATCGAGGGCCTGTACAACTACAACTGGAGTTCTGGACTCTGATCCTGTACCCTGTCTGTTTTTTTTTCAAACCATGTAACTTTTCGTTTCAACAGGGCGTCGTATGCCTAAAAGAATCTGAAATCAGATTCGTGAGATGATAAGAATAACCACTAAATGCCAAATTTTTACACCATGAAAAATCCATTGTTGTTTTCCAGAATGAAGGCTTCGGCATATCGGCTGACATTTCCGGTACTGCTGATGCTTATGTCTTTCCTTCCGGCCAGAATGAGTTATGCCCAGGACACCAGCGTGGTATATCCGGTGACCGCGTTCAGCACCCTCGAGGTGAGCGGATCTGCCCTTGTTGAATTTACCCAGGGTCCCGGCTTTGAAGTCGCAGCCAAAGGGAATCCTTCCGCTGTGGAAGGTGTATCGGTAAAATCCAAAGACAACATCCTCCGCATCTCAGCCCGCACAGCAGAAGGACTTGTGATTAAGGTAACTGCACCATCGGTTGAAAAGATCAGGGTGTCGGGTGCCGCAGGCCTTACAGGAAAAAACCTCTTTGTGCAGGATGTCTTCAGTGTTGAAACCGGAGGAGCAGCAAACCTGAAGATGGAGGTACAGGTGAAGAGTCTTGATGCAGGTCTGTCAGGTGCTTCTGTGATGACCCTTTCAGGTACTGCCGACTCATTGATCCTGAAAATGAGCGGTGCAGCAAATGGCAGGTTCGAGGACCTTGCCGCAAAAGATGCCCAGGTGAATGCTTCAGGTGCCAGCAGTGGCAAACTCAATGTTACGGATAAAGTTGCAGGAAAGGTAACAGCAGCTGCTTCGGTAAAATTCACGACAGATCCGCCTGTGAACCAGCTGGAAACCTCAGGGGCCCTCCTTGCCGGGGATGATGAACAACCAGTTGTCATTACTGAGGAGATAATGCGTGATGTGGAAGATGGAGATATCAAAATAGAATCCATTAAAAAGATGATGAAAAACACAGGGAAAAAGAAAAAATTCAACGGCCATTTTGGCGGTGTTGAACTGGGTATCAACACCTACCTGAACCAGGATAACGCTTTCGAACTCCCTGCCGGTGCCGACTACATGGAATTGAAAATGCCCAATTCCCTCATGGTGAACCTCAATCTGCTGGAAGCAAATCTGCCTATAATCAAACATCACCTCGGAATTGTTACCGGTTTGGGGATAGAGTTTAACAACTACAAATTCGAAGGGAGCAATTTCATCCGCAAAATCAATGGCGAAATCACTCCTGAACCAGCCCCCGCAGGCATTGAATTCGAGAAAAGTAAACTCTCCTGCTCCTATCTTAAGGTGCCTTTTCTGCTCGAATACCAGACCAACAGCGGTTCTTCGAAGAACAGCTTCCATATCGCAGGAGGTGTAAGCCTCGGCCTGAGACTTCGCTCCCATACAAAATATATGTATGAACTGAACGGAAAAGAGGTAAAGGAGAAAGAATGGGACAGATTCTACCTGAACCCTTACCGTGTGGCTTACGTAGCAAAAATCGGCTGGGGACCCCTCAACTTCTTCGCTGAATACAACATCCTCTCCCTTTTTGACAAAGGCAAAGGCCCTGAACTCTATCCTGTTAACTTTGGCATTGCTCTAGCCAACTGGGATTAACAGGAATCCATATAATCTCCCTTCATCGCGTTTTCGGTAATTTTTGGTGATCAAGGAAAGCCCCGCTGCCCCGATATCGGAAGGCGCGGGGCACTTTCCTTTTATAGCGGTAAGTTTTTGGTTGAATATTAGGAACATTCAACCAGAAAAACTACTTTTGCTCCGCAGGTAAGCCATCTCATTTTGAGTGCCTAAGCCCTGTAAATCAATTAATAACATTATTAACCATTGTTACAGCGATACACGGATTTTCCTGTGGATTGCACCAACAGATAAAAGATTACGTATGGAATTTCTGGAAAAGATTAAAAGCAGAGCCAGGCAGTACAATAAATGTATTGTATTACCGGAAGGAACAGAAGAAAGGACCCTCAGGGCAGCCGATCAGGTGATCGGAGAGGGGATTGCCAGAATCATTCTCCTGGGCAATGCCACGGAAATCCACAGGCTTGCCGGCGAATGGGGGCTGAAAAATATTGCACAGGCCGAGATTATCGACCCGGCTGACCACCCCCGGAAGCAACTGTATGCCGATCTGCTTTATTCCATCCGGAAAGAGAAAGGGATGACCCCTGAAGCAGCCTTCAAACAGGTGGAAGATCCTTTGTACCTTGCCACCCTCCTTATCAAGAACGGTGATGCCGATGGTGAAGTTGCAGGTGCTGCCAATGCCACCGGTAATGTGCTGCGTCCGGCGTTTCAGATCGTAAAAACCCTTCCGGGCATCAGTGTGGTCTCAGGGGCATTTTTTATGCTGATGAATGACACCAGATGGGGTGAAGATGGGATACTGGTGTTTGCCGATTGTGCCGTGCATCCAGATCCAACCGAAGATGAGCTTGCACAGATCGCCGTAAGTACTGCACGCACTGCAAAAGCAATTGCAGGCATCGAACCCCGGGTAGCCCTCCTGAGTTTCTCCACCAAAGGGAGCGCAGCGCATCCTCTGGTTGATAAGGTGGTAAATGCCACCAAAAAAGCACAGCAAATGGCCCCCGAACTGATGTTTGACGGCGAAATGCAGGCCGATGCTGCCATTGTGGAAAAGATCGGACAGAGCAAAGCTCCGAGAAGTCCCATTGCCGGAAAAGCCAATGTGCTGGTTTTCCCCGATCTCCAATCCGGAAATATCGGATACAAACTGGTACAGCGTCTTGCGGGTGCCGAAGCTGTAGGCCCTGTGCTTCAGGGAATGGCAGCCCCCATCAACGACCTTTCAAGAGGATGCTCCGTTGACGATATCGTGAATCTTGTTGCCATTACTGCCAATCAGGCTGCCGGAACTTTCTAAATTATACCAAAACCTATTAAATCCATACGCAATGAAAATCCTCGTGCTGAACTGCGGAAGTTCATCCATTAAGTACCAGTTGATTGATATGTCTCATGAAGCCGACCTCCTGGCAAAGGGAATCGTGGAGAGGGTCGGAATGAAATGTGCTGAGTTGTCGCACAGTGCCAAAAACCGCGACAAATTCAATATGGTGAAAGACATTCCTGACCACCAGACCGGCATCAACCTTATCCTTGATATTCTGGTACATCCTGCCCAGGGTGTTATCAAGAGCAAGGATGAGATCACTGCAGTGGGTCACCGTGTGGCCCATGGAGGCGAGAACTTTAAAGCCAGTGTCAGAATCACCAACCGGGTGAAACAGGATATCGAAAAATGCATCGAGCTGGCTCCCCTGCACAACCCTGCAAACCTGAAGGGGATCCTGTCCATAGATGCTATTCTGCCTGATGTTCCCCAGGTGGCAGTCTTCGACACCTCCTTTCACCAAACCATGCCCAAGCATGCCTATCTTTACGGAATCCCATATGAATACTATGAAAAGTATAATATCAGAAGGTATGGTTTCCATGGTACAAGCCATAAATTCGTAGCCCAGAAAGGGTGCGACCTTTTAGGGAAAAACTGGGAGGATCTGAAAATTATCACCTGCCATCTGGGGAACGGTGCTTCCATCACTGCCATCGACAGGGGCCAGTCGGTTGAAACCTCCATGGGTTTTACCCCCATCGAAGGGCTGCTGATGGGTACCCGGGCCGGAGACCTCGATATCGGAGTTGTGCTCTACCTGATGGAAAAGGAAAACCTCGATTATAAAGAGATCAATAACATTCTCAACAAGAAAAGCGGAGTGCTGGGTATTTCGGGCCTCTCCTTTGACATGCGTGACATCGATAAAGCGATTAGTGAAGGAAATGAGCGTGCTGAAATTGCCCAGGACATGTATTGCCACAGGGTTAAAAAATACATTGGTGCCTACGCTGCCGTGATGGATGGTATTGATTTGCTGATCTTTACCGGAGGTATTGGCGAAAACGACATCTTAGTGCGTGAAAAAGTAACTAAAGGCCTTTCCTTCCTGGGGATCGATCTCGATGTGGAAAAAAACAACGGGCTCAGAGGCAAGGACATGGTAATCTCAAAACCGGAAAGCCGCACAACTGCCATGGTGGTTACCACCAATGAAGAGCTGGTGATTGCCAGGGATACCCTCAGCATCATCAGCAAGGCGATGTAAGATCAATAGTGGCCGGAGGTTTCACTGAAAACCCCCTTCCCTGCTCCACATACCGGACATGACCAATCCTCCGGGAGCTCTTCAAAAGGAGTCCCCGGAGGAATTCCGTTTGCAGGATCCCCTTTGGCAGGGTTGTACACATATTCGCAAATGGCACATGCATGCAACAGGGAGCCGGATGATGCTGAGGTCGTAAGGTTCCCGCTATCGGTTGGCACATAGGTAGGTGCTCTCGAGGGCGAGGCCGCCTTGTAGGTTTCACGATACCAGGCATAATCCAGCGGCTCATCATAACTGCTGAGCACTCCGAAATCCACCACTTCACCGATGAAAATCCAATGGGTGCCCGTATCCACCTTCTGATTGATGCGGCATTCGAACCATGCGATTGAATAGTCATACACCACCGGAACCCCGGTAACCCCTTTCCGGAAATTCAGTCCGGGGAATTTTGGGGTATCCTTCGCACTCTGATATCCAAACCTGCGGATGAATTCAACGGGAGTGTCCTTCTGCAGCACGGAAACACCAAATGAGCCACCCTCTTCCAGTAGTCGGGAAGAATAATTCTCTTTATGACAACTGATGGCCAACCGTGCCGGCTGACTGGTTACCTGAAATACCGTATTGGCAATGTAGGCATTTCGTTCCTCTCCGGCGGAACTCGTTACCAGATACAAGCCATAGGTAAGTTTGAAAAAAGCCTCGGATTGGTTCATGACAAACAGGTTATATAAATATTTTCTGATGGAACGGTCAAATATACATCTTTCCGGATGAACTTTACCGTTATCTTATTCGTTAGGAATATTTACAAGGGAATGATACATTATGATGTAACTTTACACCTTGTTTCCAGTCATAAAAACTTTATAAGCAGCTGATTTTAATCCCAACCCGGATCCATATCAGGATGTCACTATGAGACTTGCTCTGGTAATTGCTTTGTTCAGCCTTTCGATCCTCGGCAAATCTCAGGGTGTCGTCATCAATGAAGTGTTTGCAGGACCTCCTGCAAATCCCAACGATATGAGTCCTCAGCCGACCACCAATGCCAATTCCCTGTACAATACAGCCTCCAACATACCGGTTCCGTACAACCGTGAATTTATCGAGCTATACAACTCCAATCCATGTGACACCCTCGATCTGAGCTGCTATACGCTGGGCAGTAATGCCAGCTCATCCAATAACGGAAGCAACTGGGGAGCATTTACCTTTCCGGCAGGAACCAAAATACCGCCATTGGGTTTTATCCTCGTCGGGGGCAACGATTCACCCGCCCCGCTGATTGATTTTAACATCACTAATTACCGGCAAACCACTTTCAACATCCAATACCTTTGTGGTGATAACGAACGATGGTTTTTAAGGGACCAGTGGGGCTGGATAGCCTTATACAATCCGCAGGGAACTCCAGTGGATGCAGTATACTGGAATGCCTCTCCGGGAACTGCAGCAAGCCTTTTTACTGCAGATGAATACACCAATTCCATTCTCAATACCACTGCCTGCGGAGGCTCAATGGTTCTGCCGGCAGCTAATTCCATCGCCGGAATAGAATATGTGGGAAATATCAACCCCGGTTCCATGACCTCTTTCCAGCGACAGCAGGATGGATCACAGATATGGTATACCACTCCGGTCCCTGTCACACCGCGAGGACCTAACGGGGCTCCGATCCAGCCGGCAACCCTGAGCTTTCAGACCCTGCCGGATTACTGTATGAATGGCACCGGAAAAATTACCCTGACCGTGATACCGGGAGGTACCGGTCCCTATACCATCTATTGGAACGGAAGCGCACAGGCCGGCGGGAATATCCTTCAAAACCTCACTTCCGGCACCTATACCGTTAAAGTAGTAGATGCCTACAACTGCCTGATCACTTACGATACCATTACAGTACCTTCGGCCCCGGGTCCCTCCCTGTCGTTCAGCCAGGTGGAAAATGAAAAATGTTCAGCCGGCAATGGAAAAGCCACGGTACAGGTCATAGGAGGCACAGCACCGTTCCAGTACATTTGGAACAATAATCCGGCGCTGAATACTGCTACGGTTACCACCCTTACCGCAGGTACCTGGGTAGTGCATGTGAAAGATCAGAATAACTGCGAAGTCACCGATTCGGTCGTTATCGAAAATCATAAAGAACCGGCAGTGAACATACAACTGCTCTCTCCCGACAGTTGCGGAATCGGCAGAGGAGCTGCCATGGCAGTGGTTTCCGGTGATTATCCTCCTTACACATTCCAGTGGAACACTACACCGGTTCAGACCGATTCTGTGGCAACCTCCCTTTTTTCCGGCACTTATACCGTTTCCGTTACCGATGGGATCTGTACTTCCACAGCATCTGTTGTCATCCCGCTTATCCCGGGACCCGTGGCGGATTTCAGGGCAACCCCTCCGGCAGTGTATATTGAAGATGGCATTGTAAACTTTATTGACCTGTCACCCGGGCCATTGACCGGCTGGCACTGGGATTTTAAGGACGGAAATACCTCCACCCAGCAAAACCCGGTGCACAAATTCACCTCCCTTGGCACCTTTCCTGTAACCCTTACTGTTACCGACATGATCGGTTGTGAAGGCCAGATCAGCCATCCCGTCCTGGTGAAAGACATCACAGCTGCATTTTTCCCGAATGCCTTTACCCCTGACGGGGATGGTCTCAACGACTTCTTCATGCCGCGCGGTATTTACATTACAGAATACAGCTTGATGGTCTTCGACCGGTTCGGACGTGCTGTTTTTTATTCGACAGACCCCCTATCAGGATGGGATGGCACCATTGAAGGCAGCAATGCCGCGGAAGGTGTTTATGCGTGGAAAGCAGAATTTAACTTTGACTATGGTGCCGATGTGGTAAAAAAACTCAACCTGAGCGGAACAGTGACCCTGCTGAGAAAATAAATTAAAATCCAGGTGTAACATTTTTGATATCCCCCCGTCACATCATCGCAGCAACCCTTCATCGAACACATGACCACAGCTGAATACAATCTCTGCGTCGACCAGCATGCTGACAGCGTATATCGCTTCATCCTGAAAAATCTGAGGGATTCAGAAAAGTCCCGGGATGTAGTGCAGGAAGCATTCACCCGGATGTGGGAAAAAGTAGACACCATCTCCTTTGAGAAATCGCGGTCCTACCTGTTCACTTCCGCTTACCACCTGATGATCGATACCATCCGGAAAGATCAAAGGTCTGTTTCCATGTATGATGTGAGAAGAAGCCCGGAAGCACCTGACCGTCAGTGGACTGACCTTAAGGAAATTCTGGATGAAGCTGTTACCCGGCTTCCCGAAACCCAGAGATCGGCCCTGTTGTTGCGTGACTATGAAGGGTATTCCTACAAGGAGATCGGCGATATCCTTGCGCTTAACGAATCACAGGTAAAGGTTTATATATACAGGGCCCGCATGGCCATGAAGGACTATCTGGTAAGTGCCGATCTGATCGTATAACTGAAAAAAGGTCATGAAAAATATACCTGATAATCCGCAAAACAGTACACCCTCCTTCAGCCATCTGAAGAAACAGGTGCAGGATAAGGCGATCAGTGAAAGCAACTTCACCGAATTTGTGGTTGCCCGGATGGAAGGTGAACTGAGCCCGGCAGGGGAAGAAGCCCTGAACCGTTTCCTCAGCGATCATCCCGGATATGCAGGAGAAGCCCGGCTTCTGTCACTCTGTGTTGCCCCTGTGGATTCCGCCGTCAGCTTTCCGGATAAAGAATCCCTTTATCAGACGGTGCACTTCAGGCCCGAAGAATCTGATACGGAATACTTTGAAGAGCAGTTGGTTGCATTTCTCGAAGGGGACCTTCCGCCGGAAGAACACGACAAAATGAAGGAACACCTGCTCCTTAATCCGGAGATGAACCTTCGGATCGCACAATACCGGCGGGCGTACCTTACGCCTGATCCGAAAGTGGTGTTCCCCGGCAAGGATGCACTGAAACAGGATGCACCCATGATCCCGTTCCAAAGAAGAGTCTGGCTGACAGGTATCAGCATTGCCGCCTCTGTTGCCCTGCTTATAGGTATCTATCTTCAAATGCCTGATAATATGGGAAAAAGGGAGTATTTCCCCGGTTCCCCGCTGGCATCCCTGATGCAAATGGACCCAACCCCCGACGATCCGTCCCGGCTGAACATTCACAGGTTGGAGGCAGCAGGAAAGGCAACACATCAGAGATCTTCCAGCCTCAGGGAATTATCCCCTGACAAACATATTGCAACAGAAAGCCTGTCGGTTGCCATGATCCGACCAACAGAGCCCCTGCCCGGGAAATTTTCACCCAGGCCTCTGCCCGGGAGCATCGGATCTCCCGGCATGCCGGTTCCTGGCCCCGATGCATCCAGACTTTTAGCTTCAAGCCTGCCTGCCGGCTCATCACTCACTCATCCCGGCCTGACTGTGGTATCATTTCCGGTAGAACAGATCCGCTATTATACCGGAGGTGGAAACCAGAAACCCGGATTGCTGGCCGACCTCTCACTCTCCCAGATTGCTGATGCGACCCATGCACACGAATTCATCAACAATACCGGGCAGAATCTTTATCAGCGCTGGGAAGCGTGGAAGGAAAGCACTCTGGATGCCGTCCTCCCTTTCAGATAGTTCATTTCCGGAATCGGTTATCCCATATTTTCTTTGGAAATAATTTGTACGTTTGGGCTGAAAATCGCACATCATGGAAGATCTTTCGGCTATCACCGCTTTAGTGGCTCCTCATCTGAAAGCCTATGATGAAATTTTCAAAGCCGGGATAAAGGGTAATGTTCCGCTGCTGAATACGATCGCAAAATATATGGTGCGCAAAAAAGGGAAACAGATTAGGCCCCTTTTTGTGCTTCTCTCAGCCGGTCTTCATGGTCAGATTGACGAAAAGGCGCACAGGGGAGCAGCCCTGATTGAGATGCTCCATACCGCCACCCTCATTCATGATGATGTGGTGGACGAAGCGTGGCAACGTCGTGGATTGTTTTCGCTGAATGCGGTATGGAGAAACAAAATTGCCGTACTCATCGGGGATTATATCCTTTCGAGGGGCTTGCTGCTGGCAATTGATCATGATGCGTTCCGGCAGCTTAAAATTGTTTCGGATGCCACCCGCGAAATGAGCGAAGGGGAACTGCTTCAGATTGAGAAAACCCGCAGGCTCAATATCACAGAAGAGATCTACTTTGAAATCATCCGGAAGAAAACGGCAACCCTCATTGCTGCCTGCTGCGCTCTGGGAGCAGAAGCTGCAGGTGCAGATCAGGACGCCATTCGCAGGATGTATCATTTCGGCGAAAAAACAGGCATCGCCTTTCAGATCAAAGATGACCTTTTTGATTATTCAGAAGGAATTGCCTCGGGCAAACCCACCGGAACAGACCTGAAAGAGAAAAAACTTACCCTTCCGATTATTTATGCGCTGCGAACCTGTTCATGGCAGGAACGGCATCAAATGATGCATACAATACGCCTTTTCCGGAAAGATCCTGAACGGGCCGCCAAACTCTACCAGCAGGTAGCCTCCTTGGGGGGTGTTGAATATGCAACCCGCAAAATGCAGGAATACAGGGATGAGGCCCTTCAGATCATCGACAGCTTTCCGTCATCACCTTACGGCACGGCACTGCAAAATTTAGTGCGATACTCCACCGACCGTAACCGCTAAGGGTGTATCTTTGCCCTTCGTCTGAAAAATGCTATTCCCTATGTACAGAACTGCTCTAGTCGTTCTGATGCTGGTGGTCTACTGCAGTGTCTCTACCGCCCAGCAAAAATCAGAAACCCGTTGGTCGAATGGCCAGGTCTCCAGCCGCGGGACCATCATTAAAAAAGGATCAGAAGAGATCCGGACCGGAAAGTGGGAGTTTTTCTTCGACAACGGTCAAAAGATGGAAGAAGGAACCTTTGATGATGCCGGAAATAAAACCGGCACCTGGAAAGCTTGGTACCCCGACGGGACGGCAAAAAGTGAAATTTCGTACGACGAAGGGACCTACCAGGTGTGGCATCAGAATGGAAAACTGATGGAGAAAGGGCAAATGGAAGAAGGCCGGTTTCATGGCAGGTACTTTTCCTGGTTCGATAACGGTCAGCCGATGGTGGAAGGAGAGTATAACCATGGCGTAAAAACCGGCATCTGGAAAGCCTGGTCGAAAAAAGGAGCGCTGATCAGTGAAATCCACGTGGATAACGGCACCTCAAAAACCTGGTACAGCAGTGGCCAGATCGAAGAATCAGGATACATTGCCAACGGCGAAAAGAGCGGCATCTGGCAGAGGTACTACCCTAACGGGCAGCTGCAGACCCGCGGAACCTATGACCAGGGGGTGAAAACCGGCCTTTGGGAAAGCTGGTACCACGACGGGGTGAAAATGAGTGAGATCTGTATCGAAAACGGCAGGAACAAAACCTGGTACCCCGACGGCGCCCTGAAGGAAGAAGGGATGATTGAAAAAGGGCTGAAACAGGGTGTCTGGATGTCCTATTATACAGATGGGAAGAAGAAAGAAGAAGTGACCTATGCGGATGACCTCAGGCAGGGTATTGCATTCCAATGGCATCCCAACGGGGTTAAAAGCGAAGAAGTCACCTATGTATCGGGGCTCCCTGAAGGTCCGGTTACCAGATGGTTCGATTCCGGACAGAAAGCTTTCGAAGGATCCTATGCTTCCGGAAAACTGAATGGTCACGCTATCTGGTGGTATCCGAACGGCAAGCCTGAAATGGAAGGGAAACTGCTGGATGATCTGCAGGACAGCATCTGGATATTCTACCATGAAACTGGTGGAAAAGCCAGCAGGGGAGCCTTCAGCAAAGGGCTGCAGCAAGGGGAATGGATCTATTGGTATGCCACAGGGGAGCAATGGAAGAAAGGGAACTTTGAGGAAGGTATCCGTGATGGATTATGGATTACCTGGTACGAATCCGGAAAGAAGCTTCAGGAAGGGCTATACCGCGACGGGAAACCTTATGAATACTGGATCAACTGGTTCGAAAACGGCCAGATCAAGGATGAAGGCGGATATGTAAACGGCGAAATGGATGGGGCCTGGAAAGGATTTTATGCAGATGGTACACCTCGCTATTTGGTTCAATACCGCAAAGGTATTAAGGAAGGTAAATCGGTGCATTACTATATGACCGGCAGAAAGCAATCCGAAGAGAACTACAGTAATGGCGTTAAAACAGGATTTGCCGTTACCTGGTATGAAACCGGAAATGTGCTGGAAAAAGGCAAATATAAAGATGGACAGAAATCAGGATCATGGATATTCTATGACCAGTTTGGAAAGGTTTACCTCAAACAGCAATTTACCAATGGGAAACCGGATGGAAAAGTGACTGAGTACCATGCCAACGGCCAGAAGAAATACGAAGGGTCCTATAAAAACACCCTGCGTAACGGCAAATGGACCTATTACGATAACAAGGGACAGGTAGTTTACCAGCTGATCTATAAAGACGGGAACAAAACTGAAACCCGGGTGGATGTCTCAAGAAATCTTAAACCGTAATCCCGTCTGTGCAGCATTCCTCTGTTAATTCTAATGCTATTATATTGAAATAATGTCTGTTATGAATATTCTAACACGTAAAATATGGATTTTCTGTCTGTTTGCAGGAATTCAGCTATTTTACCCTTCCGGTATTGTGTCCCAGAATAATACGGCCTTTGAGCCCTTTACCCGTTCGCTTCAGGGGCTCAGGGAACTTGCGTATGTGAAACAGGGTATTGCGACGCAAACTTCCCGGCAAACCCAGGGGAAGATCTCTTCTGGACAGGCCATGAAAGTGGTGAAAAATGCCGCTGCAAACACAGGTATCTATTATTCTGACAGGGTTCAGGAACTTCTGGATTTCTACACCTCAGATACAGTAAGGCGTGATGTGGAGATGATGCTTGGCATGGCCCCGGCATACCTTCCCATGTTCGAAAGCACCCTCAAAAAAGAAGGGATGCCCACCGACCTGATGTATCTCCCCCTTGCCCTGTCATCCCTCAATCCACGAGCAGTATCACCATGGGGCGCCAGTGGATTGTGGCAACTCATGTTTACCACGGGCAAGCTTTATAACCTTCAGATTGATTCCTATGTGGACGAACGAAGGGATCCTGAGAAATCCACCCAGGCAGCAGTTGCCTACCTGAAAGACCTGTACGCCGTATACCTGGACTGGGAGCTTACCATTGCTGCCTATACGAGTGGGCCGGCAAGCGTGAACAAAGCCATTCGAAAAGCCGGTGGTTCAAGAAAATACGAAGAAATTTACCCATTCCTGCCGGCTGAAACCAGGGAATTTCTTCCTGCATTTACAGCCTGCTATGTCCTGTCAACCCACCCCGACCTGGCAAACCTGAAGCCTGTTCCCATCGAAATACCTAATTTCAGGCAGAAAGAACCCGTTGAGAAACGGCTCCATCTGGGACAGATTGCCGATGCCTTGTCTATCCCTCTTCCCCTGTTGCAGGATATGAACCCCGAATATAAAAGCAGCATCATTCCGGTTGTCAGCAAAACCCTGTGGGTGAAGTTGCCGCTTGACAAAATTGTGCCCTTCAACCTGATGGGGGATTCCATCTACCAGTACCTCGATACCGTGTATTTCCCCCCTTCCAGACGAATCAATATCGTTGCGGAAGCACCGGTACAACCCGATAATCAATCCAACACCCCTTCAGAAAAGACGGATAACGGCAACGGCACCTCCGAGCAGACCCAAACTGAAAAAGCCTCCCAGCCAGCTACTCCCCAGAATAAAACCAAGCTTGTATATACAGTCAGAGAGGGGGATAATCTCGGTCATATCTCTGCATTGTACGACGTGAAGGTCAGTGATATCAGAAGCTGGAACCATATCAGAAACGATATGATCAAAGTTGGGCAGAAACTTGATATTTACGTCCCAGCCTCAAAAGCCGACCGGTACAAAGGGATTGATTCCAAATCCACTGACAAGAAACAGAAAGGAAATGCAGTTACCCAGCAACCCTCTAAATCCGCTGCCACTTCCCATACCATTCACACCGTAGCCAGGGGCGAAACCTTGTCCGGTATTGCCTCCAAATATCCCGGAGTATCTGCAGATGACATTATGAAACTGAATGGGATCAAAGATCCGCGAAGTCTTCAGGTTGGTCAGAAAATTAAAATTCCAAAAAAATAACGTGATGAAGCCCCGTGCAGTTGTTGTATTTGTGTTTATCACCATTATGGTTCTTGGTATTATCGCAGCAATCTTTCCTGCCGAAGGATTGAAGATCGGATCTTCTACCATCCATTTCCCAACCCTGAAAGAGATCTTCACACCCGAGGGCGTCGACTATGCCGATATCTCAGCACTGGAGGAGGTAGCCGACACCCTGCACCTGGCCACTGAAGACTCTCCGGAAGCAGATGTTCCTCCTGCCGGTGGATTGATGCCTTTAACAAACCTTGAAGAATTAAATACCCGGCACCTTGAATTTCATGAAGGAAAACGAAATGTCCTGTATCCCTTCTTCAGGATGCTCGATTCGCTCGGAACCTCACGAAAACAAATCCGGATCCTCCATTACGGGGATTCCCAGATCGAAGGTGACCGAATCACACATTACCTCAGAAGAAAATTCCAGTCCCAGTTCGGCGGGTCAGGCCCCGGCATTGTACCGGTAGTGGAGCTGTACAACTCTCAGGCGGTAAAGCGAACACTGACCGGCAACTGGCAGCGATACACCCTGTTTGGGAATCCCGCTTCTGCAAAAAATGCGAGGTACGGTGCCATGGCAAGCTTCTCCAGGTTCAGGCCGGTACTGCGTGATTCGGTAGTCACCGACTCTATCCTGCATAAAGCTTCCGTCACTTTCTCGGCTACTGCATACCCTTTTAGCCAGGTGAAGCTCTTTGCCGGCAATGCCAAAGCTCCGGTGAGTGTGGAGTTTTCCAATAAAAATGGCAATATCAGGACCGATTCCCTGCATAGTGCATTGCGTGTGATCGGATGCAGTACCTCGGGCAGTGAAATCACCATCCAGTTTTCAGGGCATGATAGCCCTGACATATACGCCGTTGACCTTTCCGGTGGCAGCGGTATTATGGTCGATAACATACCCATGCGGGGAAGTTCAGGCACTGTTTTTACCCGTCTCAACACAGCGCAATTGCAGCAGATGTATACTGCCCTTAATGTGGAATTGTTCATACTGCAGTTTGGCGGTAACGTAATGCCATACATCAAAACGGAACAGGAATGTGTGGCTTACGGCAACTGGTTTTACAGCCAGATTATGCTTCTGAAAAAAGTAAGGCCTACTGCCTGCGTAATCGTGATCGGACCCTCCGATATGTCTTACAAGGACAAGGAATATTACGTTACCTATCCGATGCTTGAGAAAGTGAGAGACGCCCTGAAGGAAGCCACCTTCAAGGCAGGTGGTGCTTATTGGGATATGTATGAAGCCATGGGGGGTAAAAATTCAATGCCATCCTGGGTGGCAGCATCTCCGCCGCTTGCAGCCCCCGACTATACCCATTTCTCGCCCCGTGGTTCAAGGCTCATCGGCGAAATGTTCTACAACGCACTGATCTGGGAATACCAGCTCTGGAAAAAATCGGCCAAATAAAAGTGCTCCAGGGGATGTACCGGATATCCAGTGTTTTCAGAAGGTTCACCTTTCAGGCAATGGTTACACTCTGCCTGGTGGTTCCCTCTGCGTTTTCACAGGGTTACCGGTCGTATCCGTTCATTCAGAATGACACGAACTACATCTTCATCCCCGGAAGTAAAAAGCCGCCACTCAGCCATTTTTACGGAAAAATGGATACCTTGCTGCTGTACGGACAAGGAAGGGTTCATATCCTGCATTTGGGGGGATCGCATATTCAATCCGATGTGTACCCTCAGGTGGTCAGAAT
>ERZ795054.228-NODE-228-length-87052-cov-6.529570_pt1 | contig 87052 bp, 68 predicted proteins | sample MGYA00375138_ERZ795054 | MGnify/ENA primary metagenome ERZ795054 (study PRJEB30183, sample SAMN05720215) | anaerobic digester metagenome | isolation source: active sludge of municipal wastewater-treating anaerobic digesters | place: USA | collected 2014-12-23 ... | reverse complement strand
ATCTATCGTAACCGGGTACGAAAATCAGCAAAAGTGGCCACCCGTGTTGCCACCGTATCGGAATTTTCCAGGGATGATATCATCAGCACCTACGGAGTTGAGCCTTCACGTATTGACGTGATTTACAGTGGCCTCAATTCCTTCTTTACTCCTGTATCGGATCATGAAACACATCAGATACGGCAAAAATTCAATACCGGCGATCAGTATTTTCTGGTTTCGGGAACCATACACCCGCGAAAAAACGCCGGTACAGTGATTGAAGCCTTTATCAGGTTCCGCGAGAAACATCCGGCCCCTTTCAAACTGGTTTTTGCCGGCAGGGTAAAAACGGAGCTGATGTCTGATCTGGTTGGTTCATTGCGGGACACCCCCTTTTATCAGGATGTCATTTTTACCGGCAGGGTGGAAGATGCTGAAATGAATGGACTGTACCGCGGGGCTGCAGCACTGGTATTCGCATCGCTGTACGAAGGTTTTGGCCTTCCGTTGCTGGAGGCTGCCATTGCCGGCATTCCTGCCATCACCTCCGCAGGAAGTGCCCTTGCTGAAATCGGAGGAAGGTCATCGCTCCTGGTAGATCCCGGCAACCCGCAGGAAATCGCTGATGCGATGCATATGCTGATCCGGAATCCGGATCTTGCGGGAGAACTGGTCGTTAAAAGCAAGGTTCTGCCGGAAACGTACACCTGGGATCGCACAGCAGACTTACTCTGGCAGGGAGTTGAGAAAGCTCTCGGAAACCTTTGAACAGACCCTACTCATGATGGTACCCCTCCCCTTTCAGGATGGTGAAAGCGCGGTACAACTGTTCGGTAAACACAAGCCTGACCATCTGGTGTGTGAAGGTCATTTTTGAGAGTGACATCATCGGATAGCCTGCTGCCCGTAGTTCAGGTGCAAAGCCATAAGGCCCGCCTGCAAAGAAGCAGAGTGCTCTTGTACCGGCATTCATTTGCTTCTGCAGGAAATCCGCGAATTCGACCGAGCGGAACTGGGTGCCGGATTCATCTAAAAGCACCAACCGGTCGAACTCCTTTGTCAGTTTTTTCAACTGCAGATATTCCTCCTGCTGCAGCTGCAACGGGGTAAGTGAGGCTGCATTTTTAACAGCGGGCAGCTCACGGACCCTGAAAGGAGCATAATGCTGAATTCTCCCGATATAGGCTGACACACCATCCCTTATCCATCTTTCACCGGTTGAACCGGGCACTATCAAATCAATTCTCATAAGCAAAAGACATTATCATACGCTGCTCACTCCTGAAAAGAGCCGGGGCGGGCAGTACTGGTATATTTGTTGTATATTTGCGCGAATCCTGTTTTTCTTAACCCCATGTTTTCAGATACGAGCATAAAATTACAATTCGTGAGGAGACTGGCAAAATTATCAGTGCTCCTCACGGTATTCCTGTTTTCCTCGTTCACTTCAGGCGGGGACATCAGCCAGGAGATTCTGAACGCTCTGGAAAAAGGCAATGCTTCACGCCTTGCTGAACACTTTGCCACCACAATCAGCATTACGGTTGAAGACCAGAGTGGCACCTACAGTGCCAGGCAGGGGAGGATGATAATCCAAAAATTCTTTTCGGAACATCCGCCAAAATCCTTTCAGGTTCAGGGTTCGGGACATGTGTCTGGCGGAGGGAGCTATCTCCTGGGGGCGTATACTTCCGAAAAAGGCATCCGTTTCTCAGTGTATGTCCTTTGGTTGGAAGAAGGGGAGCGACAGAAGATTACCCGCATGACTTTTATCAGGAACTAATCAGGTTTACCATAATGACTCCCTCTGAAATTATCAGGCTTGCGCTGGAAGAAGACATTGCAGGAGGTGATCACACTTCTCTGTCAACCATTCCCGATAAAGCTACCGGCAGTGCCCGGCTTCTGATCAAGCAGCAGGGGGTGCTTGCAGGTATGATTTACGCCAGGGAGGTTTTCCGTCAGGTTGACCCCGCTCTGGAGTTCGATGAAAAGATGGCAGACGGTACTGTTGTGAAGCCGGGAGATGTGCCGTTCATCATCAGGGGGGCTGCTCGATCCATCCTCCAGGGCGAACGACTGTCACTCAATATCCTGCAAAGACTTAGTGGCATTGCTACCTCAACGGCACAACTGGTTAAACTGGTTGCCCCTTTTGGAACCCGGCTCCTGGATACCCGGAAAACAACACCACTCCTGCGGGAGATGGAAAAATATGCCGTGAGGATGGGTGGTGGCCGGAACCACCGGATGGGATTATACGATATGATCATGATCAAGGATAACCATGTGGATTTTGCCGGAGGGATTTCCAGTGCCATAGACAGGGTGAACAACTACCTCAGGGAGAAAGAGCTTGATCTGAAAATTGAAATTGAGGTGCGTAACTTTGAAGAGCTGGAAGCGGTGATGGAGCATGGAGGTGTTGACCGGATTATGCTCGATAATTTTTCCCCTGTAGATCTGGCGGCTGCGGTAAACAGGATTAACGGGAAATATGAAACGGAGGCCTCCGGTGGCATCAATGCCCGGAATATTGAAGCCTATGCCGCAACCGGAGTCGATTTTATCTCATCCGGTGCCATCACCCACCAGATCATGAGTCTGGATATGAGTCTGAAAGCCACCTTTAGTCTGCAGGGATGAAAAGCATCACAGGCTGGTACAATACCTGGAAAACCCGGATAAATTCCTTTCTTGAGCGTATCCGGATTCCCGGTACACCGGGAATGACCCTGTACCACTTTGCATCATGTTTCAAACCGGTTCTAACCGGCAATTTCAATACCCGTGCTGCCTCCATCTCTTTTAAGCTGTTCCTTGCCATCTTTCCGGCCATCATTTTCCTGTTTACCATCATACCCTATATCCCTGTTGATGATTTTCAGCCAACCCTGATGCTGGTGTTTCAGGAAATTCTGCCGGATAACGTTTTCCCCATTCTGGAGAAAACCATATCAGACATTGTCAACATTAAGCATTCCGGACTGCTTTCGCTGGGATTTATCCTTACCCTCTATTTCAGTTCCAATGGCTTCATCAGCCTGATATCAGCCTTCAATCAAAGTATCAATATCAAAGAAACCCGCACATGGTACCAGCAACGGATGGTCAGCCTGCTGCTTATGGTCATCACAACCCTGATCCTGATCATGGCAGTTGCCCTGATGGCCATTGGCCGGGATACACTGGAGTGGATGATGGCAAAGGGAATTATGCCTGTTAAAAACGTATACTCCCTATTGATCATTGGCCGCTGGTTCCTGTTGGCGACCGTCATCTATCTGACCCTGAGCATTGTGTACTATGTTGCTCCCGCAAAACGGGCAGGTTTCAGATTCTTTGCCATAGGTTCTGCTGTAGCTACAGTCCTCACCATCTTGCTGGCCTGGGGCTTCGGTACTTTTATCAGCAATTTTTCCTCCTACAATGCCCTGTATGGTTCCGTGGGAACCATCCTGATCCTTATGCTGTATATCTACTACAACGCAAGTATTATGCTGATCGGGTTTGAGTTGAATGCCAGTATTCTGGCCATGAAAAACGAAAACATACCCGCACCGCTGGAAGTGGTATCCAAAATTGTCTAATGCCTGCTGACGTCATTTTATGCAACAGGAGGGAACCATCATAGAAGGACTACGAAAGGGTGACCGTGATACATTCAGAGATCTGGTCAACACCTGGCAGGTTAAGGTAATTAACCTGAGCAATGCCTATCTGAATGACCTTGAGGAGGCCGAGGACATCGCACAGGACGTTTTCCTGGAAGTACTGGAATCCATCCACAGATTCAGGGGAGATTCTTCTCTGGCCACCTGGATTTACCGGATAACGGTAAACAAATCGCTGAACCGCAGGAAAAAGCTCAGGAGACAATCCCTGTTTCGTATTCGTCAGCAACAACTGTCCTCCCGTGAAATTGTGTCTCTGGAACAAAAACATACTGTTCCTGACCCCCAGTCAGTGATGCAGCAACAGGAGGATCGTATCGCACTGAGCCGGGCGATTGACAGATTGCCGGAACAACAGAGAAATGCCTTCATTTTGTACCAATATGAGCAGATGTCATACAAAGAGATCGCAGATGTGCTGAAAGTAAGCCTGCCCGCAGTAGAGTCGTTGCTTTTCAGGGCAAAAAGCAATATGAGAAAGTATCTGATATCCTACATTACGGAATGAGGCCGCAAGTTTTCCCCGAAAGAATTGTCAGAATGTTCAACAAAGCAAAGATGCAAACCATGCAATGCAGAGAAATCCGAAAACTGATGCCCTTTTATCCGGAGATGATCAGGGAGCCGAAGAAGCTGCTGGAGATCACCGGGCATCTGGAATCATGCAGGGAATGCGCCGACCTGAGACAGCGGTATGAGCAAATTCTTCAGCAAACTCCGCATATACAGGTCCGGGAACCGGATCCCTTCTTTTTCACCAGGCTGGAAGCAAAACTGGAAAAACAGGAGGATTTCGGATTCAGCTGGATCCTGCAGGTCAGGCCGGTATTGATGGGTTTATCCCTGGCCATTCCTCTTGCTTTGGGAATATGGCTTGGCATTTCCTGGAACCAACGGTCGGGCGCACAAACCACTGAAATGGTTTCACAGGTTACCGAGGTTAATAAAATGCTATCCATACCTGGTTATCAGGCAGATACAGAATTATATTTTGCAGAAACGCTATCGGAATAAATCTACAGACACCTATCCATGAACAGGCAAAATTACAGACTACTTGTTTGGCTCGTGATCATTCTGCTGGTGCTGAATGTTTCAGCCCTGGGAACCATTCTCTGGTTCAGGCACACGTTGCCCTCCCCTCCCGAAACACGATGCAGGGCTGAAAATCAGGGACAGCACAATCGTTTGCATGATGCTTTTATCAAGGAAGAATTGCAGTTTGATGAAGCGCAGATGAAACAGTTCATTGTATTACGGGATAAACATTTCAGTGAAATCAAAGAGATCAGAGAAGACATTGAGGCCACCCGGAAACTGCAATTCATGGCGGTACAGGAGAAGAATGCCGACCCAAACTACCTGGACTCACTGAGCAGCCGCATCGGATTGCTTCATCAGAAATGGTCGGTCAGTTCAACGGAATTTCTTCAGAAGGCATCAGCGGTGTGCAATGATGAACAGAGGCTCAGGTTTTTCACTTTTATGGAACAGAGCCGGAAAGACAGCCTTCAATGGCCCGGGCATCACAGAAGGGGCGGAAAAAAAGAATGCCGGATAAAACAATAACCACCTAAAATAACCCATTAAATCTATTCATTATGAAAATCAAAAAAGTATTGGTTGCAGCATTGATTCCTGCCATGCTGCTGATGTTTGCCGGAAATACCCTTTCGGCTCAGGAAAAAGCACCGGAAAAGCAGTGTACCGGACAGGGAAACCATGATGGATCCGGCTGCCAGAAACACAAGAATGCCGAACCGGACGGTCCTTTCAGAAACTTCGTTAGTATACCGGATATCACTGACAAACAGAAGGAGGATATCCGGAAAATCAGGCTCGATATGATCAGGGAGATCAGAAGCCTTAAGGATCAGGTAATGGAGAAGGAGGCAAGGCTCCGGACCCTCACACGCACTGACCAGCCCGACAGCAAAGCCATTGACCGTGTCATTGATGAGATCGCTGAAATCCAGGCAAGCATCAGAAAAAAGGCTGAGAAAGCCAGGCAGCAGATTCGGGCACTTCTGAATGAAGAGCAGAAGTTATGGTTCGATTCCCATTGTCATGGGCCCCAGATGGATAATGCAGGTCCGGGGCATCCCGAGAGTTGTCAGCAACCGGAAGGGAAAAAGATGAAAAGGAAAGATTGACAGATATCAGGGTAACACAACTGAACCGGCGCAATGGTCAACCGTTGCGCCGGTTACTGTTTTATAGACATTGATTTCTCCCCGCCAGCGCAGCAAGCCGAGAAAGGCAAATACCAGAGCCTCCTTGAATTCTATAATTTCAGGATCGGGAAGTATAAGTTTCGCCCGGGTCAGCCGGGAGACCTGGTCGATCAGGAACCGGTTGTAAGCTCCCCCGCCGGTTATCAGAACCGTTGCACCGGGCTGGTCTTCCAGCGATCCTGCAATCTGTTGTGCAGCATGCACCGTATAGGTATGCAACAGGTCACTTACCGGAAAATGATCATCAAGCAACGGCATTACTTCTGCCTCAACCCATTCGCGGGCCAGTGACTTGGGCATCGGCTGATTGTAATAGGGAAGATTATTCAGTTTAACCAGCAATTCAGGGATCAGAGAACCGGAAGCTGCAACCGAGCCTTCCGCATCATATGGCCGCTGTATCCTCCCCGAAAGGGCATTTAATACCATGTTTACCGGAACCACATCAAAGGCCACCCTTGATGTATCGCGGACAAAAGAGACATTGGCAATACCCCCGATGTTGAGACACGCAGAAAAACCTGAGAACAGCAAATGGTCGCCTACGGGCACCAGTGGTGCACCCTGACCTCCCATCGCCACGTCGGCTGTCCGGAAATCGTATACTACAGGGAATCCGCACCTGCAGGCCAGGGCACCTCCATGACCGATCTGGAGGGTGAGGCCCTCTTCAGGTTTGTGAAAAACCGTATGCCCGTGTGATGCAACCAGCACAGGCACAAAGTGATGCCTGAGGCAGAGTTTTCTCACCTGGTCGCCACACCATGCTCCGAAAGCGATATCGGATTTGATCAGGTCGGCGCCCGGAACCCGGTGGGCTTCAGTGAGTTTTAACCTGATATCCTCAGGAAAAGGTACAGTAACCGCAAATCTGATCTGAGAAGACCAATTGCCCTTATCGCAGCTGAAGGAACAGAGTGCCACATCGAGTCCATCGCCCGAGGTTCCCGACATCAAACCTGCTACCGGATATTCCATGGTACAATCTTTAGAGCAATGGGATCAACCGCTCGAGTTGCACACCCCGCGACCCTTTCAACAAGATACTTCTGCCTTGCAACGGATTGTTCTTCAGCCATTCTGCTGCCTCCGCTACACCCCGGAATGCCTTACCCGCGCCCTGATCCGATAATGCATGGAAGACCTCCCCGATCCACATGGCGTCCATACCAAGATCCTTCACATACCGCATTAACCGGGTATGTTCATCGCGGGCATAGGCGCCCAGTTCAAACATATCTCCAAGAATAAGTAACGATGTGCTGTCAGCACCTTCTGAAAAATGGCCCACTGCAGCACGCATGGAGGATGGATTGGCATTGTAACAGTCGACCACCAGCCGGTTTTTTCCGGTGTCCAGGTACTGCGATCTGCTGTTGGAAGGAGTATAGGATGCTATTGCCTGCACGATACCAACAGATGGGACCTCAAACAATACCCCTGCAGCCACTGCGGCCATGGCATTCGGGAAATTATACCTTCCCACCAGCCGGGTTTTAACGGCGACTTCACCTTCCGGGGCATGCCAGCAAAACTGCATGAAGAGACCCGAGAGGTCAGGGGTTCCCCTTACATCAGCTTGCTCAGCATTCCCATAAGAGCACAACTCCGACACAGGAAATTCCTTCACAAGTCCTTCAATCACAGGGTCATCAGCATTCCAGATCAAACATCCCGATTTTCTGCCATATATATAATGGTATAATTCGCTTTTTGCTCTTCTGATCCCTTCACGGGATCCGAATCCTTCGAGATGGGCTTCACCTATACTGGTGATCAGGCCGAACTCTGGATCAGCCAATTGGGAAAGAAATGCGATTTCGCCGGGATGGTTCGCACCCATTTCGACGATAAGGATCTCAGTATCAGAGGTTGCCCGCAAAATGGTCAACGGCACCCCGATGTGGTTGTTCAGATTCCCCTGTGTGGCAACCACACGGTATTTTTGAGCAAGTACTGCAAGGATAAGCTCCTTGGTGGTGGTCTTTCCGTTGGAACCGGTGATGCCAATGACGCTGGCACTGATCTGCTGTCTGTGGTAGCGGGCCAGCTCCTGCAATGTAAAAAGGGTGTCTTCGACAAGGATATACTGATCACCTGATACCACAGCAGGGTTATCCACCACCACCCGGGCGGCTCCTGCATCCAGGGCATTGGCAGCATGAATGTTTCCATCGGAATTTTCACCCTTTAAGGCAAAAAAGATCTGGCCCGGCTGTACCTTTCTGGAGTCGGTACATATACCTTTTGATGACAGAAACAGCTGATGAAGGGTGTGTATATCGAATTGCATATTCCGGTGTGTTGGCCTGTCTGGCAAAGGTAGCAATATAGATTCAGAAACCGGAAAAAACAAAGCCTGCCGTTCGCACGACAGGCTTTGCATGATTTATATCAATGGGTTGCCCTTGAATTATCAGTTACCTCTTGGGTCACCCACCCGGTGCATGGCGCAGCGGAATCCGATATATTCGGTGGCCTGGTTCTCTTCGAGGAACCTGCGGGTCCCGGGGCTGATCCAGTATTCACGATCGCGCCACGAACCCCCTTTGTATACCCTTGTGCGGTTGTTGATGAGGGAGGTTTCGCCATAGTGGTACATATCACGGTCTTCGTCAAGTTTAACAAAGAAGTCGGCAGAAACCATACTCATTACATCCCCGTCTTTAAAGTCTACATTGTCGGCCTGGCGGTAGTTGCGGCGTCCGATATTTTCTTCGGGGCGCACTTCACGGGTTTTGATCTGTCCGGGCATTCCCTGTACATAGTTGGCAATTCCCTTCAGCAGAGCACCACCGATTTTGATGGTTTCATCCGCGTTGTTGATTTTATCGATGGCATCCTGGATCCGCTGGGAAGCATCTTCGGTATTACGGGCATCATTGTCTTCGACAGCTTTTTCGGCATCGGCGATCACAGCTTCCACCAGGTCAGCTTCCTTGTCGGAGGCTGTACCTGAATTTGCCAGTTCCGACTGGAAATTCACCAGATAATCGAGAACACCCTTGTAATCATAGGTGATATAGTCCAGCTTGTCGTCATAGGTACCTTCGTTGTTCAGCACAACCGTAGAAAAGATATTGCCACGGAAGGGGTTGAATTCTTCGAAATCCTCAAATGACAGAGGCCTGTACACATCAGCAACCCATTCGGCCACATTACCGGCCATGTTATAGAGGCCATAGTCATTTGGCCAGTAGGCAAATACCGGGGCTGTGATGGCAGCTTTATCGTTCAGGTGTCCGGCAACTCCCATCATATCACCACGGCCGCGCACAAAGTTGGCCACAAATTCACCGTAGTATTTCCGGCTGTCGGTACGTGTGTTATGACCGTTCCATGGATATATCCTTCTTTCGACGATTCTTTCGTAGTAGGTATTTCCGATCAGGCCGAGGGCAGCAAATTCCCATTCAGCTTCTGTTGGGAGGCGGTATGAAGGGAGGAGGATTCCATCTTCCATACGTACACCACGGGTGCCACTGCTGTTGGGATTGAGGTCTTTAAGCTCTTTATCCACCAGCCCGACAAACTGTCCGGCAAGATAGGACCTGGTATTGAAGTTTTCTTCATTCTGTTGCATGGGGTCTCTTTTCAGCACTCCCTCGTTGATGAGGATCTGCTCATTTACCCTGTCGGTACGCCATGCACAGTAGTCACGGGCCTGCAGCCAGTTCACCCCGACCACAGGGTAGTCCTGATAGGCCGGATGCCTGAGGTAGAGCTCTGCATACGGTTCATTGAAGGCAAGTTTTTTCCTCCATACCAGGGTATCGGGAAGGGCTTTTTCATAGATTCTTGGGAAGTCGATACCGTAAATCCTTGATATCCAGTAGAGATATTCAAGATAATCGACATTGGCCACTTCGGTCTGGTCCATATAGAAAGAGTTGACTGTAACCCTGCGGGGGATGTTATCCCAGTTTTCAGTCACTTCCTGGTTGGTACGTCCCATCAGGAAGGTACCCCCTTCGATCAGTACAAGCCCGGGTCCTGTCTCCTGTTCAATAAACCGCTGCACCTGATAACCTCCATTGGCCGGATTGTTATACTCCCAGCCGGTGGTACGGGATGCCGGTTTTTTACACGAAGTTGACCAGAAGGCAACTGCTGCAAGCAGTAGAATACCTGTAATCAATTTCACTCTTTTCATCTTGTATTGCAATTTGATCGTTTGTTTCATGGGTTGATTCAGAAGACCGGACATTTGATAGGCCGGTATTTCGGACCCTTTTCGGGGCAGTTGAATTTGAGGGTAAATGAGATTTCGTGGGCACCACCGGAAACATTTTCGAGTTCGGAGACGGTGATATCATAGGAATATCCTATTTTGATCTTATCATACTCAAACCCGGCGAGGATCGCGATGGCATCGGCATAACCTCCTACCGGTGAGGAGAGGAAGTGACGGTACCACAGCCCCACCACCATGGGGGTTTTGTTGAAATAGAGGCCGTAATTGAGCTGGTGGAACTGCTGCTGCTGCTGGTAGATCAGGCTTGGGAAGAGGCTGGGATAGGAGGTTTGGTATACCCCTTTGCTTTTCCCAAGGGGAATTTCATAGCCGGTTTGCACCGTAATTTTCCTGTAATGCACCGAGGCATCAGAGTCATAGAAGGAGTTGGAAGGTTCTGTGAGGTGGTTGATTCCCACGCCGAAATAGAAACGGGGAGCATAATACAGGGCTCCGGCAGAGAAATCGATATAGCTCACATGTTCATTACCGGGGATGTTTGAGGTTGTGTAGACAAACCCGTCGCGTGAATCGATCTGATCGCCGAAGGTAAGTTTGCCCCAGTCGATGCTTTTTGCATAGTAAGATCCCTGCAAGGCAAAGTTGATATTGTAGCGGTCGCGCTGATCGAGGCCAAGGCGGTAAGCATACATCATCCCAATAGAGTTGTGGGTAAGGACACCCTCTCCTGCCTGATCCGACATTGCAAGCACCCCGATCCCTCCCCGTATGGCCTCAAAGTACTGGTCGTAGGAGGCATTGTAGGTAATGTAGGCACCGGTGATGGAGGGCCATTGGTTACGGTAGTTCATCACCAGCCTCGGACACACGTTGGTGCCGGCAAATGCCGGATTCATATAGATGGGATTGGCGTAAAACTGCGTAAATATCGGGTCCTGAGCCGCCAGTTGCCAGGAAGAGGCAAAAAAGGCGAATCCGATCAGGAGGGTTATGAATAGTTTTCTCACCGTATGTTTATTAGGTAGTAATCATTACATAACTTTTGAGATCACAATATTACGAACATTTTTTGAAACGGTGAACACCTCCGATTGTATACATCCTTAAACATTTTTTTTGCCTGGTGACAATAATCCCCGGAAAGTCTTTGTTTTCAAGTACTTCCTGAGTGAACATTCGTTGATTGATGTGTGTTTTATACAGGCAAAATCGTTTAAGGTTTCGTTTTTTTCTGAAAAACTTCAGTATAAATCCTGCAACCTGTAACTTCTTTTGCAAAATCCGGGTAAAAAAACCGTCCTCCCGGACAATATAACCGAAGTTTAGATGTTTTCCTAGCATCAAAACCAGACAAAAAACACCAAACGAAACCTCATGCAGCTCGTGCATTCAGCGAATTCCGGGATCAACAGGACCAACCTGTCCTATGGGCGTGTTATCCTGATCTGGACTATGATTCTGATCCTTGTTATCCTCATGCCCAAGCCGGAACTTGCCGCTCAGGAAGATCGCAATCACAATGCTGTTCATCTCAATTGGCACGGCCTGCAGACAGTGCAGATCAGTGAACAGGAGACTGTCACCCAACTTGGGTTTGAGGGAGCGGTATATCCGGGAGATTACCGTATCCCATACTGGCATCATCCTTATAAAATCAAAGGGTTGGGCAAGCTTCAGGAAGTCACACTGACGGATGTTTCCACAGCTCCCCTTACCGCTGAAGAAGCCAGCCTCATCGCACCGGCGGATGAGGTTCTGAACCACTTCAGTATTCGCATTGAAGAAGTTAATGTCAGAAAAGAACTCAGTTACAAGGTGTTTATCCTTCCTGTCAGAAAAAATGCTGCAGGAGGTTATGAAAAACTGCTGGGTTTCACCCCGGTATACCATGAAAGCCCGCGCATTTCACCCCCCTCAGTAAAGGCACTCAGAAAAGGCAACCCGGTACTGGCGACAGGCACCTGGTACAAGCTGAAAGTTGACCGGACCGGGATGTTCCGTTTGGATTATCAGGCTCTGGCCTCAATGGGTCTTACGGGCAGCGGGGCCGGACAAATAAAGGTTTTTGGGATGGGAGGGGCTATGCTGCCCGAACATGCCGGGGCACCCAGACCTGATGGACTGACAGAAATTGCCATCATGGTTTCAGACGGTGGAGACGGCAGTATCGATCCAGGGGATTACCTCGTGTTTTACGGGGAAGGGGCTGGTCAGTGGGTTTATGATTCCGGCCAGGGCAGGTTTGTCTTTCAGCGACATCAGTACGCAGAAAACAATTACTACTATATCACACGAGGGTCTTCTCCCGGTTTACGGGTGACGACCCAACAACCCCCGGCAGGAGCCCCTACGCATCAGGTTTCTGCCTACACCGACTTTTATCAGTATGAGAAGGATTCCATCAATCTGATCAAATCGGGGAAACTATGGCTCGGGGAGGTATTTAATCTGAAGACCTCCTATTCTTTCAGCTTTACCTTTCCAAATGCTGATGTATCGGTACCTGCCGAGGTAATTACTGCTGTAGCTGCCCGTTCCCTCACCTCCAGCTCCTTTACGGTAGCGTCGGGCAGCCAGTCTGTGAATATCCCGGTCACTCCGGTTTACTCAGCCTACAACAGCCAGTATGCTTTTTCTTCCTTTGGTCCGATGCAGGTAACTCTTACCGGAAATCAGATTCCGTTGCAGATCACCTACAACAAGCCCATGTCGTCTTCGGAAGGGTGGCTGGATTATATCCTGATCAATCTCAGAAGGCATCTCCGCTTCAACGGCACCCAGATGCGTTTCAGGGATCCAAAGGTAACGGGTGCCGGCAATGTGGCAGAATATACGCTGGATCAGGCTACACAGGGGGTCCAGGTCTGGGATGTGACCGATCCTTTCAATCCTGAAAATGTACAGGCAACCTTTACCTCCGGCAGCCTGATATTCAAGTCGGATGCATCGGTACTCAGGGAATTTGCCTCCTTCACCCCAACAGGGTGCTATGCCCCGGAAGTATTGGGGAAACTTGCCAATCAGAATCTTACAGGCGCCCCTGCCGTAGATATGGTGATTATTGCTCATCCATTGTTTGTTCCGGCCGCCACACGATTAGCCAACCTGCATATTCAGAAGAACAATCTCAAGGTATCGGTGTTTGCCTCAACAGAAGTGTACAATGAGTTTTCCTCGGGCAAGCAGGATCCTGCAGCGATCCGTGATTTCATGAAGCTGCTGTACGACCGGGCACAGACCCCTCAGGAGATGCCGAAGTATCTGCTGCTGTTTGGCGACGGATCCTACGACAATCTCAACAGACTTCCCGGCAATACCTGTTATATCACCACATTCCAGTCGGAAGAGAGCATGCACCCGGCCTATTCCTTTGTAACCGATGACTTCTTCGGGATGCTGGATGACACTGAGGGGATCGACGGATCCGGGGATCTTGACCTTGGAGTGGGTCGCATCCCGGTAGCTACGGCAGCTGAAGCGACACAGATGGTTGATAAAATTGAGAGGTACCTGAGCAACAACGAACAGATTGATGATATTACCGTATGTGCCGGCGGCAGCAGCACAAGACCTCTTGGCGACTGGCGGAACAACATCTGCATTGTGGCTGATGATGAAGATGGTAACCTCCATTTAGATCAGGCTGAGGTGCTTGCCGGATACCTTGAACAGAACCATCCGGTCTGGAATCTGAACAAGATCTACCTGGATGCTTACCCACAGGTTTCAATATCAGGGGGGCACCGTTATCCGGATGTGAATGAAGCCATCAACCGCCAGATGGCACGTGGGTCTCTGGTATTCAACTACATTGGGCACGGGGGCGAGCTTGGCTGGGCGCATGAGCGGGTGTTGCGAATCGATGACATCAACAGCTGGGAGAATTACTGGCACATGCCTTTGTTTCTGACCTCCACCTGTGAATTCAGCCGGTTTGATGACCCTGGCAGACGTTCGGCCGGGGAGCTGGTATACCTGAACGCCGGTTCCGGCGGGATTGCCATGTTCACTACCACCAGGCTTGCTTTCGCCAGCAGCAACTACGCCTTCAACAGCGCCTTCTACCAAAACCTTTTCCGGAAGGAACAGGGTGAATATCTCAGGCTCGGGGACATTTTCAGGCAATCGAAGATTGATGCCGGCTCAGTAAGCAGTAACCGGAACATGGTAATCCTGGGGGATCCGGCATTAATGCTGGCCTACCCCAAACACCGCGTTATTGCAACCCATATCAACAATGCACCTGTGAACGGGCCCACCGATACACTGAAGGCTCTTTCCAAGATCACGATCAATGGGATGGTAACCGACCAGGGGGGGCAACTGCTGCAAAGTTTCAACGGCACGCTCTATCCTGCTGTTTACGATAAAAAGATCAACTATTCCACCCTGGCGAACGATGCCGGAAGCTATCAGAAGAATTTCGGCATTCAGAAGAATATCCTGTATAAGGGGAAGGTGAGTATCAAGGATGGAACCTTCAGTTTCACCTTTATTGTTCCCAAAGATATTCAATATGCCTATGGGAACGGGAAGATCAGTTTTTATGCAGAAAACGGCACAGAGGATGCCCATGGGTATTATAATCAGGTGGTTGTGGGGGGAAATGCCTCCGGCAGCATTGCGGATCAATCCGGGCCCCAGCTGCGTCTGTTTATGAACGACAGCAGTTTTGTTTCAGGAGGCACCACTGATGCCAACCCGGCCCTGTTTGCACTTTTGTGGGATGAGAACGGGATTAATACCACAGGTGGGAGCATCGGCCACGATATCGTCGCTGTTTTGGATGAGAACACCCAAAAGTCTATCATCCTGAACGATTATTACGAGGCTGACCTGGATTCCTACCAGTCAGGAAGCATTCTTTACCAACTGTCGGAACTTCCGGAAGGCCCTCACCGTATCTCTCTCAAGGCATGGGATATATTGAACAATTCATCGGATGCCAGCCTTGAATTTCTGGTAGTTTCTTCTGAGAAACCCATTCTTACGCATGTGCTGAACTATCCCAATCCCTTCACCACACGAACAGAATTCTGGTTTGAGCACAACCAGCCCTGTTGCGACCTGCAGGTGATGATTGAGGTGTTTTCGATCTCAGGCAAGCTGGTGAAAACCTTGCGCGAAACGGTTCCTACCACCGGATACCGTGCTGCTCCGGTTTCATGGGATGGTCTTGATGACTATGGGGAAAGGCTGGCCCGGGGCGTGTATGTATACCGGGTTTCCATACGCAACCAGCAGGGGCAGGAAGCGGAAAAATTCGAAAAACTGGTAATTCTCAAATAGGTAAACGATATTTTTAATACTTTTGCGAACCATAAAAACCTACGTCTTCTTATGACAGCCATTAAACAGAAGATCAGCGCTTTATTATTATCAATCGGTATTCTTGCTCCCCTGGCTACGCTACAGGCCCAGACCACGTATCAGGGACTGTTCGGGCAGGGTGAGATCAATACCATTACCACAGCCGTTCCGTTTCTGATGATTGCGCCTGATGCACGGGCAGGGGCTTTGGGAGATGCAGGCGTAGCCGGCACCCCGGATGCTTTCTCCCAGCACTGGAACCCTGCAAAATATGCCTTTATGAAGAACCGGATGGGGGTATCGGTGTCCTACTCTCCCTGGATGAAAAAACTGGTGGATGATATTGACCTCGGGTATCTTTCATTTTATTACAAACTGAACAACGACCGCGATGCCATCTCGGCATCCCTCCTGTTCTTTTCGCTTGGAGAAATCCAGTTCACCAACGACATCGGGCAGGATATCGGGACCTTTTCGCCCAGTGAGTATGCAATGGATGTTGCCTACAGTTCAAAACTGGCAAAGCACCTTTCGGCATCCATTGCCTTCCGTTATATCTATTCCAACCTTACCGGCAACCGTTTTGTCGGGGGTATGCAGTCGAATGCCGGGCAGACGGTAGCAGGTGACCTGTCGGCCTATTACCGTTTACCATTAAAGGTGAACGGACAGAATTCATTCTACTCTGCCGGACTCAATATCAGCAATATCGGTGCAAAGGTTTCCTATACAGAAACGGTTGCCAAGGATTTCATCCCAACGAATCTGCGTATCGGCACTGCCTTCGAGACACAGCTTGACGATTACAACTCCATTGGTATTTTGCTGGATTTCAACAAATTGCTGGTACCTACTCCCCCTGAATACAAATACAACGACTCCACCAATATGCCGGAGGTGGATCCCCAGGGCAATTACATCATTGCCCGTGGCAAATCGAGTGATGTAGGTGTGGTGAAAGGAATCTTCCAATCGTTCGGTGATGCCCCGGATGGTTTCGGGGAGGAACTCCGTGAGATTTCCCTTTCGGTGGGTGCAGAATACTGGTACGACAAGCAATTTGCCTTCAGGGCAGGGTATTTCCATGAACACGTTTCAAAAGGGAACCGGAAATATTTCACATTGGGAGTCGGGCTTAAGCTTAATGTATTCGGACTTGACTTCTCATATCTCATTCCCACCGGGCAAAGAAATCCGTTGGAAAACACCTTGCGTTTCTCCCTGCAATTTGATTTCGAATCACTTGGTGGCAAGTAAGCACCATTTAAACAGGTTTTTCGATGGCACTCAGGATTGGTCTGGGCACTGATCTGCACCGCCTTGAGGAGGGAATTCCGCTGGTGCTCGGTGGCGTTGTCATCGCATGGCATAAAGGCCCTGCGGGGCACAGCGACGGAGATGCGGTGGTTCATGCCCTGATTGATGCACTGCTGGGTGCTGCAGCATTACGTGACATTGGATTCCACTTTCCCGATACTGATCCTGCCTACAAGGGAGCATCAAGCATTTCGCTGCTGAAAAAGGTACATGCCCTCCTGAAGAACCATTCATGGCAACTGGTAAACGCCGATGTGGTGATTCATCTACAGGCACCCAGGCTGATGCCCTATATCCCGCAGATGCAGCAGAAACTTGCTGAAGCACTTGAAACCACGCAGGACTGCATTTCCATCAAGGCCAAAACCGGCGAGAAAATCGGCCTGATTGGGGAAGAGAGGGCAATTGAGGTTTATGCCGTTTGTTTACTGGAACGGTTCTGAAACGATCCCTCAGAATTTCTCACGGATAATGCGCACTGCTTCGGGAAGTCCTGCAGGATTTTTCCCACCGGCTGATGCAAAGAAATCCTGTCCGCCGCCACCCCCCTGTATCAGTGGGGAAATTTCCTTAATAAGCGCCGAGGCACTGATCCCCTTTTCCGCAGTGATATCGGGGGAAACAAATACCGAGAGGGATGCTTTTCCGTCGGAAACCATCGGAAAAACCATCACCAGGTTCTTTTCGCTGGCCCTGATGCTGAATGCCAGATCCTTCAGCTCTGCCGGGGAAATCTGATCTCCCCCTTCCACAAATCGCACCTGATTGACCAATTGAGCGTTACGAATAAGATTCTCCAGATTCTTCCGAGCCTTCTCTTTGGCGAAGGTTTCCAGCTCGCTTTCGAGGGCAGCATTTTTTTCAAGCAGCTGCCCAATGGCCTGAGAAAGATCTTTGGGATTTTTCAGCAACTCCCTGGCCGACTGCAATGATTCGATCTGCCGGTTTATCCATTCAATTGCCCTGTGCCCGGTGATCGCTTCAATACGGCGTATGCCGGCAGCAATAGCTCCTTCGGAAACGATCCTGAAGGGCCCTATTTCCCCCGTGGCAGCCACATGGGTTCCTCCGCACAGCTCAATGGATTCACCGAACCGGATCACCCTTACATCCTCTCCGTACTTTTCGCCAAACAGCGACATAGCACCCATGAATTTTGCCTCTGAGAGAGGCATGTGGCGCATCTCATCACGATGAATGCACTGCATAATCAGGTCGTTCACAATGGATTCGACGGCAGATAGCTCTTCCTGCGTCATCTTTCTGAAGTGGGAAAAGTCGAACCTGAAATAGTCGGGATGTACCAGAGACCCCTTCTGTTCCACATGGTGCCCCAGTACTTTCCGGAGAGCATAATGGAGGAGGTGGGTGGCAGAATGGTTACGGGCGGTGGCTTTCCTTGCATCCACATTGACGGAAGCCCGGAAAACGGATGCAGGATTTGCAGGGACTTTTTCTGTGAGGTGCATGATGAGGCGGTTTTCGATCCTGGTACTGATCACCGGAATCAGTTCCCCTGAAAGGGTATCCATGATGGCACCCGAGTCTCCCACCTGTCCTCCCGACTCAGCATAGAACGGGGTTTTGTCGAATACAAGCTGATACAGGGTTTTGTCTTTGGTAACCACTTTCCGGTACCGGTATATCTTCACCAGCAATTCGGTTTCGTCATAACCCACAAACTCGGTTGTTCCTTCATCCGGGGTAACCACAACCCAGTCGTCGGTTTCCACTTTAGCCGCATCCCGGGAACGGTTTTTCTGGGCCTCCATTTCGGAAAGGAAAGCATCATGATCCAGGGACAGTCCGTTCTCCGACAGGATCAGGGCGGTAAGGTCTACCGGAAAGCCATAGGTATCATAGAGGGTAAAAGCGGTTTTCCCATCGAGTCCTGAAATTCCGCTTTCCTTCATCTTCCCGATAATCTGATCGAGATAATGGATTCCGGTTTCAAGGGTTCTCAGGAAAGAGAGCTCCTCTTCTGCAATCACTTTCATGATGAAATCCTGTTGGCTCTCCAGCTCGGGAAAAGTGCTTCCCATCTGCCCGGCAAGGACAGGCACCAACCTGTTGATGAACGGCTCCCTGAATCCAAGGTAGGTATACCCGTAACGGATGGCCCGACGGAGAATCCTGCGGATCACGTACCCTGCCTTTACATTGGAGGGAAGCTGTCCGTCGGCAATGGAAAAGGCAACCGCCCTGAGGTGATCGGCCACCACCCTGAAGGCGATGTCGGTTTTCTCTTCCCGGCCGTAAGACTTTTCACAGAGTTTTGCGGTGTGCTGAATTACCGGCTGGAAGATGTCGGTATCGTAATTGGAGGTCTTTTGCTGCAACACCCTGCAAAGCCGCTCGAATCCCATTCCTGTATCCACATGCTTGTTAGGCAGGGGCACGAGGCTGCCATTGGCAAGGCGGTTATACTGAATGAACACCAGGTTCCAAATTTCAATTACCTGCGGATGGTCGTGGTTCACCAGGCTACTGCCGGGAATCTGCATCCTTTCCGCTTCGGGCCGCAGATCGATGTGAATTTCGGAGCAGGGACCGCACGGGCCTGAATCGCCCATCTCCCAGAAATTGTCTTTTTTTGAACCATTGAGGATCCTGCTTTCCGGAAGGTATTTTCGCCAGTAGGCGCGTGCTTCATCGTCGGCCTGAAGTCCATGTTCATTATCTCCTTCGAAGACAGTTGCATAGAGGAGTTCAGGATTGATCCCAAGCTTGCCGGTAAGCAGTTCCCAGGCCCATGCAATGGCTTCTTCCTTAAAGTAATCACCAAACGACCAGTTGCCGAGCATTTCGAACATAGTATGATGGTAGGTATCATGCCCCACCTCTTCCAGATCATTGTGTTTTCCGGAGACCCTGAGACACTTCTGGGTATTGGCAATCCGAAGGGAGGTGGCTTCACGGTTACCGAGGAAAATATCCTTGAACTGGTTCATGCCTGCATTGGTAAACATCAGTGTCGGATCGTCCTTGATCACCATGGGGGCGGAGGGCACAATGCGGTGTCCTTTGGATTCGAAAAAAGACATAAAATGCTGTCGTATCTCGTTACTGGTTTGTATCATCAGGTTTTGTATTAATTTTCAGATGCTTAACTTTTCTTAACAACTAAACGGGGTGCAAAGTTAACCAAACCGCTAATTTTGCAGCGTCGGAAAAGAGAAGAAAACGACCCATGGCAAAACCAAAATACAAATTCAACCCTGCATCACTCGAAATCGAGAAAGTGGAGGTGTCGCTTAAACAGCGGCTGCTGCAGGTTGGATCCTATTTGCTGACCGCCGTGGTGTTTGCAGTAATTACCACCCTGATCGCCTTTCAGGTGGTTGACAGCCCGAAGGAGAAAGCACTGAAAAGGGAGATAGAGCAGTACAAGCTCCAGAATCAGGTGGTAACGGATCAGCTGGATAAAATCGAGAAAGTTCTTGCCGATTTGCAGAACCGTGATGACAACATCTACAGGGTAATTTTCAACGCTGAGCCGGTTCCCGAAGCGGAGCGCAACAGCGGTATCGGCGGGGCTGACCGTTACAGTCACCTGGAGGGTTTCAGCAGCAGTGAGATGCTGATTGCCACTGCCCGCAGGGTTGACGAGATCGGAAGAAAGCTGGTGGTGCAATCGAGATCTTTCGACAAGGTATTTGCCCTGGCCAAACAACAGGAGCAGAGGATGTCGGCAACTCCGGCCATTGTTCCCATTAAGGGGGGGGCGATGCAGGTAATCTCCGGTTTCGGGTACCGCATTCATCCGATCTACCGTACCCGCCGGATGCATACCGGAATCGACATTGCTGCAAAAACCGGCACCCCGGTGTATGCCACCGCTGACGGCACGGTTATCAGACCGGAATCAAGCATGAGTGGTTATGGACTTTACGTAATGATCGATCACGGGTATGGCTTTCAAACCCTGTATGCTCACCTCAGCAGGGTAACTGCCAAGCCGGGGAGAAAGGTGAAACGGGGAGAGCTGGTGGGGTATGTCGGGAATACCGGACTGTCGGTTGCACCTCATCTGCACTATGAGATCCATAACAGCGGGGAACAGATTAATCCGATCCACTATTTCTTTAACGATCTGAATCCGCGTGATTACGAAGAAGTGATCAGACTGGCTTCCAAAGACAATCAGCCACTTTCATAATCTTTGGTTTACAATTATTTTTCGTAATATTGGTGCATCAATTCCCGGTGCAACCCTATGCCTTACCAACCCAAGGAATCCGTTAAACTTTACTATACCATTGGTGAAGTAGCCGGTATATATGGCGTAAACACCTCATTAATAAGGTACTACGAACAAGAGTTTGATATTATCAAGCCTCATAAGAACAAAAAGGGCAACCGGTTATTCACCCAGAAGGACCTGGAATCATTCAATACGATTTTCAGTCTGATCCGCGACAGTGGTTTTACCCTGGCAGAGACCCGTGAAGCCATCTCCAAAGGAAACCTTGCAGGGAATCAAGTCAGGAAAAATGATCCGAATGAGGAGGTAGTCCGGCGGTTAAATCACGTTCGGAAACTTCTGGAAGAGATGAACCAGAAACTCAACGGTCATCAATAATAGTAACCGTTTGTAAGATAGGTTTTCACATAATCATATACTCCTTCTTCGAGGGAGTGGAATGGGGTTGAATAGCCTGTTTTCAGCAGTTTATCCATATCTGCTTCGGTGAAATACTGGTATTTATCCCTTATATCTTCCGGTGTATCGATGTATTCGATCTGTGGTGTGCGTCCGCAGGCATTAAAAACGGACTGCACCAGGCTGTTAAACGACCTGGCTTTGCCGGTTCCCAGGTTGTAAATGCCGTTGGATGGCCTGTAAGTCATCAGGAAGTGGAGTACCGAGACCACATCCTTCACATAGACAAAGTCGCGCAACTGTTCTCCGTCGGAGAAATCGGGACGATGGGACCGAAAGAGTTTCACCATTCCCTGGTGTTCTATCTGACGGAAGGCATGCAACACCACGGAGGCCATTCTACCTTTATGGTACTCATTGGGCCCGTAAACATTAAAAAACCTCACACCAGCCCAGAAGGGGGGGGTCTGTACCTGATACATCACCCATTTATCGAACTCGTTTTTTGAAACGCCGTAGGCATTAAGGGGTTGATAAAAAGGTACTTTCCCGTGACTATCGCTGTAACCCAGGGATCCATCCCCGTATACCGCAGCTGAACTGGCATACACCAGAGGGATACCATACCCGGCACAACGCATAAAGATCGCCTGGCTGTAGAAAAGATTCAGACGGTTCAGCAGATCTGTATCGGTTTCCGTGGTATCGGTCCGGGCTCCCAGATGGTACACCGCCTCAACCTGATCATGGTTTTCATCAAACCAGGAAAAAAAATCATTACGATGCACAAAGGCTGATACCGCTTTCCCCTGAAGGTTCTTCATCTTGTCCTCCCTGGAAAAGTCGTCAACCACCACCAATGAAGAGAAGCCTTTGTTATTAAGCTTGTTGACCATACAGCTTCCGATAAATCCTGCAGCACCTGTTACAACAATCATGGCATTGTACTTTGTTGCCTTGAGGCAGTTTTTAATATATTACTGAACCGGTGTAATAGTGAAAACTCCCTGTCCTGGTTTAATTTCGAGGGTATAGGTGAAAGGGTCGGTTCCGTCCACCTGAAGTTCGCGGTTCATATTCAACCGGAGGGTGTTCTGACGGGCTGAAAAACCGGTAAGTTTATCGTCAAATACCCCCCCTTCGGTAAGTCTGAAATAGTTCTGTTCTTTGGTAAGGTCGAGCATCCTGATGTTTTTCTTTGCAGATTTGACATACCGCAAGGGGAAACCGGTTCCCTGGTCAGGAAGCCAGAAGAAAGGGAGGATGTAATCGACACAGAGAGAATCTCCTGCAGGGCTCACATAGCTCCTGTATCCTGATCTGGCAAGGCCTATACGGTAGGTGCCGTTTTTAAAAGGAAATTGTGCAGCCATCAGTTTCCTGAGCGGTTCCTGCAGGTTTTCATCATTTCTTCCGGGGATCACCAGCGGATACATAAATGCACCATAGATCCATCCGCGCTTGCCACCGGGTTCCATCACCTCATACCAGTAAAAACCATCGGTATTGCACGGATCAGGATCTCCCATAAGCACTTTTTTTTCACCATTTCTGATGATTTTCAGGAGCACACCGGTGTTTAGCTTTTCAATCACCTCTCCCCTTGTATCAGGGGTTGCTCTGAGTCTTACCCCCTCCCCTACAATCATGGCATTGCAATCCATATATCCAAGTTTGCGGTTCACCAAGGCAGAATCAGCCCCTTTCAGTGAGTCGGCTTTGTTTTGAAGGTTCTCATTTTTATGGCGACATGCCGAAAGGAGGAAGATGGTAATCAGCACAAGGCAGAAATTTCTCATACAAGGGTGGATTAATCGTAATCAAACGGGATCATCCACAAAGATATGACTTTCGGGCGACAATTTCTCTTTCAGAAGTGTCCGGACAGCTTTTTTACCCAGGGGTTTTAAATCCAGTGAGAAATCATTGACATAAAGATGGATATGTTGACGGATCACGTCAGGGGAGAGTTCCATGGCATGCCGGCCCACAAACGCTTCTGATGCATCCGGATGGGCAAAGGCATAGGCAACACTTTCCGCAATAAGGGTATTTATTGACAGGAGGAGTTTCTGAGGCAGGTTTCTACGTGCCACGATACAACCGAGGGGAATGGGCAGTCCGGTTTCCTGGTGCCATAGGTTGCCGAGGTCTGCAACTTCCTGCAGTCCCTTATCCCTGAATGTAAAGCGGGATTCATGGATGATCAGGCCTGCATCAAAATTGCCTGCGGAAACGGCGTCCACGATACCGGAAAAGAGTAGTACGGTTTTTTTTTCTATCGTCGGGAAATACCTGTTCAGCAGGAAATTTGCCGTCGTATTCAGGCCGGGGACGGCAATGTCCGGAGAAGAAATCCGCTCAAAATCCGATTTATCCTTTGCCACCAGCAAAGGTCCGCAGCCAAATCCGAGCGCCCCTCCGGCAGTGAGCGCAACATAGGTATCAAGCAGAGCCGGCAGATGGGCGTAGCTGACCTTCACCACATCAGGTATTCCATCCGATGCCAGCCGGTTCAGGTCGCCGATGTCGGCAAAGCGGGTTTCAAATTCCAGTCCCCGTGAAGGGATTTGCCCATTCACCAGTGCATCGAAGATAAAGGTATCGTTGGGACAGGTCGAGATGGCTAGCGAAAGGCGGGTCATGTCAGAGGTGGCAGAGGTTTTCTGTGACATGGCGGCAGAGGTTTTCCACCGCTGTTTCAAGGTCCCAGCCTGCCTTTTTACGGGGTGCCACGCGATTCGACACGGCACGTATCTGCAGGCAGGGCACACCCAGCATGGCAGCAGCGTAAAAAAAGGCTGCACCCTCCATGGTTTCGATGCCCGGCTGAAACAGTACCCTCAGCCTGTTCACCGAGGCAGGGTCGGTATGGATTGTGTCTGAGGAGATGGCAATGGCTTCAGGCAGGTTTTTCGTAAACTCCGGCACAACAGTTTCCGGTTCCAGCCATCCCTGATTGTAAGGGGGTAATTTCAGGCCGGTAAACGGGAGGTTTTCGCCGGTGGTAAAACCTCCTGAGGATTCGGAACCCAGATCGGCAAAACGGTCGCGGATTACCCGAAGTACCATACCCGGTTCAAATTCCGGCACAAAGGATCCGGCAACGCCCAGATTCATGGCAAGGCGGTATGGCTTCAATATCAGGGCTCTGGTGGTATGGAACACCGTGGCTGCGATTCCGGGTCCGGTGATCAGCAGATCCGTACCCAGCGCAGGGATGAATTCCGGAAGCCCTGATTCGGGATCATCAGTATCCCTGCTGCCCACACCGGGCAGCAGGGATACTTCTGATCTGGTAGCTGCTACCAAAAGTACCGTTAAAGGTTCCACGTTCCCGGACATCAGATATTTTGCCCTTTTTCAGGTTTTATCCGGATGGATCAATGCTGGATATTGGGCAGTTGCAGCCCATACCCTTTCTTTTTATCTTCGGCCTTGAGGAGGAAGGCAAAGATCAGTGCCAGGATACCGAAACAGGCAAATATCATCATGGCAGTGGTATAGTTGTAGAACGAAGTAACGCTGGTGAATTTGTTTAATTCGGCGTTGTTCTTTGTCACAAAGAGGCTAACTTCTGCATCAGCTTCTTTTCCGTCAACACCCTGCACTTTCACAAAATAGTAGGGGATTTTCAGCTCGTTCTTTTTCTGTGCCTTCTTCAATAATTTATTTGAAATATAATTTCTGGCGACCGTATCACCCGACTCAACAACAACGGCTGAAATCTCTCCATCAGCACCTTTGATAAATTCCGTTACTTTCATTGTTTTGTCTGCTCTTCCCAGCGTTCCGGCTTGCACAAGTTCTACCTGTTTCAGGTCTTTTGTGATCACACTGGCAATCTCGTCACCCCGGTCGGTTGTAAAGCCGGCTCCCATGATGGCGAAGTACCCGATGAAATACTTGCTTACGACCCAGCCAATAAGGGCAGGAACTCCCATAAGTCCGATATTCTGGACCCAGAAGATCAGAGCATAGGCTGAACCCAGTTGTTTTTCAGGGATAATTTTAGGAACAGATGGCCACATTGCAGATGGTACCAGGGAGAATCCGATTCCAAGAATCAGAATTACGGCAAGGGCTACCAGCCAGTGGTCAAGCCCCGGAATGGAGAATATTGCGTGTACAAAAATGATGAGCATGGCGCCGATCATCATGATCGTAGCTCCTTTTCCTTTCCGGTCGTACAAATTGCCGAAGAACGGGGTAAGGATGATGGTTCCGAAAGGGAGCAGAGCAGGGATGGATCCGGCCCATGCCTCATTGATCATAAATTTCTGAATCATCAGATCCGTGGCATATTTCAGGAAGGGGAATACCGCCGAATAGAACAGCACGCATAGGATTGCAATATACCACCATGCCTTGTTGGTGATAATGAAAAGGATATCCTTGAGGCGGAATGACTCTTCAGGCTCGGCCGGGGTGGCTTCCTGGGCTTTCACCAAAGCCTCAGAGGCATCCAGTTTTTTATCCTGGAAGATATAGAGGATAAAAGCGATCAGTCCGATGCAGGCCATCACAAGTCCTACCAGCAGAGGCATGGAAACATGTCCCAGCCATTTGGCGACCGGAAGTGAGGTGCCGATGGCAAGGCCTGTACCGATACGGGCCATGGCCATTTCGAGACCCATGGCCAGTGCCATCTCTTTCCCTTTGAACCACTTAACGATAATCTTTGATACCGTAATACCGGCCACTTCAACTCCAACTCCAAAAATGGCAAAGCCGATACCGGCCATAAAGACCTGAGCCCGGGTTGAAAACCAGAGGATGTTCCAGGTAACGCCATCAAGTGCGTGGGTAGATACTGCCCAGTACTTGATACCAATACCCAGTACCATGATCAGTGCTGCCATTAAGCCGGTAAATCTTACCCCCATCCGGTCGAGGATGATCCCTCCAATGATCAGGAAGAAGAGAAATACATTAAACCAGCCGTATGCACTGGTAAAAAAACCGTACTCAGCACTGGTCCAGGTGAGCTGCTGCTCGAGCAACCCTTTCAGCGGGGCCATCACATCGGCAAGATAATAACCGCACAGCATCATGAACGACACGATAATCAGGGCAGTCCAGCGGGCAGCCTTGGATTCGCGCAACGACTTTTTGATAGCTTCTGTCATATTCAGATTATTTAAATGGTTTGACGGGGCTAAAGTACAATTTTATTCCTCTTACCGAATTGTTAAACCTTATTCCTTATGCACAAAAAATGCTTTACTTTGTTAGTTGGAAAAGTAACTGATCCCATGAGAAAAACCATTGCATCCTTACTGTTACTGTTTTTGGCAACCCAGCTCACATCGGCACCTGTATACCCCGATCTGGCAGGACGTGTTGCCGTAAATTTCTATCATGAAAGAAGTGGAGGGTTATCCCTGCAGATTACCTCCGTCACCCCTGTGCTTCAGGGGACACTTCCCCTGTTGTATATTATAAACGGTGCTGAAAATCAGGGATTTGTACTGGTATCAGGAGATGACCGGGTGCTTGCAGTACCCGGTTATTCGCTCGTGGGTAACTACCAGCAGGATGCTTCCATGCAACCAGCCGGTTTCAGGGCGCTGATGGACCATTACCTGAACCAGATCCGGTATCACATTGAGCAGAATCTTCCGGCAACCGCAGAAGCAGTGGCCAGTTGGAGCCACTATGGCAACATGGTGTTCTCACCATCCCAGATTTTTGCAGTGCCACCCCTTCTGGGATCGATAGAATGGGGACAGGGATGTTACTACAATGCCAGCTGTCCATACGATGCTGCAGCCGGAAGCGGCTATTGCAACAGGGTTCCCGTAGGGTGTGTTGCCACTGCCATGTGCCAGGTGATGAAATACTACGGTCATCCGGCGCAGGGCACAGGCAGCAACAGCTATTACCATCCCACCTATGGCACCTTAACCGCCAATTTTGGCTCCAGTACCTACAACTGGAGCCTGATGCCCGCAAGTATAAGTGCTGCCAATGCTGAAATAGCAAAGATCTCGTATCATGCAGCTGTTTCGGTGGATATGAATTTCGGGCCACAGGGGTCAGGATCCTATGCAAGTGATGCACGGGATGCCCTTGTCAATAACTTCGGGTATCAAAGCACTGCAAGCCTCCAAGCGAAACAAAGCTGGCCCGACCCCACGTGGGACCTGATGATGACCACAGAAATGGACAATGGCAGGCCACTGATTTACAGGGGAAACAACGCTCTGCAACAGGACGGGCATGCCTGGGTTATCGACGGGTATCAGGGGGCCTCCAACAACCATTACCACTGCAACTGGGGCTGGAACGGATATCAGAACGGCTATTTTTACCTGAACAATCTTACCGCCAGCGGATACAACTTTTCCTACGATCAGGGAGCCATTTTCGGGATTATTCCCCTTGTCCCCCTGCCCCCGGTGGCAGGTTTTACGGCAAACAACACCAGTGTGTATACCGGACAGCAGGTTACCTTTACCAACCAGAGTACCGGGAGCCCAACATCCTTCAAATGGTATTTCGGAGACGGCGACAGCTCAGTGGTGATGAACCCGACCCACACCTATACCACAGCAGGGCAATTCACGGTTACCCTGGTGGTTACAAATGCGGGCGGTACAGATACCCATATCAAGACCAACTATATAACAGTATCACTTCCACCGGCACCAACCGCCGATTTTACAGCTGCCCCGATACCCGTGCCACAGGGCGATGCTATCCAGTTTACAGATAACAGTGCCAACTTCCCAGCCTCCTGGATATGGTACTTCGGAGACACACAGACGAGCCAGCTGAGCAACCCCCAGCACATCTATCAGGATACCGGAGTGTATTCCGTTGCTTTGAAAGTGAGCAATTACGGAGGTACCGACAGCCTCATGAAACTCAATTACATCACGGTTACCCAGGCACTTCCGGCCGTGAATTTCGTGGCAAACCCGGCCATCACCTATCCGGGGGATACTATCCATTTCACGGATCTTACCCAGTTCGACCCCATTGCCTGGTACTGGGACTTCGGTGACGGACAAACCTCAACCCTCCAGCACCCGTGGCATGTCTACACCCAGCCCGGCAGTTACACCGTTACCCTGGATGCCACCAATTCGATAGGCTCCAAGAGTAAAACCGTGCTTTTCTATATATACATCATTCCCCCTCCTCCCCTTCCGATAGCCTGGTTTGTCGCTGCTCCTACCACCATCCTGAAAGGTGAAAGTGTAATTTTCAGCGATTTCTCCATGAGCAACCCTGTGGCCTGGCAGTGGAGCTTCCCGGGTGGGGTGCCATCGACTTCCGGCCAGCAGAATCCCCCTCCGGTAGTTTATCCGAATGCCGGCAGTTTTGATGTGCTCCTCGTGGTCACAAACCTTTCGGGTGCTGACACCATGCTCCGCGAAAACTACATAACAGTAGGAACCGCCGGGATTGAATCCGCTGAAAGCCGGAATGAGGCCACCATCTATCCGAATCCGGCAGATGATCTCGTGCAGATTACCACGGCAACACCTTGTACCTCCGTTTCCCTGCTTGATCTCACTGGCAAAACAATCCTTACCCGGGATGTCCATAATACCCGGTTTTCATTGCACCTTCCCGAAGAGATACCGTCGGGCACTTACATGATTCAACTCCATGGAACCGGAAACGTGACGAACCATCTGTTGCTGATTTACAGGAATTAGGAGGTTCCTTGACCCTCAATTCCGCAAATATGCCTACCTTTGCACTCCGGGATTTTTTTCGCGGTTGATAACGAGAATACGGATTTATACTGTCGTCTATATGAACAGATTCACCAGAAACCTGGCTTTGATGATTCTTTTACCTGCCATGATGTTATGCGGAATTACCAGGATTTCGGCACAACACGATGAGGAAGATGCAACCCATCGTAAATGCGGTTATCATGAATACCTGCATATGCTGGATGAGGAAGATCCGGGTTTCCCTGCCCGCAGGGAGATGATTGAGATGCAGATGCAGCAGTGGCTCAAAGACAATCCCCAGGTGCCGGGGCAGAGCAAGGTAGTGTATACCATTCCGGTGGTAGTTCACATCCTGTATTATACTTCTGCCCAGAATATTCCCTACAGCCGTGTTACAGATCAGATTGATGCGCTGAACAAAGACTTCCGCAAACTGAACACAGATGTTGGCAATACACCCAATGCATTTAAAAGCAAAGTGGCTGACGTGGAGTTTCAGTTTTGCCTTGCCCAGCGTGACCCACAGGGGAACTGGACCAATGGTGTAACCCGCACACAGGTAACCAAATCGAGTTATACCATTAACGATGATAATCTGATCAAGCTGACGGCCCAGGGGGGCCAGAATGCTTGGGATGCCAATAAATACCTGAATATCTGGATTGTAAACCTAACCGGTGGTGTCCTGGGTTACACACAGCCCCCCGGAGGACCAGCCAGTAAGGACGGTGTGGTAATCTGCTACAAATACTTCGGCACAAACGGGGCTACCGCACCTTTCAACAAAGGGCGCACCGCCACCCATGAAATCGGGCATTGGTTCAACCTGGTGCATATCTGGGGAGATGACAACGGGGCATGCTGGGGGAGCGACCTGGTGGGAGATACCCCGAATCAGGCAGTTGAGTTTTACGGCATTCCGGCATTTCCGCAGAAAGATGCCTGTACCCCCGACAGCCCGGGGGTGATGTTTATGAACTACATGGATTATGTGGATGATGCAGCGATGGTGATGTTTACCAATGGCCAGAAAACCCGTATGATTTCCGCGCTGAATGCATACAGGAGCGGATTAAAAACTTCGGATGGCTGCCTTCCGGGGGTTGGAATCGGGGAGATACCGGAGGTTTTTGACTTCACGGTATATCCCAATCCGGCTGCCGGCATCTTTTATCTGGAGCTGATGCTCAACAGAAGTTCGGACATCGGCATTGTGGTAACAGATCCTGCAGGCCGACAGGTATATACCCGTTCGCAGCGCGTGGTTTCTGACCTCACGGAACCGCTTGATCTGACACATCTGTCCGAAGGGGTCTATCTGCTTCATCTGATCACAAAAGAGCAGACCCTGACCAAAAGAATTGTGATCCGGAAAGGGTATTAATGGAGGAATTTCCCATGAATTTCGTGTTGCCAGAACCTCTGAACGGTAACCTGCAACAGGTTGCTGCTAAAGTTATTTCGGATAAACGGATCGACCGGCACGACGCAGAGGTCCTGTACAACGAGGCCCCGCTGGGTTGGCTCGCATCCCTTGCCGATACCATACGCCGGCGGATCAACGGGGTTAATACCTACTACAACCACAATTTCCACATCGAGCCTACCAACCGTTGTGTGTATAACTGCAGGTTCTGTTCCTACAACGAGCGGAACAGCCGCACTGTATGGGATTACAGCCCTGAGGAGATTGGCAGGCTTGCGGCATCGGCACCGGAGCGGATCACAGAGATCCATGTGGTGGGAGGTGTTGCACCCGGCCGGGGAACCGACTATTATGCAGGGCTGCTGAGGGAAATCAGAAGGGTCAGGCCGGGGGTGCATCTCAAGGCCTATAGTGCCATTGAGATCAGCTATATGGCCAAAATCGACAGAATTTCCCTGGAGGAGACCCTTAGCCGACTGAAGGAGGCCGGCCTGGACTCGATCCCGGGGGGTGGGGCTGAGATCTTTGCAGAAGAAATCCGGGAGAAGATATGCCCTGAGAAGGACGATGCCGAAACCTGGCTGAAGGTACACGAAACTGCCCACAGGCTGGGAATTCCCACCAATGCGACCATGCTGTACGGTCATATAGAGCATTACAGCCACCGCACCGATCACCTGCAGCGCCTCAGGGACCTGCAGGACCGGACCAGGGGGTTCAATGCTTTCATCCCTTTGAAGTTCAAACATGCCAACAACCCGATGCGCGAAGCCGGAGAGGTATCTGTAACGGAAGATCTGCGCAACTATGCCGTTTCCAGGATCTTTCTGGATAATATCCCCCATCTGAAAGCCTACTGGCCGATGATCGGTCGTGACATTGCACAGCTGTCGCAGCATTTTGGGGTGGATGACCTTGACGGCACCATTCACGATTCCACAAAGATATATTCTGAGGCAGGTGCAGAAGAAAAGAACCCGTCCATGGATGAAACAGCTTTGCGCAGTCTTATCGCAGGGGCGGGTTATATTCCGGTAGAGCGGGATTCGCTTTACCGGCCGCTGAATCGATCAGAACACTAGTTCATGGTCATCACGAAGGGGAGGCGTGCCTGGATCCCTTTGAGCTCACCCAGTGAGGTAAGCATTTCATAAAAAGCATAATTTACACCGAGGGATTCACGGATTGCCTGCTGCACCGAAGCTTCACCCGACAGTTGTTTCATAAGGCGCATAAAAGGATCGGTCTGATGGGGCAGATCCACAGTTTTATAGTTTTTCAGCTTAGCTTCCGCAGCTGCAATTTTTACCGCAACATCCAGTCCGCCAAGGGTATCCACAAGCCCGATCTGCAGGGCATCGGTTCCTGCCCAGATGCGTCCCTGCCCGATAGAATCGACCTGTGCGACCGTCATATTCCTCCCCTCAGAAACCCGTTGCAGGAAATGGTTGTAGAAATCTTCGACATACTGCTTCAGCATGGTATATTCGTAAGGATCAAGGGGTTTAAGCGGACTTCCGAAGGTGCTGTGCTGATGGGTTTTCACCTCATCGAATGTAATGCCCAGATGCTCTCTGAACATTTGCTGCATGTTGGGCATTACACCGAACACACCAATGGAACCGGTGAGGGTATTGGGCTGAGCCACAATGCGGGTTGCCGCACAGGCAATATAATACCCTCCGGAGGCGGCATAATCGCCCATGGACACCACCACCGGTTTTTCCTTACGGGCCAGTTCCACTTCCCTCCAGATAATTTCTGAAGCGAGGCCATCGCCGCCGCCGGAATTGATCCTGAGCACAATGGCCTTAATTTTCTTGTTCTCACGAGCCTTCCGGATGGTTTTGGAGATATGGGTTGCACTGATAACCGATTCCTCTTCTTCACCCATTACGATGTTACCATTGGCATATATGACAGCTATCTGCCCATCACTCTTCCCTTTGGAACCCTTTCCCGGATCGTTCTGACGGATTGCCTTGCTGTATCTGGCAAGGGTAATGATGTTGGGTGCGGTTTTCTCTTTGGGATCTAACACCTTTTTAAGGCTGTCGATAAGCTGGTCACGGTACATGAGGCCATCCACGAGGCCTGCTTCATAGGCATTGGCGGCTTTAAAACCGGTGAGGCTATCGGCCAGGGCGTTGAGCTTTTCGGGAGAAAGTTTGCGGGACTCAGCAAGGTTTGAAAGCATCATATCCCAGCCCGAACGGAGGTATTTACCTGTCTGATCTCTGTTCGCCTCACTCATTTTATCGAGGTAAAAAGGCTCGACAGCGCTTTTGTAGGTATTCCCTTCAGGTCTGATGATCTGCATTTCCACCTTCAGTTTTTCAGCAAGTCCCCTTACAAAAGCCATCTGGGCGGAGAGGCCTGTAAATTCGAGCGAGCCGAGGGGGTTCAGATACACCTTATCGGCCGCTGAAGCCAGATAATAGCTGCGTTGGGGCACCATGTCACCGTATGCGATCACAGGCTTTCCGCTTTTACGGAACTGCAGCAGCGCATTCCTGATTTCCTCTACTGTGGCAGGGCCGGCATCCAGCATCCCCATATCGATCAGTACCCCTTTGATGTGGTCGTCGGATGCCGCCTTTTCAAGGCATCCCAGAATCTGGTTCAGACCCATCACCCGTTCATTGCCGAATCCGCCAAAATCCTCAAACGGATTTTTGGGCGCCCGCTCCACCACACTCATATCGAGTTTAATATGCAGCAAAGCCTTGTCGGGAACCGAAACCTCATCCCCGGATGAGAAGGAGATGATGGAAGCAAACATGATGAACATAATGAGCATCAGCAACAAACCCGAGAGCATCACCCCCAGCATGGAGGCAAACATCATTTTGAAAAATTCTTTCATGACTGATAAAAGGATTGAAGATTTAAGTCCGTAAAATTAAGTGCAATGCGGATACTTTGATAAACTTTATCTGAAAATAATGTGATAAGACACCTTTCTCGTTAAAAAGTTACACCAGATTGCGTCATCCCTTTTTTTACATTTGCAGCATATGAAACAGGCAACCGAGATTTACCTGTCACTGGGGAGCAACCTGGGAAACCGTGAGGAACTTCTGGCGAAGGCCATCAACCTGATAAACGAAGCAGGTATCAGCACACCGGCGGTGTCTTCACTTTTCGAATCGGAACCCTGGGGTTACCAGAGCCAGCACCCTTTTTTAAACCAGGTGCTGCGCTGCATAACCCAACTTACTCCGGAAGACCTGATGGGCCTGTGCCATGCCATTGAGGATCAGCTGGGAAGAACCAGAGGGTCATCAGCGGGTTACGAGGACCGGACGATTGACATCGATCTGCTGTTGTACGGAAAGCTGATACTGAACACCCCTTCGCTGCAGGTACCTCATCCGGGGATTCCCGCCAGAAGGTTCATTCTGGAACCGATGGCAGAAATCGCCCCCCTTTTTGTGCACCCGGTGATTGGCAAAAATATCCTGACCCTGCTGGAGGAGTGCGGAGACAAGAACCCGGTTTCTGTATATAACCCTGTATCTTTCAGAAATATATAAAATGATTCCATCCGTGCTGTATCACTATATCTGCATTGAAGGAAATATCGGAGCAGGGAAAACTACCCTGGCTTCCCTGCTGGCTGAAGCGACAGGGAGCAGGCTGATTCTGGAAGAATTTGATGAGAATCCGTTTTTGCCCCTGTTTTACAAGGACCCGGCAAGGTATGCGCTCCAGACAGAACTCACCTTTCTTGCCGACCGGTACCGGCAGCTTTCTGAAAACCTGGTACAGCGTTCTCTTTTTGAACCCGTAACCATTGCCGACTACCATCTGTACAAATCGAGGCTTTTTGCCCGTAACAACCTGAACGACATTGATTTCAGGCTGTATGACCGGATATTTCAGATCGTTGAGGGAGCACTTCCCAGGCCTGACATTCTGCTGTATCTTCAGGCAGAACCGGAGCAGCTGCTCGAAAATATTGCCAGACGTGGAAGGCCTTATGAGCAAACGATTACAAAAGAGTATCTTGCAAGCCTGGGAGAAAAATATCTTGCCTACCTGACGAGGGAATTCAGGTTCCCTGTGATTGCTATCCCCATGAACAACTATGACGAAGGACAAAAGCACCCTCTGATGCTGCTTGTTTCAGAATTACTGCAGAAATCCTTTGAGCCGGGATTTCACATCCTCTGACCAGATTCCTGCTGTTCTTCCGGTACTGATTGAAACCTTAACCTCTGATTTTCGTATTATGAGCATAAACATAAAAATGGTATCAAAAACAGAGAAAAACTACCGGAATACATCCTGAAAAATCATCAAACAGGCATTAATATTAACAATTTTACCTCTTTTTTGAACAATGTATTGCATTGGTGGTTTTTTTTATACTTTTGTTACCGGATACCGTGAAGGCAATAATTCAGAAATCAAAATATAACAAGATGAAATTCAAGGCATTAGTTCTGATGGCACTTCTGGTTCTGTTGGGGTTCAGTCAGCAAACGCAAGCACAAACTTCAACAGATCCCGAATTCCAGTACAACAGATGGTCTGCTTATCTGGGCGGTGGATGGTTTCAGTACTACGGTGATATTGCCCGGGCCAACTTTTATCCGGGCAACAGTACCAGTAGTGCAGATAACGGTGGTTTCTCCTGGGATCTGATGGCTGGTGGTAATTATTGGTTCAATCCATATTTTGGACTTAACGCCAACCTTACCTTTGGTAAACTTTATACCCAGAAGCAGGAAAAATACGATGTGACACTGGCAAGTACAGCAATTTTCTACGATGTAAACGGCGTTGTGAGCCTGAGTAATCTGCTTTTCCCAAAAATCTACAACAAGCCTTACAATGCCTACATCAGTTTCGGTCTTGGCAATGCCCATTACCGTTCACTGCTTACCACGCTGGATGGTTCCTATGCCGGTAGTATCGGGTACGAAAACAGCCAGGATGAAGCAGCCACTGAAGCCGGCGATAAGGCTACCATGAAGAGTGAAGCGACCTGGAAGGTTGCCGCAGGGGTAAAATACAAGCTTACCCAACGCATTGGAATAGGGCTGGAAGCTTCACTGGTTCAGTTACCGACCGACCATTTTGATGTACGGTACCGCACTTTAACCGAAAAAGACCAGTTGGGATATACCAATCTGTATGTGCAGTATCAGTTTGGCAAAAATGTCCAGCACAATGAGTGGAACCCGATGGATCCCACCATGGCCGAACTGCTGAAGCGGATGCAGAAGCTCGAGGATAACCTGGATACACTCAAGAAGGATCTTGATGATGTGAAGGATGATGTGGATACGCTGATGGCCGATTACAACAAAAGGACCAAGAGCCCTGATACCGATGGGGATGGCGTTCCGGATTATATGGATCTTGAGCCCAACTCACCCAAGGGTACCATCGTAAACTTCCAGGGTATCTCCCTGCCATTCGAAAAAGACAAATACCAGAGGAATCCTGACGGCTCATTCAAATTCGACAACAACAAAAACCCGATTCTGGTTGAACAACCCAAAAAACAGGCAGACCCCATTGCTCTTTACAGTGTCTTCTTCCCGCTCAACAGTACTTATCTGTCGCCGGTAAATATGGAGAAGATCGCACTGGCAGCCAACCTGCTCAAGAAATATCCAGATATGAAGTTCGACCTGATCGGTTCAGCCTGTGAAATTGCCACTACCGAGTATAACGACGGATTGAGCAAGCGAAGGGTAAATGCCGTGAAAGATGTGATGGTGAAAGACTTCGGTATCGATGCCAACCGGTTGTTCATCAGCTGGGTAGGTGAATTGAAACCTCTGACTACCAATAAACAAAGGCTCTTCCTGAACAGGCGTGTGGATATCTTCATCGCCAAGTAAAAGGAAACAGAATTGCAACAAAAAGGCGCCCGCGAGGCGCCTTTTTTGTTATCAGGGAATTATTGCTCCCCCCTTTGTTGCCGGGAGACCTCCCAGAGTACGATGCCCGCGGTTACGGCGATATTAAAGGAGTGTTTGGATCCAAACTGAGGTATTTCGATCGCTGCATGGCATTCGGCCAGGGCATTGTCAGATACACCGTTGATCTCATTCCCGAATACAAGGACGAGCGGTTGAGCTGTTACAACCTGCCACTGATGCAGCAAAATGCTGCCATGCACCTGTTCCACAGCGGCCACGAAAGCCCCCCGGGACGACAACTCCCTGAGCAGTGCAGCGGTATCAGGATGGTACTCCCAGGGTACGGATTCGGTAGCACCCAGAGCCGTTTTATGGATCTCGCGGTGCGGGGGGGTTCCTGTAATCCCACACAGCCAGATCTTTCCGAACCCGAAGGCATCCATGGTACGGAATACCGATCCCACATTCATCAGGCTTCTGACATTATCAAGCACCACCATCACATCAGTGCGGGAAGCCTCCTTAAAGCGTGAGGCAGGTATCCGCTGCATTTCTTCCATCGACAGTTTTTTCAGCATAATGAGGTCTGTTATCTTCCGGCAAAGCTACAAAAGAAGCGGAATCAACACGATCGGGGCTATTGCAGCCTCGTGAAGAAAATGTAACTTTGGCCAAACCAAGAAACGATGGCAAGAGGCAGTAAAAATGATGCGGAAACCCCGCTCATGAAACAATATACAACGATCAAGGCCCGGTATCCCGGGGCGTTGCTGTTGTTCAGGGTGGGCGATTTCTATGAGACATTCGGGCAGGATGCCATCACCACCTCGAAGATCCTGGGCATTGTATTAACCCGCCGGGCCAACGGAGCTGCAGCGTATGTTGAGCTGGCAGGTTTTCCGCATCACGCTCTGGAGACCTATCTGCCAAAACTGGTGAAGGCCGGGCAAAGGGTTGCCATCTGTGACCAGCTGGAGGATCCGAAGCTGGCAAAGACTATTGTTAAAAGAGGGGTAACGGAGCTGGTAACCCCCGGGGTTGCCCTCAACGATCAGGTACTGGATCATAAGCGGAACAACTTTTTATGTAGCCTGTACTATACTGCCGACAAGATGGGGATTGCATTTCTCGATGTATCCACTGGTGAGTTCTATACTACGGAAGGAACCAAAAACTATATAGACAAACTGCTGCAGAGCTTCCAGCCGAGTGAGGTGATTGTACAGAGGAACCGGCTCCGGCAGTTTGCGGAAGATTTCGGGAATTATTACACCAACTCCTTTGATGAATGGGTGTTTACCCGGGAGTTCGGATATGATTGTCTGATACGACATTTCGGCACACGGAGCCTCAAGGGTTTCGGGGTTGAGGAGCTTGAACACGGGATCATTGCTGCGGGTGCTGCCATCCATTACCTCAGTGAGACGCACCATGAACGGCGAAGCCATATCACCCGTATCAGCCGCATCGAGGAGGAGCGTTTCGTTTGGCTCGACAGGTTCACCATCCGGAATCTGGAGTTGCTCTCCTCCCCGCACGAGCAGGCCCGAACCTTATCCGATATTCTGGATCTCACCCTTACTCCGATGGGTTCCCGCATGATGCGGCGCTGGATTGTTTCACCCCTGAAGGAAGAGCAGGTGATCAGGGAGCGGCACGACCTGGTAGACTTTCTGATGCAAAACGGGGAATTCAGCGACATGCTGGCCCAGCAGCTGAAGCTGTGCGGGGATCTGGAAAGGATTATCTCAAAGGCAGCCACCGGCCGGATCAACCCCAGGGAGGTGGTGCAACTGAACAGGGCGCTGATGGCCATTGAACCCCTGAAGGAGGCGTGTGCCGCCAGCGGGGTCGAACACCTGGTGAAACTGGGTGAGCAGCTGAACCCCTGCAAAACCATCTCCGACCGGATTACCCGTGAAGTCGAGGAGGAACCTCCGGTGCAGATCACCAAAGGTGGGGTGCTCCGTGCCGGGGTATCGGCAGAGCTCGACGAGTACCGTTCGCTGTCGGGGTCGGCCAAGGATTACCTCCGCGGGATGCAGGAGCGGGAAATCAGGGCCACCGGCATCACAAGCCTGAAGGTGGGGTTTAACAATGTTTTCGGATATTACATCGAAGTTACCAATTCCCATAAGCATAAAGTTCCGGGAGAGTGGATCCGCAAGCAGACCCTGACAGGTGCCGAGCGATACATCACTGAAGAGCTGAAGGTATTTGAAACTAAAATCCTTGGTGCCGAAGAAAAGATACAGGTACTTGAACAGCAACTCTACGATTCGCTGGTAGTGGCGCTGTCGGATTATATCGTCCCTGTGCAGCTGAATGCAAGCTTGCTTGGGCGGCTCGACTGCCTGTTATCTTTTGCCAGGGTTGCAGAAAAGCATCAGTATGTAAGGCCGGAGATCAATGCAGGGTACCGGCTCGAAATAAAGGAGGGGCGGCATCCGGTGATAGAGCGGTTCCTGCAGGAAGGGGAACGGTATATCCCCAACGACGTATACCTGGATCAGGACAAGCAGCAGATCATTATACTCACCGGGCCCAATATGTCGGGAAAATCGGCCTTGCTGCGTCAAACCGCACTGATCACCCTGATGGCCCAGATGGGTTCATTTGTTCCTGCGGCATCGGCAAAAATTGGCATTGTAGACAAGATCTTCACACGGGTAGGTGCATCCGACAACATCTCTTCAGGGGAATCGACGTTTATGGTAGAGATGAATGAAACGGCAAGCATCCTGAATAATATCTCGAACCGGAGCCTGATCATCCTGGATGAAATCGGCCGGGGGACAGCCACCTACGATGGCATATCCATTGCCTGGGCCATCGCTGAGTACCTGCACGACCATCCCCGGTTCAGGCCCAGGGTACTCTTTGCCACCCATTACCATGAACTGAACGAGCTGGCCAGGGTGAAACCGAGGATACAGAATTTCCATGTCACCGTGAAGGAGCTAAACAACAAGGTAATTTTCCTGAGAAAGCTGGCAGCAGGTGGGAGTGAACACAGCTTTGGAATTCACGTTGCGCAGATGGCCGGGATGCCCGGAAAAACCATCGAGAGGGCGACCCATATCCTGAAGCAGCTGGAATCAACCCATACCGGGGATGTCCTGGGACAGGAAACTGCCACCCCAAAAAAGAAGCCTGCACAGGATGCTTTCCAGCTGAGTTTTATCCAGCTCGACGACCCGCTGCTGGAGCAGATCCGGGATGATATTCTCAGCACCGACATCGACAGGCTCACCCCGGTAGAGGCTTTGATGAAGCTGCATACCATCAGGGAGCGTTTGTACGGAAGAAAGAAGGGCTAGTTGACCAAGGGGTTTCATATTATCAGATAAAAATATTTGTCGTTTTAAAAAATGATGTATTTTTGCACTCCTGTTCTCAATAAGCGGAAATAGCTCAGTTGGTAGAGCACGACCTTGCCAAGGTCGGGGTCGCGGGTTCGAGTCCCGTTTTCCGCTCCATAAGAAACCCAGTTCTGAAAACAGAAGAGGGCTGAAAACCAGAAACCACCCGCCCACAGGCGGGTATTTGGTTTAAAGGCCCCGGGTTCAGCGCCCTGAGTGCCCGGATGGCGGAATTGGTAGACGCGTTGGACTTAAAATCCAATGAACATTGAGTTCGTGCCGGTTCGATCCCGGCTCCGGGTACAACACTCCTGGCAACTGTTGCCAGGTTTTTTTAATCCCCGGCACCATGAAGAAACCTGCATTCCGATTACCCCTGCTGGCTCTGATGCTGGCATTTTCCATACACAGTTTCGGACAATCATCACAGCGTTACGATATCACCTATGTACTTCACGGTACCAGGGATACCATGGCATGGCTTTGCCAGGTGTACGGAGGGGAAGTGGTGGCAGTGGACTCCTGCTATCTGAAAGGAGATACAGCGATCTTCAAAGGGGAGACCCCGCTTCAGCACGGGGTTTATAAAATTGTATTCAACGACACACTTTTTACTGACATCATCTTCACCGGTGAGGTGACTGTGCTGGAATCGACCACCCCCTATATCATCGACAGGATGCAGGTGCACCGGTCGGAAGAGAACCGTTTGCTGTTCGACTACTGGAGGTATTACTTCCGGATTCAGGATACCCTTGATGACGTTATTGCCCGTGGCAGGAAAATCTATTATGCCAATCAGGGGAAACCCTCCAGGGAACTGGACCTGCTGGAACAACGTTCTGACACCCTCGATAAGCGAAAGTTCGATTATGTGCTGAAGCTCAAGCAGGATTATCCCGGCATGCTGGCCCCAAAACTGATCTGGGCATTTCAGAAACCCGATTACCGGTTTTACCTGGTCCATGGCGGAGAGCCCTGGCCAACGGAAGAATCCTGGTACCGGGCTCACTTCTTCGACAGACTCGATTTCGGAGATTCCAGGATGCTGTACACCGAGGTACTGCAGGTGATGATCAACGACTACATGCGTTCCTTCGGACAGACCCCTTCAACGGAAACCTATATCTCACTCACCGAAGATGTGTTACAGAAGGCAAAGGTTAATCCGGTAGTGTATCAGTATTGTATCGATCTGTTTATAAAGAATTTCGAGGTGGGCGTATGGGAGCAGGTGTTTATACATCTGATTGAAAACCATTATCTGAAGTCCCCTCTGGCAAACCCCACCCTGCAGAAAGTTTACAGGCAGAGGGTTGAAGCTATCCGAAACACGACCATCGGCAACCTGATTCCGGAGGTATGCGGAACCACCCCGGAAGGGACAAAAGCCTGCCTGCTGGAAGAGTTGGGCACCCGGACCCTTTTGGTATTCTGGAGCCCGGGATGTGAACATTGCGAAGCGATCCTTCCCGATTTGGTGAAGGTCAACCAGCAATACAAAGAGAAAGGGCTGAAGATTTATGGGTTTGCCTTCGCCGACACACAGGATACCCTCCAGCAAACCATCCGGAAATTCGGATTGGACTTTATCAATGTATCAGATTACAAAGGACTGGTATCCAACGTCCTGGATCAGTTTAACATAACGGTTACCCCTGTAATGCTCTTATTGGATGAAAATGGGGTAATTACTGATAAGCCTTTGAATATCCCTACCTTATACGCCAATCTGGTGATTCGCTACCGGGAGCAGTAAGGAAGCACTTTTTTGAGTATCTGGTTTGTGGCACCTGCACCTGTGTGTATGTAGGATCCGGCAGCCTGTGCGGCTTCATTTCGCCTGTTCTCATCTGTAACAAGGGGTGTAAGCACTTCCAGCAACCGGTCTGCGTCGCTTACGGTGAAACCTCCGCCGCAGTCAATAAGCGCCAGGGCTTCGCGGAATTGTCTGTGGTTCGGACCAAAGATTACCGGGCACCCGTACACAGCTGCCTCGGCGATATTATGGATTCCCTTGCCAAAGCCACCGCCCACGTATGCAATCCGTGCATAACGGTACAGCCGGCTCAGGAGCCCGATGGAATCCACCACCACGACTCTTCCATTAAAAGCGGGGGAGAGCTCTGACAGTCTGCAGGTTTCAGGAGGAAAATACTGGAGAAGCCTGTCGATATTTGCCGGGTGTACCTGGTGAGGTGCAATAATCCACTTCAGGGATGGGAACTGCTGCACAGCCCTGAGGATCAGTTCCTCATCAGCCGGCCAGGTACTGCCTGCCACAATTACAGGATCTTCACCTGCCCACCCGGGAACGGACGGGTGATCAAAGGGTTCAGAGGCGATCCCGGCCACCCTGTCGAAACGGGTATCCCCTACCCTTTCCACATTGTGGTAATCTACTCCGGCCAACAGATTTACGGATACATCATCCTGCACAAAGAACCATGTGATGGCCTTCAGATTTTTCACAAACCAGCTGCCATACCATCTGAAAAAGTGCTGTTTAGGCCTGAAAATTCCGGATACCAGAAATACCGGAGTATGCCGCCTGCGCATCAGATCGAACAGGTTGTACCAGAATTCGTACTTAATAATAAAAAGCACCTCCGGATTAACCGCATCCACAAATTTGCGCATCCTGCGGTAGGTGTCGATAGGCAGATAAGTGACCAGATCAGCTTTCGGATAATTTTTCTGCACTTCATATCCTGACGGGGAGAAAAAGGTAAGGAGAAACCTGTGATCCGGTAATTGTTCCCGCAGTGCTTCAAGCAGTGGGCGCCCCTGTTCAAACTCTCCGAGGGAGGAGGCATGAAACCAGATCACACGGTCATCAGCAGAGATCACGCTCTTTATTTTCTCCTGCAGCCCCCTTCTCCCCCGGATCCAGAGGGCAGCTTTATGGTTGCGCCACGATACCAGGCGGATTATCAGCACATAGAGTTGGAGAACTGCACCGTAGAGGATTCTGAACATCTTGGGGTTAATCAGTTGTAATAGAATTCACGCGGTGCCCTGTTGTACACCGGTATAGCCCACGAAAACCGGAGGGTAATCAACTGATCGTTCCGGATGGATTCATCCTTGCCCATCAGTATAAAATCGTAATCACGCATGCTGCGTGACGGGGAGTAGAGGTATTCGACCCCAAATGCAAAGTTGGTGAGTTTATGGTTGCTGAACCGGAGATACCCCAGGTACACCGAAGCCGCCGGACCCAAAGTAAGCTTATCATACCCCTTCTTGTAATCATCCTGCAGCTGGGGTGCGGTATTTTCGTAGTTTTCGATGCGGATCCGGTGTTGGAGTGCCCCCAGCGATCCCATCAGCACGACACCGCTGTTGGGGTTGCCCCAGCTGGTATTCCAGAGTTTCCCACCCTTCAGTGAAGCTGTAAACCCTCTCTCCCTGAAGTAGATATTGGCAAAAACCCCGGTCTGGTCGATCACATAGCCTTCGCTGGTAGTGATGTTGGCCAGGATCTGGTCCTCATTCCGCACTTTTTCGGCAAAGAGGTAGTTCCAATCGACTCCCATGAGCCAGTTGCCGGAGGTTTTCAGACTCAGTCCGAACCCGATGGCTGTATTCGTATAGAACCGGTCCTTCATGTCGCCCATCGGAAACTGGACTCCTATCTGAGGCTGAAGAAACCAGATTTTAACCGGCTGATCCTTCACATTCAACTGGGCATTTGCGCCGAAAGCAATAAACAGCAGGAGCGGAAGCAGGGAAATTCGTTTCATGATCATAGGCAACAAACGGGCAATACGGATATCTATTGTCGGCAGGGGTGGCAAAGGTAATCAAAATGGCTGTTAGTTTTCCTCTTCCTCATTTCCGGTAAGGTACTGGTCCCTGAAACCAAGCAGGTACAGCTTTTTGGTTGCCCTTGTAACGGCCGTATAGAGCCATCTGAAAAACTCCTCGTTAAGCATTTCGTCGGTGAGCCAACCCTGATCGAGGAACACATTTTCCCATTGCCCACCCTGGGTTTTATGACAGGTAAGGGCATAGGCAAATTTCACCTGCAGGGCATTATACCAGGGGTGCCGGCTCACACCTCTGACTCCGTCAGGGGCATCCCCTTCTGCAATTTCATCAGATACGGCGTGAAACAGGGCAACCTGCTCCTTTCGGGTCAGGGATGCACTTTCTGCGTCGATGGCCGAAAGGAGTATTTTTACTTCCAGCTCTTTTTCATCGGGGTAATCGACCAACCGTATCAATGCATCTGCGAACCTGAAGCCGTAACGTTCGGAGGTGTTTCTGACGCGCAGGATTTCGATAAGGTCGCCGTTGGCGATGAACCCCGCGCTGCTCCCTTCCGGCAGCCAGAAGTAGTTGTTCTTCACCACCATCATAAGGTCGCCCCCTTCCAGTTCATACTCCCTGCCAAGGATCCGGCCCCTGATTTCGCGGTTATAGAGGTTGGCCCTTTTGTTGGACCGGGTGATGATGACAGAACCAAAAGGGTTGTGCCTGGAAAAGGCCCCGGAGAGTTCATCCATAAGATCCATTCCCGACAAGGGGTTGACATCCTTTTTGAAGAGCGTAAAAAACGGGAAACCGAAGTCGCTTTGGTCGATCCGGTTTCTGATGCTGGTGGCATTCCCGAGGATTCCGGACAACGCTTCCTGCCGCACCACTTCATCCAGGGTATGGGTGTTAATATTCAGGCCAAAGGAGGATTTTAGCTGCCTTGCATCCATGGCAGGGCTTAACCGGGTGCCTACCGGAGGAAGTTGTGCTTTGTCGCCGATGAATACCATGCGGCAGTTTTCAGCCTCGTACACATGTCTGATGAGGTCGCTCAGCAGATTCCGTTCCCTGAAGGGCTGATGTTCCTCTTCAGCCTGTTCGTGCCCGGAGATCATCGAAACTTCATCTACAATGAACACCGTATCACGGAGATTGTTCTGTCTGGGCACAATCACGGTTTTTCCATCGGGGGCAGTGTATACCAGATAGATATACCGGTGGATGGTATGGGCGTCCTTCCCCGAATAACCACCCAGCACTTTTGCAGCCCTGCCCGTGGGTGCCAGCAGACGTGTTCTTATCTTCCATTTATCGAGGGCATTGACGAATGCGCTGATGAGGGTGGTTTTGCCGGTTCCGGCATACCCCTGCAACAAAAAGAGCCTGTCAGGCTCAGGATCTGCAAGGAATGATGATAACAGGCTTATGGCTTCCCGCTGGCACCGGGTGGGTTCGTAGGGGAATTCCTGCAGCAGGGAGGATTCAAACCGTTTGGCATCAAAGGAATGGGGGCGGGACATATCAGATGGAATAACCGATACCAAAGTTCCAGTTGATCCTCCGCAGCCTGAATTCATCGATCACCCACCGGTCGTCGGGGTCTCTTGAAGGGTCGTGCACACGGATGCCGGCATCGAGGCGGATGACGAAAAAGGAGACGATACGCAGCCCAAATCCGGTACCAAGGCCCATCTCCCCGATGAAGTTACGCATCTGAAACTCACCGCCCGGGTATTTGTCGTTTTTATTTTTCAGCCATACATTTCCGGCATCGAGGAAAAAGGCACCATGCAGTGTACTGTACATCGGAAAGCGATATTCCACACTGGCTTCAATACCCAGATCGCCTGTACGGTCGAAGCGGGTAAGGGTGGTGTTGTCGTGGTAGGTTCCAGGCCCAAGGCTTCTCACCTGCCATGCCCTGATACCATTGGCCCCACCTACGTAGAAACTCTTCTCAAAAGGGAGCACAATTGAATTTCCGTAAGGATTACCCAAGCCCAGGTATACCCTTGCAGCTACCAGGTGTTCCGGCTGACGGAGGCGGAAAAAGCGGCGGTAGTCCACATCGGCACGGATATACTGGGCATAGGGGATGTTGAAAATCATCGCAATCCCATCGTTATTAAGGGTGTAGTTCAAGGGATTCCGCAAAGCATTAACCAGTAGTCCCGAAGACTCCAGGCCAATGCGTGTGTAGGAGAATCTCCGACGGGTCTTATCCCCCTGGTTGTCGATCACCAGGGTATAGGTCATGGCAGTTACCAGGTGATCGGTGTACGAATTCAGCAGCCTGGGATCATTGAGCGCTATGAGTTTATCGATGAAACTCTGCTCAGGAAATATGCTAACGGCATTCACTTCGAGCGGGCTGAAGGCCATCACGGCATTGCTCCGGTAATGCCACTCGTAACTGGTAGCAATTTTTGTAACATACCGCTTAAAATCAGGTCGTTGCTGAAAGTTTACCCCCCCTGAAAAGCGCGTTTTTGGCAGAAAGGTTTTGGGTAACCGGCGAGGGTTCACAGGGGCAACCAGGCGGGGAATCCTGATATCGGCTTCTGCTCCCAGTTCAATGGTATTGAATGGCAGTCCACTGAATATCTGGTCGTTAGGGACCGTTTGATCCAACACCTGCTGCACTTCCAGGGCACCTTTCACGGTAATGCCAAGATTTTCGGCCCCCCTGAAAAGGTTGCGGTTCTGATACACAAGGTTCGTAGCCACACCGGGGTCGCCGGCACGGTTGGTAAGGTCCATCCTGACCTCATAAGCCTGCTTTAATTCACGTGCAAGGTTGATATAGCAATCGATCCAGAGCACAGAAGTATCAGAAAAAGAAACATCCTCATCAGTAACATCCGTAAAAGAGATGGTGATATTCCTGAAATTGCCGAGGTCCGACAGGTAGAGGTAGGTGCGTTCCACATCCAGCAATGAGTAGAAATTTCCCGGTTCAATCAGAATATTCCTGATAAGCATCGCAGGATCATACACCGGTTCACCGGCAGTCAACAGTTCATATACCACGGTATTGCCATTCCTGTGTGATCCTGATTCCACCTGAAGGATACGGTAATTCTTTTCGGCAAAGATCCCTTCATATTCAGGATTGATAATAACCTTCCGGATTCGGCTTGGCTTATGGGGCAATGTGATAATCTCATCGCTTCCTGAGGATGACTGAAAACTCTGGTCGAGGATTCTGAAATGGACATCCAGCAAGTTCTCCGGTATAAAAGTATCCACTTCTACGGTGATATACGCTTTGTTAAAGTGGTAATAACCACTGTCCTTGAGGATACGGGTAATCCGGTCGCGCTCCTGCTGGAGCAGCTTTTCATCATACCCCGCCCCCTCCCTGATGAGGGAACCGCCTTTTGCCGCATCGTAAATTCTTTTCACCCCGGGGGTTGCAATATCGTTTGTGAAGTGCCTGATGCGGTGTCCTTCACCCGGGTACACCATATAGGTTACCACCGCTTTTTTTCTCTGCCGGGGCTGAACGTACCGCTCCGCCCTGGCGGAGAAATGGCCCCTGGTAAACAGGAACGACTCCATCTGGGAGACCGTTCTGTCTGCTGCCACGGTGTCCAGCACAACCGGAGGTTCACCGTTTCTTATGATCCACGAGCGCAAGCCTTCCCTTCGCTTCCAGAACCATTTTGCTGTAGGTGAAAACCCTGCTGAATCATGCAGTGTGATTCTCTCACCGAAATTGTAGGCAGCGGCATGAAAGGGAACCAGTTTGAACATCCTTTTGTTGGGTTTCTGGCGGTAGTAGCGCTCGAGGTCCCCGGTCTGGAAGTTCAGGGTCTGATCATCAGCTATCACCCTGATTCTGTTCTTCTTCAACAGAAATTCATCCTCCCTGAGATTGGAAGTAAGGGAGCACGAGGTCATCGCGACAATGCACATGAACACACCCCCTGTTGCCAGGAGCCGTAATGAGCGTTTCGTTTTGTGCAGGCCGTGTGCTGATTTCATTCAAACGCCAGTTTATTGCAATAATACACAGTCCTGCTTCTTCCATCATTATTCACAATGGTATGCCGGCCCCATACCAGGAAATAGCGGTTGTACCACTGGGAGAGGTACATTGACTGGTTCTCGCGAATGCGTTCAGAAGGGGACAACAACTCTACCGGAATACTTTCCTTGTCAACAATCACCTCATTTCCCGTTAAAACCCTATACCATATTTTCCCATCAAAGGCATACACCAGCACCACTTCTTCACCGATGGGTTTCACCGTCAGGCGGGCGGTGAGGTTCCTGTCGAGGATATTCGAGGTTTCGAAGGCATTTTCCCAGGTGAGCCCCCCTGCAGAGTCGAATGCCGCCACGATGGCATAGGCATATCTGAATCCTTTAAAGACCCAGCGGCTTCCGTTGTCGTAATAGCCGGGATAGTAGTAGCCGTAATAGCTGTACGGAGAGGAATAGAACTGGGTACGGTTCTCATATTCGTACTCCGGATAGTAGGCTTCTGCTACCAGAATGCTTTGATTTTTATAGGTATAGGTGTTATCATGGAGCAGCATCCTGTAACCTGAATTCCGGTCTCCTCTCCGCTGGCTGTTGCCTGAGGCTTTTTCAAAATAGACTTTCATGAAATCGACCGGAAGCTTTCCGAAGTTCGAAAAAGGATAGTACCCCCGGGGGATATTTACTGTAGAATCAGCAGCCTGGTAGAAAACCCCTTCCGCCATTACCTGGGAGTTATTCTTCCATGATTTTTTCTGGCGTATGCCATAGGTACCGGTAAGAACAAGGTTTCCCGAGTTGTTGGAGAAGGTAATATCCACCGGATATTTATCTCTGAAATCCACCGTAAACATGGGCATGGGCTGAAGGAACCCCTCCCGGGAAATTCTTCTGATCTCCATATTTTCCTGATACTTACCCGTGGAGACGCGTGCTGCCAAGAGAAGGCCGGAATGAACCTCATCTGTCTGTATATGGGCAATTTCCGTCATTTCGGGGATAAAAGACCTGTGTTGTGCAAAGGTGTCGCCCGTGCAGCTCCCGGTAAGGAGGAACAGGTTGTTCTGAGTTGTATTTCCCCTTTTGGCTCCTGATTTCCGTACCAGGATGGTACCGCCAAAGTACCAGATATCACCTGAAAGGAGCAGGAAGAGATCGTCGGGCCTGAGGTCGGCAACTTCAAAATTCACAGCAGTAACTGACTTCTGATCCAGATGGTAGATCGCTATTCTCCCTTCGATCCCCGGGGGTTCAGCCAGAAACAGCAGCACCAGAAATGAATCATTCACCTCCCATCCTGCGAAGGTCAGCCGGGAGGGGATGTCGAGGCGCTTTTTCTCAACCGGCTGAAAACCGGTATCATAGTGCAGAAGTTCCCATCCTGAGGCGCGCCGGGCATTCGTCTCGGTAGCCCTGAAGACGATCACCCCTTTCTGTGCCACAGGAATGGTATAGTAGGGCAATGAAAGATCGGAAGCCTCCAGCTCCAGCCTTACCAGTTCCTGTGCACGACCGGAAAAGCGGGCTACACTGAGGAAGGCAAACAGTAACAGAAGGATCCGGGCTTTCATACAGAAGATTACTTTTTCATTTACAAATATACCACAACACCCTGATGTGGCAAAAAACCAGTTTAGGTGGATTAACGTATAGCCGGTCATTTTCGTTTGCCGGTCAATTTTGCTATTCGTACCTGAGGGATTCAATCGGATCGAGGCGGGCAGCCCTGCTTGCAGGGTATAGCCCGGAAAGCAGTCCTACAAGTATGCACAGCGACACCCCCATGAACATCCAGCCCCATGGCACAATGAATACCCCACCTGTCAGGAGGGTGGTGATATTCCCCACAAGCATCCCGGTGAGGATGCCGATGATGCCTCCGAAGATACCGATTACCACAGCCTCAATGAGAAACTGATTGCGGATCACGGACGCAGTAGCTCCCATCGCCTTCCGGATGCCGATCTCACGAGTGCGCTCTGTGACACTCACGAGCATGATGTTCATAAGTCCGATGGCCGCACCCAACAGGGTAATGAGCCCAATGAAGGTAGCTGCCAGGGTGATGGTGGATATATTATCGACGAGCATCCTTACCAGGTTGTCGCTGGTTTCCACTGCAAAGTTCTCCGCTTCCCGCGGATCGAGCCTCCTGATGTTCCTGAAGAGCGCCCTGGCTTCAGACAGGGTCCCCTGCATGGCTGTCGGGTCAGTCGCCTTTACATTGATCTCATAGGAACGGTTGAGGTTGGGATGATATCGCCTGATATTATTCACCGGCACAAAAAGGTTGTTGTCGTTCGAAAAGCCCATGGACGAACCTTTCGACTCCAGCACCCCGATCACACGGTATTTCACACTTCCCACGGAGATCATCTTTCCCATGGGATCCACTACCGAACGGAACAGTCGTTCTGAGAGTACGCTCCCGATAATGGCCACATTGGAGCCTGCTTCGGTTTCGAGTAACGAGAAATTTCTGCCCGCACTGAGTGAATACCCGGAAGTTACCAGGTAATTCTCATCACAGCCCATCACAGAAATATTGGGATGGGTTTTTACATTGCCATATTTCACTGTGGTGGGAATCCCTCCCCAGGCAAAGAAAGATACCAACCCCTTCCCTGAAAATTTCTCCTTAAAGGCAGCAGCCTCCTTATAGGTGATGGGAGGCGACGGACGTGAATCCATATCCCCCTCCACAAACATCTGCCGGTTGCGGATTGAAAAGGTGTTGGCGCCCATGCGGCTGAATTCACTGGTGAGGGAGTACCGGATGGAATCGATGGCGGTGAGGATACCCACCAAAGCGGTGATTCCGAATGCGATGATCAGCATGGTAAGGATGCTGCGCAGCAGGTGGCTCCTTACTGATCCTGCGGCAATCACTACGTTTTCGCGAAAAACAGCACCTGACCAGGACATGTGGTTGTTTTTATCTGCGGTAAAGGTATGAAATCGAGCAGTGCAAACGGTGAATTCGTAGTTTTGCGGCCTATAAAATCACGACATGGAAAAAAGAATCCTGCTGATGGCCACCATGAACCTGCACAAGTTCGAAGAGGTGCAGCATATCTTAACCCAAAGCCCTTCTGGTGAACTTTTTACACTGAAGAATTTGCGGGACACCGGTTTTTCAGGTGATATCCCTGAAGAGGAGGACACCCTGGAGGGGAATGCTTCTGCCAAGTCGTGGTTTGTATACCGGATGACCGGAATGGATTGTTTTTCTGATGATACAGGGTTGGAGGTGGAGGCACTTGGCGGGGCCCCGGGGGTACATTCTGCCCGTTTTGCAGGAGAGGAGGCTATTGCTGCCAACAACATCCGGAAACTTTTACAGATGTTGGAAGGGAAAGAGAACCGGAAAGCCAGGTTCAGAACGGTGGTAAGCCTCATCCTTGAAGGGAGGGAGCATCTTTTCGAAGGAATCGTGGAGGGTGAGATCCTGGCCGCTCCGGAAGGGACCAGGGGGTTTGGTTACGATCCTGTTTTCAGGCCCAAAGGGTATGACCAATCGTTCGGCAATCTGCCCCCGGAAGAAAAAAACCGCATCAGCCACCGGTATGAGGCGATATGGCGGATGGTGGAGTTTTTACCCCGATAGGGTCAACGCATGCGTTGACCCTACAACACATTTTTTATCATCGCGGTGATAAAATCCTTCAACGCCATTCCGTGGTGGGCGAGCATCTGGGGGATGATGCTTTCGCGCGACATGCCGGGGATGGTGTTCACTTCCAGGAAATAAGGCCCTTCTGGGGTCAGGATGTAATCGAAACGGACTACGCCGCGACAACCGAGATGGCGGTATAGGATTGAAGAGATGCGCTTGATGTCTGTTTCTGCCTCTCCGGGGATGCGGGCCGGGGTAATTTCTTCTGATTTCCCCTTGTATTTGGCGGTAAAATCGAAGTATTCCCTTTTGGATACGATTTCGGTGAGGGGCAGTACCACCATTTTACCCCTGTCGGAGAAAACGCCACAGGTGACTTCGGTTCCCTTTACAAAGGCCTCCACCAGCACCTCTGTGTCGTGCTTCATGGCTTTGCGGATCGCTGCCTGCAGCTTTTCGGCCACCTTCACCTTGGTCATCCCCACACTGCTGCCCCCATTGTTGGGCTTCACGAAGCAGGGCAGTCCGGTAACTGCCAGGATATCATCCGGATTGACTTCAGCTCCCTTTCTGATGAGCACAGCATCGGCGGTAGAAACACATCCTGCAGAGGATACAAACCGGCTGCACATGTATTTATTAAAGGTAAGGGCTGAGGTGAGCCTGCCCGAGGAGGTGTAGGGTATGCCCAGCATGTCGAAGTAGCCCTGGATCATTCCGTCTTCGCCCGGGGTACCGTGGATGATGTTGAAGACTGCATCGAATCGAAGGTTGTCTCCGCCTGTTTTTACCGTGAAGTCGCTGATATTCAACGGGTAGTCCCCGTCTGGAGTACGGCAGATCCAGTTGCTGCCATTAATCACAACCAGGTACGGTGCGAATTTTTTGGGATCGATGTGTTCGAGGATGAGGGAGGCGCTGTTGAGGGAGATCTGGTGTTCCCCCGAATTTCCGCCGGCAAGTATGGCAATGTTCTTTTTCATAGAGGGTGATTGACCGCGCAAACTTACCAATTATAATGACTTCAGCTCCGCCTGCACCTTTTTTGGGAGGGAATCCACGATGAGCTCATAGGAATGGTCTATCCAGCTTTTGATCTCCTCAGGTTTCGCATCGCGGTTGCCCCACACCTGGTTCCAGTGGGTTTTATTCATATGCCAGGCAGGTTCCACCGCCTGGTAATGGTCGCGGAGGAAGAGGGCCTTTTCGGGTTCACATTTCAGGCTGATACAGGCACCCCGCTCGAGGGGGATGATTGCGAAGATTTTCTGCATTACCCTGATTACCAGAGTTTCTTCATCAAAGGGAAAATCTTCGGTGGTTCCCGGCTTTGAGAGGCAGTAGCTGCGCATCTGTTCGATGTCCATGTGTATTGGGTTGTTGTATGGCAAAGATAAGGAAATGAGTCGGCAGTCGACAGTCGACTGCAGGCCGAAAAAATTGTTTGGCGAATAAAATCCCTTATATTTGCAGTAGGAAAAGAAGGGGCAAGCAGCTCCTTTTCCCGCGTAAAAGCCAATTAACCCATTGATCATTAAACTGATAAAGGTATGTCGTTAAAAACCAAGACCAGCGATCTGAAGAAGCGGATGCAGGAGGCTGTGCAGGGTGGTGGTTCCCAGGCGATAGAAAAACAGAAGGCAGGCGGCAAACTCACCGCCAGGGAGCGTATTCTTTCGCTCCTCGATAAAGAATCTTTCCACGAATACGATCTTTTTGTTGAGCATGCCGGACGGGATTTCGAGATGGACAAGAAATACCTGCCGGGCGATGGCGTGATTACCGGCACCGGCACCATCCAGGGGCATCCGGTGTGTATTTATGCCCAGGATTTCACCGTGGCAGGTGGTTCCCTTGGTTATATGCATGCCAAGAAGATTGCCAAGATCATGGACCACGCCATGAAGCTGAAGGTGCCCATCATCGGCATCAACGACTCGGGCGGTGCCCGCATCCAGGAAGGGGTGAATTCCCTGGCAGGTTACGGCGAAATTTTCTTCCGCAACACCCAGGCCTCGGGATACATCCCGCAGATCTCAGTGATCCTGGGCCCGTGTGCCGGAGGCGCTGTGTATTCCCCTGCCCTCACCGACTTCGTGTTTGTGGTGGATAAGATCTCCAAAATGTTCATCACCGGTCCGGAGGTGATAAAAACCGTGATCGGCGAAGAGATCTCGATGGAAGACCTCGGAGGTGCCAAAGTGCATGCCTCCATCACCGGAAATGCCCATTTCTATGCCGAAAGCGAGCAGATGTGCTTTGAGCAGATCAAGGAGCTGGTAAGCTATATCCCATGGAATAATACCAAAACGGCCGATCCCTATCCGCCAAAAAATCCCCGCAGCCGTACCTACAAGATCAACGAGATATTCCCTACCAACCCCAAGCAGCCCTACGATGTACGCAACATCATCATGGCCATCTGTGACGATTCGAAATTCTTCGAAGTGCAGGAGCGGTGGGCTGCCAATATCGTTATTGGCTTTGCCAGAATGAACGGCCAGACGGTGGGCTTCGTAGCCAACCAGCCTCTGGTGCTGGCAGGGGTGCTTGATGTGGATTCCTCCGATAAAGCGGCACGGTTTATCCGGTTCTGCGATGCTTTCAATATTCCGCTGGTGACCCTTGTGGATCTGCCGGGATACCTGCCGGGCATCGACCAGGAGCATGCCGGCGTAATCCGCCATGGCGCCAAGGTGCTGTATGCCTACAGCGAAGCTACCGTCCCGAAAGCCACCGTGATCCTGCGGAAGGCCTACGGAGGAGGGTACATCGCCATGTGTTCGAACCACCTGCGTGCGGACTTTGTATTCGCATGGCCCACGGCCGAGATCGCAGTGATGGGCCCCGAAGGAGCTGCCAATATCATCTTCCGCAAAGAGATCACCACGGCCGAAAACCCGGAAGAGATGCGTAAGCTCAAGATCAAGGAGTATAAGGACAAATTTGCCAACCCATACGTGGCAGCAGCCTACGGATATGTAGATGCTGTGATCGAACCGGCTGATACCCGTAAGTTTGTTCTCCATGCACTCGAAATCAGCAAAAACAAAGATGTGAAAAATCCTGTAAAGAAACACGGTATACCACCGTTCTGATCAAACCGATACTATGGAAGATATCAATCTGTACCGTGAGGAACTGCACCCTGTGCCTGAAAAGAAACTTGAATCGTTGCAGGTTGGGGACGACAGTTATGATACAATTCTCACCGAGAAGTATAAAAAAAGAAAGCCCTACGAACCGGTTAACCTAAAAATCGTGAAAGCGGCTATCCCGGGTGTAATGCGGAAAGCGTACGTGGCTGTGGGAGCAAAGGTAAAACCGGGCGACAAGCTGGTGATACTGGAAGCCATGAAGATGAAGAATGACATTCTGGCCGTTGAAGGGGGTATTGTGGAAGAGATCTGTTTTAAGATCGGCGAAAGGGTGGCCAAAGACGAAATTCTTGTGAAAATCCGTTAATCTCTATAAGCGGATTATTTTCATTTTCATCGTGTGTGGGTGGACTCCGGACGCAGGATGTTGACAAATATCTTTCGTCCGGTTTCCTTTTTTCCGGTTTCAATCATCTATACTGGCAAACGATTGCAGTATGCTTGTAAAAACATTCGGAAGTACGATTCTGGGCATCGATGCCATTACCATTACCATTGAAGTAAATGTAGATCAAGGGGTTAACTTTATGCTGGTGGGTTTGCCCGACAGTGCCGTGAAGGAGAGCCAGCAGCGCATCGAGTCGGCACTGAAACATTTCGGATTAAAGCTCCCCGGGAAAAAAACGGTGATCAACATGGCTCCTGCCGACATCCGGAAGGAGGGTTCGGCATATGACCTGCCCCTGGCCATTGGCATCCTTGCCGCTTCAGAACAGATTAAACATGAGCGGGTTGGAAAATTTGTAATCATGGGCGAGCTGTCGCTCGACGGGTTGCTGAAACCCATCAAGGGGGCACTGCCCATTGCCATCCAAACCCGGAAAGAGGGGTTTGAGGGGCTCATCCTGCCAAAAGCCAACGTAATGGAGGCGGCCATCGTGGATAAGATCGATGTGTATGGAGCGGAGTCGCTGCTGGAGGTAATAAACATCTTTAACGGCACCCCTTCGCTCCAGCCAGTGAAAATCAATACGCGGGAGGCCTTTTTTCAGGGGGTAGAAAGCTACGAGTTCGATTTTTCGGATGTGAAGGGGCAGGAGAACATCAAGCGGGCGCTGGAGATCGCTGCGGCAGGGGGGCATAATGCCCTCCTCATCGGGCCTCCGGGAGCAGGGAAGACGATGCTGGCCAAGCGGCTCCCCTCTATCCTGCCGCCGCTGCATCTGCAGGAAGCACTGGAGACCACCAAGATCCATTCGGTGGCAGGAAAACTCCGCAGGAAAGATGGCCTCATCCGGGTACGGCCGTTCCGGTCGCCCCACCATACCATCTCGGATGTTGCCCTGGTAGGCGGCGGCTCATGGCCACAGCCCGGAGAGATCTCGCTGGCACACAACGGGGTACTGTTTCTGGATGAGCTGCCGGAATTCAAGCCTACGGTGCTGGAGGTGATGCGGCAGCCGATGGAGGAGCGGCGGGTAACAATCTCGCGGGCCAGGTTCAGTGTGGATTATCCGGCCAGTTTCATGCTCATCGCAGCCATGAACCCCTGCCCCTGCGGATATTACAACCACCCGGAAAAAGAGTGTGTATGCGGTCAACCCATCGTGCAGCGCTACCTGAATAAAATCTCAGGGCCGCTGCTCGACCGCATCGACATCCACATTGAAGTTACCCCCGTACCTTATCAGGAGCTGAGCCGCACCACCGAAAGCGAGAAGAGCCATGCCGTTCGCGAACGGGTGATCAGGGCACGGCAAATCCAGGAGTTGCGCTTCAGCGAGCTGCAGGGGGTATACTGCAATGCCCACATGAGCAGTCGTGCCCTGAGGCAGTACTGCAAACTCGATGCGGCGGGGTCCGCCATCCTGAAAAATGCTATGGAGAAGCTTGGCCTCTCCGCCAGGGCCTATGACCGCATCCTGAAAGTGTCGCGCACTGTCGCAGACCTGGAAGGAGCCCCCCACATCCAGGCGCACCACATGGCCGAAGCCATCCACTTCAGAAGCCTCGACCGGAAGAATTGGGCCGGGTAAAGAAAATGTGGAAATGTGAAAATGTGAAAATGCTGAGCGAAGCGAAGTCCCGGGAGCGAAGCGATCCGGGATGGAAATGTGAGATTAATTTGTTGGATTTTAATCATGAAAATGGAAGAGCGGAAGAATATCATTCTGGATAAGAGCTTTGATTTTGCTTTACACGTGATTAGGTATTGTAATAAATTGAATACCAATGGTGAAAGAATTATATAAAATCAACTTTCAAGGTCTGGAACTTTAATAGGTGCCAATATCCATGAAGCACAATGTGCCGAAAGCAGACCTGATTTTGTGCATAAATTCAAAATCGCAGCAAAGGGATGTGAAGAAACAATCTATTGGTTATTGATTTGCAGAGAAATCTGCCCAAGTACCCAATGTGAAATTCTTTTAACTCAAATCTACGATATCAGGAAACTTATAGCAAAGATTATCATTACCAGCAAGCAAAATAAGTGACAATCCATTTACACATTTACACATTTACACATTTACACATTAGTAACGGATTCCCCAAAAAGGATAATCCATGGTTTCTCGCTTCTCGTCCATGTATTTCTGAACCATGAGCTGATAACCGGTTTCGGTGATGTGCTTCCCCTTGATTTTCTTTCCGTTAAACCGGTGTGGAATATCAAGCTGGGTGGTCAGGGGCTCCTTTGTGACGGATTGGGCCATAATTTCGAGGGCTCCGTTGTTGATCTCAACGCCCAGGATCAGCCCCGGAAGGCCACACAACCTTTCGGGACCGGCAGGAGAAGCGATGTCCAAAGCAAACCATGCCACAATGTACTGCCCTTTGACGGTATCGGTAATGGCTGCGCTCATGCAGATATGGCCCGCAATTTCCCGCACATCATTCAGGATTTTCCATTGGGGCATGATGAGGGTATCTTCAATGACCTGGGTTTTACCCAGCCATTTGATTACATCATAGGTAGTCATGGTGGAAAAATTGCGCCGGATCAGAAACGGATCCTGGGTGTAGCCAAACCGTATCTCCTCCTCATCCGGAATATCACAGTAATACGAAACCGTATCGCTGTACCACAGTTTTGCATGCGTGGTAAATGAGGTACGGTTGCCCCACATATACCTTGCCCGCTCCTTTTGCTGGGGTGTGAACCAGGGCACCCCTTCGATCATTTTCAGCCAGTCTTTGTTCAGATTGTAGCTTACAACTGAGACGGAGTCCTGTGCCGTAATGGATGATGCAAAAAGCAAACTGCCAAATATCAGCACGATACCCACACATACCAGGTTCTTTTTCATACCATCAGGAATTTACCGGATTGCACCATTATATAAAGGTTTCTTAAATTCGGATATGGCATTGCTCATCAGAAAAACCCTCTTCTCCTGCCCTGCTGCCCTTTCAGGTCATACCCCTTGATGTTATAGCTTGCACTCAGCATATAGTACCTGCCCAGGGTATTGGAAACAGTCTGAATGGCGTAGTTCTGATTGCCGTTCTGGGTAATCCCGATCCTTTTGTTCAGCACATCAAATGCGGCCAGCCGGATCTCCAGCCTGTTCTTCGCCCCAAAGATCCTGCGCAGGGATGCATTCCAGAGAGGAATATCCTGGTCGAAACCAAAACTTTCATTCTGGTAGCTGGTGTAGCTGAAATTGCTTTCGAAGAAGGTTTTTTGCATGAACTGGTACCTGACGGTGGCGGAGGCTGACTGGTTATATATTTGCTGATTATGGGACTTTTGGATTGAATACGAAATCAGATTGGCCGATATCCGTCCGTTCAGGCTCAGGGACAGTTTGTTGCCGGGGGTGAGGTTAAAGCCCACGCCGGCTGAATAACCCTGGTTACTGGTTTCATTCAGTATGTCATTCACGTAGGCAGGGCTTGAACCCATGGAGTAGCTTCCATTGAGACTCATGGTAAGGATGGTTTTTACGATCGGAAAACTGGACCATAAAAAGGCGTTAAGGTTGTCGCCTCCTTTCAGGTTTTCGGGGCGGGTAATGGTGCGCAACCCGATAGAATCGATAAACACCGTGGTTATGCGCTGTACAATATTCTGGTCGTAGCGGTAATAGTTGATGTTTACCCCCACACTCGAAAAAGAGGCCTGATTCCAGTAGTGGAGCGAGCCACTGAGGTCATGCGATTTCTGAGGCTTGAGATCAGGATTTCCCAAAGAAATGAACAGTGGATTGCTGATGGCCGGCCGTGGCAGCAGATTGGACATGGAAGGGGCCTCGATGTTGTAGCTATAGCCAGTTTCAACGAAAATTCCGTTTTCAAACTCCTGGCTCACACTAACATACGGCGTTAAATTGTTGAATGACCGGGTGAGGGGTTCACCGATCCACTCCTCTCCTTCGCGGTTAGCGTAAGCTCCGGTGATTTGAAGGTTTTCCGCTGCAACACCTGCAGATGCTTCGGTTCCCTTATAACTATACATCAGAACGGTTCCCAGGCGGTTGTACTGATTGGGGTTGCTGAAAAAATAAGAGAGGCTGTCGACCCTGGGATTTCCGGAAAGAAGGCCATCGGTAACCTCGTTGCTTCTCTGCTGTACGGTTGAATTAAAATTGTAAAAGGTGTTCCAGTAAAACCGCTTCGAAAAGGCATCTGAATAGAGAAGGTTTGCACTCAGCGACCGGGACGCATTGGTATTGTCATTGAGCTGATCCACCTGTTCTGTAAAACTGGATGCCGAGAAGAATTTATTGATTGAATTGAGGTTCTCCTCCCCATTGGTACCCGAGTAGGAATACACAGTGCTTGCCGCAAAAGACCTTCCCGTCTTTTTAAAACTCTTGCGATACATGGCCTGGGCATTTACTCTTCCCGACAGGTTCCGGGACTCATCACCGGTAGTCAGATGGTTGAAATAGGTATCATTAAAGGCAAACCACTGCTCACGGCCGGAACTTGATTCCGAAGGGGTAAGGCTCATGCTCATCTTGGCAGAGATGACGGAAGTGGAATCAAACTCGTGGCTGATCCTGGATGACAAGGAGTGATTCCCACGGAAATCGGTCATATTCAGCGTATCTGCTGAGAAGATAATACTGTCGGGGAGGAAGGTTCTTTTCTGAGAAAACTGGTCAAGCCACAGGGTTGATCCGCTGTAAAAGTAACTGGCATTGAAGGTGGTTTTCTTGTTATCGTAATTATAGTTTGCCCCTGCACCAAAGCTTCTGGAAAATCCTTTATCGGAGTCCCGGCTGATCGGGACATCGGATGAAAAATCGGATCTGAACATCCTTCGGTTTCCACCCGAAAAACCAAAGGTATATTCGGAGAAATCACCAAAACCGGCCTGACCCTTGAACTCCCTGTAATCTTCCCAGTTTACGCCCGACTGGTTGATATTATTGGCATACCCGATAAAGGAGAGCTGCTGCTTTTCGTCGAAACGGTTGTAATTCGCCTTGGCTGCCCAGCGCTCTTCCGTGCCACCGGCAAGGGTCGCTTTTCCGAAAGAACCCTTTTTGAAATCCTCCTTCAGTTCCAGGTTCATCGCCTTCTCCGAGGCTCTTTCAGGTTGCCCGGTAATCTTTGCCTGTTCCGATTTTTCGTCATACACCTGCACCTTCCGGATGGCCTCAGAACCAAGGTTCTGGGTTACGGTTTTCGGGTCATCCCCAAAGAAACTTTTCCCATCCACATACACCCGTTTCACATTTTTTCCCTGGGAGGAGATGTTCCCCGATTCATCCACCTCGATTCCGGGAAGTCTTTTGATCAGATCCTCCACCGTAGATCCCGGCGGCACCTTGAATGTGGAAACATCATATTCAACGGTGTCTCCGTGAATTTTAATGGGTGCCCTGGCATCCTTCACCACCACCTGCATCAGAATCTGGGAAAATGGCTCCATCCGGATGATGCCCAGATCCGCATCTGCCCGTGCATACCGCTCCGTACTTTTCTGATACGGCATGAAAGCTACATGGGACACCTTGAGCAGCCATGGCTCATTCTTCACACTGTTGAATCTGAAATGACCGGTCTTGTCGCTTGAGGTAAAACTCACAAGGGTGGAGTCCGCAGGGTTCAGCAGCATGACCGTGGCGGAGGAAATCCCCATACCGGTGGTATCATGAAGGATCCCATGCATCGTGACCCTTGCAGGGTTCTGTCCGTTAATGATAAAAGGAAGACACACTACTGCCATTAATGGCAGCAAACGGAAAAATCTGATCATGGAAGGATTACTTTTGGCGGGGATAACGGATACCCTGTATATTTAGTGTACTAAGATGTTTATTATATTTGAAAGATTACGATCCTGACAAAATTTGCGGGGGTAGCCGGAGCAGTGGATTCGGTTCCCGGCACGGATGCGGATTGATCCACATTCATCCTGCCGGTGAAAATACCTTTGGCGATGAGGAAGTTATACACAGCGGCGGCTCTGGCAGCGGGCAATACCGCAGTATCCTCGGAGGAGGTGGCAAAACCCAGGATCCTGATGCCCAGGTTTTCATGCATTTTCATGAAGGAGGCCAGTATCTCGAGTTCTCTGTTGTCATCGGCAGGCAGGATCGAGTCGTTGGTGGCGAAGCGGGTGTTTTTCAGGTACAATACTGCTCCCGGGGCTGCCGGGGTAAGTTTGACCGGTAGTTGCACGGAGGCATAGAGTTCCATCCGGCTTACATCCAATGGTTCCAGAACGGGCAGATACCCTTTGATGAGCGTAGCAAGCAAATATTCCTGCCGTGCAGGTACATTCACCAGAAATGTTCCTGAAGGCGAACTTTGCAGGGAAGCCAACAACCGGCCGGCAGGTTGTTCAAAAAGCGATACTGAACCGGAAAGGGTTGCTCCTGAGGTGGCATCGGAGAGTGTGCCCCGGACCAGGATTACAGGCTCATAGGGTTTCAGCGCCGGCATAGGTTCCGGGGTTTCAGGACCGGGCAATGCCAGTTCAATCTTAAAGGAATCGGTCTGGTAGAGCAGTGGTTTTTCGGCATCCACAATCCGTACACGGTACAGGTCGAAGGAGCCGTTGCCACCCATTCGTGCGGAGGCCAGATATCCGTTCCTGCCCCTGCTGTCGAGCGAGAAGAACAGGTCATCTGCAGCAGAATTCACAGGGTATCCCATATTTACCGGAACCGAATATACACCCCCTTCGAGGGTGGTACGGAATATGTCAAATCCACCCATTCCCGGATGGCCGTCGGAGCTGAAACAGAGTGTTTTTCCGTCGGCAGAGATGAAGGGTGATTCCTCATTCCCGGGAGTATTGATCTGAGGACCCGCATTGACGGCCTTTCGCCAACCCCCTTTGGGTTTTGCCTGGCACATCCAGATATCCTTTCCTCCATATCCCCTTTTGCGGGTGCTCACAAACCACACCCTGGTGCTGTCGGGGGAAAAGGTAATGGTGGTTTCATCATCCCCTGAGTTGATCCTTTTGGATAGTTTGCTCAGCATTACTTCCTTTGGCATATTTCCTTCCGCCAGATAAAGATCTCCGGAAGGGTTTCCCCGTCTGACCACCAGGTTGTTGCCGGCAGGGGAATATCCCGAGGTGGATTCATGTTTCTCGGTGTTTAGTGGTTCACCCGGGTTGATGGGTTCACTCCAGGTTCCTCCTACTTTTTCAAGCAGGTAGATGTCTTCGAAAAACTGCTCGCTTTTATCGGTATTTCCCCCTGTGCTACCGGGTCTCCGTGATGTAAACCAGAGCTTTTGTCCGTCAGGGATCAGCACAGGCCCATATTCCGGGAAAACAGAGTTTATCCTGTTGCCCATATTGTCAACGAAGATGGCCGTCGGATGGTTTACCAGGCTGTCCCCGAATGTGGCCTGATGGCTTAAACGGGTAACCACCGGGAGCATCCGTTTCTTCTCCTTGCCATCGATCATCCCGGCATACTCCTGATAAAAGGATACCGCAAGTTCAAAATAGTGGTTCAGATGGTACGCCCTTCCCAGCAGAAAAAAAATGTCGGGGGCAACCTTTTGATTCAGGGAGTAAGCTTTTTCGAAATAAGGCAGGGAGAGGTGCGGGTCGGCACTTTTGTACAGCACAGTGCCAATGGTATAGTTCAGGCGGGCATTGCTCGGATTGAAGGCATGGGCTGACAACAGGAGATCGAGCGCTTCCTTCCGCTCAACCTCTCCCTTTCCAGCCAGCTTGATCCCTTTTTGCATCTGTTTTTTCGCCACCCTTAGCTCTTTGCGCTGCCCCGGAAAGGCAGAGCGCTCAAAGGGCACATCCTGAGCCTGCAACAACACAGAGAATCCAATAAACACTGTTAAAACGAGTATGTATCTCATAGCTGATCCTCCGGTTTATTCACAGTTCTGAAGATATTGTTCTCTGGCTTCCTTCACTCCGTTATCACCTGCTTTTTTCCAGTCGTCGCAGGCACCCTGATCGTTGCGCTGCATCTCACGGGAGAGGGCACGGTTGTAATAGGCTTTCCACATGCCGGGTGCAAGGGATATGGCCATCGAATAATCGGCTTCTGCTTTCTGATAGTCCTTGTTCAGATAAAAAACCATCCCGCTGGTATTCCATGAAGGGGGATAACCCGGATTGGCGTTGATGGCTGATTTGCTGTAATAGAATGCCGAATCGGTGTTTTTGGTGAGCAAATAAACCACCGCCAGGGCATTCAGTGCCTGATGGTTTTTCCCGTCCAGGGCCAGCGCCTTTCCGAAATAATCCATGGCTTCGGGCAATCTTGAAGCCTTCATCGACAGATCACCCATCAGCATCAGTACATCAGTCTGCGCAGAATCTGCTTCGATCGACTCTGCAAGTTTTTCGGAAGCCGAAGCTGTATCGCCCAGCTGAAGGTATACCATAGCAAGTCCGTTGATGGCCCGGGTGTTTAGCTTGTCGGTGCGGCTGAGCCTGGTAAAGGCATCAAGGGCAGCAGATACATTACCCAGCCGTAACTGGAGTATGCCGATACTAAGCAGGAGATCGGGGGGGGGCGGATCTGATTGACTGGCGCGCTGCATATCCGACAAGGCCGAATTGAGGTCATTACGTTTCACGGCAATGAGGGCACGGCCGTAGTAATATTCAGGGCGGGGATCAAGCTGGATCGCAGAAGCAATATCCAGCATTGCCTCCACCTCGTTCCTGAGCCGCAGTTGGGCTATCCCACGGTTGTAATATGCTTCTGACAACTCAGAATCAAAAGTAAGCGCCTCTGAAAATTGCTGCAGGGCGCCCTGAAAATTACCCTGCTGCATTGAGCTCACACCCTGATTGTATAGCATCCGACCACGCCCCTGGTTGTAACGCGTCATCACCATCAGGGAGTCATCCGCAAAAACCCCTGTCATCTGGGTTTGCCCTTTTACCAGGAATGGCTGGGCAAACAACAGATACACGCACAGATACCAAATGAATTTTCTGAAGGTCATAATCAGGAGATTTTAATGGGATTACCTATAAAACCCATACGAATTCTGCCAACCCGCAAATATCCTGAAAAAACCGACGCAATCAGAAGTACGGGAAAATATCTTCGTAAGAGTCTACGAAGTTTTCTTCTTTCTGAAACGGAACATATCGCCCAGCAGGTAGCCTATCAACAGGCCCCATAATGTTGATATCCATGGGTTTGAGTTAATGGGGCAACTTCCTGACCTGCATCCTATAAAATAATAGTACAGATATCCCCCCACAGCTCCCAGCACAATACCTATGATGGCACCGGGGTGCAGGTATTCCTTCCACGATTTTTTCCCGGGTTTCTTATCTTCCTGCTGCTCTCCGGCAGGTTGCTCCATTTCATTCATGCTCTGCTGTTTTAATGGCTTTGTGAATAATGATTTCCGATTCGGATGCTGCCTTCCCCATGATCCTTTTCACCACACCTCCGAAGAGGGTTGCCAGCAGGTCCGCATTGATCATGGACATACCGGTAGTTCCATCCTGCATCTCGTAGATGGAGATCCTGCAGGGCATCAGCGCCGAAAAACGCTTGTTCGTATCCTTTTCAAGCACCGCAGCCGCATAATCAGGACGGCAGATCTCGTACACGGCAATCCGCTTCACATCAAATCCGGCTCCTACAAGCCTGGCCTGAATGTCGTGCATCGATAACAGTTTCCAGCCTGCCTCCTGAATGGTATTCACCAGGGTTGCCTCCATTTTCTCGAACGGCGCGGCAGTGCTGAACGATTCGATGGCGTTTCGTCTGAAGTACCAGATCATCCATGCTAAAACCAAAATAGATACGATACCGATAATCCAACCTGCTGCTGCCATAGTGTTTTTATTTCAGGATAATTCTGGTGATTCCGTGTCCCCCCTGCTCAATATGGGCATCTGAAAACGACAAAACTTGCGGTACCCCTGCGAGAAAATCTCTGATTACCTTGCGGAGAATTCCGTCACCTTTCCCGTGCAATATTGATAATTCCTTTATATTCAACCAAATAGCATCATCAATCAGTCTGCTTACCTCCGTCAGAACCTCCTCCGCACGTTTACCCCGCACATCGATGCCGGGTTTAAAGTTCTCACTCCGGTTCCTCAGGTCCTTCAACACATCTGTATGAACAGCGATATTCCGGTTTTGTTTGGCAGGAGGGGCAGAACGTTCCAGTTGCTCCGTGGGCACCTCTATTTTCAGGTTGTCGAAAGCCACAAGAGCCTTCGTGCCATCCAGCCTGATGATCTGCCCGGGGCTTGTATGCCCTTTCATGCGCACAAAATCGCCCGGTTCCAATTTTTTCTGCTTCATTTTCAGAACTTCTTCCTGCGCCTGCTGTGTTTTCCGTTTCTTTTCGATACGGATTGCATGGTCCCTTGCGGGCACAGGGACCGGCTGAGGCTCTGATTCCGTGAGCTCGGCCGCATCCTTCCGGAGTGCTTCACGGGCGGCCTTCACGGACTCTTTCTGTGCCTCTGACTCCCGGATCTCACGGATGGTCTTTTCAATCATGCGGTTTGCATCGGAGAGGATTCCCTTCGCCTCTGCTTTCGCCTGCTGCAGCACCTCTTTGCGGGAGGCTTCCAGCTTCTCGTACAGCGCGGTATATTTCGCCAGCATCTCAGCCAGAAAAGCATCTGCCACCTGCATCTCCTGTTTCTTCTTCTCCAGGGCTTCCTTTTCGGTTTCGAACTGCTGAATCTGATATTCGAATTCAAACCGGGCCCTTCCGACTTTATCCTTCGCTTTTTCCAGCAACGCATCGGGTAACCCGGTGCGGGCTGCTATTTCGAAGGCAAAGGAGCTGCCGGGCTTCCCTGTTTTCAGCCTGAACATGGGTTTCATGTGGTTGGTATCGAACAGCATGGCTCCGTTCAGGATACCGGGAACCACACCTGCCAGCCCTTTCAGGTTGGCATAGTGGGTGGTAACGATCCCCATGGCACCCGTGGCTGCCAGCGCTTCCAGCGCTGCCTCGGCAATGGCACCACCGCTCTCCGGTTCGGTGCCGCTACCCATCTCGTCGATCAGAAAGAGCAATCCGGAACCGGCCACCTGCAACAGTTTGTTCAGATTCACCAGGTGGGAGGAGTAGGTACTCAGGTCGTTTTCGATCGATTGCTCATCCCCGATGTCGATGAACAATCCGGAAAAGATCCCGGCTGTGGAGTTGGGGTCAACCGGAATCAGCAACCCGCACTGCAGCATGTACTGCAACAGGCCGGCAGTCTTGAGGCATACTGATTTTCCGCCGGCATTGGGTCCTGAAATTACCAGTATCCTGTCGGAGGTATTCAGCGAAAGGCTGAGGGGCACCACTTCCCTTTTCTGCTCCCTGAAAGCCAGGTACAGCAGCGGGTGGACAGCGTTCCGCCATCCGATCACGGGCCGGTCTTCAATCTGCGGCAATACTGCACGGATCTGCAGGGCCAGCCGTGCCTTAGCCCTTATGAAATCGAGCTTTCCTGCATACCGGAAGGCTGCATGCAGCTCCGGTGCCGAGGGGCGTATCAGATCAGCCACTCCCACCATAATACGGATAATCTCCCGGCGTTCGGCGAGCTCCAGCTCCCGGATCTCGTTGGAGAGCTCCACCATCTCGGCGGGCTCGATGTAGCAGGTTTGCCCGGTAGCCGATTCGTCGTGCACATACCCCCTGATCTGCCGTTTGCGGGCAGCAGGCACCGGGATCACAAAACGTCCGTCCTTTACGGTGTAATCGGTATCTTTCGGAAGCACTCCCGAGGCAATGGATTCGCGCAGCACCTTCTTCAGCACACGTTCGCTCCGGGCTCTTGCAAGGTTCAGTTCCCTGCGGATGGTGGCAAGTTCAGGGGTTGCGTCGTCGCGGATTTCCCCCTGCTGGTTGAGAAGTGCTCCGATGGAGGTGATCATTTGGGCATCGACCGTGATATCGCGTGACAGTCCCGCCAGTAAAGGAGCAGCGGTGTGATGGCGGAAGAAAAGGAGGTAGTCCTCAATCGCCCTGAGGGCGTCGTGGAAGCCCGGCAAGTGTTCCGGCTCAAACCATGAACCCGGGATCCGGATCCTTTCAGGGAGCCATATGTAATCGTCCACCACTCCGTCAGGATGGCCATAGACTTCACTCAGCACCCGCACATATTCGTGCACCATGCCCGTGCGGAGCGTCACCTCCGCATGCTCCGGGCTGAATGCCATCTCTGCAACCAACGTGCGTGACATGGGATTTCGGCATGCCTGCAACAGCATCTCCCTAACCCTGTCGAAACCAATCTTCTGTTCAAAACCCTCCGGAAAAATCATCGCAGTAGTGCATCATATCATTGGTGATGCAAAAGTAGGGAAAGGCAAAAGGCAAAGGGCAAAAGGAAAAAGGAAAAAAATCTGCGGAGATCAGCGGGATCTGCGGGCCACATAAAGAACGCGGATGACGCGGATTACTTATGATTTTCACTGATTTTTGAAATCACGCAAGAATTCCCTCCGTGTTCCTCGGTGCCCTCAGTGCCTTTGTGGTTAAAGAAAAATCTGATTGTCAATAAAATAATATAAAGGATGATAGCCGTCAGCTGGTGGACACTGGCATTTTACCCTTACCTATCGGGCTAAAATTTTGACGAAAAGCCAACTACTGACTGCTGACTACCAACTGCCGACTACCGGAGAGGATAGGTCTTGTAGAAATCCCTGGATTTCAGCAGGATATCCACATACTGGGCACGTTTGTACGCAAACGGATCCTTGATTTTCTGACGGGCCAGTTTACCCTGGAACTGGTTGATGTAGCCGAACCCTTTCGCATCCATCCATTTCTCAATCCCTTCAAGCATCCCTTTGATATGGTCGGCACCGTTTTTCATCACGGCACTTACCACCTGCACCGAAGAGGCGCCGGCCAGCAGCATCTTGATCACGTCGTTGGCGGTGAAAATACCGGTGTTGGCACAGATGTCCGCATTGATATTGCCATAGAGGAGACCGGCGAAACGGAGGGTTAAGCGGTTATCCGATTCAGGGGTAAGGTTGTACGGGAAATGGAGCTTCATGTTCTCCAGGTCGATATCGGGCTGGAAGAACCGGTTGAAAAGCACAAAAGCATTCACATCCTCATCGTCCATCCGGCTGATCACCTGCAACGGATTTGAGTAGAAAGGGCTCAGCTTAACGGCAACGGGGATCCTCAGCTTCTTCTTCACCTCGAACAGGGTTTCAAGCTGCTGGTCTTCAATCAGTCTGGCATCGCGGTCAAACTCCTCCGGCATTGCGTAGAAATTGAGCTCAATGCCATCCACACCGGTATCCTGGATTAGCTGTGCATACTCTACCCATGTTTCTTTGTGCAGGCAGTTCAGGCTGGCAAACACCGGGATGTTCACCGATTCCTTCAGTTTCTTCAGGTTCACAAGGTATTCCTGCGGACCGGCATGTTCAACTTCTGGGAACAACCGCTGCATCTCGGCATTGATTTCATTAAACGCCTCCAGGTCATTCTGGAGTTGAATGCGCTCAAACAATACCTGCTCTTCAAAAAGCGACTTGTACACCAGTGCGGCTGCACCGGCTTCTTCAAGCTTTTTCGCAAACTTCAGGTCCATCACCATATTGCTTGCGCCGATGATAATGGGATTCTTCAATTCAATCCCCATGTAGGTCGTTCGTAAATTTGCCATAGTGGTCCGTGTGTTTTGTTTAATTTATGGTTAAACAGATAGAATATCAGGTTGTTCAATGTTAGGACAAAAAAAGGTAAATCTTTTTCCATGCTGTCAATTTTGGGAAATCGAAAACCCTTTCCCGGAAATCAACCTTTGATTCCAAACAGCACTAAAAATGCATCAATATCAAACAATGCCCGGCCAACTTTATAATCGGTCTAAATTACCGTTTTAGAGTCATTATTCAGATACCCGTAAACCCTGTATCAGGGAAATTCTGTAATTTCGTAGCGATTTTCCGGTTGAAAACGGATAAAACTAATAATCAGACACTTAAAATATTTTTGTTATGAATAAGCAAAAGAAGTTTATCACCTGCGACGGTAACTATGCAGCCAGTCATGTGGCGTATATGTTCAGCGAAAACGCTGCCATCTATCCGATCACCCCATCCTCCACCATGGCGGAGTATGTCGACGAATGGGCAGCATTCGGACGGAAGAATATTTTCGGGGAGACGGTGCAGGTGACCGAGATGCAGAGTGAAGGAGGAGCCGCCGGTGCGGTTCACGGCTCGCTGCAGGCAGGTTCACTCACAAGTACCTATACCGCATCGCAGGGTCTCCTGCTGATGATCCCCAATATGTACAAGATTGCCGGTGAGCTCCTTCCGGGTGTATTTCATGTTTCGGCACGCAGCCTTGCTGCTCAGGCCCTTTCGATTTTCGGCGACCACAGCGATGTCATGAGCACACGCCATACCGGTTTCGCCATGCTGGCAACCGGAAGCGTTCAGGAGATCATGGATATTGCAGCTATCGCCCACCTGGCGGCCATCAGGTCACGCGTTCCCTTTCTCCATTTCTTCGATGGGTTCCGCACCTCACATGAGATCCAGAAGGTGGAATATTTCGAGACTGAGGATCTGGCTCCGCTCATCGACCAGGAAGCATTGCAGGCTTTCCGCGACCATGCCCTGAACCCCGAACATCCCATAACACGCGGCACCGCCCAGAACCCCGACATTTATTTCCAGAGCCGCGAGGCAGCCAACCGCTTCTACGATGCAGTACCCGATATCGTTGAGGATTATATGCAGCAGATCAGCAGGATGTGTGGCAGGGAGTACCACCCGTTCGTGTATTATGGCGCCCCCGATGCAGAAAACATCATCATTGCCATGGGTTCGATCACCGAAACCATACGCACCGTGGTGGATCATCTGAATGCCAAAGGGGAAAAAACCGGGGTGGTGTCGGTGCACCTGTACCGTCCCTTCTCTGCAAAATACTTCTTCAATGTGATTCCGAAAAGCGTGAAGCGCATTGCCGTACTTGACCGCACCAAGGAACCGGGTGCCAATGGCGACCCGCTGTACCTTGATGTGAAAGACCTTTTCTACGGAACCAAAAATGCTCCCCTGATCGTGGGTGGCCGCTACGGACTCAGCTCCAAGGACACCACTCCTTCGATGATGATCGCCGTATTTGAAAACCTGAAGCTGGCCGAACCGAAAAACCAGTTTACCGTTGGCATCGTGGATGATGTGACGTTCAGGTCACTCCCGCTGCTTCCTGAAATCAGCGTAGTGCCCCGCAGTACTTACAGCGCCAAATTTTACGGCATCGGCGCCGATGGCACCGTTGGAGCCAACAAGAACTCCATCAAAATCATCGGAGAGAATACCAACAAATACTGCCAGGCCTATTTTGCCTACGACTCGAAGAAATCGGGCGGTGTTACCACCTCGCACCTCCGTTTTGGAGATGAGGTGATCAGGGCACCTTACCTGGTGAATGTAGCCGACTTTATCGCCTGCCATGTGCCGGCCTACCTCGATAAATACGATATGCTCAAAGGGCTCAGGGAAGGTGGTACCTTCCTGCTTAACAGCATCTGGGATGTGGAAGAGACCAAGCGCAGGCTCCCCAACCACATGAAACGGTACCTTGCTGAAAAGAAAATCAACTTCTACATTATCAATGCGACTGAAATTGCTGAAGAAATCGGACTCGGAGGGCGCACCAACACCATTATGCAGTCGGCATTCTTCAAAATCGCCGATGTAATTCCTTACGAGCTTGCGGTAACGCAAATGAAGAAGTTCATCACCAAATCGTTTGGACTCAAGGGTGAAGACATCGTGAAGATGAACAATGAAGCAGTGGATCGTGGCGGCCAGCCGGTGAAGGTGGAAATCCCTGCCGAATGGGCCAGCCTGAAGGATGAGAAGACCAATGGCACCACTGACCTCCCGGCCTTTGTGAAAGATGTGGTTTACCCGATCAATGCCATGAAGGGGGATGACCTTCCGGTAAGTGCTTTCCTCGACCGCGAAGACGGAACCTTCCCCTCCGGTACCACACGTTTCGAAAAACGGGGTATTGCAGTGCATGTACCCGCCTGGGTTCCCGAGAATTGTATTCAGTGTAACCAATGTGCGTTTGTATGTCCTCACGCTGCCATCCGCCCCTTCCTGCTCAACGCCGGCGATAAGGCCAAGGCACCGGCTGGTACGGTATCACAGCCCATCAAGGGTGCTGCTTTTGAAGGACTGGAATTCAGGATTCAGGTGAGCCCGCTCGACTGCACCGGTTGCGGCAACTGCGCCGATGTATGTCCTGCTCCCCAGAAAGCCCTTGAGATGAAGCCTCTCGGTACACAGGAAGCTGAAATCGAAAGGTTTGAGTATATGCATGCCAGGGTAGGCTACAAAACCCCTGTGGATAAATTAAAGAGTGTGAAGAACAGCCAGTTTTCCCAGCCGCTGTTTGAATTCTCGGGTGCATGCGCAGGATGCGGTGAAACACCTTACATCAAACTCATCACACAGCTCTATGGCGACCGTATGATGGTGGCCAACGCTACCGGCTGCTCCTCCATTTATGGCGGATCGGCCCCTTCAACCCCTTACAGCGAAAATGAAAAAGGGCATGGACCGGCATGGGCCAACTCCCTGTTCGAAGACAATGCCGAATACGGACTTGGTATGGCACTGGGTGTAAACAAGCTCAGGGACAGGATCAAAGAACGTATGCTGGTATTGCTCAACGAAGAACTTCCGGCAGAAACCAAAGAAGCCCTGCAGCAATGGATCGACAGCAAAGATGATGGGGAAGCCTCCAGGGAAGCCTCTGAAAAGGTGTTGCCGGTTCTTGAGAAGATGAACCATCCTGTGGCAAAGGAACTGGTGGGGCTGAAACAGTATTTCGTGAAGAAGTCGGTATGGATCTTTGGTGGTGACGGCTGGGCCTACGATATCGGGTACGGCGGACTCGACCACGTGCTTGCCAGCGGTGCCGATGTGAACCTGCTGGTCCTGGACACTGAGGTATATTCCAATACCGGTGGACAGTCGTCGAAATCCACCCCAGCGGGTGCCGTGGCCAAATTTGCCGCCAGCGGAAAGAAGGTTCGCAAAAAAGACCTGGGCGCCATGGCCATGACCTATGGCTATGTATACGTAGCACAGGTGGCTATGGGTGCCAGCCAGAATCAGTTCATGAAAGCTGTTAAAGAGGCAGAAGCCTACAAAGGCCCTTCCATCATTATTGCCTACGCCCCCTGTATCAACCACGGGCTCCGCAACGGGATGGGCAAAACACAGGATCAGGCCGATAAAGCAGTGGAAGCCGGCTACTGGCACCTCTACCGCTACAACCCCGAACTGGAAAAAGAGGGGAAAACCCCGTTCCAGCTCGACTCCAAACCTCCGAAGTGGGATCTGTTCCAGAGTTTCCTGAATTCGGAAGTGCGGTACCTGTCGCTCAAGAAATCTTTCCCGCAAACCGCCGTTGAACTGTTCCAGGCTGCCGAAGAGAACGCCAAATGGCGTTATGCAAGTTACGAAAGGCTTGCAGCGATGGATTTCAGCAAGTAAGTCGGCAGTCGGCATGAAAATACTGCGATACCTCCCTTTGCTCTTGCTGTTTGCCCTGCTTACCGCTGCAGACAAGCCTTTCGTTTCCGAGAACGACCACCTCACCATGGCGGTACTGTATCACCAGCAGGCGCCGGAATATGCTGCCCTCTGTTATCAGACCTACAACCTGGCAACCGCAAGGATGCAGCAGACGGTACGCAAAAAAGGGAGCGCTGAAAGGCTGGCAGTGGTGATGGACCTGGACGAAACGGTACTCGACAACTCCCCCTACGAAGCTAAATGCATTACCGACAACATCCGTTATCCCGCGCAATGGAAAGAGTGGTGCATGCTTGCAAAAGCAGAAGCAATACCGGGCGCTGTGGAATTTATCCTGCAGGCGCAGAAACTCGGTGTGCAGGTGATCTATATTTCCAACCGGAAGGAGGAGTTCCGAGAAGCAACAAAAAACAACCTGCAAAGCCTGGGGATTCCTGTGGCAAAGGACGAGGATCTGCTCCTGCGTATCAAGGAGAATGAAAAGGAATCGCGCAGAAAAGAGATTGCCGCCAGGTACGAAGTCATCCTGCTCATCGGGGATAACCTGAACGACTTCAGCGATATCTTTGAAACCGCCAGGGGGGAAGACCGGAAGAACCGAATCCACGACCAGAAAAAGAGCTTCGGGGAAAAATACATCATCCTGCCCAACGCCATCTATGGCGACTGGGAGCAGGCGCTTTACACCGAACCCAAAATGACGCCTGAGCAGCAACGGGCTGCGCGGTACAGGGGGTTGAAAAGATTTTGAAAGCATTCAGGGAGCAACGGTTCATCCTGTAGGAAAATTGACCGGAAAAGGTACTATTACACCTATATTCCCGAAATATTATGATATTTCGGGATCCTATTCCCGTATTATTATATTTTTTCGGGATTTAATTCCTGAAATATACTATTTTTGCAAAAAAAGCTGCTATGATTCCGAGACTCATGCTCCAAACCTTGGAAGAAACCATCTTCAAAGGAAAAACTATTCTCTTGTATGGCCCACGTCAGGTGGGTAAAACAACGCTCCTGAATGAATTGCTCAATAGGATGGATGCCCCGTCACTCAGATTGAATGCAGACGATCCTACGATCAGAAATATTCTTGATTTACCTAATACAGAACAGCTCAGGCAACTCATTGGAAAGAACACAATCATCCTTATTGATGAAGCTCAGCGAATCCGTCAGATTGGCATTACCGCCAAGCTGATAACAGATACGTTCAGAGAGGTTCAGTTGTTATTAAGTGGCTCCTCTTCATTCGAGCTGGCATCAGCAACCCAGGAATCACTCACAGGAAGAAAAAGAACGTTTTTCCTGTACCCTATATCCTGGAAAGAGTGGCAGGATTATTCCGGGTACCTGAAAGCGGAGCAGGATCTGGAAAACCGATTGGTGTTCGGAATGTATCCGGATGTATTGAATCAAACCCATGATGAGGAGGTAACTTTACGGGAACTCGCTGACAGCTATCTCTTTAAAGACATCCTTCAGTATGGGAATCTGAAGAAGCCGGATGAAATCAGAAAGCTTCTTCAGGCATTGGCATTCCAGATTGGGAATGAAGTCTCGTATCAGGAGCTGGGACAACTCACAGGTCTTGATCCTAAAACTGTTGAAAGATACATCTATATCCTCGAGCAGGCCTTTATTATTTTCAGGGTAGGCTCTTTCAGCAGAAACCTCAGAAACGAAATCAAATCAGGAAAGAAAATCTATTTCTATGATAATGGAATACGAAATGCTGTGATTGGTCAATTACAACCTTTCGCCATCCGGACAGACACAGGAGCTTTATGGGAAAATTTTATCATCAGCGAGCGCAAAAAATTCAACCAATTCAACCAAAGATTTGCTAATGATTACTTTTGGAGAACTACCCAACAACAGGAAATCGATTATCTGGAAGAGCAAAACGGGGTAATCTCCGCATTCGAGATCAAGCTTAACCCCAGAAAGAAACCCAGAACTCCGGTAACATTTCTGAATGCCTACAAATCGGAAATATCAGTAATTCACAGAGACAATTTTCGTGACTTTGTCATTTGAAACCGCCCCGTGATGAGGGTTAATAACCTAACCATGTCTTTGTAACCCTTTGCTTATCAGCGTATAAATAAAGATCCCCAACTACCAACTCTCGACTACCGACTGTCGACTGCCTACTCAAAATACCTTCCGGTAAGCGTGGCAATAGGGTTTGCTCCCCTTCCTGCTGTAATACTCCTGATGGTAGTTTTCAGCTTCCCAGAATTTGGTGGCCGGAGTAAGCTTTGTAGCCACTTTATACCCTTTATCTTTCAGGATACTGAACAACTCTTCAATGGTTTTCTTCTGATTTTCATCCAGATAGAATACTTCCGAACGGTATTGCTCACCAATATCAGGTCCCTGCCCGTTCACCTGCGTAAAGTCGTGAATCTCGAAAAACAGGATGGCCAGCTCCTGGTAGGATACCCGGGCAGGATCGAAAATCACCTGCATCGCTTCAGCGTGACCGGTCTTTCCTGTACAGACTTCCTCGTAGGTGGGGTGATCCTTATGACCCCCGATGTATCCCACGGTGGTGGAAATTACACCGGGTTTGTTCAGAAAGTGGTGCTCAACACCCCAGAAGCAGCCGCCGGCAAAGATGGCAGTATCGGTTTTTTGCATGGTATCTTCCTTTTTAAATATCATGGAGATGGAATTGACACAATGGCGCGTGTTCTTTTCTGTAAATCGCTCACCTTCAAATACATGGCCGAGGTGACCGCCACAATTGGCACACACAATTTCAGTACGGTATCCGTCAGCATCAGGCACCCGTTTCACCGCACCCGGGATCTCATCATCAAAGCTGGGCCACCCGCATCCTGAATCGAACTTATCCTCCGACCGGTACAGGGGGGCATCACAACGTTTACAGTGATAGGTTCCTTTCTCTTTGTGCTGATAATACTCGCCGGTGAACGGACGTTCGGTGCCTTTATTAACGATAACGCGCTCCTCTTCAGGGGTTAGTGTCCGGTAGGTCATAGTTCCGTTGTTGTTGTTTCTGGTATGCACACAACCCGGCAACAGAATTATCCATAATCCAACACTCAAAAACAGTATCCGGCGGTGCATCCTTATAATTCTTTATCCGGATAACATCTGTATGCCATTAAAAGTTCAGAGCCAGGAGTTAAAACACTCATAACTCATAACTTATCACTTATACCTTAAAGCTCCTAACTCCTGTCAAACCGCTGCACCGCTTGCCACCACGTCCGGTGCCACCTTCTTCACCAGCCCCTGCAGCACGTTGCCCGGGCCCACCTCAATGAGCTCCTTCATGCCATGGGATGCCATGTTTTCCATGATCTGGGTCCAGCGTACCGGTGCCGTGAGCTGTGCAATGAGATTTTCCCTGATCTCATCCGGGTCGCAGTGCGGTTTGGCATCCACATTCTGGTACACCGGGCAGATGGGTTTGCTGAACGGGGTGTTTTTGATGGCTTCGGCCAGTTCCACACGGGCCGGTTCCATGAGGGGGGAGTGGAAGGCACCGCCCACTTTGAGCGGGAGGGCTCGTTTGGCGCCTGCGGCCTTAAGCTTTTCACAGGCGAGATCGATACCTGCCATTGAGCCGGATATCACGAGCTGCCCAGGAGAGTTGTAGTTGGCAGGTACCACCACCTCGTCAATTTCAGCACAGATGCTTTCCACCACTGCATCATCCAGTCCCAGAATGGCAGCCATCGTGGAGGGCTCTGCCTCGCATGCCTTCTGCATGGCCATGGCTCGCGCATACACCAGTTTCAAGCCATCTTCAAACGAGATGGCGCCTGAAGCCACCAGTGCCGAAAATTCCCCCAGGGAGTGGCCTGCGGTGAGCTCCGGACGGAATTCTTTGCCCACCATTTTTGCCAAGATCACCGAATGGAGGAAAATCGCAGGCTGCGTGACCCTGGTCTGGCGCAGGTCTTCGTCGGTGCCGGCAAACATCAGATCGGTGATGCGAAAGCCGAGGATTTCATTGGCCTTCCCAAACATGGCTCTGGCTTCATCAAATCGGTCGTACAGGTCTTTTCCCATACCCACAAACTGGGCTCCCTGACCCGGGAATACATATGCTTTCATATTGTTTTCAGTTTAGGTTTTACTACATCGGGGTGCAAAAATACAAAAATGCCCTTTTACCGCCCCAGGTACATGGCCTCATAGTATTGCTGATAGGCACCGCTGGTGACAGAGTCGAGCCATGCCTGGTTTTCGAGGTACCAGTTGATGGTAAGCTCAATCCCCTCTTCGAACTGCAACGATGGTACCCAGCCCAGCTCCCGCTGCAGCTTCGAGGAGTCGATGGCATAGCGGAGATCGTGCCCCGCACGGTCCTTCACATAGGTAATCAGCCGGGCACTGGTACCGGGATCCCGGCCCAGCTTACGGTCCAGGATACTGCACATCAGTTTGATCAGATCAATGTTCTTCCATTCGTTGTGCCCGCCGATGTTGAAGGTCTCCCCTATCCGCCCGCTGTGAAAAATGGTATCGATGGCCACCGCATGGTCAATCACATACAGCCAGTCACGCACATTCTCCCCCTTGCCATAGACCGGTAAAGGCTTATTATGTCTTATATTATTGATAAACAGAGGTATAAGTTTCTCGGGGAACTGGTTTGGACCATAATTATTGGAGCAGTTCGAAATCATCACCGGCAATCCGAAGGTATGAAAATAGGCCCTTACCAGATGATCGGAGCTGGCCTTTGAAGCGGAATAGGGGCTTCGGGGATCGTAGGCGGTCTCTTCGGTAAACATCCCTTCCTCTCCCAGCGACCCGTACACTTCGTCGGTGGAGACATGGTAAAACAGCTTTCCGTCGAAACGGCCCTGCCAGCTGTGACGTGCCGCATTCAGCAGGTTCACGGTGCCCACAATGTTGGTGAATACAAACTCATTCGGACTGGCGATGGAGCGATCGACATGCGATTCGGCGGCCAGGTGGATTACCGCGTCGAATCCGTGATCGGCGAAAAGTTGCTGCATCAGTGCGGCATCGTTGATATCGGCTTTAATAAACCGGTAGTTCTCTGCCGATTCCACATCGGCCAGATTGACAAGGTTACCTGCATAGGTAAGTTTATCCAGATTAAAGATGGTATAGTGCGGGTACTTTTTCACAAAGTGCCGCACCACATGTGATCCTATAAACCCGGCTCCGCCGGTGATCAGTATTTTTTTCATGGTTTTTTATGTTGATGCATTATCGGTTTTGCAGTGCCATCTGCCATTTCCAGGCTGACGCCACCATGTCTGTCAGGTTCCTTGTGGCCTTCCATCCCAGCAGCTGTTGTGCTTTGGCCGGGTTGGCCCAGATGGCGGGGATGTCGCCCTGACGGCGCGGGGCATATTGCCAGGGTACTTTCACTCCGTTGACTGTTTCAAACGCGTTGATCATCTCCAACACTGAATAGCCTTTGCCGGTACCCAGGTTAAAGATCTCCCAGGGCTCCGGAGATTCAACGGAAAGCAGCCGGTGTATGGCTTTTACGTGGGCATCTGCCAGGTCGGTGATGTGAATATAATCCCGGATCGCTGTGCCATCGGGGGTGGGATAGTCATTCCCGAATACCAGCAGCCGTTCCCTGATGCCGATGGCGGTCTGTGCGATGAAGGGCATCAGGTTGTTGGGGATGCCCATCGGGAGTTCGCCCAGGAGTGCCGAAGGGTGTGCCCCCACCGGGTTGAAATAGCGCAGGGCAACCGCCCTGAGTTTTCCCACCTGCACCTGATCGCGGATCATCTCTTCCGCGATCCGTTTGGTGTTGCCATAGGGCGACATGGCAGGCTGCAACGGGCATGCCTCATCAACAGGCACCTGCTCAGGGTTGCCGTACACCGTACAACTTGAGGAAAACACCAGGTTTCCGGAGCCAGAAAGCTGCATCGCTTCCAGCAGGTTCATCAGCCCCCCAATGTTGTTCCGGTAATAGAGGAGGGGATTCTCCACCGACTCACCCACTGCCTTGAGTGCAGCGAAGTGAATCACCCCGTCGAAGGGCTCCTGCCGGCCAAAAAAACCATGCAGTTGCTCACGGTTGATGAGATCTACCTCCGCAAACTGAACCTGGCGGCCTGAGATCTGTACAACCCTGTCAGCGACCCACCGGTAGCTGTTTGAGAGGTTATCAAGCAATACCACCTCAAGGCCGGCTTCCAGCAGTGCCACTGCCGTATGGGATCCGATATATCCGGTACCACCGGTGACAAGTATTCTTTTCATAGGATTCTTCCTGATCATTTAGGCTCCAGAACAAGCCTGAAACCGGTACTGTGATTACGGTATTCCTGCGGAAACAAACTGCGGGAAGTTACCTCACAGAAGTTCGGCATCATATCGCTGCTGCCACCCCTGGCTGGGCGCCGTATCGAGAAGGGCTGTCCGGACAGAGGTTCTGCTTCACCTGTATTTACTTGATCCATACACCATTCCCTTACATTACCCGACATATCGTAAATGCCAAATCCGTTGCCTTTCTTCAGCCCGGGTGTCTGTGTTGACCTGTTGGAGTTCTTCCAGTGCCATGCCACTGCATCCGCAGAGTCGCTGCCGGCATAGCGCCAATCCTCACCACCACGGGCCGCATATTCCCATTCCGCTTCATCGGGAAGCCTCCAGTTCATGCCTGTTTTCTCCGACAGCCAGGCAGCATAGGCAACCGCATCGTTCCAGCTCACATGGATGACCGGGTGATTATACGAAAGCTGGGGGCGTAAAAAACCATCGGAGCTGCATTTCCAGTTGACGCCGTCCTTGTTTTCCTGTGAGGTGCCCTTGAGGATCACGCTGCCGAAATCCCCGGTGTGCCGCTCCGCATCCGTCCTGTATCCTGTATCCTCAATAAACTTTTTAAACTCCACCACGGAAACCTCATACTTCATGATGGAAAAATTTTCCACTGTCATGGAGCTTCCGGGGTTTTCATCCCCCTTGCCAAACATAAAGGTACCTCCCGGGATGCCGCACATTTTGATCTCAGTGCCACCAAATGGAACACTGAAATCACCGATTCTGAAGAGCTTCTGCTTTTCGGCGGTTACATACACAATTTGCCCGTTTTCCACCATCACGGTATCTGACCAGGAATCGTTACCCCTGAGCTCCACCCAGTGAGGGCCGGGCACAAGGTTCCTGACCACCACGATACCCCCTGCCAGGGTACGCTGGCGAAATACCCCGTCAATCCATACATCCCCTGCAATCTGTGCACTGATTTCGATGTGCCCTTTGGAGGCTGCACCGGCTGCCTCCTGCGGGTTCTGTCCTTCGGCGGGCTTGCGGTACTTAAATTCCTCATAATCCTCACGGGGTTCGGCAGCCTTCTGCTCTGCCACCGGTTTGGGAGCTGTTACCGGAGCCTCCCGCGAAGAGGGCTGCGCTTTATCCTGAGGTTCTGCCGCAGGTTTCTGTGCCAGGGCAGGCTCAGTACCGGTGGATACTGCCGGAGCCTCAGGGACGGTTTCTCCCTTTTCCGGGATCCTGAACACAAAATCCCCCTTGTCGAGCTTTGGATTTCTGATTTTCCCGAACTGCGGATGCTGGGTGTTGCCACTGTAACTCTCCACCTTGCTCTGCAGGTAAAATCCGAGTTCGCTGCCGGTAAGAAACCCATCCTTATCGTAATCCGCTTCGTCGGTGGTAATGGCCGTTACAAATTCACGCCTGAAGATGCTCTCGTCCGGTACTTTTTCATCTGCACTGCCACTGGTGATGAATTGCCGCACAAAACGGGTGGTCTTTTGTGTAATGGCTTCACTTACAGCACTTCGCATATCAAACAGCGAGCCTGCAAAACAGGCATCAAAGAGAAACAGGGCATGCTTCGACTGGATGCTGTAAGCAAAAATCTCAATGGCCTTCATTTCGATGGACATCGCCTGGAACCCTGCCAGATCTGTGGTAGGGTCAGGGGCATTTACCGGAACAATGTACCCGAGGTTATCGTCATAGGCAGTTCTGACTGTGTGTCCATGCCCTGCATAATAAATCAGCAGCCGGTTATCAACATTCTGCCCGTATTTGTAGATGAAATCCGTAATCGCCTTATTGATCTGCTCCTTGGTGCCATTCTCCGATACCACTACGTTAAAGCCGGTCTGCTCCAGGGATTTCTTTACCTCCGCGATGTCGGCCTTCACACCGGGGAGTGGCCTCCAGCCTCCCGTATAATCATACACTCCGATGATCAAGGCGTGGCTCTGTTTGTACAGGGTGGTGGGCTGCCCCTCAATTTTCACGGTAACCGGCCTGAGTCCACGGTCCTGAGCATACACGCTGCCTGCCAGCATGATCATCATGCCGGCAATTACCCACAGATTATTCAGATTCCGGATTTTCATGGTGATCGCTCTTCTTTCCGATTCAAAATTACAGAGAAAATCGCAATAATCTGTTTCCGGAGAGTCATTGTACACAGAAAATACTAATTTTGATTGCTTCTGCACCCTGATACCTGCCTGCTGCCATGAGGAATACCGCTGCGGTAATGCTGATACTGCTCTCCACGTTTACCGGTTGTGGTATTTCAGCACAGGACCTTGATTCCGTTCGGGTTGAACAGCCCTTACCGGTAAGGCGGGCTTTGATCATTGCCATCGGGGATTATCCGGCCTCCACCTCTGGCTGGACAAAAATCAATGCGGCCACCGATGCGGTGGCGATCACATCAGGCCTCCTCAAACAGGGGTTTGCCCGTGAGAACATCATGTTGCTTGCCGACAGCGGGGCCACCTTCCGGGGGATTGTGGATGCTATTTCGGCATTCGCGGCAACTGTTAACCCCGGAGATCACCTGCTGGTGCACTTCAGCGGGCACGGACAACAGATTGCAGATCAGAACGGTGATGAAGCGGACGGATACGACGAGGCCCTGATCCCCTGGGATGCAGGGAAATACTACATCAGGGGAGTATATGAAGGGGAGCGGCATCTGCGGGATGATACCCTGCAGGTGCTGCTGTCGATGCTGCAGAATAAAGCCGGACCCACCGGCAGTGTCCTTATGCTGGTGGATGCCTGTCACAGTGGCACAGCCACCCGTGGGCAGGGGATCGTCAGAGGCAGTGATACCCCGTTTAATGGTGCGACGAATCTGAGAAGCGGCCCATCATCTGAGGATCCGGGGCTGGGGCTGATACCCAATGAATCGCAATCAGCACCCCTCACCGTAATATCTGCCTCTGCAGCCGGACAGAACAACTATGAGTATTCACTGCCCGACGGGACTTCGATGGGCTCCCTGACCTGGGCATTCTGCCGGGCCCTCGAACAGACAGACGGCGACAGGCTTTACCGGCAGGTGTACCAACAGATCCGTCATCTATTTGCCTCTGCACACCCCTGGCAGCAACCACAGGCCGAAGGATCCCTCGATGCGTTACTCTTTGGGGGCGATGTGCCGTTACCCGCAGATGGATACACCGTCACCGGAATCACAGGGGATTCCCTGATCCTGGTAGAGGCGGGCTCCCTGAATGGCCTGTCGACAGGCACCCGTGTGGCATTTGTGTTGCCCGATCTTTCCAACGCAGAGGCAAGTATCACCCTTTCGGAAGGAACGGTGGTCACGACAACCCTGTTTTTGTCCGTAATCACACCCGATTCGGGAGCAGTTCTGCCGGCCGACTCCCTCCTCAACACCCTGTGCAGGGTGACCCGAAAAGGCTACGATGGAATAGGTGCCGGGCTTTTCACCGAAGATCTTCCCGGTGCGCTTGATTCCATTTTTACCGTCCTGCCAGATCAGTATCCATTCATCCGGTTCGGGAAAACCCCATCGGCAGCAATTGCCAGGTTCGATTCGCTGTCGGGTGCGCTGTATCTGATGACGGCACCCGGCACCATGCTGCTGACGGTACCTGATGCACTGAAAATCAAGCCTGAAACACTTATGAATACTGTCGCTGAGCGGCTATGGATGTATGCCAGAGCCATGCTACTGCGGAGCTATGAGGAGAAATCGGACCGTACCGAAATCGTGCTGGAAATCCTCGACAACAAAGGAAATCCTGCATCTACCCCTGCCGATGGTTCGTTGCCGCTGTTCTACCCGGGGGATACTCTCAGGGTAAAAATCACCAACACGGGTGAACTCCCGGTATATTTCAACCTTCTCGACATCCAGCCGGATCAGTTTGTCAACATCCTGATACCCGGACCGATGGCTCCCCGGCATTCCATGCACGATCTGTACCTCGAACCCGGCAACAGCTACATCTCAGGGCCTCTGATCGTGGAGCCACCTGCCGGTAATGAATTGTTTGTCTGCATTGCCACCCCTTACACGCTCGACCTGCGGGATGCCTTCAAACCCGGGCCCCCTTCCCTGCTCCGCGATGGCGGAAACGACCCGGTGAGCCGGCAGATTTTCACCATGACCGGAAAGAATAACGCCACACGCAGTGCCCGGGAAACGGAGAATACCAGTGCCTGCACCCAAACCCTGCTCTTTCAGATAACCCCCTGATAACCCCATACCATCATGCGAAAAAAACTGCTCTGGTTCGAGTCCTTTCTGATTACCCTGCTGATATTCCTGACACTCTGGCTCCTCTACCTGCTGGTCAACGTATCATTCAAACCACTGAATTACATCGCAAAAACCATCGAAAGCATCAACCTCAACGACCTCTATTTCTCGTCCGTAGCAAACCACAAAGCCGATACCTCCATTGTCATCATCAATATCGAAAACCTCGACCGCCTGGAGCTGAGTGATCTGATCAACCATATTGCCACCGCCCCACCAGCTGTTCTGGGCATTGATATCTTCTTTTCAGAGGCGCTGCATACCCCGTATGACTCGCTGCTGCAGGAAACCCTCCTGCGCCACCGCGATTTGGTGGTGCTGTCATTGCCTTTCGATCAGGAAGGAAAACCTGATCCCCGATACTGGCACCTTCCGGAATTCAGGTACGGGCATGCCGGCCTGCTTACCAACGCTGCAGGAACCCAGACCGTACGTGACTACCAGCCCGTGATTCCTGCGACCCCGGAACCCATCCATTCGTTTGCGGTTGAGATGGCTGCTTCCCTGCCGGCAGATGGCACCTTCAAACCCTTCAGAAAGAACCACCCGACTGAAATGATCAACTATACCGGTGATGAACAGGCCTTCAGGATCCTGCCGGGCAGCTCCGTCCTGAATGAACCGGAAGCCCTGCTCCCACTGGTAAAGGGGAAAATCGTACTGCTGGGTTTTTGCGGTGGCCTGATGCAGAATTCCGAAGATCAGTCGGACAGATATTTCACCCCTGTGGGATTCGGGATGGAAGTGAACCGGCGCCCCGATATGTACGGCATCGTTGTGCATGCCAATATCCTCTCAATGATCATGCAGCAGGCGTGGATCAGCAGGGTGCCGGACTGGCTGGTTTACCTGGTGAGTTTTATCCTGATGATGCTGTTTGTATGCCTGATGATCCATTTGTCCCTCCGATGGCCCCTGGCGTTCGATATCACCAGCCTTGCCGCCCAACTCGTTGCCTTTGTGGTGGTGTTGTGGGCATCCTTCATGCTTTTCAGCAACTTTGCCGTCGCATTCACCGTAAAATACCTGCTAACCTGCGTGGTGCTGACCGGCGGAGTCCTGAATCTGTATATCTTTGTGATGAACCGATGGAAAAAATTCATCCCCTACAGAAGCCTTTTCGTGAAACCTGATGAATCGTGACCCCATGCGCAGACAACAGTTACTGATCATCTGCATTTTGATGTATGGCTTCGGGTTTACTGCTTCGGGCCAGAGCGCGGAATTGCTGATTTACAATTCTTCCGGAGATGTTCAGTTAAAACGGAATCAAACGGTTATCAGAAATTTTCACGGAGAAAAACTGATTCCCGGTGATGTAATCAACCTTGGCACCGGCTCCATGACCATCATCAGCCGCGACGAGAAAAGGGTTACCCTTGATAAAAAGGGATCCTACACCTATGCGCAGGTGCAGCAAATGATCAAAAAAGCCGGGGCCTCCACAAGTGTACGGTACTTTATTATGGTATGGGAGGCGATGAAAAACCAAAACACCAGGACCAATGCACCGGGAGGGGTGGTGAGAGGGGATGAACCCTCGCGCCTGCCCGGCGACAGCGCCACCATCCTTTCCGATACCATCCTGTTCTTTTTCAGAAATCCTGGTAATCAGACAGTAACCTTCCGTTTGCTGAACCAGAAATTTAAAACGATCATCACAGATACCCTCACCGATTCGGTGAAAACGCTCTCCCTGATCAGCCCTGATTCCCTTCCCCCCGGAAAGTATTACTGGGAGATTTCCAACCCCTTTGCCCCACCGGTACGCTGGCATTTTATCATCCCCGATACCCCTGTCAGACAGCAACTGATGGATACATTCAGGGCTTTTCTGGCTGATATTCAAGGTTTTTCTTCGGAAGAAAAACGTCAACTGCTATGGGCCTATATGCAAACCCAAAAAGTTTATCTGCCGGTAATGCCAACATTGTTGAACTAATTATGTTTAGACTTAAACAATAATGATGGAACCTCACATCCATATCACCCGCCGGGAACGGTTCAATGCAGCACACCGCCTTTTCAGGCCCGATTATACAGACCTGAAAAACGAGGAGGTGTTTGGCAAATGCTCGAACCCGAACTGGCACGGGCATAATTATGTGCTGTATGTAACGGTGGCCGGACCCCTGAATCCTGAAACCGGATTTCTGATCAATCTGAAGTGGCTGGGCGAGCATATCCGTGAGAAAGTGATCAGCAAGCTCGATCATAAAAACATCAATCTGGAGGTGGACTTCATGGCCGGAAAGATGGCCAGTACCGAAAACCTCGCCATCGCCATCTGGAACGAGCTGGCCCCCGGTATCCACAACACAGGTGCAACCCTTTACCGGGTACGCATCGAAGAGACCGAAAACAACTATGTCGAATACTACGGATCGTAAGGGCAACGCATGCCTTGCCCCATCCTATATCGTAAGGGCAACGCATGCGTTGCCCGTATTAAAAAATAAACCCTATGATGAAAAAAGAAAACCTGATGGACGGATACGAAGAGATGGACGGATATGAAAAAATCGATCTTTACAATCCTGAGAAGATTAACACCCTGGCACCTTTATACAGGAATATCCTGAGTACTATCGGTGAAGACCCTGACCGCGAAGGGTTGATGGATACCCCGGTTAGGGTAGCCAAAGCCATACAGTTCCTCACCCACGGTTATGATCTGAATCCCGATGAGATCCTGCGTTCGGCCATGTTCGAGGAGGATTACAAACAGATGGTAATTGTGAAGGACATCGAAATTTACTCGATGTGCGAACACCACATGATCCCTTTCTTCGGGAAGGCACATGTGGCCTATATCCCCAACAAACATATCGTTGGGCTCAGCAAGATTCCACGGGTTGTGGATGCCTTCGCCCGCAGGTTACAGGTGCAGGAACGCCTCACCACCCAGATCAAACAGTGTATCCAGGATGCCCTCCATCCGCTGGGTGTTGCCGTGGTGATTGAGGCGGTGCACCTTTGCATGGCCATGCGCGGCATTCAGAAACAAAATTCCGTGACCACCACCTCCGATTTTACAGGCGCTTTCCTCATCGATAAAACCCGTGCCGAGTTTATGCACCTGATCGGCTCAAAGCTGCACTGACAAAAAAAAGGCTGCCGTAACCCGGCAGCCCCTCCTGTCCTTTGAAATCCATCAGGCAAACTCCTGTAACTTAGCCATCAGTTTCTTCCGGGTGAAGAAAATCCTGCTCTTTACCGTTCCGATACTGATGTTAAGCTTGTCTGCAATTTCCTTGTATTTCCAACCCTTCAGATGCATGGTGAAGGGTATCTTGTACTCATCCTCCAGCGCGGCAATGGCTGCTTCAATGTCTTTGGTGTTGCATACCGACACCGGGTCTGCAAAGCCGCTCTCACGCGAAATGTTCATGTAGTAAAGATCCTTCGTGCCATCAATAATGGTGTTGGCCTTCACATTCCGCCTGTATTTGTTGATGAAGGTGTTCTTCATGATGGTGAACATCCACGCCTTCAGATTATCCTCCTTCACAAACTTTTCGCGATGCAACAAGGCCTTCAGATAGGTATCCTGTACCAGATCGTTGGCATCTTCCTGATTGGCAGTGAGGCTGTAAGCAAAGTACTCGAGGTTCTTTTTCAAACCGGTTACCTGATAGTTAAACTCAATTGCTGTCATCGTGGTTCTGTTTTAAATTTTGTTGAACAAATGTACGGACATAATAAACACAAATCCAAATTTTGTTTAGCTTTTTTTTGAACAATTTATACGTATTCTAAATAAGAATTAACTTTATTGCTTGATTTACATTTCTTTACAAAACTTTTTGATCTTCATTCTAAATTTCATGCCGATAAGTCCTGTTTAAGATAACGCAGGATAACAGCCCTCCGGATTAAACAGTTACATTATCTCTATATATCTGTATAAATGGATATTAAAGGGATGCCTTCTGACAGGCAGAAGCATCAAACGTAAGTATGGGGAAAACAGGGGGGAGGCTTACCTTAAAAGTTCAACAAGATCCTGCTTGAACTCCATAGGGCCGGGGACATGACGGATCAGTGACTCCTGTCCGAAACGGTGGCCATTGAGCTGCATTCCACTGATACAGATTGGAATACCGGGAAAAATAAAGGTGAGGGAATGGAGGTAGGAGTCAATATCGGAAGATGAAATCGGACTGGTGAAATTGGTCAGGAGGTAATCGGGGTGGTGGATAGAGGCAGCCTTGCGGACATCTTCGATCGGGGTGGCCTGCCCTAGGTACATCACACGGTGCCCCACCTTCTTTATGATATAATGGTAAAACAGCAGCCCAAGTTCATGGTATTCTGTTTCATGCAGAAACAGTAAAAACAACTTGGCCCTGGGGGGGTGTTTGGGCTCAAGGTTTTCGATGGCAG
>ERZ795054.226-NODE-226-length-87759-cov-8.202955_pt1 | contig 87759 bp, 89 predicted proteins | sample MGYA00375138_ERZ795054 | MGnify/ENA primary metagenome ERZ795054 (study PRJEB30183, sample SAMN05720215) | anaerobic digester metagenome | isolation source: active sludge of municipal wastewater-treating anaerobic digesters | place: USA | collected 2014-12-23 ... | reverse complement strand
CTGGTCTGGTAGAAAATGACGCTGTATGGGTTCATAGTGGATTATACCATGCACGCATGGGTATCCATGCCATTCTGGATGTTTTTCCGGCCTGGCTGCATATGCTTTTCCCCGAATACGCTGTTCAGCCACTACCCTCGTGAGTGCAGCAGGATCAGCGAACGGAGCGATCAATGCCTTTGATCCTCCAGCCTCGTGCTCCTAGGTATTCAAGGGCAAGGTCGTCTATAACGAATCTTTTGACGATGTGGACGTCGGCCTTTGTCTGTCTTTCTATAGCCTCAATGTCCTCATTCGCGCCTCGATCGACTGCCCAAGACGTGTATTCGGCTCGAAAGCGCACATGCTTTTCGCTTTTCTCAACCTCGACGAGGGACAGTCCCGTGAAGCCGTAGAGGACTTGATCGGTGGACAACTGTGGCTGTCCTGAATGGAGCCAGTCTTCAGCCCTGATTATGGGATCCTTGCCTTCATAAGCCTGCCTCATTTTCGTCACTACAGTGATCATTGATACATAGTCGAGGTCCGGTTTTGACGCCTTTCGTTCGGCGCAGGCTTCGATGGAGTCGATGTCCAGCGTATCCACCGCACGATAATAAGTTAGTACAAGCTCGGAAGGAGAAAGATCCGAGTAATGCGGCTTTCCCCGCCGCGCATCTGCAAGGCTTAGGGCGAATACGAGGATGAGTGCGCAGCAGACACTAAAGCCGGCGACGAGACTTTTTTTTGATCGCCAAAAGGCTTCACGCCGCTTTCTGTTCGAGAGTTTCATCTGCGAAACGGCGAGCTGTCGTGAAAGGTCGTTTTTCTCCTCGGGTGATAATTCTCGGTACCAGTCCGCGGTACTAGCCACCTGCAATGCCGAAACGAGCCGGGCAAGATCAGCCGGTCGCGGTTTGAAAAGCGTCTCATCGACTGTTCGTGCTAGGCCTGCGTCTAGCTCCGGACAACGTTCGCGCAGGGGGATAAAGCTCCCTTGGGCCATATCCTGGCTTTCTTGCTCGACTGAATACGCATCCTGGCCAGAAGCCGTGCGATAAACCATCTGGGCGAGCAGGAAGGCCGCTTCGGCAGCGAAGCCTTCCGCCCGTGGAGATCGAAGAAACACGGCAGAAGAGCTCCGAGCTCCTTGATCACGGCTATGGAAAGCCCGTTGGGCGAGTTCAGGCGGGAGTATGAGGACTGTCCCCCTATCCTCATCTTCCCCGTTGATCAGAATTCCTGATGATGGAGGACAGGGGATGTTTTTATGTAGTTTATCTATCGTCATAAAAGCTCGAGATACGTCCAGGAGGGCGCAAAGGCCCCTTTTTTTATCATTCGAGCAAACTTCATCGAGGGACTGTCCCTCGAAGTCCGGACCAATGAAGAGTGTATCTCCATTCTCATCTTGTATGGTTTCTGTACTCCACTCCCTTACTGTATCTTTTTCTACAATAAGGCCTTTAGCTTGAAGCAACCGTGAAAGCGAAAGGCTCTTCGATTGAAGCCTACCAGCGAGAATACGGATTGCGAGCTTACGCTCGCCATCCCAGATTCCCGTCTCAAAGAGCTCAGCCATGATATTCCCACTCGTTTGCCTTACAGGATTCGATAATCATAGACTAATGATATCTATTCCCTGGCCAATGGTGAAGTCATGGCCCTTCCATAAAAGTACTGAGTAGGGAAATACTAGCGGCAATGCTATTTTCTTGCGTTCGCCACGAACTCCTTTTTTTCTGCCTCGCGGCCTCCACTATGATGCTCGCGGATGCCCAACCTGTTGTGCATAGTGCACCTACGCCAGACAGCGTTCTGGAAGAGGACCGTCTCGCTGCTTTCGCCGAGGCGGCAGGGGAGTGGGGTGTCGGTCCTGAAGCGGTCATTGAGAAGGCATATAGAGCTTGTTTCAGAACCTATTTCCTTGGTGGGAAAGTCCTAACACTTCGGATGCCATTCGCCCAAAATAATGAGCGTTCTGAGCTAGCCGAGACAAGCCTCGAAGTCTTAGGCGGGGGGAAGGCATATCCCTTGGCTATTTGGGAGAGTGTTGATTCACTATTAGCGACGGAGGACTTCAAATTGTACCTCGCCGCTCTTTCCGATGGGCGAAAGAAAGGGCTTTCCTTCGATCTCGAGAAAAGGAGCTGGTCGATCGTTCTGGATCGTTTCTATATCGAAAGAATGGAATCTGGTGATTATCCAGGTCTACCCAATAGGCCCTTCGTTCTCGTTTCTGGCCGAGGAGGGACAGTCCCCGATATTTACAACTATATCTATTGCATCGGCCGTCTTGGTATGGACTGTTCTGGCTTCGTCTGGTTCTCGCTCAAGACGCTGGCCACGGCTGGGGGGCTTGATCTCGACAAGGCTCTCCTCCGGGCCACGGGGGCGCCTCGCAAGGAACAAGCTTCGCTCTATGCCGGAACCCGTTTTTTTGATCCACGTAACAAGGCGGTCAGGGAGATCAAGGACGAGGTCGGGGCGCTTCTCCCCGGCGATGTGATCCTCTTCAGAGCGGAGGATGGGGAGCCTCTCCACTCAGCGATCATCCAATCCATCGATTTCGTAGAGGGGAAGATCCGCTATTTGCAGTCCACTGATGAGGCGCTGCGGGATGAGCGAGGGGTCCATGAATCGTTCATCCTCTTCGATCCCAGCCATCCCGAGGCGAGCCTGCGCGATCCTGGGCTCATCTGGATGCAGCGCCGCGAGGCCGCCTTTTCCGGCGAGATCCTGTCCGCCTATTCCGACGACGGCGAGCGATACCGCGCGGTGATAGGGGGGGGGGGGACGGTCGTACGGGTGAGGGTCCTCGAGAAGATTGTAGCCCGATTGTCGGCGAGCCGCTAGCTCGATGGTCTCATCGTCGCGGCACATCGAAGCGGCTATTCCCTCCAGTAGTCGGCTTGCCGTGAAATTGCAAAACGGCTATGCCCGAAACAGCAGGGCCAGCTATCAAGGGAAGCGGCGAAAGGAATTGCCCGGTCGCGAGGAATAAGGCCGAGCATCCGATCGCCCCGAGCAGAGCGAGCATCGCTCCCTCGGCGAGAGCCCATCGGCTACCGAGCAGGACATACGCGGCCGAGGTAGCCAGGACAAGGAGGGAGCCGAGGCCGAGGCCGAGCCAGGCCGGGAGCTCGCGCATGAAGCGCTGGGACAAAATGGAGCCCGCGATGGCCGCCTGCGCCAAGCCTTCGGAGGCATCGTCCCCGAAAGGAGTGGTAAGCTGGCCTCTCCCGCCGTCCGACGGCGATATGATGCAGAATGATCCCTCAAGGGCCCTGCGGAGCGAGCGGCGAAGGCGGGATAGTTCTTCATAGGTCTCCCGAGCGCCCGCAAAGGCCGCATGTATCGATGCGGCATCGAGATCATGCGGCTTGCCGAGGGCCTTCGCCTCAGCCATCGCTCCGATCGCGCCCGCGGCGATGCTGAAGTAGCGTTCCCGCGCCTCGACCCAAGCCGGATCGAGCAGGCCCCTGTGTATCGAGCTCTCCCTGATGGAGGCGGCATACTCATTGAGCCCGGGGAGCGGGCCGGCTTCCGGACCGAGGAGCCCAGCTTGAGCGAGGTCCGCGAGGGCCGTCGCGAGCTCTCGTTCGAGGATCGCTTGCCTCGCGAACTCTCGCCAGGCGAGGCGCCTCGGGAATCCGCTCGCCCTCCGTGGCCAGTCGATGAGTAGTCCCCCCCCGGAGAGCGGAATCGCGATATCCACTTCCCGTCCGCCGAGCGACGCGCCTTTTACGGTCAGGCTGTTTGTTCCGATGATGAGAGCCGGAGACTCGAGCTTATCGAGGAGGGCTGCGAAAGAGGCCAACGGATAGCGGGCGCTCCGCCGGTCTGAGAGAAGTGCCTGCCTCCTCCTTCTTCCATCAGGATCGAGGAGGGGACGTGAAACCCCCCTGCCCCGCGCGCCTTCGACCGCGCGCTCGGCGTCTGTGGCCGGGTCCGCGGGATCGTGGAGGGTGATGAAGGCGCGACCGAAGAGCTTGAGGGCTCCTTCAAGCCTAACCCGCTCGCCTGAACCGGCCCCGGCGATGGCATCGAGAAGCCGCAGCCGGCCTTGATCTATAGTTTGAAGGAGCTCGGCGACGTAGCGATGAGCGTCCTTCGCGGGGACAGACCCCGTTTTTATGGCGTCGAAGAGCCCGCCCACATTCGCATCTATGAGCGCGAACTCAGTATCGATCGACGAAGCGATGGTAGGTCCGATTGCTGTGCCTACTCCTGTGAGAGGAATCGGCGCAACGACGGCGGCATAGCGCGCTCCGAAGGAGCGCATAGTCACGAGGGCAGAGGGGATGGATGCTCCATCCCACTCCGCAGGACCGGTACTTTCTTCAGCTTCTATGAGTAGTATTTCGATGGGGACTGTCCCTCTGGGCCGCAGTTTCAGCAATGCGTCATAAACCCCTAAGCCAGCCACGTTTACCGGCCGCGTTAGGCAGAGAAGGAGGGCGCATAAACCTGCGGTCAGGGGAATGAGGAAGGCCGAGCTGCCGAAGCGGTTTCGCATGCTGACAAGATACACGATGGCGTCAGGCGCGGCGCAAGTGGGTCGGGCTTGGCATCGGGGCCCGGAGCGCGGTATTGTTGTATTTACATGATGAGCAAGAGAATCGCGCCGAAGATTGTATGTGGAGGTCTGACGATGAAATGCATGAAGTGGATCATACCCGCGATCCTCGTCCTTTCCCTCTTTGCCTGTGCAAAGCCTCCGCAGGCGGAGATAGACGCTGCTAAGGCCCAGGTCGCAAAGGCGGCGCAGGATCCGGACGTGATCGCCTACGCTCCCGAAACACTCAAGCGAGCAGAGGAGGCCTTGGGCAAGATGCAGGCCGAGCTCAGCGCCAAGCACTACGATAAGGTGAAGGCCTTTGCTTCCGAGGCTCAATCCGCCGCGATCGCCGCCTTCGCCGACGCGAAGACCGGCAAGGAACGGGTCAAAGGCCAGGCCGAGGCCCTCATCGCCTCCGTCAAGAAAGCCCTTCCCGATGCGGAGAAAACCCTCGCCTCGGCCAAGAGGATTAAGCCCGCCAAGCTCGACCTTGTCGCCGCGTCCAAGGGTATCGCCGATGCGAAGGCCGAGCTTGCCGGCGCCGAGAAGGCATACGCCGACGGGAATTATATCGTCGCCCGCGACCAGGCGCAGGATGCCCAAACACGGATAGCCGATGTGGTAAAGCGCATCTCCGAGGCGGTGCAAGCGGCTACGCGGAAGAAATAAGCGAATCCGGACTCGACTCGGAGGATGCTGCTTCAAGGGGCGCCTTCGTCAACAGCCCAAGCTCGCGCTACCGCGCGGGCTTTTGCCTGTTGATGAGGGCGCTTCCATTTCTTTTCCCTATGCATAAATAAGCTTAGCGAACTGACTACTACCCCTGCGACATGAAAAAAATGTTGACCTCCTGCTGAACCCTGTTAAAATACATAAGATATTTCTCTGATCTTCATCTGATATTTCTGATGAACTTCACCGGCAGAATATAACCAGGATCACAGAAAGTGTTTCGTCAGCTCAGCCATCGAGGAGAGGAAATGCGCGCGGTACACGCTTCTCGCTTCAGCATCAAGGCGAAACTGGTTTTTCTCTGCGTCTTCGTCTCCGTTGCCATAGGAGCGATCTTTCTCGTATCCTCGCGTACCTTCAGCGCTCTCGTCGGGACCATGGACTCGCAGCGCGCGGGCATGGAGTTCTATGGCCTCGCGACCAACGTTGAACGGCTGTCCTACGGTCTCGAGGTCCTCCTCCTCAAGACGATCGTCCAGGCCTCGCAGCCCGGTGGGCAGAGCGTCGAGAGCCTCGCAGCCGAGCTCGAGGCGGCAGTGGCCTCCGGAGGCGAGGCGGTGGATGCCCTCGTCTCATTCGCGGGCGCCAGCGTCGTGGAAGCAGAGGCCGCTTCCGCGGTGAAGGAAGCCTACGGCGGCTACGCCTCCTTCCTCACCACGCTCATCGGCTTGCTCCGCGAGTCGCCCGGGGAGCTGCCCTCGGCCCTGCCCAGCCTCGAGCGAAGCTTCACCCAGCTGCGCCGCGCCCTCATGTCGCTCATCGGCGCGACCCTCTCCCAGTCCGAGGCCTCCCTCTCCTCGGCAGACAAGGCCGCCGACGCCGCCCGGCGGGCTCAGGCGGCCCTCGCGCTGTCCCTCCTGGTCTGCGTCATCGCGGCCTCGGTCCTCGTGGCGCGATCCATCACCCTGCCCCTCGCCGCGCTCGAGAGGGCCCTGCGGCGTGTGGGCTCGGGGGACCTCAGCGAGAAGGCGGGCCTCGCGGGCCGGGACGAGGTGGCGCGGATAGCGGGAAGCTTCGACGAGCTCGTGGAGGGCATGCGGGGCCTCGTGTCCACGGTGCAGGGCCGGGTGTCCCTCCTGGCGGAGACGGGCTCGAGCTTGGCGGCCAACATGGAGGAGACGGGCGCCGCGGTGATCCAGATCAACTCGAACATCGGCTCGACCGGCACCCAGCTCGAGGAGCTCTCGGCGGCCGTGGGCGAGGTCTCGACGGCGATCGCGAGGATGACGAGCAGCTTCGGCTCCCTCTCGCGGACGATCGAGAGCCAGGCGGAGGTGGTGGACGAGTCCTCCTCCGCGGTCGCCCAGATGATCGCCAACGTCGATTCCGTCGCCGCGCTATCGGGCCGCGCCGGCGAGGCGGCGACGCGGCTCTCCACGGAAGGGGCGGCCGGCAAGGCCGTCATCGACGAGGTTGGCGTCGCCGTCGCCTCGATCGTCCGATACTCGGAGAACCTCGGGGAGGCGGCGACCCTCATCTCCGAGATAGCCTCGCGGACGAACCTCCTGGCCATGAACGCGGCCATCGAGGCCGCGCACGCGGGCGAGGCTGGCAAGGGCTTCTCCGTCGTGGCCGACGAGATCCGCAAGCTCGCCGAGCAATCGACCTCGCAGGCCAAGGACATCGCCGGGGACCTCGAGCGCGTAGCCGCGGCGATCGAGCAGGTTCGCTCCTCGGCCGACACGGCCGTCACCTCGTTCGCCTCGGTGCTCGCCGGGGCCGAGTCCGTGGACAGGGCCATCGCCGAGAGCAGCGCGGCCCTCTCGGAGCAGCGAACGGGCGGCCAGCAGGTCCTCGAGGGGCTGCAAAGGCTCCGAGGCATCACCGGCGAGATATCGAGGGGCAGCCTCGAGATGACCGAGGCCAACGGTACGATCGTGAGCCAGATGGACCGGCTCACGGGCGTTAATGCCCTCGTCGTGCAGAACAACGAGGAGATCCGCCGTGGTACCGAGGAGATCAACGCCGCCATAGCGGCCACGACGGAGCTTTCCTCGATGAACTCCGCCCATATCGAGGAAGTGAAGACCGCCGCGGAGCGTTTCAAAGTTTGATCGATTGCGTCTTGCGCTTCGGGATTCCTGTGCTACCATAGGCTGGCTGAAATACCTATGATATTTCAGGTGTATTTCTGGGAGGATGCCCTTTGTTTCGCTACATCGTTCGGCGATTGGTCATCTCGATAGTAACGCTCCTCGTCCTCGTGACCGCGGTCTTCTTCCTGGTCAGGGCCATGCCGGGCGATCCCTTCTTGAGCGAGAAGCTCAGACCCGAGATCAGGGAGAACATGCGGGCATACTGGGGCTTCGATAGGCCCTTGTACGAGCAGTACTTCCGTTATCTGGGCAAGCTCCTCAAGGGAGACCTGGGCACCTCGATGCACTACAACAGCATCCCCGTGACGAAGCTCATCGCGGATTCCTTCCCCTACTCCGCCGACTTGGGCCTACGGGCACTCCTCATGGCCTTCGTCGTGGGGACAGGGCTCGGGATCGTCTCGGCCCTGAATCGCGGCAAGTGGCTCGACTATGCCTGCATCATCGTGGCGATCCTGGGGGTTTCCCTGCCCGACTTCGTCTCGGGCTACCTCCTCCAGTTCGTCTTCGGCCTTAAACTGAAGGTCCTGCCCATAGCCCTATGGCGCGGCTTCAAGTACACGATCCTGCCCACCGTCGCCCTGTCCTTCTACACGACGGCCCTCCTCACTCGCATCATGCGGGCGAGCATGCTCGAGGTCGTCGGCCAGGACTACATCAAGGTCGCCCGCGCGAAGGGACTGTCCCCGGTGAGGATCGTGGCGCGGCACCAGGTCCGCAACGCCATACTCCCCGTCGTCACCGTCCTCGGGCCCATCACGGCCGCGATCCTGACCGGCACCTTCGTCATCGAGTCCATCTACGCCATCCCCGGCATGGGCAAGTTCTACGTCGTCGGCATCCAGAACCTGGACTACTCGCAGATACTCGGGCTCACGGTCTTCTACGGAGCCTTCCTCATCGCGGCGAACTTCCTCGTGGATATCCTCTACGGGCTGATCGATCCGCGCATCCGAATCTACCGAAGGGACGATAGGCAGGCATGAAGCACGGAGAGAACATGGCCGGGGCCCTCGGCGCGCAGGATTCCCCGCTCGACCTCGACGACCTGGGCGAAGAGCTCTTCGAGGAGGTCCCGCGCGGGGATTCGGGCGAGGCCGACCGGATCGTCCGGCCCTGCCTCACCTATTGGCAGGACGCCTGGCTCCGCCTGCGCAAGAACAAGATCGCCATGATAGGCCTTGGCCTGCTCGCGTTCTATATAATCATGTCCCTCGTCGGACCCCTCATGGTGAGCTACGATTTCCGCGCCATCGACGAGGCCCAGATGGACTCCGGGCCCGGCCCGCTCCACTGGTTCGGGACCGACACCCTCGGCCGCGACATGTGGGCGCGGGTCTGGGTCGGCGCCCGCGTGTCGCTGTCCATCGGCTTCCTCGCGGCTTCGCTCAACGCGCTCATCGGGGTTTGCGTGGGCGGCGTCTCGGGCTACTTCGGCGGCCGCCTTGACATGGCGATCATGCGCCTCATCGACGTGCTCTCCGGCATCCCGAGCCTCATCGTGGCCATCCTCGTCATGGTGGTGATGGGGGCGGGCATCGCGCCCCTGGTCATAGCCATGATCATCGTGGGCTGGGTCGGCTCGGCCCGCCTCGTGCGGGGCCAGATGCTCCAGCTCAAGAACCAGGAGTACGTCCTCGCCGCCCGCAAGCTCGGGGCGAGCGACGCGCGCATCATCTTCCGCCACCTCATCCCGAACACCATCGGCCTCATCCTCACCAACGTGACGATGGCCGTGCCCTACGCCATCTTCAACGAGGCCTTCCTCTCCTTCATCGGCCTCGGGGTGCAGCCGCCGGCCGCCTCCTGGGGGCTCCTGGCGCGCTACGGCGCCCAGAGCTTCCGCGTCGCGCCCTGGCAGCTCTTCATCCCGGCCTTCTTCATCAGCACGACCATGCTGTCGCTCTACCTCCTGGGCGACGGCCTGCGCGACGCGCTGGACCCCAAGCTCCGGAGCTAGCACCATGCCGAACAGCGAAGCGAAAGGGAGCCGGGCAGGCTCCAAGCTCATCGAGGTCGAGGGCCTGCGCGTCTCGTTCAGCACCTACGGCGGGACGGTCAAGGCGGTCCGCGGGATCTCGCTCTCCGTCTCCAAGGGCGAGTGCCTCGCCGTGGTCGGCGAGTCCGGCTGCGGCAAGAGCGTCACCGCGCAGACGATCATGCGCATCATCCCCTCTCCCCCCGCCGCGATCGAGGGGAGCGTGCGCCTCGAGGGCCGCGAGCTCCTGACCCTCCCCGAGCGCAAGATGCGCTCCCTGCGGGGCTCCGAGATCGGCATGATCTTCCAGGACCCCATGACCTCCCTCGACCCGACCATGCCGATCGGCAAGCAGATCACCGAGGGGCTGCGCGAGCACGACCGGAGTGTCTCCCGGGCCCAGGCCCGCGAGCGCGCGGTCGAGGTCCTGGCCACGGTGGGCATTCCCGAGCCCGAGCGCCAGCTCAAGCGCTACGCCTACGAGTTCTCCGGCGGCATGCGCCAGCGCGTCGTGATCGCCATGGCGGTGGTCTGCAAGCCCAAGCTCCTCATAGCGGACGAGCCGACCACGGCCCTCGACGTGACCATCCAGGCGCAGATCCTCGACCTCATGCGCTCGCTCAAGGACGAGCTCGGCACCGCGGTTCTGCTCATCACCCACGACATGGGCGTCGTGTCCAACATGGCCGACCGCATCGCCGTCTTCTACGCCGGGGAGGTGGTCGAGGAGGGGAGGGCCGAGGAGGTCTTCGAGTCGCCCGCCCATCCCTATACGGCCGCCCTCCTGCGCTCCCGCCCCCGGCTCGACCGCGACCGGAACCAGTGCCTCGTTTCCATACCCGGCTCGCCGCCGGACCTCTTCGCCCCGCCGCCGGGCTGCGCCTTCGCGCCCCGCTGCGGCCTGGCCCTCGAGATCTGCCGCCGCGCCCGGCCGGCCGGCTTCGCCCTCGGCGAGTCCCACGCGGCCTCCTGCTGGCTCTACCACGCCAAGGCCCTCGCCCGCCACGGCGCGCCCAGCCGCGGCAAGCTCGAGATGGAGGCCTGCCGTGACCGCTGAAGCCGCCCGCGCCGCCGCGGCGCCCCTCGCCGAGGCGAGGGACCTGAAGCTCTACTTCCACCTGGCCGGGGGCGCCGTCCTCAAGGCCGTCGACGGGGTCAGCCTGTCCATCGCGGAGGGCCGCACGGTCGGCCTCGTGGGCGAGTCGGGCTGCGGCAAGTCGACGACGGGCAGGGCCCTGGTCGGCATGTACGAGCCGACCGCCGGCTCGGTCCTCTTCAAGGGCAAGGATATCGGGTCCCTCGACAAGGCCGAGCGCGGCGAGTTCGCTCGCCACGCGCAGATGATCTTCCAGGACCCCTACTCCTCCCTGAACCCGCGGATGACGGTGGGCGACATCGTGGGCGAGGGGATCGACATCCACCGCCTGTACGCGGGCCGCGAGCGCATGGAGCGGATCTGGGAGCTCCTCGGGCTCGTGGGGCTGGCCAAGGAGCACGCGAACCGCTTCCCCCACGAGTTCTCCGGCGGCCAGCGCCAGAGGATCGGCATCGCGCGGAGCCTCGCCGTGGAGCCGCGCTTCATCGTCTGCGACGAGCCCATCAGCGCCCTCGACGTCTCCATCCAGTCGCAGATCGTGAACCTCCTCGCGAGCCTCCAGGCTCGGCTCGGCCTCACCTACCTGTTCATCTCCCACGACCTGTCCATGGTCAAGTACATCAGCGAGACCGTCTGCGTGATGTACTTGGGCGCGTTGGCCGAAACCGCCCCGAGCGAGGAGCTCTACGAGCGCCCCCTGCATCCCTACACGCAGGCCCTCCTCTCGGCGATCCCCATAGCCGACCCCCGCGCGGAGCGCGCGCGGCAGCGGATACTCCTCTCGGGAGACGTGCCGAGCCCCGTCGATCCCCCGCCCGGCTGCCGCTTCGCCCCGCGCTGCCCCCGGGCCATGGGGCGTTGCCGCGAGGCGGCTCCCGAGCTGCGGGACGTCGGGGGCGGGCATCGGGTCGCCTGCCACGCGGTCGGCTGAAGAATCGATGGGAGGATGCACGATATGAACGGACAGGATTCCGCTAAGCAAGGCCGCTTCCGCGCCTCCCTGGCCGAGGCGGGCCTCGACGCCCTCCTCGTCACGCGGGACGCCAACCAGCGCTGGCTCGAGGGCTGGACCGGCACCGAGTGCTACCTCCTGGCCTCGGCCGCGGGCAGCTGGCTCGTCGCCGACTCCCGGTATACGGAACAGGCGGCCGAGGAGTGCCGGAGCGCGAAGGTCGTCCAGCACCGCGACCCCTGCCCGCCCTACGACGAGGTCATCGCCCGGCTGGCAGCCGAGGCGGGCTTCAGGCGGATCGGCTTCGAGAAGACGCAGCTGTCCTTCGCACAGTACGACGCGATCAGGACCCAGCTCGGCAAGGCCGGCGGCGCCGCGCTCGTCCCGACCGACGGCATCGTCGAGAAGCTCCGGATGGAGAAGTCGCCTTCGGAGATCGACTGCCTGCGCCGGGCCTGCACGGCCGCGGACCGGGCCCTCGAGCTGACGCTCAAGGACCTGCGCGAGGGAATGTCCGAGCTCGAGCTGGCCCGCGAGCTCGAGTCGCGCATGGCCGACGCGGGCGCCGACGGCCCCGGCTTCGAGACGATAGCCGCCTTCGGCAAGCGCCCCTCCATGCCCCACGCGGTGCCGAGCGCCCAGGTCAAGCTCGCCAAGGGCGACTTCATCCTCCTAGACTTCGGGGCCCTCGCGGGCGGCTACCGCTCCGACATCACGCGCACGGTGGTCTTCGGCAAGGCGAGCGCCGAGCAGAAGAATGTCTACGCCGCCGTCCTCGCCTCGCAGCTGGCGAGCGTCGAGGCGATGGCCGTCGGCGCCTCCGGGAAGGTCCCGGACGCGGTAGCCCGCGAGCGGATAGCGGCCGCGGGCTACCCCGTCTTCGGCTACGGGGTCGGGCACGGCGTCGGCCTCGAGATCCACGAGCTGCCCTTCATGTCCAAGCGCTGCGAGGAGGTCCTCGCCGCCGGCATGGTGATCACGAACGAGCCGGGCATCTACGTCCCGGGCTGGGGCGGGGTCCGCATCGAGGACTCGGTCCTCGTCCGGCCCGAGGGGCCCGAGTGCCTGACCCGCTTCCCCAAGGACCGGCTCCTCGAGCTCTAGGCTCCGCATTCGGCCGCCGTGGGCGGCCCGAGAGATTTGGATAGGAGGCATCGAATGAAGAGAAGGAACGCGATCGCCCTCGCCGCGATCTGCCTGCTCGCGGCCCTCGCCGCGGCGCCGATCTTCGCCGCTCCCAAGAACACCCTCGTGTTCTCGATGGACTCGGAGATCCCCGCCCTCGACCCGCAGAAGGCCAACGCGGCGCCCAGCTTCACCGTGGGCAACGGCCTCTTCGAGGCCCTCGTCCGCACGGTCGACGGCAAGGTCACCCCCGGCATGGCCAAGGAGTGGACGACCTCGGCCGACGGCAAGACCCTCACCTTCAAGCTCCGCGACGCGAAGTGGAGCGACGGCAAGCCGGTCACGGCCCAGGACTTCGAGTACGGCATAAAGCGCCTGCTCGACCCGAAGACCGCCAGCGAGTACGCCTTCGCCGCCTACTACATCAAGGGCGCCGAGGATTACAACCTCGGCAAGAACGCGAGCGCCGACTCCGTGGGCGTCAAGGCGACCGACGCCAAGACCCTCGTCATCAGCCTCAAGAACCCCACTCCCTACTTCATCGCCTACCTCGGCGCGCTGAGCTTCATGCCCGCCCGCAAGGACATCGTCGAGAAGTACGGCGAGCGCTACGCCACGAGCGCCGACACCGCCGTGTACAACGGCCCCTTCATCCTCAAGGAGTGGAAGAACGAGCAGTCCAAGAAGCTCGTGAAGAACCCGAACTACTGGAACAAGGCCGCGATCAAGCTCGAGGCGGTCGAGATCCTCCAGATCTCCGACCCGGGCACCGCCCTCGCCATGTACGAGAACGGCGAGCTCGACTTCGTCGAGGTCCCGACCAACCTCTTCAAGCAGTACGAGGCCAAAGCCAACGCCTACTTCAACGGCGCCGACGACTTCATCAAGGTCCAGGTCCAGCCGAATCCCGCGAAGCCCTGGCTCGCGAACCAGAACTTCCGCAAGGCCCTCGGCCTGGCCATCGACCGCGAGTCCTACTGCAACATCGCGACCAAGGGCCTGTACGTCCCCGCCACGCGCTACGTCCTGCCCATCGTCATGGGCCTCAAGAAGCACTACGCCGAGGAGTACCCCCTCGACTACTACGGCCTCAAGGCGGATACCGCCAAGGCCAAGGACTACCTCAAGAAGGCCCTCGCCGAGCTCAAGATCGACTCGCCCGACAAGATCTCCGTCGAGTACCTCATCCAGGACAACGAGGAGTGCCGGCTCATGGCCGAGACCCTCCAGCAGCAGGTCGAGAAGAACCTCGGGATCCGCTTCACCATCAAGCTCGTGCCCCGCAAGCAGCGCACCGCGATGGAGCAGAGCCACGACTACGACCTGGTCTACGGCGGCTGGATGCCCGACTACGACGACCCGATGACCTACATGGAGATCTGGCTCGGCGACTCGAGCCAGAACAACTCCGGCTACGCGAGCGCGGCCTTCGACGGCTACGTCAAGGGCGCCCTGGTCGAGAAGGACCCGAAGAAGCGCATGGACATGCTCTTCAACGCGGAGAAGACCCTCCTCGGCGACGCGGTCTGCATCCCGCTCCAGATCAGGCGCAAGGTAGTCCTCGAGAGCAAGCAGCTCTCCGGCCTCTCCAAGCCCCTCATCGGCGCGGTCTACGACTACGTCTACGCCTCGGTGAAGCGCTAAGGGGGCTTCCCCCTCGGGGCCAAGGCCCCCCGGAGAGCCGGGAGCTCCCCGGGGGGCCTTCTCATCGGCCCCCCGCCGCCCCGGCGGAGCCGAGCCCCGGACCGGCCGGCCCACCGTTGCCTCTCGTCCGAGCTTTATTATAGTATCCTCGCCATGGACCAGCGCATCGATCCGGCCGCTCCGGATCAGTCCAGCGGCCGGCGCCGCATAGCGAAGAATATCTTCCTCGCCGTCCTCGTCGGCCTGGCGATCAACGCCCTCCTCGGCCTCCTGGTCGATTTCGAGAGCATCCTCGAGGCCATCCGCCAGGTCGGCCTCCTCGACCTCGCCGTGCCCTTCGCCTGCGGCCTGGCGGTCTACCTCATCGACAGCCTCCGCTTCATGCGGCTCTTCGAGTGCTTCTGCGTCCGCCTCTCCTTCGGGGACGCCCTCTACGCGAACCTGATCGGCTTCTTCTTCTCGAGCATCACGCCGAGCACCGCCGGGGGCCAACCCTTCCAGATCTACCAGTTCACGCGGCTCGGGATCGACTCCACCGTCGCCACGAACATCGTATTCTCCCGACTCATGGTGTCGAACCTGGCCCAGATCAGCATCATCGCAGTCGTCGCCCTCATGGGCGATGGCTTCTCCATCTTCAGCACGGCGGGGGCGGGAGGCTTCCTCCTCGGCTTCGGCCTCGCCGTCACCTTGCTCGCCTTCGGCCTTCTCTTCCTCGTCTTCACGCGTCCCATAGTCCTCGGACGCCTCGCCCTCAGGATAGACCGGAGCCGCCTCGGGCGCCTCATCGGCCACCTCGCTCGGGACGAGCGCTGGGCCGAGGGCATCTCGGCCTGGAGCCTCGGCCTGGGCGACAGCTTCAAGCAGCTTTGGTCCGAGCGCTTCGGCGTGGTCCTCCTCGACCTCTGCCTCCATATCCTCGACCAGGCCATCTGGGCCTTCGGGCTCTACCTGCCCTTCCGCTCCCTCACCGGGGCCGAGCTGCCCTTCCTCCCCTTCCTCTTCGCCTTCAACCTCTGCGGCCTGGTATCGAACTTCGTGCCGACCCCCGGGGCCTCGGGGAGCATCGAGGCCTCCTACGCCATCGTCCTCGGCGGCCTCGCCGAGAAGTCGGGTTCGGCCCTCTCGGCCATCGTCGTCTGGCGCCTCGGCGCCTACTACCTCCACCTCCTCCTGACCGGCCTGGTCTACGCCCTCACGCGGACCGGCAAGAACCTGTACGGCAGCTGCCCCGACGGCATGGTGCGCCGCCAACGGCATCGGCGCTGGCCCCTGCCGGACCGGTCGGCGGCCGAGTAAGCCCCGCGAGCCTGCGGGCGGCCCGACCCAGCGAGCGGCTCAAGGCCGCGGCGCGACGCGGACGAAGCGCTTCCTCCAGTCGCCCCAGGCGCCGAGGATAGCCGCGGCCCGCGGGCTCCCCGTAGCCTCGAGGTGGCGGGCGATATCCTCGCGGAGGAGCTCCTCCTCCGCGGGATCCTCCAGGGCCCCGGCCTGCGCGGAGCCCGAGTCGATCCGATCGGCCAGGCTTCCCTCCTCGTCCATGACGAAGGCCAGGCCCCCCGACATGCCCGCGCCCAAATTCGCGCCCGTCGCTCCGAGGAGGACCACGCGGCCGCCGGTCATGTACTCGCAGGCGTGGTCGCCCGCCCCCTCGGCCACGGCGACCGCGCCGGAGTTGCGCACGGCGAAGCGCTCCCCGACCCGGCCGCCCAGGTAGGCCTCGCCCGCGGTCGCCCCGAAGAGGCAGACGTTGCCCGCGATCACGTTCGCCGCGGGGTCGAAGCGGATCGACTCGGGGGGCCTCAGGCTGATCCGCCCCCCCGACAGGCCCTTGCCGAGGAAGTCGTTCGCCTCCCCGACGAGCTCGAAATCGAGGCTCGGCGCGAGGAAGGCCCCGAAGCTCTGGCCCGCCGATCCGCGGAAGCGCAGCCGCGCGGCGGGCAGGGCCGCGTCGAGGCCTCGCCTCACGAGCTCTCCCGAGAGGGCCGCCCCCGCGGAGCGGTCGCCGTTCCCTATCCGGCGCTCGGCCGTGAAGGGCCTGCCCGCCGCCAAGGCCGCGCAGACGGGCTCCATGAGCTCGGCATCGAGCTCCGGGGCCGCGAAGGGGGCCCGCCGCACGGCGGCGAAGGCGGCCAGGCCGGCCGGGGCGGGAGGCAGCTCGAGGAAGGAGCCGTCCTCGGCCGCCTCGGCGGGATAGCGCCGCGCGATCTCGAGGGCCTCGACCAGGGCCGAGAAATCGAGGCGGGCGCCGTGCCCCCCGCGGGGACAGTCCCCGCCCCGGCGGCCGCGGAAGTCGATGAGCTCGGCCCGGCCCTCGACCTCGTCGAGGCTCCGTGCGCCGAGGGCGGCGAGGATCCCACGGACCTCGCCTGCCACGAGGCGGAGGAAGGCGGCGACGTGGGCCGCCTCGCCGGCGAAGCGGGCCCGGAGCTCGGCTCGCTGCGTGGCGATGCCCGCCGGGCAGAGGCCCTTGTCGCAGCGCCCGCATGCCCGGCAGCCGATCGAGACGAGGGCCGCCGTGCCGAAGGCGAACTCCCGCGCGCCGAGGACGGCGGCGATCACGACGTCGCGCCCCGTGCGGAGGCGGCCATCGACCTGTATGGAGACCCGGTCGGCCAGGCCGTTCATGGCGAGGACCTGCCTGAGCTCGGGCAGGGCGAGCTCCCAGGCGCCGCCCGCGTAGTCCAAGGAGGAGAGGGGCGCCGCTCCCGTCCCCCCGTCGCCCGAGGAGACGATCACGCAGTCCGCGCCGGCCTTCGCCGTCCCGGCCCCCACCGCGCCGATGCCCGCCTGGGCCGCGAGCTTCACGGCTACGCGGGCGGTCGGGTTCACGCAGCGCAGGTCGTGCACGAGCTGCGAGAGGTCCTCGATCGAGTATATGTCATGGTGGGGCGGGGGGCTGATGAGGAGGGTGCCGGGGGCCGCGTGCCTGAGCCTCGCTACGTACTCGTCGACCTTGGCGCCCGGGAGCTGGCCGCCCTCGCCGGGCTTGGCCCCCTGGGCCATCTTGATCTGGAGCTCGCGGGCCCGGGCCAGGTAGCGGGCCGTGACGCCGAAGCGGGCCGAGGCCACCTGCCGCGAGGCGCTCGCGCTCGAGGCGCCGGAGGGCTCCGGCCGGTCGCGCTCCTCGTCCTCGCCGCCTTCGCCGGAGCAGCTCCAGGCGCCGACCGAGTTGGCGCCGAGGGCGAGGGCCCGGTGGGCCTCGGGGCTCAGGGCCCCGCAGGACATGGCGGCGACGGAGAAGCGGGCCAGGATCCTATCCTCGCCCTCGACGAGGCCCAGCGGGATGGGGCTTCCGCCGCGGAGCTCGAAGAGGTCGCGGAGGGCGAAGGCGGGCCGCTCGGACGAGGCCATGGCCTCCGCGTATGCGCGATAGGCCCCCTCGTCGCCCTCGCGCGAGGCCGTGGCGAGGATGGCCGCGAGCCGCGGCGGCCAGGGACCCTCGCTCCGGGCCTCCGCCGCGGCTGCGGGCCGCGCGGACGGGCCATCCGGGACCGGCCGACCGGGCGCGGGCTCGGCCCCCCCGAAGGCCTCGGCGTAGCGCGAGGCGAGGTCGGCCTCGATCTCGGGGTAGTCTATGCCGTCCAAGCGGCTTTCGGTGCCGGGGAAGAGCTCCTCGACGAGGCGGCGCGAGAGGCCGACGGCCTCGAAGAGGCAGCCCCCGCGATAGGAGGCGATCGTCGATACGCCCATCCTGGACATGGTCTTGAGTATCCCCTTCTTGAGGGCCGCGACGTAGTTGCGCGAGGCCTCCACGGCAGAGGGGGGAGGGCCGGACCCGGGCCGAGCTTGTGTGGCGAGGGCGGGCAGGAGCTCGAATGCCATCCAGGGATTCACCGCGCTGGCCCCGTAGCCGAGGAGGACCGCGAGGTGCTGGATCTCCCGCGCCTCGCCCGACTCCACGACGAGGCCGGCCCGGTGGCGCTTGCCCGCCTCGACCAGGCGGCGATGCGCTGCCGCCAGGGCGAGGAGGGCGGGAACGGCGGCCAGGCCCTGGGTCATGCCCCGGTCGCTCAAGATCACGATGCCGTAGCCCTCGTCGATCCGGAGCTCGGCTTCCGTGCGGATCGCCTCGATCGCCGCCTTGAGCCGCGACCCCGGGGCCGGGGCCGTGGCCTCCTGGCTCGGGGCCGTCGAGTAGAGGGTGGAGACCGTGCAGACCCGGAGCTCGGCCAGCTCGCTCGAGCGGAGGGAGGCCAGGTCCCCGTTCGTCAGTACCGGATGGGGCAGCTTGAGCTGGCGGCAGTGGAGGGGGGATTCCCCGAGGAGGTTGCGCTCCCTGCCTATGAAGCTCTCGAGGCTCATGGAGGAGAGCTCGCGCACCGGGTCGATGGGGGGGTTCGTCACCTGGGCGAAGAGCTGGCGGAAGTAGGAGAAGAGGGGCTCGTGCCCGGACGAGAGGACGGCAGGAGGTTTGCGCGAGCCCAGGGCGCCCACTGCCTCGGAGCCTGTTGCGAGCATGGGTCCCAGGACCTCGGCCGCGGCCTCGTCGAAGCCGAAGTAGGCGGCGAGGCGCGGATCGACGCCGCCGGGAGCCTCGGCGCCGGCCCGCGAGTCCCCGGAAGCCCCGCCCTCCGGAGAGCCGGCCCGCGGCGCGGCGCAGAGCCCCTCGAGCTCGATCTTGTTGGCCTCGAGCCACTCGGCGTAGGGCGCGGAGGCGCAGGCCCTCGCCTTGAGCTCCTCGTCGCCGAGGATCCTCCCCTCGCGGAGATCGACGAGGAGCATGCGTCCCGGCGCGAGCTTGGACTTCTCGAGGACGATCGACGGATCGAGCTCGAGGGCCCCCGCCTCGCTCGAGCCGATGAGGCGGCCGTCGGCCGTCAGGGCGAAGCGGAAGGGCCGGAGGCCGTTCCTGTCCGAGGCCGCCCCGATCCCGATGCCGTCGCAGAAGACCATGGCCGCAGGGCCGTCCCAGCTCTCCATGACCGCGGAATGGTACTCGTAGAAGGCGCGCTTCCCGGCGGCGGTGCCCGATCCCCAGGGCTCGGGCACCATCATCATTAAGGCCTTCTCCGGCGGCCGCCCCGCCCTGACCAGGAGCTCGAAGACGTTGTCGAACATCGCGCTGTCCGAGCCCCCTTCCTGGACTACGGGGAAGAGCTTCGGGAGCTCCTCGCCGAAGAGGGGGGACTCGAGGCTCCCCTGCCGGGCGCGCATGGCGTTGGCGTTCTTGCGCAGGGTGTTGATCTCGCCGTTGTGGGCGATCATGCGGAAGGGCTGGGCGAGGGGCCAGGAGGGGAAGGTGTTCGTGCTGTAGCGCTGGTGCACCAGGGCGAAGGGGCTGGCGAAGGAGGCCAGGCCGAGGTCGGGATAGAAGGACTCGAACTGGGAGGCGACGAACATGCCCTTGTACACGATCGTGCGGGAGGAGAGGGAGGGCAGGGAGAAGTCGTCGAGGGAGAAGCCCGCGGCTGCCGCCTCCCGCTCGAGGCACTTTCGGAGGATATAAAGCCGCCGCTCGAAGGCCTCGCCGCCGAGCCCGGCAGGCCTCGCGAAGGCGGCCTGCTCGATCCGGGGCAGGCTCGCGCGGGCCCGGTCGCCGAGGACCTGGGGGAGGATGGGCACCTCGCGCCAGCCCAGGAGCTCGATGCCCTCCCGAGCGGCCAAGTACTCCACGAGGGCCCCAGCCGTCCTCCTCGCCGCGAGCCCCTGGGGGAGGAAGAACATGCCGATCGCGTAGGGCAGGCCTTCGAGCCCCGCAAGCCCGAGGGCCGAGGCCGGCTCGCCGGGCAGCGACAGTCCCATCTCGGCGCGGAAGAACCCGTCGGGGATCCGGCAGAGTAGACCTGCCCCGTCCCCCGTTCGCCCGTCCCCGCTCACCGCGCCCCGATGCTCGAGATTGCGCAATATGGTCAGGGCCTCGGCGATGGTTCGGTGCTCGGAGCGGCCGTCGAGTCGGGCGACGAGCCCGATCCCGCAGGAGTCGTGCTCCTGCGTCTGGTCATAGAGGCCCTGGCTTTTCAGCATGCTGGCTCCCTGGGGGAAGAATGCATAAATATACCAAAACGGTGAAAATAAATGCAAGTGATACTAGTGATAGATACGGTTGGATTTTTCCTGGCATCCGCTGCAGCAGGCTATACTGATGGAGAAGGCGGCGTTGCGAGCGCGGCCCGCACTCGATCCTAGGGGAGGCGACCATGGAAGAAGGCAGGACCCCGTCTTTCGGGGAGGCTGATCGGGCAGCGAGGCTCAAGTCCATCGTCGACAGGCTGGCGGCGGGCACCGCCCCGGCCGAGGTGAAGAAGGAGTTCCACGAGCTCATCAAGGGCGCCGACGCGGCCGAGGTCGCCGCCCTCGAGCAGTCCCTGATCGAAGCCGGCACCCCCGTCGAGGAGGTTCAAAGGCTCTGCGAGGTCCACGCCGACGTCTTCCGCGCGGGCTTGGAGCGGGGCGAGCGGCCCGATCGGATGCCGGGCCATCCCGTCCACAGCTACCTCGCCGAGAACCGAGAGGCTCGGAGGCGCTCGCGTTCCCTCGCCATGGCCTCCTGGCGGGGCATCGAGGCCATGAAGCTGGCCAGCCGGGAGCTCAAGCCTATACTCATCCACTACACCCGCAAGGAGAACCAGCTCTTCCCCTTCCTCGAGCGCTCGGGCTTCACCGGTCCTTCCAAGGTCATGTGGGGGAAGCACGACGAGATACGCTCGGCCTTCAAGGAGCTCGATGCCGCCTTGGCCGCGCAGGACGCGAAGGGGTCGAGGCGGCTCGCGCGGGAGCTCGCGAGGAAGATCGGCATGATGGCCTTCATGGAGGAGCGCATCCTCTTCCCGAACGCGCTGAAGCGGCTGTCGGAGCGGGACTGGGCGGCGGTACGTCTCGGCGAGGAAGCCATCGGCTTCGCCTGGATAAAGCCGGGCGCGACCTGGGATCCGGCCATCGCGGGAAGCGAGGGGCCCTACGCCCATCTCCAAGCGGCCGTCGCGGCAGCCCCCGCCGATTCGGGAGGGGCCGGCGCCGGGCCGAGCCTGGGGCCGGGTACGCCGATACCCCTCTCCGTCGGCAGCATCCCCCTCGAGGCCCTCGACCGCATCCTCAAGGCCCTCCCCGTCGACATCTCCTTCGTCGACGCCGAGGACAAGCTGCGCTACTACTCCGACGCCCCCGAGCGGGTCTTCCCGCGGAGCCCCGGGGTCATCGGCAGGGACGTGCGCGACTGCCATCCGCACAAGAGCGTCGCCATCGTCGAACGCATCCTGGCCTCCTTCAAGGCCAAGGAGAAAAAGGAGGCGCGCTTCTGGATACAGATGGGCGAGCGCTTCATCCTCATCGACTACAAGGCCATCTACGACGAGGAGGGGCGCTACCTCGGGACCCTGGAGACGAGCATGGACGCGACCGAGATCAGGAAGCTCGAGGGCCAAAGGCGGCTCCTCGACTGGTAGGGCCCCGAATACGAAAAGGCCCGGCCGATGGCCGGGCCTTACTCGTCGTTAGCCCCTAGGAGAGTCGAACCCTCCGCTCGCGAACGTCGTGTTCGCTCGCTCCGGGCGCCTCCGCGCCTCTCGGCGACATCCTGTCGCCTCGCCCGCCTCCGCGCTCAAATGATCGCTCGTCGGCTGGTCGGCGCTCCGGAGTTCGGCTCTCCTAGGGCTTCCAGAAAAAGAAGCACCCGGTCCAGCGACCGGGTGCATTCTTCGTTAGCCCCTAGGGCTGTAATCGTGGTTTTTGAAGGGTATTTCGCTCCCTACACGGTGTCGGTTTACTAGCTTTTCCCTGTATAGCGTTTCGATCGTTCCTCGCCGGGAACGAGTTTCACGGAGTAGGCTTCGCTGTATCGTGGTCTTCGCAAGACCTAGTTGGAATTTGCATAATGAACCTATGAAGGTAAACTACCGCATCCTGCAAAACCAAACCTGGAGCGAGGTCCGCGAGGTTGAGATAGCGGGCTACCCCGCTCTCGAGTCCTGGCTCCTCAGTTTAGGAGCCGGCCAGCCGCCTCTCTTCCCGGAAATACGTTCGGACTGGGCCGCGACCTGGCGCTCTCTCGCCCGCGGAGAGCTGCGGGAATCGATTATGATTGCCCTTACCCGGGCCGGCCCCGGGATCTCGATCGAGCTACTTCCCTAGCGCGCCGCCAGGGCCCCGGCGATGCCCCCGAGGAGGGCCGCAAGGCCGGCGTACTTGCCGGCTCGGAGCCAGTCCCGGCCATCCCACGGCTGCCGAGGCAGGACCACGGGGGGCGGGGTCGGGAGCTCGGCCTCGGCCGCGGGCCGGCCGTCGAGGAGGAGCACGGCCGGCCCGGTCCAGGCGGGCCGGGCCTTGCGACCCTCGAGGGTCATGGTCAGGGCCGGCAGGGCGAGGCTCACGTTGTAGCCCTCGAGGGGGTTCCGCGCCCGGGCCGCGGGGGCCCCAGGCGGCGCATCCGGGTCCCGGGCGGCTGCGGGGGCCGCCAGGAATAAAATCATGCCGAAAAGCAGAATAATCCTTGAATAACTCTGCGTCGATTTGCAGTTCGGTCGGCCTACCACGGTATCACCTCCATCGGGACCTCGGCCCCGGGTACGACCTCGACGGGCTCCGGGTCGTCGGAGGGCTCGAGGAGGGCATCCAGGCCCTGCCAGGCGCGCCGTAGGGCAATTCCGGCGAGGGACGAGGGGCTCGCCAGGCTGTAGACCGCCAGGGCCGCCAGGAGGGCGAGGAGGAGCCAGCTACGGAACTTCACGGGGCCCCCTTCTCGACCCCGGGGATGGCTTTCACGGCCACCTGGGCCTCGGCCCGGGCCTGGACGGCCTTGGCCCCCCCGAGGATGGAGGGCATGCCCGCCCCGAGGGATGCCAGGGTAATCCCGGCCGTGGTCAGGTCCGCCCGCTCGAGGATGGCGGCCGCGACGATCGCGAGGATCCCGGAGGCGATGAGCCAGCCGCCCCACTTGCGGGCCCACCGGAGGGTGACGCGCATAGAGGACACGTAGCCGTGACCGTCGTCGATTTCGGAGTCCATCAGGATACCTCGAGGTTCACGACCTCGCTCCGCTTCCAGGCGGCCCGGATGAGCTCGACGAGGGTGAGGAGGTCCGCCCGGTTGATGATCTTGATGCACCCGGTCGTGGTGGGGCTCGTCGAGTAGTGGAGCCCGTACTCCTTGTCCACCACCTTCCGGCCGGTCGGCTTGTCGTACTGAGGCACTCCGTCGATCTCGACCGTCGACCACTCGTCCACGAGCTGGTTGGCGTCCGTTGCGATGAAGAACGGAGCGCGGTACGGGTCGGATCGGGCCCGGATGTCGAGGACCTGCCAGGTCCCGCGGGGGAAGCGCCGGGGGTAGTAGGGCCTGCCCCCGGGGAGGGTGAAGACGACCTCGTTCACTCCGCGGCGGCCGTTAAGCTCGTTCCGCACATCGCAGGAGACGGGAGCCTCAAGGCCCTCGGTAGTGAGCACCCCTCTATCGAGATTGACCAGTATCTTCATGTTTCCTCCAGGCCGGCGATGTAGCCCTGGTTTTTGGCGATACACTCGTCGACGATCGCGGCGTACTTCGTATCCCCGGCAGCCTCGAACTGTGGGCGATACTCCTGGTATGCCTTGAGCTTGTCCTTACAGCCGGCTGCGACGACGCCGGCGATTGTCTCGGACCAGGCCTCGAGCGCGGAGCGGAGAGACTCCTCTATCTCAGCCCAGGGCGGGTATGGAGCCTGGGAAGCGCTCGGGCAATCCTCGCGCTCTGCCGCGAGGTCGAGATACTCGTCGCGCATTGCGGCGAGCTTCGCGGCGATGTAGTCCGCCCGCGCCGGCCGGGCGACTCGTTCCTTGAGGTTGTTCTCGTCTACGGCGTGGTACATGACACCGCTGAGCTCGCCGGCGACAGCGCGCATCGAGGCGGAGCACAGTCCCGCGCCGGCGATGGCTCGATAGATGGGCTTGCGAAGTTGGCGTACCGCCTCGGTCGCGCTGGCGCGGATCTCCTCGTCGATCTCCTGGATCCTCCTATTGAGGTAGTATTCGGTCGTTCCCCGCGCCTCGAGCGGCGCGAAGTCGATCTTCACTCCTCCTTCCTTCGAGGCTGATACGCCGCGCACGCGCCCCCCGCGCGAGAGCGCTAGTATCACGAGTGCAACGACGACTACGACGACCGGCCACGCTAGCACCTTTGCTGTCTCGAGCATGATTCCCCTCCCTTTTTGCGTGCCTAGTAGGCCGTCGGTTTTGGATACCGCTTCTTGATCTCAGCGACTTTATTTTTCCAGTCCTCAAGCGTATACGGCGCCCCGGTCGTCTCGTTGATCTCCCCCCTGGCGGCCATCATGTAGATGGGATCCGCCTCATCGATATACGCTGCCTTCCGAAGGACCTCGCAATCGGCGAGGTCGAGTGAGTACGCGACCTGGGCCGTGAGCTGACCGGCCGCCACCTGTTCGGCCCTCGTCATCGGTTCCAGAGAGAGAGTGCCGTCGGTGGTCTCGACGACCTTCTTCCCGGGGGGCAAAGTGTCGAGGCCGTCGCGGTACCGCTCGAGCTGTGTCATTGCACGGATCGTCTCGCCCTCGACGACCTCGGCCTCCGAGACGACGACGAGACCCTCGGCGATGCGGTCGGCGAGCGGGCGGAGTGACCAGGCGGTGTCGAAGTTTCGCACATCGAGTCCCGGGACGAAGTGGGGCCAGCCATCCGGGACTTTTCTATACTCGGTACCTTTGGGGAGCGGCCCGCAGTAGGCCGCGAGCATCTTATTGTCCTTAACTCGGATATATTCGCTCATGCCGTTTTCCTCCATTTCTTGACAGAAATCCACGGTCCGGAGGTTTCCGCCCCAACTCGGGGAACTCCGTTGCTAAAATCGGTACTTGGCGACGTAACGTGCGTGCCTGACTCGTAGTCGTACGAGCCACGTGCGGTGACAGCGGAGGCTGCACTAAGCGACGTAGCGTTGCCAGACCCCTCGTTACTATCACCCCTCACCTTCTGCCAGTGGCCTTGTATCAGGTCCCCATGCCCGACAACCCCATCGTAGACGGCTAACGCGCCCGACGTGTAGCCAGCGCCTGCCGTGGTTACGTTGATGGCTGTGAGCACGCCACTGGTGACCGTCGCGTTGGCTACCATCTGCGTTGTGCAGCCCCCGGCGATGATGAGGTTGATATTGCCCGACCCGCCGCCCATATATCCCGATCCGCCCGATACGATGCTGATGCTCGGTACTCCCGACGCAACGGATACAGAGAGTCGGGCCGGGGTTCCGGCGAAGAACGCTCCGGCAAGAACGCCGACAGCGCGACGTGCCAGGTTGGCTTCCTCATGTGAGACGTCCTCCCATGTGCCGCCCCAAATGGAGGCGGGGGCGGAATCATGGGGGCCCTGGAAATAGACCATGCCGATGGGGATAGCAGTACTGACAATTGTTTCAGTTATCCATGACACTAAGCTGATGCGAGGGTCGAGGGCGCGCCAGCTTGACCAGGTTGCCCCGCCATCCAAGGAGAACCGGGTCCATTCGAAGTAGGGCGAGGACGGTCCGAGCGTCAGGTCCCATAAGCGTTGTAAAATGGCTCCCGAGCCGATATTCGCCGCTGCTACGGCGAGGACGAATAAATCTGCTGCCGAACACGATCCGGGGTAATGCACGGTCAGTGCCGAGGCCCAGGCGTACCACCCGCTGTCGAGCAACGCATTAGGGTCGTACGAGGCCGGCGCGCGTACTGCGCGCTCGAACGGTCCAGCGGGGAGGTAGGGGAGGGCTTTGTCGAGGTGGGGGAGGGCCTGGGCAGCTTCGGCTGAGAGAAGCCCGAGAGCTTTTTCAGCGGCTGCTTCGCTTAGGGCCTCGACAACTGGAGCCATGAACTCCGAGACGGGGACGCTCGCGACACCCTCGGCGGGGATAGGATTGCCCTCGTCATCGAAAGCGAGAAGGTGGTTCGCTCGTTCGGCCGACCCGGGGAGATCTGCGGAGGTTGTCGTGTCGCTGATGGGGAAGCGCACGATTCGCCCGACAACCTCGCGTTGCTGCTGGATCATTGCCACTGCGCGATCGTGCATCAGCTCGACCACGTCGGCATCGAGCCCGGCCCCATTGGCCAGGTCAACTGGTTGGGTTATCTCGAGCTCGCGGTAGATCGTCAGGAGCGTTGCGGTTGCGTCCCAATCCGTGAGCCGCGTTACCGTACCCGAGTCGTCGGGGCTGCTTACGGAATAATCAACTCCCTGTACCAGCTCGATATTGCCGCTCGGGGTGGAGATAACCGCATATATCTCGTCCGGATCCCAGAAGGTGAAGTCGAATGGGAAGCTTGCCGGGACGGGGGCAGCTAGATTGTATTGCTTCTTCGAGTTGACTGTCTCGAGGGACATTGGTTAGACCTCCTCGAGGAAGAGCTTCGCGCTGTAGATCCCGCCCGAGCTCGCGCAGAGCGCGCGTAGTCGTATGTCGGTCTTTTCGGGGAAGGTGAAACTCCGGACCTTCTCGAGTTCGATCTGGACAGGGTTCATCGGTGGGGCGCACTCGATGGGGAAGACGTGGCGTAGTACGCCGTCGTTGTAGCCCTGCTCCGCGAGGAAGATGGTCCCGAGCTGCGCGCGGCCGGAGACGATGATGGAGGTTGCGCGGTACGTCTTGCCGGCGGGGATCGTGAGCATGCCCGAGTAGGCCTGGCCGTAACCAGCGAGGATCTTCACCTGGCCCGAGGTGATCGTCGGCGGGACGCCGGCCGAATAGGTCCCGCCGGTCCCCGCGACTAGGATGTATATATCGCCGGCGTTCACGAGGCCGGTCCCTACGGATATCACGGCCGCGCCGAAGACCCGCTTGAATAACTTCAACCCGGTCACCTTAGTCTGGCCGTTCAGGGTGATATCCTCGTAGAGCTGCCTGTACTCCGCATCGAGACCGACGACGCGGACGACCCGAGCCCCGGTGCCCGCCGCAGCGTCCGCAGCGTTCGAGCTCGATACGTCGACGGGACTCGCCGAGGCGAGGGTGGTCCGGAACGACTGGGACTGGTTGAACTCGGAGAGATCGATGAGGGACGCTGGTACTACCGTCGCGCGCCCGATGAGCGCGATGTGCTTGCCGCCGGCGAGATCCAGGATATCCATAGCGTACTCCTTTCCGGCTGTCGCCGGCCTTTTCCTTGACTACTTCTTCCGTCCAAGAAGGGCCGCGGGGCCCTCGCTCGTCGCCCGAACCACGTCCTTGATCGCCTGTGTAGGGATGCCGGCCCCGATACCGACGCCCTCGAGGGTGGTCAGCATGCCGCGGCCGAGTCGCTCGGTGTTCTGGTTCCAGAGGCCATCGAGCATGGTTGCTGCTCCGCCGAGTCCTTTCTCGGCCGCGGGTAGGAGCGTTGAAGCAAGCCGCGTCTCCCGGTCCCCGGTCAGGCCGGCCCGGACAAGGTCGGTAGCCAGGCTGCCAACGAAGGGGACGGAATCTGTGAACTGGGTGAACGCGGAGAAGATCCAGTCCCGGCGCTTTTCCTCGTCATCGTCGCCTCGGGTCCCGGTGACTAGGGTTATAGACAATCCGCAGAGGGCATAGGCAACCGCGATTCCGATCGCCCGCATGTACTCGCCGTTCTTGACCGCGTTCGGCAGATCAAAGAAGGCCTGCTGGAAGATGCGGCTCATGGGAATCTGGAACTGGGTGAAAACCTTCGCGAACTCGCCACCCTCCTTGAACAGTGGCGCGAGGTCGGCGGGACTGACCGAAGGCTGGGATTTGTGCGTCACATCGTCGGCCATGATCCGTGCCTGGTCCTCCTGCATGCCATCGGCTTTCGCCTTGAGGTACACGGAGTACCAACCGATGGCAACGGTCGACCGGTCGGCCCACTCGAGCGGCTTCATGATAGCGGCCTGGACCTTCTTGAGGGCCTCGACAGCCTTGGGATCTCCGCCGCCACGGAGAGCATCGAGGACCGGCGAGGCTTGCCTGCTGCGGAGGTAGGGGCTCAACGCCTCGACGCGTGCTTGGAAGTGCAGCGGATCCGCCATGGCTTCATAGGAGGACTTGGCGAAGTAGGCAGGCCCTGCATAAGCGACGTAGGGGATCGGAGAGGTGAGCACCTGCTTGAGGACCGAGCTCAGGCGGAGGCCGAGATAGGCCACACCCTGATTGCCACGAAGGAAGCGGAAGGCCTTCTCCGCGTTGGTGAGGGACTTGAACTCCTGTGGGTTGGCGAGCTCGGAAAGGTAGTTGTCGATGTATCGGAGGCCGCCTTCTCCCCACGTGAGGCGAACCTTTTGGCGAAGCTCTCGCGCGAGGTCGGATTTCTTAAAAACGCGGTTCGCCACCTTGAAGTAGTCGGCGAACGCGATGAGGTGCTCCTGCTTCCGGACGGAATCGAAGTAGAGCCCGAGGATATCCGTCCTGACGGGGAGCTGATGCCGGATCCCTATCTTGAGCCGCTCGACGGCCATGCCTTTCCCTGGGGCTGTATTAAGGCCGGCGAGGTTGGCGTGCTCCTCGAGGAGCTCTCCTTCGAGAGAGCTGTACGAGGAGCTCTGTCGGCGGAGCGGGATATAGTGCTCGACCTTGACAACTTCCTGGTTGAAGTTGTCGATCATCGCCTGCCGGAGGCGGGCGTATTCGCGGGCCCAATCCGTGGACATGGCATCGGCCAGGGCGAGCTCGGCCTCGCCGAGATTCTCGGATATCGCCTTCTTGATCGCGGTTTCAACACGGCCCGCAAAATGCTTCAGCGTCGTATCGGTCATCGTGTAATTGCCTTCGGAGTTCTTCATGAGCTTTTCGCTTTCGCTGAAGAAGTTTCCAAAGATGTACGCTCCGCGCGATCCGAGCCAGTCCTGCGACCGGCCGCCTCCATAATCCCGGAGGGCAACCATCGCGAACATGAGATCTTCTTTCGACAGGGTAGCGATATCGCCGCTCATGCTGCGGCCGAGGTCGATGGTGATGTCCTTGCGCTTAAGGTCGTTGATGTCGATCTTGTTTTCATCGATGATCTTGAGGATTGCCGCCTCGCGGCGCTCTCGCTCGACCTGTTCGCGGGCCTGGGCGGCGCGCTGTCGGCCGACGAGGATCTCCCAGAACCCTCCTGGCTTGCCTCCGTCGAAGAAGGTGGCGACGCGGTCCATGTCGAAGAACGTGAGAAGGGCGAAGTTCTTCCGGTCCTTGCGCTTGAGCTTCTCCTCGAGCTCGGCTGAGCCATAGGGGGAGGGCGGTTCGTAGCTCTTCGAGCGCTCTACTGTGGTGAGGATCCTCGTACCGATCGTCGAGGCCTTGAGCTTGTCTTCGGCGCGCCGGGCGGCGAGCTTGGTCCGCCCCAGGGACTCGAGCCGCTCGACCTGCTTATTGAGTTCCTCGAGCTCGCTCAAGGTCCATTCGTTGAGCGGCTTTTTCTCCAGTCGCTCCTGTATCTTCGCCGCGAGGCCCGCGTCTTTCAACACGTCCGCAAGAAGCTGCGGATCTTCGCGAAGCTTCGAGATCTCGATGATCTCGCCTCGCCAGGCGATGGTCGCTCGGCGGAAGTTCGGATCGACGATCGCCTGGATCTTCCGGATAGCCTCCCACTCCTCGTGGTTCACGTTCTTAAGGGATCGCTCGCGGGTGATTTCCTGGCCTATCCGGATCTTCTCCTTCCTTAGCTCGATTGCCGCCTTCTTGCGCTGCTCAATCGCCCGGATCCGCTGCTCGGCTTTCTTGACCGCCGCTTGCTTGGCGGCGGCTGCCTTGGCCCGGTCGGCCTGGCGGAGCGCGGCCGTCTTCTGCTTGTGGGCCTTCTCCAGGGCATCGAGTTTGGCGGAGAGCGTCTTCCGGGAGCGGAGCTCCGCTTCGAGGGCCTCTGGATCGAGCGCCGCCTGCTTCGTGAGACGAGCGATCTTCTCGTCCGCCTGCGAGATCTCCTTCCGTGCGTCCATGAGGAGCTGATTCGACCTGACCCAATCCGATTCGGTATCATCGAGCTTAGCCTCGAGCGTAGCACGCTCCGCCTTGAGCGCTTCGCGCTCGGCGATAGCCTTGGCCTTCTCTCGATCGAGGTCCCCGACGAGCTGCTCGATCTCGGCCCCGCTGATGTCGCCCGTCCGGATCTTCTTGCGTATCTCCTCGTTCTCGAAGGCTCGCTCCAGGCGTGCCCGGCCTGCGATGGTAAGGCCCTCCTGGGCCGCATTGGCTGGCTCGGGCAGTACGCCGAAGCGCCGCGTCCGGTCCTCCTCTCGGGCCTGGAGTTCCTCGAGGGTCTCGCGATCGTTGCGGATCTGCGCGTCGAGGGTCCGGTAGTCCAGGGTCCCGGACTCAATCAGGGCAAGGACCCGTTTCCGGGTCGGCGCGGAGAGCTTTCGCCCGTTACGGCCGACGGTCAGCATGGCGGACTTGATGGTCGGATGGGCTTCGCGATCGATTCTGTCCCGGATTGACCCAAGCCGCTCTACCTCGGCGCCTTCGGTTTCATCCTCGATCCCCATCTTCTCGGCCTGGTCGATGTACGCGGTCGCTCCCCATAGCTCCTCGAGGAATGCCTCGACGCCACCTGGGGCCCGGAGCTTCCGGAGGAAGTCTCCATCGGGATCCGTTTCGAGCGCTGTTCGGCCGACCTGATCTTCCGCTGCGGCCGCGGCCCGGCCTTCCTCCCAGAGCTTCTTGTAGAAGTCCGCCTTCTCTGCTTCGGAGAGGTCTGCGGTAGCCCGCTCGTCCTCCTCGTCGCCGAAGAGTCCCTCGAGATACTGGCGGTACTCCTCGGGCGATTCGAAGGAAGCGGCCTCGCCGGCTAGATCGGCCCGAGTATGGGCGAGGTATTTTGCCTCATCGAGACCCTTGACGCCAGGGAAAACCTTCCGTACACTGATGTTGAGTTCGGCAGCCGCCGGATTCTGATCGCCCGGAAGCACGCCCCCGACGTTGTCAGTTGGTTCGGCCCGGCTTTCGGGCGATTCCATATTAAAGGGCGTTGAATTGTAATGGAACGTCCCGTCCGTTTGCTCCTTGATCGTCGTTCCAATTACATACTCCTGCCCGGCTAGGCGGAACTTGCTCGCTCGGTAGTGATATTTTTTTACATTCCGTTCTTCGTCCGGGACTATCGAAGGCTTGGTTCCCAGGCTCGCCGACTGTTCCAGAAGCTCCTTGATCTTGAGGAGCGCGAACAGTTTGACCGGATCCGCCGAGTTGGAAAACGTCTTGCCCTTGCCGCCGCTCGAGAAGCGTACGGGACCAAGCCCGGGAACCTCAACCGGAGCGGCTCGTTGTCGCTCATACTCCTGCTTTGCTACGTCCCGTAGTTCAGGCCGGGTCAGGTGCTCGAGATCCGGGGTGATTTCCAGCTCAATGAATTCGACCTTGGCGAAGTCCTCCTCGAAGTGAGGATTGGGCTCGGCGACCTCAGGAGTATGGAACAACTCGAGCGCCGCCTCGGTTGCGGCGTCCCGTGAAGGCTCAGGCTGTACCGCCACGGCTTCCGCCTGGTCTCCCTGGTGACTTTCCCCGCCCTGGGCCTCCTGCGCCTCACCCTGGCCTTCCTTGTGCGCCTCCGTCCGGTTTTCAGAGGAGGCCCCCTCGGCCTTGGCCAGGCCGCTTTCTGGCTTGGCTAGGAGGTTGTCATACGCGGCCTTGAGCTCAGGGGAGAGGGCATAGCGATCCCCATACCGTTTCTCGAGGCCGAGGAACTCTTGGACGAATCGCCGGAGGGCCCCGGCGAGCTTCTCGAAGGCGCCGCGAAGGCCTTCGTCTGGGGCCGCCCCCGTCTCGAGGTAGTGCTCCCACTGGTCGGCAAGGTACTCGAGGTCCTCGGTCTGCCATGCCTGGCGCTGCTTCCCGAGGGCCCTCTCGAAGGCCGCTACCTCGCCCTCGTCGAACCATAGACGCTCTACGGCGTGGAAGAACTCATGGGAGAACGCCGCGAAGTCGGCGGTCTTGCCGAGCTTGACGACGGCTCGGATCCGGCCGAGATCCGCTCGGGAGAGCTCGAGCGGCCGGACCTCTCGGCCGGAGTTATCGCGGAAGGATACGCCCGCGTCGGCCGTCCCGGCCTTGTTGAGGGACGTGGTCCCGGTCCGGGAAATAGCCTGGCCTTCGAAGGCCGCGGCGAGCATGGCGTCGGTCGTGACGCCCTTCTTCTCGGCCATTCGATCCGCAAGGGCGAGGATCCCGTCGACCTCGTCCTTGATGTTCCGGTCGTTCTGGAATGCCTGGAGGACTTGCCTACGGAGCTCCTGGCGGGAGAGCTGCTCGCCCGCGGGCCGATCAGGGAAGAACCACTGGAGCCCCCCGGTCGGGCTGTCGGCCTCGAGCTCGGCCTTGATCGCCTCCTCCATCGGCGTCGCGGTGTTCCATTCGATCTCCACGCCAGGGTAGCGAGACGCCAGCTCGTTGAATGCTTCCTTGACAAGCCCTTTCAGGCTGGCCGGGATATCGACGTCGGTCTCGGCCGCGCCGGTCTCCTGGGCGGCGCCCTGGCCAACTGCGGCCCCGGGCTCGGCGACTTCCTCCGCGGGCCGGTTGTAGTCGATCCGATCGACGATGAGCTTCTCCCCGCCGTCGGCGGAGGTGACCAGGCTATGGTCGACGTAGACGTAGGTCTGTTTGTTCTCGGGATCCCCGACCTTCAGGCGCGCCTCGACGACGGTCGCTCCGGACTCATCCTCGCGCTCGGCCTTCGTCGAGATCTCCGCGTAGAGTCGGCCGGATGCGTCCCGGTATTCCTGGCCGGGCGTGTACGGCCCCTGGGCCATCTTGACCGGACCCGACTCCTCAGCGGCCGGCCGCGGAGCGGTCCCCTCGGCGGAGGCGGAGCGCTGCATCTGGTAGATGGCTTTCAGGACCTCGGCGCGCTTGGCCTCGTCGAGGCCTTCGAGCATCGGGGAGTCCTTCGCTTTCGCGAGGAACGCCTCCTCGTCGGTGGACCTGGCCAGGCTGCGGAGGGCCCCCGCGTCGCGGAGGTTGCCGCGGAGATCCGCGGCGAAACCGGGGACACCAAGGGCCACGGCTCCGAGGGCTCCGCCCTTGACGGATTCCCAAACCTCGCGGGCTACTTCCTCGGCCGTCGAGCGCTCGACGCCCTGCCCCTGCAGCTCTGCGGCCGTAGCATCGGCGATCGAGCTGACAATCTGCTGGGCGCCCTCCTCGAGGCCCTCTTCTCCGATCTCGCCGGCATACGACGCGAAGCTCTTCGCGAGGGCCCCCCACTTTCCCGACACGGCGAGCCGCTTCACGATGCCCCCGGCGAGCGTATCGACCTTGACTCCCCCGAGCTTGGTCAGGGCTCCGGGGACGGAGCCGAGCCCTACCTCGAGGAGGCTCTGAACGCCTCCGGATACTGAAGCGAGAGGCCCTGCGATGTCGTCGCGGACTCCGCGCTTGCGCATCCGGTAGTACTCGAGCCCCTCTGTAAGGCGCATAGACTCGGAGAAGCCGCCGATTGCAGCTCCGGCGGCTTGGTACATGCCCACGGTAGCGGCGGCGGCTCCGATGCCGAGGGCCCCGCCGGATCCGATTGTGAGGCCGGCCGCTCCTGCCCCGACGATGGCGAGGCCCGCGCCCGCGGCGCCGGCCGCCAAGCCGGCGCCGGCGACCTCCGCCGTGAACGGCGCGGACATGGCGCCGAACTTGAGCGCGGACACGTACCAGGGCCGGGGAGTGTTGTCGACGAGCTTGTCCATTTGCCCCTGGATCTCGTCGAGCTGCTGCTCGAGGGCGGTATCAGTCCCTCCGCCCTTCATCCAGTCGCGCGCGAGGCGGGCCTGCTGCATCTGCAAGGTCCCGATGTGGAAAGAATCGGCGATCGCCCGGGCTCCTGACAGGGTCGGGGAGAAGTCGCGCCCCGTCCAAGCGCGGACGTTGACATCGAAGTTGTCCATGATGTCGTCGAAGGATCGGCCGAAGGCTCGGGACATTTCGAGGCCCGCGGCGGTGCGGTAGTACTCACCGAGCGGATCTGCACCTTCTTCGACGGACTCCAGCATGCGTTGGCGCGCTAGAGCATATTCGGTGTCGCTATACACACCGAAAAGGTCGATGTCCTCGGCACGTTGTTTATTGTAATCCTCAGCGGCCCGAGTAGCCTCAAGAGTGTAGTCTGTATATCCCGGACCTGGAACTGCCGGGCTTCGGGCTGCCTTGACCGCCTCTTGAACATAATTAACTGGTGAACGAACGGGAGAAGCCCCTATCGCGGGCGCTGTCGGCGCTGGTTGGCGCGCAGCGAGCTCGGCCTTGGCGGCCTCGAGGCCTCCGGAGAAAGGATTCGCGTTGTAGAGCTCAAAGTCGCTCATTTCGCGCTCCCGGCCATTCTGTCTTTGGGCTTTCTCTGGGCCTCATCATCGAGCTTCCCTTTGTCTCTTGAGGAGACAGGAGCCGATGCCGGCCGAGGGCTCGGGCTAGGGGTGGGCTTCGGCGGATCGGGGATCCGTGCCCAGTTGTCCTTAGCGGAACCTCGCGAGTATGGAACCAAGCGGTTCCCTTCGACGAAGAAGCGGTATTCCTTGCCGTCCTTGCCCTTGTGGATTTTCGAGCCTGCGATATCGTGTAGCCCTTCCGGTTCAAGGGTGGATGACAATACTTCGATACCGCGCTGATTTAATAGCTGTACTTGGTACTGAGCATTGGATTCGACTCGTTGCTTGAATATTTCTGGTTCCTTGACAAGGTATAATGGGTTCCCTTGGACGTCCCAGAAAACGACATCTTTACCTGCGGGGGAATCGAGAAAGCGCTGGAATTGGGTGTAATACTCAGCTTCTTCTACTCCTTTTGATTTGAATAGGTGGAAAGGTACTGTTAGCTGTTCCAAGTCCTTGGTATTTGCAGCCAACTTCGCATTGTCGAATATTTCCCTGATGCGTTGCGGGGTGACATCGCCGCCTTCTTTCATGAGTTCGGCAGAGAGTTTCGCGGATAGCGTTGACTCGAAAGCAAGGACTCGAGTACGGTCGTTTGTGGAGAGCGCGTCATCCTTTTGCTTGCCAAAACCAAGCACCGACATGGCGCTATCGTGCATGCTATCGAAGAAAGCTTTTGCCGCAGGGAACTTATGTTCTATTACTCGTCTACGGTAGTCTTTTGCCTGCTCAGCGGAGATTCCATCAGACTGGTTCAGACTATTCTGGATCATCTCCAGGATATTAAAGCCGCTTATAGGCGTCTTACCCTGTTCGAATAGGGCGATTGCTGTTTCAATGGTCGAGCATGCCCTGTCGTTGGCTTCTTTATTCTTGCCAGTCAGACTCGCCTTGAGTTGACTGATATCCCGCTCGTATAGTCCCAAGATGGTACTTCGAGTAGCTTCGTCCCCATCGTAGGCTGTTGAGGCTTGGACACCATCATATTGTTTTTGTAAGTAGCTTAGGTTTGGATGATCGCGATCTTGGTTATACTGTGTAAGTCCTTTTTCTAGGTTTTGCTGCGCCTGACGGATCCTTAATTGTTTGTCGAGATCTTCCCGCATCCATTCTGGGTATTTCGCGAGCTCCTGCTTGATGAATACGTCCGGCAGGAACGGCGTGCCTTTCTGCTGGGCGGACTCCTCCGCCTTCGAGTAGTCCTGGTCTCCCGTCTCGTAAGCGGTCGCAAGAGAAGCTTTCACGGCTGCTGTGGCGGCCTCTGAGAAATACTTCCGCTGTTCTTCGTTCACCGGAAGGGCGCTTATCGTCTCCTGAGCGCCGGCCAGGCCCCCGTTTTTTGCCGCCTCCTGCACCTGGCGGGTCCAGATTCCGGCCTTCACCGCGTTGCCTGCTCTCGTCAGGGCGAGCTCGCGCTGCTGGGGAAGGAGGTTGAATCCATCGAGCGCGGCCGTGACATTGGCCAGCGAGAAGTCACCGGTTTGGACGTCTCCGTCGATTGCTTTGGACAGGAGAAGATTGTTTTTTTCTTGGAGCGCAGCGGATTCTCGTTCCCGGACGGTGTCGATGACGTAGGACTTATAGAGATCCTTCCGCCTGGACAGTTCCCCGAGGGCGAAGTCTCGGACTTTCGGAAAGAGCTTGTATTTCTTCTTGATCTGTTCGGCTTCTTCGTCCCAGGCTTTTTGCCGTTCATCGCTCACTTCAAAGAGCGGGACTGCCAGCTTTTTTCCGCTGGTTTCTTTCGCCTCGGGGTCGTTCCCGATTCGCTCCGCCTGAGGGGCCTCTTCCTCAATCTGTTTTACTTTGCCCTGGTCGAGATCCTTCCGGGCCTCATCCTTTGACTTTTCGCTTTCGTCTATCGCTTCCAGCTTAGCCTGGGACAGCTTGGATTCCTCGATGAGGTCCATGACTCCCTGAGAAACGGAAATTACACTCTGCGCGAGGCCCAAGCCCAGGGCCTCGGCCGAGTCCTTCTGGGCCTCGAGGGCGCGGTCAGCCTGGCCGCTCGCGTGCATGGCCTCATGGAGGAACGAATAGTCGACAAGCCGTACAGACATCGCGCGCTCCTTACGAGAAGATGCTGGAGAACCAGTTGTCGGCCTTCTTCGCGGCCTTCTGGTATTGCTTCATGGTCTTCTCGAGGACCGGCACGCTCCGCTTTAGTACGTCGAGCTGGCCCTCGGCCTGGGTCCGCTGCGAGGCGAGGTCGTTCTCGAGCTCGGTCTTGTTCAGCTCGTAGAGCCCGCCGTCCTTTCCGCCGAGGGATAAGTCGGCGCCGGCGTACTCGGCGACCTTCTCGCGCGCCTGGTTGCCGATAGCCTGCACCGATGATCCAGACCTCCCCGAAGCCGCCGCGGCCACGTCGGCCAGGCCCATGTTCTCGACGAGGGCTGAGTAGTCCGCCTTGGCCTTGCTCTCGAAGTTATCCTTCTGGGTCCTCTCGGTGTTGGCGAAGTTCTGGAGGAAGGCCTCGTATATGGCTATGTTCGACTTCGCTTCCTCGAGCTTCAGCCCGGTCTCCTCAGCCGCGCTTTCCAGGGACATTTTTTCTTGCTCTTTTTGGTTCTTGTACCCAACCATGGTGTTGAGGCCGCCTAAGATTGCCGCTCCGATCCCTAGTACAGTACCTATCATTTCAGGCCTCCAGAAGCGCGACCTTGTAGATGATCGCGAGGACCGTGAACGGGCAGGGCTCGTCGTGGGAAATCACTAGGGTTGTATCCGCGTCGAGACCGCCGTTTATTGATTTTTTCTTATCGCCGGTGAACGGATCCAAAGCGGATCCGTAGATATACTCGCCCGCGGTAAGGTACAGGAGCGGCGTCGAGGCCTTCCCCGAGACCGCGACGGATCCGCCTAAGGACCTGAATAGGCGAAGCGTCACCTCATCGATTCGGCGTTTCTTGCCCTGGCTCGTCCCGTTCGCGGGGACCTCTGCGCGGAGTGTCTCGGCCTCGGAGTGGATGGGTAGGCCGACATGCACCTTCGAGGCCGCCTTGTCGAGGGTTATGGATCCGCTCGCGACCGTCTTCGGAGCCTGGATCTTGCCGTCGGCCAGGATAGAGACGGTCTTGCCCTCGAGGTGGCCGAGCCCCGAGATCGTCGTGGTCGCGGATCCGCTGTAGACTATCCCCGAGTCGACGTAATGCTCGTCCTCGAGCTCGAGGGCGTAGGGATGGGGGATGGTCAACGACTCGAGGCAATGCTTGCCGTCGCGGTTGATGCAGAGCCAGAGGGTGTCGCTGCGGTCGCCGGGGATGGCCGCCGCCGACTCGACGATGCCGGAAAGGTCCTGGAGCGCCGGGGCCATGATCCCGGCCGTCCCGTCGATCGACACTGAGGCGACCAGGCCATCGGAGCGAACGACCCACGCGATGGGAGCCGGCGCCGACATGACCGCGAGGCCGACGACGCTTGGCTGGAGGATGTGGTCCGCGTCCTTGGTGACTTCCACATTGAGGTACCCGCCATCGTCGGAGGAGAAGTAGAGCGCATGCAGCGACGGGCCCGCGCCGAGGTACAGGACGAATTGCTCGGCGAGCTCGCCCTGGATGTCGAGCGGATGGCCGCGGAGACAGGTCTGGTAGTCGAAGCCGCTCGGCGTCGCGAGCTCACCGTTGTCCATAGCCACGAGGCGGCTCGAGGCCAGGACCATGCGAAGGTGCGACACGCCCCATCGGAGGGCCACGGGCCCCTGGTCGGACTTCTGGAGGATGATCGCGTCGGAAGCGACGATCGTCCCGTCGTTGTTTGTGTCGAGGTCGAAGTCGGTGTAGCGATCGGCTCCCGTCGAGGCGTCGGGCGGACGGGATAGGCATATCTCATCCGGGCGGTTATCGCAGCCCATGAGGACGAGCCGGCCCTGGTGGAAGCAAATACCGCGGGGGTACTCGCCGGAGGCCGAGAAGGTCCGATCCCCGGTGAAGGTCGGCGTCGAGATCGAGAAGGATCCGGCCGAGAACGTCACCTTGCGGACTGCATAGGATGGATGAGCGATCCACATGGAGCCTTTGTTGACGGCCCACTTGAGCCCGGCGAGATCCGCGGCCGCGTAGGGAGTCGTCAGGTCGGATCCGTACTGAACGCCTGCAGCGGTGTAGATGCGGAGGGCTAGCGGAGTGAACTCGAAGAGGTAGGGCGTACCATCGGAGGCCTCGAACGCGATGAGCCGGGCAGTCTGATCGCCCTTGGTTCGGGAACTGAAGATGGTCCCGGGGCGCTTCGTGAAAGGCCCCTGTCGAAGGGGAATCACGTTGAGCGCCCGCCTGAGACCGGTCTGGTAGCGAGGGATATCCGGCCGCCCCTCGAGGCGCGGCGAGATCTCGCCCGAGGTGAAGTTGTTCTGCATGAGCGTGATGAACGCCATCAGCGGGCCTCGGTGTAGAAGGGCTCGGCGGCCTGGGGCGGAGAACGTCTGGCGTCGGCGGCGATCGCCTCTTCGAGCGCGGCCTGCGCCTCGGCTTTGATCCGGGCCGCGAGGGTTTCCGAGGTGGCGATGGGAGTCGAGAGCAAATAAGCGAGCTCGGCGCTGATTGCGCGCTTGAGGTACGCGGGCAGGGCTTTCGGGTCGGTCGGCCGAGCGATGTAGGTAATCCACACCTCCGCGGCGTCGGTCAGGATGCTCGATCCCTCGTGACGGTAGTCCGCCCCGCCGGCATCGACGGAGGCGATGTTGACCATGTCCGAGGGTAAAGCGAATGCGTTGCTGTAGCCGTAGGCTGGATCCGTGGCCAGCATGGCGAGCTGCACGCGGGCCTTGGCCGCGTTCCAGCTGTAGGCCGACAGCACTGTCTCGATGGCCTCGCCGAGAAACACATTGCAGAGATTGACCGTCTCGTCGCCAGAGGAGAGCGAGCTGATGCGATCCTTCCCGAGCCGCGCGAGCGCGCGGTTGCAGAGCGCTACCCAGGAGGTTCCGTAGTCGATGCTGCCGGCCATAGCTTATGCCTTCTTGGCCGTCTTCGCGGCCCGCATGACCTCGAGGATCTTCTCCCTCGAGTCCTTCGTCTCGACCGCGATGCCGAGCTCGCCGGCCACGGTGATGAGCTGCTCCTTGGTGAGCTGCTCGTAGCCGTCGTCGAAGAGGCTGGCCTGGCCCTTCGGATCCTCCGCAGCCGCCGCGGGCGGGATGGGCAGGGCCACGAAGTGGGGCTCGACCACCTGGTCGCCGTACTTCGCGCCCATGTGGCCGCACTTGGTGAGCTTGGCGATCTCCGCCTCATCGAGATCGTAGATCTCGCCCTCGGTGTAGGAACGGCCCGTGGCGTCGGGCGGGATCCGTGCCTGGCATTCGTACTTCATGCCGATCTCCTTGTGGGTGGCGCCTCGGGGCTCCCCGAGGCGCCGGGCTGGTTCAGAGGACCTGCTCCCCGTGGCCGATCCAGGCCTGGAGGGTCCTGGCCGCGAAGGTGCCGGTGCTCTTGGGCGTCGCGCCGGGGCGGAGGTAGCGCGCGTGGTTCTTCGGCAGGGGCAGGGGGTAGACCTTGCCCGCCGAGGCCGGCGCGCCGACCTGCTTGCCGGTGATGCACTTCACCCACGAGGACCCGTCGGCGGACTCCTCGATGTAGGGGATGAAGTCGTCCCCGCTGGCGCAGTCGGCGGTCAGCTGGAAGCACATGACGGCCTCGGGATCCGAGAAGCCCGTCTGGTGCTGGGAGAAGCGGCTCCCCGAGGGGATCGCCCCGAAGTCCATGGAGTCGGCGGAGGAGACGTCCGTGTCCTTCGTGGCGAGAGAGAGATTCGCGGGGTTATTGTAGAAATCGCGCATCGCAGTCTCCTGGTACGAGGATGGCCCGGCCATGCGGCCGGGCCTGAGGAATCAGCTGACCGTGGTCTCGGTCTCGGGGATGGCGTCGATGACGCGGATGGGGACGCCGCCGACCATGGACACAGGGCCGTAGCCCTGGATGTCGCGGAGCCCATACGCGGCGTTGCTCTTCGAGTAGCAGAACTCGTCGATGCGGGCCGCCACGTTGCGGGAGAAGAAGGCTACCGAGCGGCGACCGCCGGAGGGCTGCCAGCGCTTGGCCGCGAGGAAGGGCGCGGAGGAGAAGTCGCCCGTGCCGCCGGCGGGGTTGATGTTGGCCAGGCGGATGAGGGCCCGCTTGTTGCGCTCGATGAGGGCGCCCCAGATCTCGTAGTGGCGGATCCAGGCCCACATGTTCCCGTTGCCGTCGGGCGCGGGGACGCTGTGGCGGCCGCGGTCCTCGTTGGAGAAGCCGGGGACGACGCCCTCGACGGGGTTGTAGCCGAGGTAGAAGCCCGAGGGCCCGAACTCGATCATGTACCCCGAGGAGAGGGACCCGGAGGCCGTGCCGCCGAAGCCGAAGCAGGTCTTCTTGTCGAGGGCCGGCCGGCGGGCCATGAAGCCCTTGAAGCCGTCGGGGCCGCCCGAGGCGGTGATGAGATTGTAGAGCCAGTCCTGGGTGCAGCCTTCCAGGTTCATCGCGTCCTGGGAGTCGCGGACCTTGTAGGGGTCGATCGTGCCCTTGAGGACGCGCTCGTCGATGACAGAGTCGCCCTCGTATAGCTTCACGGGCTCGACGACGTCATCTCCCGAGGACGCGATGACGGGGACGGCCGAGTTGGCCTTGGAGAAGCCGCCCTTGCCGAGCGACTTGGCCTGGAAGGCCTTGTTGAAGGAGCCGTGCGTGGTGGGGAGCCACACGGCCTCGTCCAGGAAATCCTGGAGCTGCGCGAGATCGCCGACCACGGCGGCGAAGTCGTCGTAGCCCTGGGCCTTGATGGCCTCGATGATGGTCAGCTTGGCGTTTTGCGAGAGTACGGCCATAGCACACCTCGAGTTGAGTCGTGATGTGCGGCTATCTGGTGAAGTAAGGCGCCTTCCTGTCCCCCGTTAGTCTCGGTCCCTTCATCCCTACCGGTTAGGGAACCGCTGGTCCGGGTCCATTTCAGGCATACTTCGGCGCGACCTTACTTTCTCCGGTTAGCTTCATCGGCCGCCCGTCTCGCGATAGGCGACCGACCTGGATCCCGGGCCATTATCGGCGTGCTCGTCCAGCTACCGCTGGATCCGTAACACGGATCGGAAACTAGCAGGGGCGGGGGTCGAACCCGCGGCCTCCGGGTAATGAACCCGGCGAGCTCCCGCTGCTCTACCCTGCTTCACAGGGATGGTATACACCCACCCCCAGAACTTTAAATAGAAAAATCTACCTTTTTTTTCCGAAGGTCTTCTGGAACTCGTCGCTGTACCCGTATGCGGACTTCTTCTCTCCCGCCGCTCCCGCTGCGCCGGCTGCGGATCCGCCGCCGGCTTCCGAGGAGCCCTCGGCCGCGGGGATCCCCGCGAGGATGGACTCGAGCATCGGATCGCTGGAGGCTCCTGCTTCGTTCTGCGCCACGATCTACTCCTTTCCGCCGTAGGCGGCTTCGAATTCGGGAGAATAGCTCCCCTGGGTGCCGCGCTTGGGCTTCTCGCCTCCGCCGCCCGCGGGCTTCCCGTCGTGGAACGGCGCGTCCTCGAGGCGGGCCTGGACTGTGGCAAAGGCCCGAGCCCAGGTTGGATCGTGGAGGATCCCCCGCGCGGCGGCGTCCTTGGCCAGCTCGGCGTTGCCGAGGCTCTTCGTGAAGAACAGGATCATCCTGTTCTTGATCGCCGCGGCTTCGGTCGTGACCTGGTCCGCCGGGCGCTTGCCGTCGGGATCTAGGGCCTTCACGAGGTGCTCGTCGAAGTGCGCCTTGGCGTCGGCCTGCTCCGCCGCGGAATGATCCTGCGCCGCCTTCGCGAAGCCGAGCATGAACTCCAGGTCCCGCTGAGCCTGGGCCTTGTTCATGCCGCTCGCGTAGGCATGGGCGCGGTGCTGTTTCACGAACTCCTCGAGGCCCGGCATGTCCTTGAACGCCTCGAGCTTGTACTCGTAGGCCTCGGCGTTCTCGGGCAGGCCCATCTTGGCCTTGAAGTCGGCGATCTCCTCGGCCGTCGAGGTCTTGGGATCGGGGAAGAGGAGGGCCCTGCCCATCTTGGCCTTGAGCGTGAAGTACTCGCCGAGCACGTCTCCCAGCTTCTTGTCGGCGTAGGACTCGAGGTCCTTCGCGTGCTGGGCTTTGAACTCGGGCGGCAGCTGGTCGGCGAACTTGGGGAGCTTCGATCCGCCTCCGGCAGCCGCGCCCTCGCCTCCTGCGGCGGCTCCGGCTGCCGGCGCTGCGCCCCCGGCCCCGGCGGCCCCCGCGGCCGCTCCGGCTTCTCCCGCAGCCCCAGCCCCTCCAGCCCCTCCGCCGGCGCCGTCTTCGGCGCCGTAGAAGAATCGTCGAACGATCATCAGTCCTCCTCGGCCCCTTGGGCCTTCTTCTTCGCGTAGAGATCCTCGTCGTCAGCGACGCGAAGAAGCGCCGCGGCGACCTGTACCATGTTGAGCGGATGGTAGATGCCCGCCTCGATGTGGATCCAGTTGCACAAGGCCACGAGCTCGGGCTTGATCGTCGCCGGATTCATCGATTCCACGCCGCACTCGTTCCGAAGGAGGGCGAGGAATACGTGGCCGTCCGGCGTGTCGAGGAGCCGCCGGAAGAGGGCTCGCCGAGCGAGGACCTGGTCGATCTCGACGGAGTCGCTCATCCCTGGGGCCCTCGCATGAGCGTCGCGGCCGGGCTGCCGGCCTCGGGGGCCTTCGAGCTCGCCGCGTAGACGGTCGCCTGGGCCTTGGCGGCCTCGAGCGCCTGCTGCTGCGCGGCGCTGTCGGCCTGGGCCTTGGCCCGGGCGAGTTTCATCCGCTGTACCTCGACGAGATCCCGGACGATTCGGCGATCGACGTTGTAGGCCTCGGCCGTGACGCCGATGTACGCGTCGAAGTCGACGCGATCGAGCTTCGTCTGGTCCTGGGTTATCTGTGCTATCTGGAGGATCCGCCCGACGAAGGCGTCCGTCTCGCTGAGGAGGAGATACCGCTTCTGCATCTGCGAGAGTGGCGAGATTAGGTCCACGCGGATCTTCTTACCCTTAAGGCTCGCGGGTATAGGCGGAAGCCGTCCATAGGCGAGCTCGAGGGCGAAGGAATCCTCCGCCACGCGCTCGAGGTACTCGAAGTGCAGGCGCCCGGACATGGCGGCGATCATCGCGCTCTGTTCGCCCTGCAGGCCCGCGACCTCGGTCGCCGTCTTGAAGCGCTCGAGGTTCTGGGACAGCATCAGGAAGAAATCAACGTAGTATGATTCGTTGATCGACTTCTTGAGCATCAGCATGTCCTGGGCGATGGGTTCGAAGGGGCCCATGACCGGGACTACGGCGAAGTCCATCCCCGGCCGCATGTAGTGGTTGTAGTTTGGCTCGAGGTGTACGCCCTGCTCGCGCATGCTTTCCGTGGCCTTGATCGGCGGCCGGAAGCCGAGCTGCGAGCCTCGCGAGAAGTCGGCGCGCTCCGCGTTGAGCTGTTTGATGGTCGAGAGCTCCACCATGCCCGGGGAATCGACACCCCAGACGTCGCCATCGAGGCACCGCCCCCAACGCCACGTGTAGAACGCGCGATCCTCGTAGCCGCCATCCTCAATCGCCTCGAACCGATCCACGTCGGCTACATAGAGCGAGTAGTACGCCTTTCCCTGTGCGACACCTCGGGGCTCGATATCGAGGTTGAATTTATCAAGCGGAAAAACAAGTTGGGTGAACTTGAACGAGCGATTGAGATTATTCCGGTAGGCGTCGGCAATCGTGGTGGGTAAACGCTTCGCGCCGAACTTGGCCGCGGCCTGCCAGGGCTCGAGCCAGAAATCACGGATTAATGAATCATTCTCTCCATACTGATTCTCTCCGATTAAACAGCGCTTAAGGTGCAGTGTCTTGTATACGGCGATTCCACGCTTGACGTCGTGGTCGCGGAACTGAATTGCCGTCGCGAAATCAGCTCCGCTTTTCAGGAATGGCCGTGCCTCGTCGTAGAAGTTTGAACGCGACAGTCCCCGGGAAACGCGGAGCGAAGCATTCTGCAGCCACTCGGTGGCCGCCTTGTCCTTCTCGTCGTCTGGATCCTCTGATACCAGGCGGAGCCAGTCCTGGCCCTGCCCGAAGCTGTAGGCCTGCAGGCCGTCGGCGAAGAGGTTCGAGGCCTTCTGGGCAGTGTTGTCGTAGACGAGACGGTTCGGCGACGGCTCGCGGCTGGTTCGGGACGGAGGGAGGTCGCTCGTCCAGTCGGCCATGTCGGGATTGACCTTCGAGGCGATGTCAGCCCACTTCGAATCGAAGCGCTTCCGCGCCTTCTTCCAGCTTTCGCGGATCTGGTATAGCTGCTTGAGCGATTCGGTCGAGATCCTCGGCGCGGCGGTGTTCTGTTCCTTGTCCATTGACCTCTCCTGCCTACATGTACGAGTAGGGATCCCAGGCGCCCGCTGTTCGGAGCGTCGCGGGGAGCACGCTGTCCGGAGCCGCTACCTCGCCCTCACGGAGGAAGAACCAGCACGCGAGGAGGTAGCACGATACGAAGTCGTCGTGAACCTTCTCGAGCTCCGCCTCTGCGCTTTTTATGCGAGCGCCGTCCTTTTTGATGCCTTTGAAATTGCTGAGCTGAGCCTGAAAATCGTCGGCCCACTGAAGCCCGGATGCGAGGCGATACCGCCCCTGCTGGGCTATGAGCTGGCCAGCCGCGACGAGATCCGCCTTCGGGACATGGACCTCTTTGAGAATCTGCGCCGATCCGAGGCGTCCATTCTGCCCAGAGAAAACGGACCCAAAGTCCGTATAGACCTCGCGGACTTGCTCGCCGCCGCCGACGATAATGGGGATTCCGGCGATGCTCCGCTCGTGCAAGATGTCGCCGAAGGCCTCGCCCACGCCGGTCCCGTCGTATACGAGATCCGCATTGTTGACGATCTGGTTGTGTCCCATCCACGTCGCGACGAGATCTCCCATCTGCGGGTACGTGATGCCGAGGAATTTCTCGATGTGCACGAGGTCGAGGTACCGGACGACGCGGTCGGGCGTACGGAGGGCCGTCGATCCGGGAACGATCTTAGAAGTCTTCCGGTGCACGAAGAGCACGAAGGGGTCGTAGCGCTTCCCGATGTCGGCGGTTACCAGGTATTCGTTCATCTAGAACTCCATCGCGGCCGTCTCGGCGACGGGGATCGCCGCGAGGTTGAGCGGAGCCACGTCGCTGTGGCTGAGCATCTTCGCTATCTCGTCGTAGGCGAAGACCTGATCGAGCGGCTCCACGAACTCGCCGAGGTTCTCCTGGCGGTACATGAGCGGGCCCTGCCGGCGGAGCATGCGAAGCTGCTCCTCGAGGCGCCGATGACGCGGCGAGTAGTAGCCGTGGATGCCCTTCGCAGCGCACTTCGCCGCGAAGGCCTCCTCGGGCTCGGCGGGAACGAGCTGCTGCTCGAGGTCGAGCACGTCCCAGGGCGCGCGGATGTGATACCGCGAGGCGCTCGGATCCTGCATGGAGTCGAAGAAGAAGCCCTTGCGCCCGTGCGGCGTGGAGATGACGTAGAGGGTCGCCTCGGGATTGTCGGTGAGCATGGGGAGGACTGCCGAGGTGTAGACGATCTCCTCGATGCGGGAGGCCTCGTCGATGATGATGAGCCGCGGGCCCTGGTCGTACTGGGAGAATCCGCGAGCGCTCTTCTCGGTAGCGGCGACCACGATTATACGGGAATCATTGGACAGGAGGATGAGCGAATCCGAGGACCGAATGATCTCCGGATACTCCGGATCGAAGCCCATGAAGACCTTGAGCTTCATCATGTCCTCGATGGCCTGGGACTCGGTAGCCGCCGCGATGACGGTCAGGGATCCGGGGTAGTACTTCGCGCTGTGGGCCGCGGGCTTCACGACGACGGTAGACTTGCCGCCCTGGCGAGCCCCGTCGATTACGATGAAGGGGCTCGGGTCGTCGAGGACCGCGGCCTGCCACGGGAAGAGCGATCGCCGCTCTACGTGCTCCACCCACTGCCGAGGGGATAACGTGTAGCGGAGATCGTCAACCGTGGCGCACATGCTCACCAAGGCCTCCAGCGGCGTTCAGAATCGATATCGCTCGAGCTCGGGCGAGCGAGCGTATCGGGCAACGTGTGGGCGAGCGCACCCTGGTACACGTAGCGATAGCTCCCGCGCTCGTACACGATAACCACCTGATACTGCCCGCGTGGCGTCTGCAGCTTGCGCGGGTTCGAGATCGCCTTTTGATACTGCGAAGCCCGAGCGGCCTCGGGAGCCGTGTCGTAGGTCTTCGTCGCCATACTTCCCCCTATACACCCGAACTTGAATTGTATCTAGCCCTAAGCGTAGGTCCCCAATCGATGCGTGATGCACCGTGCTAATAAAGTGGCATTTTTGCTATTGACAACCTGAGGGGATTTTCTCGGTGCTTTCTTCGCCGGAGGCGTCCTCGAAAGGTTGTACGATTTACCGGTAGCCTGGTTGTAGTAGGTCTCGCCGTTGTCGAGAGCTCGCCGGACCTCGCGCTTGCTCTTCGTGCTGCGTGCCTTCACGTGCTTGTAGAGCGCCAGGAGGCCCTCGATGTGCTTCCCGTTCACCCATACGTCGACGGGATGTCGTCCTAGTCGTCCGTGCATTGCTTACCCCTGGGATCCGCCGGTCGTCACGGTATCGGAGAGCTCCGCGAGCTCGCCGACGATGAAGGGCTTCGATTCAGGACAGTTTTTAATGATCCGCATGAGCATGGTCTTTACCGCGAGGACGGATATGTATCCCTCCGGGACCGCGGATTTCTTGCTTTCGTCCTCCACGCGGAGCTGCACGAGCTGCAGTTTTACCATGGTTTCCATGATGTTCGAGAGCTCGCGTATCGCCCCGAGCTTGTTCGCGTCCGCGCTTTTCCCGGATGCTGTTCTGTAGATATGCCGGGCCTTCTTGCGCAGATCGAGGAGCTCGTCATAGGCGGATATGAACGTACCAAGGCGCCTTTTTTTCTCATCCGACATGTTCGGCTCAAGGTCGAGCTTGCCCTGCTGCGCGAGGCTCACGGCGGTGCTCGCCTCCGCGGCCATGTGCGCCTGGTGGCCTTGGATCTGTCGGCGAGTCACGCCGAAGGCCTCGCAGATATCGCGCGTCCGCTTATGCTCGAGTATTGCGGCTTCGATTGCTGGCCGTTGTGTCGATTCGCATATCGTGCAATGCCTGCCCATATTCCGCTACAGCTCCCTCGTTCCGTGCATCGTTCATGCACGGTATTTACCCGTTATCCGCGCTTTCCGTTCAGCTAGGCCCCGGCGGCGGCGATTCCGTACGCTTCGGCTCGTCTTTCCGTCCTCAGGTACAGCACGGGATTTGCCTGGAGGCCTCGAGCCTCCCGGGCTGCCCATTCGAAGAGCGGCCCCCAGAGGTGGGCGAGCTCGAGCCAGGAATCCTCCTCCACTTCACCGCTTCTTGGTCTTGGAGGGCTTCGCTTCCCGGGAAGCGCCGAGTTATCCACAAGCGCGGCGGACCGCGCCTCTTGATTCCTTCCTGAGGAGAAGACAGAGAGAGCTTGTAGAGCTCTCTCTGTCTTCTCCTTCCTTCCTTCCTTCCTTCGCATTGCATCCGGAATGCGTGTGCATTGCGGATGCATATGCATGTGCAATGCATGTGCATTGCTCGTGCATTGCACATGCATCGGAGCGGCCGCCGGGAGATCCTGGGGCGTCTCGAGGATGAGTTCCGGCTGTTCTTCCTTGACTTCCGAGGGATTGGGAGGGTCCGGATCCGCGGGCGGCGGTGGGGGAGGGGCTTCGGCTTGCCGAGGCGGATCCTCCTGGCTGGGACGCTTGCTAGGGGGAGAAGAGCCTGCCTTCCACCTCGAAGCGGCAGCCTTCTTCCCCCTCGTCGAGGCCGTGTGCATTCGATCCCGGTCCTCGTCGACCGAGGGTACGGAGACGACCTGGCCCGTAATGACGATGAGCCGAACCGCCTCCAGCTTCGAAAGGAGGTCCTTGAACGGCTCCTCCTCTAGCTCGAGGGCTCGCATCGTGTATGCGCGAACGTAGTCCTCGCCGAGATCCAGGCTCCCGCCGGCGCGCGCCACGATGCCACAGAGGGCCCAGTAACGGCCCTGCATGGCCCAGCCTTCGGCCTTGTAGCGCAGCCTGAGAGCGACCGCTTCTGGTTGGTTCCAGTCGTCTGCCTGGAGTGTGAAAAATGATAGCGCTTCCATTAACGATCCTTCGCGTTTGTCTCGGCCCGCTCTCCGATGGCCGCGAGGAGGTCGCGGTAGTTCCCAAACCACTCGGTCACCATGCGCCGCATAAGGCCCGCGCCCTCGCCCTTGGCCCAGAGGCCGAGGACTTCGACGCCCGAGGCCCAGGCTGCGCCGACCTCTGCCCAGGCGTCGGTCCCGCTCGGGCCGATGTAGACGACGAGGTCGGACTCGGTCGCGCCGTCGGTGTCGAAATAGAATTTCTGCCTTCCGTCCTTGGAGTTGATCCAGGCATCGAGGCCGCCGGCATTGGCGATCCCCTCGAGGTCCGTAGATTCGCGGACGAACGACTTCACAACGTGGCCGAGGGCCTCGAGGCGGTCGGTCAGGAGCTCCACGGCGTGCTGGTTCTTCCAGCTACTAGCTATGTAAATCGTCAGGCTTTTCATCTAGCAGTCCTTCCCGAGCTCTCGGCGCAGAACCTCGGCGAGGTATGCGGGCTCGGCGCCTGGTCCGTGGCACACCATGTCGTAGATCTCTCGCGCGATGAGATCCCACTTATCAGGCTCAGGTTTCGCCTCGGGCTCGGGAATGGGAATAGTCGGTTCTTTCCCTACCTCTGGATTGTTTCCGCAGCCATCGCAGGCCGAGGGAATCGAGGCGCTGCAATCGCCCAGGCCTAGGCCGCAAGGAAGCCGGGGGCAGAGAGCGGCGCGAAGTTCTGCGAACTCGGCACGCGAGAATACACGATCCGTCTCGTCGCCGAGGCTCGGGTCGATCGGGACCTCGTCCATGAGGGTGAGGAGCCCCTGGGCGGCCCCCTGCAGCGCCCTGGTTTCTGGCGTGGAGGCGAGGGCGGCATCGATCTGTGCGATGTCCTCGACGATATCCTGCCGTTCGGCCTCCGTAGCCGGGTGTCGCTTGTACGCGGCATCGTGGTCGGAGAGTGCCTTGGAGGCATATTCCCGCCCGAGCTCCAAGGCTTCCCGGATGGCGTTCTTCTCTTCTGGCTTCATGATGTGCCCCCATTGGCGTCAGGCGGTACCGCCCTGAGGAGCGCGGCGGCTTCGGGGTGGTCGGCTATGTACCGGGCTCGTTGGGCCTCGCTGAGGGCATATCGCTGCATGTGCTGGACGAGGGCGAAGAGGGCGAGCGCAGAGGCGTTCCGATGCCCTTTGACCTCGGCGTACATGTCCGCCTCGGCGCGCATTCGAGGGATTAGGGAGAATTCGATCGTCTTCGATGCCATACGCTCACCTGAACGAGCCGATGAGGGTATCGACCAGGCTCGCGACGAGCCGCTTCCGGTCCTCGCTCCCAGAAGGGGGGATCTCCATAGAGCCGCTTCCGAGCTTGTCGAGGATCCGCTCGACGACCGCCGGGAGCAACGCTTCGCGGATCCGCTCGAGCGTTTCTTGGAGCTGGTTGGCGCCGCGCTCGAAGCGCATCCGCAGCCGGCGCTCCTCGTTGTACGTGGTCCGTACAGTTATCGCGGCGGCCACGTCCCACGGATCCCCCGAGTCCAGGACCGTGAGTATCTTCTCCAGCGCAGCCGGATAGTGGTCGGTTCTGGGCCTGGCCTCTGTGGTTTCGATTACCTGTGCGTTGTTGTCCATGATCCCCTCCCTGCTAGTCCGCGACGGGCGTCGACCCCGCATACCGATGAGCGGTCCCTACCGCCATGCAACATCGGCGTCCTCCAGCCTTGAACGACGCGGACGAAGAGCGGGCGGCCGGTGGCGGTACGAGGGCCTTGGTACCGGCCGCCCCTGTATGGGCTCGAAGCCCTGGCCGATCACATCGGCCGTTCTGTCGATGAACGGCGCGGCGCAATGGCTATCAGCCACGCCGCGCCCCCGGCTGGCCGTCGGCCCATCCGACGCGCCGGGTGTGGATCATTCGCCTTCAGCCGCCGGCGGTCTGGTCCCGCGCGAGCGCGTGCATCCGGCTCCGCGGGTCGTAGGTGCAGGTGGGCCTCAGGCGGTACCTGGCGGACGTGCCGCGACGCATGAGGCCGGCCAGCATGTAGACGGTGAAGACCAGGGCCGCGTAGACGAGGTAGGCGATGACGGGCTCCGCGAAGAGTACGCTCATCGTACGGCCGGGCGGAGCGGCGATCCCGACGATCGCGCCCTTCTCGAAGCCGAGGACGGGGAGGGGGTAGCTCGAGGCCCCGCTCGAGGGGACGGCCTCGAGCGGGGGCTCCCCTCTGGGCGGGCTGGCGATCGCCGGCAGGGCGAAGCACACCGCCAGCGTCATGGCCATGAGGAGCGTGACGATCTTCCTCATGTGGAACTCCTTTCCCGCGCTAAAGCGGCGCGGACGCATTTTTAGCCCGTAGAGCATCGAGAAACGGCTTGAGAGAGACTTGGCGGAAGGTCGGCTTTCCATTGCGATCGGGATTCCCTTCGATGAAGAGCTCCCGATCCCCCCCCCGTGCCGCGGCGAAGACCGCATGCTCGGCGCAGAGGTTGCGATTGCCTGCCTTGACGACGGACGGAGCCCCGCAGGGACGTATTGCCTTCGCCGTAGAGTTCCATTCCTCGAAGCAGCAGGGGGCAGGGGAAGTCTTGTAGTTGGCGAGATTCAGGAGCATGAGTTTCATTTATTCCTCGAGCGAAAGGAAGACGTCGCCTTTGCTCGCCGCACGGGGCGTGGTTGCGATGTCGTCGGCGGTGAAGTCGTCGTCGGGTTCGAAGTGGGAAACCGGCTCGGCCCCCTCGCCGAAGGGATCGATATAATCCTCCTCGAGGACCCAGACGCTCTCGATCTTCTCGGTCTTGAGTTCTCCGGCCGTTCGGGCTTCCTGCTCAAGCTGCTCTTCAGTGAGCGCGGAGAGCTGTTCCTTCAATTCGCGGTATTTCATCCTTACACCTCCTCTGCAAACAAGCCGAAGTCGAGTCCTCGCATCCAGAGGACCTCTGTCCTATGCGCTGAACCGTCGGTGAGAGCTTCCCGCTCGGCGCGATCCCATCCGCGGTACAGTTCTTCATAGAGGGCGCTCGGGTACCCCGAAACGATGACGGCGCCCTCGAGGCCGCAAAGGGCCGCGGCGAGTTCCTCGTGGTCCTGATCGCTCATCTCGTACTCGTAGTGGCCCTTGCCGGATTGCCAGGTCCGCGTTTCGGCGAGGTAGGGCGGGTCGATGTAGTGGAGCGTTCTGGGGCTGTCGTAGTAGCGGATCACGTCGAGTGCGGGACGATGCTCGATGACAACGCCCTGAAGGCGCTCAATGACTGCCTCGAGGTTGGCTCCGAGGCCGGCCCAGTCGGTCCCGGGATGCGTCCCTCGACGGGTGGCCAAACCTCGGAAGCCGGTTCGGTGGCGAGCGCTCGTCGCGGTCGAACCGACGCCCATGCCGCAGCGGACCATCGTCCGCCGGGCTTGTTCGAGAGCATCGTCGGTCTCCTCGTAAGAGAGCTCGAACTCCTCGCGGGCGAAGGGAGTCAACTCGACGAGGCGCCGGAGCTCCGGCCCGCGGTCGCGCGCCATCCGGAAGAGATTGACCATCTCGCTCGAGAGGTCGTTGTAGACCTCGCAGTAGCTCCGGTCCTTACGCAATAGCACGCTCGCCCCCCCCCCGTAGGGCTCAACATAGGTCCGGTGGCCCGGGAAGAAGCTGATTATCCAGGGCGCGAGGCGCCACTTGCCCCCGTGGTAGCGGACGATGGGGCGAGCCGGGGATGCTGTCACGATGCTCCTCGCTTCAACGGCGATTGGTGTCCATGCTGGCCACGCCTTGCGGCTACTCCGCGAGCTCCCAGTCCTCGGCCAGGAGATCCGTCTGGCTGGCGAGCCACGGTACTCGCGCGCCCTGGGGGAACGAGACGCGCATGGGGTCCTGCTCGTACACGAGATAGAGATAGGGCAGCGTATTTTTGCTACCCTCGTCGGGGGACTGAAGAGCTACGTACATGTTCCGACCATTCCAGCCGGCGCGCCGTACGTGCTCCCCCTGCTTGATTCTGCACAGGGCTTCGCTGAAGCCGAATCGAACGATGCCGTCCGGCTGCGATACGCATCCATTTCCCATTTCCATATCCGTCCTCCTCTCATTCGATTCCCGGGCTAGGCCCGGTGAGAATCTCGTTGTGTGGTTACTTGAGATTGACGTTCGGGATGATGACTGACGGCTTGAAAATGACGCGATACCGCGACGCCGAGGCGTCGCTCGCTTCGAGCTGTTCCGAGAAATAAGTTACGTTATCTGAGAGGCCGAGGTAGTGCTTGAGGTACTCGCCTGAGTCGGTCTTTACGGTGACGACAAGATCGCCATCGCTGTCCACGATGATCGCAAGGCGGCCCTCGATGGTCAGAATGTATTCGCCGTTGATGCCGTTGTAGAAAACCACGCGGCGATATAGCTCGAAGTTCTGCTCCGAGCGTTCGAGATTGTGCCGCGCTACGACCGCGTCGTCCGAGCACCCGGCGAACATGAGCGCCAGCGCAAAAACCACCAAGACTACAACTAAGAGCTTCTTCATGTCTCCCTCCTGTCCCTGGCTTCCCGGGCTAGGCCCGGGCTGCTACCATGCGGCGAGCCTCGAGTATCTCGAGCTCGCGTATCCGCTCTTCCGTAGCCGCATCCGCCGCGTCGAACTGCCGGCATCCGTTCCCGGCCCAGGTCCTTGCGCGCTTGCCCTGCTTCTCGCAGTAATCCCACGAGGTCAACCGCCGCCGGAAATGGCTGCAGTATTCACAGGTCCGATACGGCGATATCTTCAAAAGATCCCCAGTTCGAGGTCCCGCGCCTGCGGCCGCGAGTGCATACGCGCCGGCGGAGGCTTCGGAAGTACTGCGGTTTCGGTGGGCCTCTTCGGAGGAGGGAGCGGCCCCTCGGCAATCGAAGAGACGTTGGCGGCCCCGGGCTCGATACTCCACGGCCCTACCTGCGAGAATCCCCCCGCTCGACGAATGGCCCAACAATCGACGGCGACGTGTCGAGCGTCATACTCATTGACCGCCTCGACGAGCAGAGAGACGACGATCGAGACTTCGAAGCGCGGCATTACTGTCTCCCGCCCTCTGCGGCGGCTTCGTCCCGCTGACGGATCTCTTCGGCGGCCCTGGTCTCGGCTTGGGCGTAGATCTCGCCGAGCTCGCCGAGGCCGTTCTCGAGGGCGTACTCGACGAGCGACGAGAGGAGGATCCGATCGCGCATCCCCGCCTCGAGGTCGAGCTCGGCGGTATCGAGCGGAGCGAGGACCTCGACGAGGAAGCGCCGGCGCTCGTCGCGCCGCCCGTCCTCCAGAGCGAACCTGACGGTGCAGCCGACCGACTCCAGGAGTCGGACGAGCTTCGCCTTGGACGCGAGGATGTCGCGCTGTTCTTCGATTGCTCGGGAGCTGAGCATCACGCGACCTCCGCAGGAACGGCCATGATGAGCCGATCGAGTTCCTCGACGACGGGCTCGAGATCCTCACCCCTAGCGATCCCCGTCGCCCGCATGACGATGAACGCGAGGCGGGCCTGCCGCGGGACGCCGCGGTCCCGGGCCCTCGCGTAGGACCTCCGGCCCTGCGCGCTTCGGTAGTAGAAGAGGGCGAGTTCCGCCTCGGCGCGGATCTGGGACGGGCTCATCGGCGCCCCCGATACCCGATGACCCGCCGAAGCCGCCGCGCCACGGCCCGGAGGAACTCCCATGCCAGGATGGCCAGGAGGCCCACCAGGAGGCAGGCTCCGAGGTCGCTCACGATACCCGCTCCTCGGCGATATCCCGCTCGCTGAAGCCATAGAAGGTGTGGCGAGCCCCGCAGCCCGGGCAACGCGCGCCCGAGCTCTTCAGCGTTGACCACTCGACGCGAGTGTCCTCCGCGCAATAGGGACAGCGGATTACGCCATAGGTCGCGAACTGCCCGCGGCGTGGATGGCGGCGAGTCATGGTGAATGATTCGTAGTAGAGATAGGGGGCCGAGGAGCGGGGGCGAAGGCTATTCATTCCGCGCCTCCATCCCGAGCAGCTTTCGCCGCGCGGCCGGCGAGAGTGCGTCCCATCCGGCGCGCCGCTCGGCTTCGGGCTTCTTGAACCACGCTCGCCAGGCCGCGAGCGTGTGGGGCCGGTCGGAAAGATAGTTCGGGTAGCGCCAGGGCTTGCCGTGGGCGTACTTCTTCTGGTATCCGAGCTCCTGCATCGCCTCGGTCGCGAACAAGAGCTCCTCGCCCTGGACGCGTCGAAGCTCGCCGACGATGCTCCGCAGCTCATCGAGGCCATCCATGAGGTAGTTCATGGACTGGACGATGTTCTCCGGCTCCGGCCGGGGAGGCATGACGATATCGCTCATCGTCCGCCCCCGGAGTTGAAGAAGGCCGGATCCGCCTGCATCGATCCTTGCTGGATCGCGGCGAGCTCCCGGGCGGCTCGCTCGAGGACCGCTACCGCATCGCCTCCGAGATCCTCGATGGCCAAGGCCTTGACGAGGAGGGCGGCGGGATAGCCGCCCTTCGTGGCGCCGCGGCGCGCGAGCACGCGCTCGAAGGAAGGGCCGTACTGCTTCTCGATGAGGACCCGAAGCGGCGGGAGGTAGTCCTCGAGCCGCTTCCGCTCGTAGCCCAAGCGCCGCTGATGGCGCTCGGTTGTCTCTGTTGTGCTCACGGTATGCTCTCCAGTGTTAGCGCCTCGGGATCTACCGAGGCGGGGTCGGTGAGCTGCTTGATCAACGGCCCGAGATCCCCGTAGATCTCGCGATGCCAGGTCGGCTCGTCCTGGCCGGTCAGGTGATAATGCAGCACAGCCCGGATATCCCCATGCCAGTCCCCGCCGTCCTGTCCGCCGCCGTAGTAGAACGAGACTTGGTGGACTACCCGCTCGACGAGAAACTCGATTTGGTCAATCGGCAGGCTCTGCATCAGGCTTCCTTCCTGGGGCTCTTCGCGCCGGCCTTGGCCGGCCCCGTCCCGCGCCGCGCGGAGGCGGCCCCGTGCGGGACTCCGGGCCGGCCGCCGTGTGCCGGCCCGGGGAGGTTCACGACACGAGGCGATCGGAGGCGACGGTCTCCTTGGCCATGTCCTCTTCGAGTTCGAAATAGAGAAGCTCGCCGCGAGGGGAGTGGTGGTTGTGGCGTTCTATGGCTTCGTTCGTGGCCCACTCGGCCGTCCAGAAGTCACCCTTGTCCGTGATGACGATCTTCCAGCCCTTGCGAGCCTCGTACTCCGTCGCGAGCTCGACCGCCCGCGCCATGCTCAGCTCCCGGTTGGTATTCACGTACTTGACCTGGGGAATGTCCTTGCGGACGTTGGAGTCCTCGTAGAGGTCGATCATCCCATCGAAGTGGCCGTACTGGTACTTATCGAGGATCTTCTCGACCGGGAACGCGAGGGGCCCGTCGGTCCAGGAGACGACCACGTCGTCCCCGCCGGCGAAGCACGAGGACCGAACGCGGAACGAGGTCCCGGGGAAGGTGTTTTTGAGCTCGGCGCGGATCGCCGCGGCCGCGGCCGCGTGGCCGGAGAGGATCCGCGGCTTCGCCCGCTGCTCGGCCTTGTAGGCCGCCCGGCGCTTCCAGCCCTCGACGTACTCGGCGACCTTCCGTTCTAGCTCTTCTCGGTTCTCGAACGTGTTGTAGAAGTCGCGGTTGAAGGCCCGGCCGTGGTAGCCGATAGCAGTCGGCCACCGATTGGCGAAGCTCGCGTACACGACGCAGTTCTCGTCCTCGTGAATCTTCTCGTAGCCCGTGGGAATCCAACGCTCGCGCCTCTCGTGCATTGCTTCCTCCATTCGCATTTGCTAATCTCAGGGTCAATATAAATAGCAAATGCGAAATTGTCAATAGCATTTTTTCACACTTGCTATCGAAAATGCACGATAATTAGCATATGGATTTTTGGGAGAGACTCGAGAAAGAGGTCGACTCTAAAATCGAGCGAAAGCGCTTATTAGGTGAAGTAGGCGTTGCACCAAACTCTTTGACTACTTGGCGGAAGCGAAAAACCTATCCGGCTGCTGATGTGATGGTTAAAATTGCTCGGATTCTCGGTTCTACTGTCGAGTACCTCGTTACAGGGCAAGATGTGTCTGATCTCCCGCCTGAGTTTCTTTCCGATTGTCGTTTGCTGTCTCCAGAAGAGTTCACGCCAGTCGCCCTGCTTGCCCATGCTTCAGCTGTACAGCATCGGGCGAAAAGCGCGCCTTACCACTACGCGGATCCATCCGAAGAGGACCTCGTGGCGGCTGAGCGAGGAGCCGGGATCTTCCCCTCGTCGGACGACCTGAATAAGCGAGAGATCGGATAGGCTTAATTTCTGTAACATATACACCGATATATATACATGCAAAATAGGGCGCCGCTCGAGTTCAAGAAGCGGTCGGAACTGAAGGAACTCTGGCGGGAGGGCCCGTTCGCGATCTGGTTCGAGTGCCCCATCCAGACCAAGGAAGTCGCGGACCGCATGGAGCGGCTCGGGAATCGGGACTATCTCCGCGAGCTCGGCCTGACCATCACAGAGCGGGCCCTCCTTGGTGGTCGATCAAAGCAATCACCACCAGGTAGGCGAGGGCCTCGCGGTCGTCGAGGACCGCCTCAGTAAGCCGCCCATCGTCGCGCGCGTCCTGGGCCCGTTTCGCGGCCGCGGCAGCAAGATCGGCGACGATCTGCCGTAGCTCGTTGATGTCCACCTCGGCTCCCGCGGGCTCTCCCCCACGATGAGCCGCTTACAGTTCACCAACCGCCTTGCGTATCGCTTCCCATGTTTCTATGGGACATGGTTTGAACCCCGGGCCCTTGTCGCGGATCCAGCGCCGGGCGTTTGCGGGGTTGACACCCGCGATAGCGGCAATATCATTGGAAGTCAGCTTGTGACGGGCCATGAGTTCCCGGAGATCGTCGGGCTGTGGCAAAGGGGATGCTCCTCCTCGAGGAGCAACTCTTCCGCACGTCGCCGTACATGCCGGTTGCAACTGGCCGAGATGAGTATAGCAGGGGGATACGATTTCAGGAAAGTCTTACTTCCTGATGGATAGGGGAGACTGCAATGAAAAAGACGCCATTAGCCTTGCTTGTTTTTTCGTGCCTACTTGGAGTTTCATGCGCAACCTATCAAATAGTACCGTTCCAGAATGATAATACTCGAATCGAATCTGAGCGCGGTAGGAGCATACCTGTATATAGCAATGATGCAGTCGTAATGATCATCGATCCCGAGTATCGAGAATCAGACCTAATGTTAAGGGTGTCGCTTAAAAACCTCTCTTCTCAGTCCATTCATATCGAAGACAAAGATTTTAAGGTTTTTACTAGCTCTGATAGAATTAACTGGACGCCAGTGGATGTCTATGATTCGAAGAGCTATTACAAAAAGGAAAAAACTGCTTACGTAATCGGAGCTGTTGCTCTGGCGTTAGGCGCAGCCGCGGATGGACTCGCGGCCGGCACTGGATATGAAAATGAAACAGGGAGCTTCCAAGGCCAAACGAGTTACGGGAGTTACTCAGGGACGTATACCAGTCGCACAACGTACTATGATCCCGCTGCCGCACAGATTGCAGCTCAGAAAAATGCTGAGTTGATGGCCTCATATGAACAAGACAATGAACAATGGCTAAAAGCACTAGAGCGCTTTCTGTTCTATAGTGAGGATCTAAACCCCAATGAAGAGTATTTTGGGCTTGTGTTTTCTAAGGCGCGAAAAAGCAAGTATTATAAGGTGACATGTACCAATCCACACGTTGGCGAGATTGTCATCGAATATGAACGCAAGCAATTCTAGCCGAGGAATACATGAACCGTCGCCAGGTCCTCAAGAACGCTCGCGCGGCCGAGCTCATTCATTCCGGGCAGTCCGAGAAGGAGTTCCGCCGCTCAGGTGAATGGGCTCGCGTGAAATCGATGATTCTCCGAAGGAGAAATCGATGCGGTGGAGAGCTTCCGCAGTAGCTGCCTTCCTGCTGCTCTTCCTCATTTCCAGCTCGTGCGCGCAACTTGTCGAAGCCGACGGATCCACGACGGTCTATATCACCAACACGGGATACGCCTACCACACCGAGGATTGCCGATTCCTCTACAAGTCGAAGATCGCCATCAGCCTGGCCGACGCAATCGAGCAAGGGTATACGCCGTGCAAGGTGTGTAAGCCGCCAAGGTTGTAAGGGATTTATTTAAATGTTGTAGCTTTTATTTTTTAATAGGAGGCAACATGTTCGACGAAAAGCATTTCGTCCCAGTGCTAAAGTTCAAGCAGGGTGAGAGGAACGCGCTGCAGGAACTTCCTGAAAAAGTGTTGAGTCGGATCACTCCGTTAATCGAACTAGATGCTATACCGGCTGATCCTGATACTGGAGAGAATACAAAGAGCATTGATGATTATCTTCGCCCCATACCTGATTACTTAAGCGAGTGTCTTCGTGATAAGCCTTTTTTCCTGGATCCCTGGCTAATTGAAGATTTCGAGAGCACCTCAAATGGTAGTCATCCAGTTGAAGTTCTTTATTCTGAGTTTTCGGAATATAACGTCAATGCAATTCCCATAGTTAGTATTGATCGCGCAGTATCGTACACCTCGGAGGCGATAAGGATCGCGAAGGCAAAACGAACATTGGGCATACGAATCGAGGGCAGGCAGCTCGCACCTTCTCCTGGTCTACGAATAGCTTCAATTCTAGACGAGTGCGGACTCAGGCCGAGCGAATGTCATCTTATCATTGATCTCGAATCTATCGAAGAATCACTGTTCAATATCCAAGAAATGGTTGTAGGTATGTTGCCTACTGTGATTTCTAATATTGATTCTTGGCAAACGTATACAATCGTCGGATCGAGCTTTCCGCAAAGCCTCGGAGATATTCCTGCAGGGATTTCCTTTCTTCCCAGACTAGAGTGGAAGCTATATAAAGAGAGTATAGATAAAGGTAAGTTTTTGAACCGAATACCTACATTCGGAGACTACGGAGTCAATCATCCATTTTTAACTGAAGGTTTTGATCCGAGGAAAATGTCAGCATCTGCAAATATACGCTATACGGTTGAAAATGAATGGATGATTCTCAAAGGTCATTCGTTGAAGCTTAGTGGATTTGATCAATATAATGAGCTTGCATATCAGCTGACTGGTAAACCTCAATATCTTGGGCCTGATTATAGTGCCGGTGATAAATTCATAGATCAGTGTAGCAAGGGAGGTAGAACTGGCAATCCATCAGTTTGGCGATATGTTGGGGCATCTCATCATATTACTTTTATGGTTGATCAACTCGCCAGTTTCCACGCTTCTTGATAATGCTGCGCACGTGTTGGGATAATTCATCTTTCCCAATTGCTTGCGCTAGGCGCTTACAAAGGAATGACCGTGGTTTCCCATGGAGTCCACGGTCTTCCTTGAAGAGCATTAGCAACTCAAGGGCTTCAGCTCTCCATAAAAGTCTTGCTATCGATTCAGGCGAAGAATGCATATTTAGTTCTGCTGCGCGATGTTTTTGTATTTCAACATAGCCACTGTCCCTGTTTCTCAATGCAACTAGAATGCCCCAATAAGTGGGGACACTGGCAATTACCTCCCGTAGATGCTTTTCACCACAGGCAATCCAGAGATAATCAAAAACCAGTCCGTACACCCTCGCCTGATTTGGCAGGCGGAGGAGAGTATCAGCATCGCTTTTTATCTCAAATCCATGGAAAACACCGTTGACTACCGCAACATCGATGCGCACTCGACCATTCTCAATTCCAAACTCATCTAGCACGCGCGATTCATTATCTTCAGAATACTGACGAAGCTCCGTGGCGTAGAGGGCGCTTCGTATATCAATATCCCTCGTGGGGTTCATTCTGCTATTCTCGGCATCATATTGGCGTTATACCACAGCTCTGGCTATCTCGCATCTCTTTTTTTTGAAGTGCTAGTTCTTCTTTGATCGAGTTTGTTTCGAAGATGCTTCGTGCGTTCAAGCATAATTTCGTCAGTAGGATGGCGGTACAGCTTGTTGGTCGCCAGGTTTGTGTGCCCAGTTAGCATTTGTACCTCAAGATCGTCAAGCGATCGTAGTGCATAGGTGACGAATGTATGTCTTAAATAGTACGGAGTCCATCCATTCGAGTCATACCTGAGGCGAGCTAAAGCGCGAGCGAATGCATCTCCGATCGCGGCATCCGTGACGGGGGCTTTCCCCGTCACGGTGAAGATATAGTCCGTATCCTGGTGGAATCGGCTCTCGGCTCGCCAGATTGCGAGCTCCTGAGCCGTCCGTTCTGAGAGATACGACGGCTTGATCGTCCCGCCCTTGGTTCCTTTTTTCTTGTCCTTCGTGCCGCCTTCGATGGCCTTGCGGACGGGGAGGTATCGCTCTTCTGGGTAGTACTCGCCCCAGAGCGGGGCCCGCACTTCTCCCGGTCGGTTGCCAGTGTCCCAGAGCACAAGCATCAAAGATGCCCACATGGAGGATCCCCAAACCTGGACGAGCTCGCCATGGGTTGCCGGGAAGAGCCGATCGAGGGCCTCCTCGGGGAGGGCGGAGCGCGGCCGTTCCGGATCCTTGGAATACTTCTGGATGATAGCCGTCGGGTTATGCTTCACGAGGCCGAGATAGATCCAGCGATCGTACATGAGCTTCAGGGAGTAGAGGAGCTTCGACCTGGTTCCGCGTGCGAGCGGCTTCTTTGCCGCGGCAGTCGTCGCGCCTTCGCGGGCCGTGAAGCGCTCCGCGTCGAGGATGATGCGATCGATATCGGCGCCGAGGATCTCGCGGATGTCGTAATCGCCGAAGAGCGGGACGATGTAGTTGACGATATGACTCTGCCGGATCCCGAGCGAGGCCGCGGTCATGGGCTGACCTTTCTTCACGCGATCCTGATACCACGCGCCGTCCTCATCGAAGAAGCCGGGCGCCAGGTCCTTGAAGAGGAGGGGCTTCTCGGGGGCCGCGAGGATCCGGTTTTTGTTCCGGCGGCCCCACGCGAGAGCCTTCTCGAGATCCGTCTCGGGGGTCATATGGAAGGTCTCTGGGCTCTCCGCGAAACTCACCATGTAGCGCCCGGAGGCCTGGTCGAGTTTGTACTTGATTTCTTTTCGGGGCCTGCCCATGGGCTGAATTGTAACCCCGAGGCGGTATTCCGAGAAGTGTTTTGCGGAGTAAAAAGAAAAAGCACGGCGTAATAAGGAATTACGTCGTGCTTTTTAGCCCCTAGGAGAGTCGAACTCCTCTTTAAAGATTGAGAATCTTTTGTCCTAACCGATAGACGAAGGGGCCGCGTGAAGGAAGGGATCTCTTCGAGATCATTTCCTTCACGGCGCTGGCTCCGCTCGCGCGGATCCTGCGACCGTCTACGATCTGCTTCCCATCCCTATCCGGCCCGCGGGCGCCGGTTTTTCCCCAGGGAGGATTCGAACCCCCACAAACAGATCCAGAGTCTGTCGTGCTACCATTACACAACCGGGGAGCGTACAGCTACCGTAGGCGTAAACTACCGCGGCGATGCGCTCTTCGTCAAGAGGGCGGACCTTCCGTGCCGGACCTCCTGCCGCCCCTCGGCCGCTCAGAGGCTCTCGACGAACTCCCAGGGGGAGCTGGTGTCGCGGCCCTCGACCCGGTCCTTGGAGACGTAGTCCAGCAGGCCGTCCTGCAGCGCCTTGATGGCCCGCTCGGTATCGGTGATCCGGAAGATGAAGACGGCCTTGTTCTCGGTCTTCTCCCCGAAGCCGTAGACGTACTCGATATTGAGGTTAATGGCCTTCAGCCGCTCGAGGACCCGCATTAGTCCGCCCGGCTTGTCATCGGCCTTGAGGGCGAAGACGTCGACGGTCTTGGCCAGGTAGCCCTTGTCGCGTATGGTCGCGAAGGCGAGGTCGGGCTTGTCGACGATGAGGTGGACGACGCTGTACTCGCTCTCCTCGGTCACCCAGATGCTCCGGATGTCCACGTCGACACCGCTCAAGACCTGGGTCAGCTCGTAGAGCTTGCCGGAGGTATTCTCGAGGGCGACGCTGATCTGCTTGATATTCATACCGCTACGCTCCTGCTGCCGTTCGGGCGGCCCGCCGCCGCTTCCCTGGAATCCTAAAGCCCCGTGGGCCTCGGGTCAACGCCGCCGCGGGCCCTAGCCCTCCGTTCCCGCCCTCCGCGCGTCGAAGACCTCGAGCTGGGGCTGCTCCATCCCGTTCCAGCGGTTCATCGTCACTTTGAAGACGAGGTCGATGCGGTCGCCCTTCCCGTCCTTGAAGTCGAAGTCACGCCCCAGGCGCTGTGCCCCGTCCCAGAGGAGGGCGGGCCACTTGTAGGCGCCGAAGTCGAGGGTGAGCTTCAGGTGGTTCGCTTCCTTCTTGCCGACGATCTGGGCCTCGGCGATGGCCACGTCCCGGGCCAGGAAGACCAGGGGGGCGTTCGCCTCGCCGTAGGGCTCGAAGCGCTCCGCCAGGGCCGCGAGCTCGGGCTTGACGTACTCGTGGGGGAGCTCGGCGTCCACGGCGATGCTCTCCTCCTCGTCGCAGAGCTCGACGGCCTGGACGTAGGCGGCGGCGCGGGCCTCGAACTCGGGCCAGTCGGCGGCTTTGAGGGAGAAGCCCGCGGCGGCGTCGTGGCCGCCGTAGTCGATGAAGAGGTCGGTGCAGGCCTCGAGGAATGAGGAGAGGGCGAAGCCCCGGGCCGAGCGGATCGAGCCGACCACGGTGCCGTTGCCCTGGAAGGCGGCGACGATGGCGGGGACCTTGAGGGTCCCGGTGAGGCGGGAGGCGATGAGGCCGGTGATGCCCCGGTGGACCTCCTCCCGGCCGACCAGGGCCAGCTTGTCGCCGTGGGCCTCGAGGGACTTCATGGCGAGGGGATAGACGAGGTCCCAGGCCTCCCCGCCGAGGCGCCGGCGGTCCTGGTTCATGGCGACGACCTTGGCCGCGAGGGCCTCGCGCTCGGGGCCCTCCTCCGAGAGGAGGAGGGATACCGCCGCGCCGGGCTCTCCCATGCGGCCGGCGGCGTTGATCGCCGGGGTGACCTGCCAGGCCAGATCCACGGCGCCGAGCTTCTTGCCGATGAGGCCGAGGGCGACGAGGAGCTCCGAGACGCCGGGGCGGGGCCGGCGGTTGATCGAGGCCACGCCGCGGCGGACCAGGATCCGGTTCTCGTCCCGCAGGGGCATGATGTCGGCGATGGTGCCGAGGGCGACGAGCTGGAGGGCCTCGAGGTCGTCCTCGCCGAACCAGTCGGCCTTCTTGAGGGCGAAGGAGATGAAGAGGTTCTCGAGGACGTCGATCTCCTCGAGGGGCTCGGCCTTGTAGCGGCCGATGCGGGAGAGCTCCTTGAGGCGGACGAGGCTCTGTCCCTTGGCCGAGGGGATGAAGGCGCCGGCCTCGGGCGCGAGGTCGTAGAAGAGGACCTCGGCGCCGCGGCCGAGGGCTTTTTCGAGGAGGCGCTTCTGGAGCTCGCCGTCCCAGACGAAGATCTGCCGGCCCTGGAGGAAGGGCACGAGCCGGGTCCGCTCGAGGTCGACCATGCCGGGGACGATGGTCTCGCGGATGCGGCCGGTCTCGACGAGGTTGGACAGGCGCACCGCCTCCACGATGAAGGAGTCGTTCGCCGGCCTGACGTTGAGGAGAGCCACCTGCTGCTTGTAGATGCCGGTGCGGGCGAGCTTGAGGGCCGAGGCGAGCTTGTAGGCCACCCCGCAGCCGGCGAGGTCGCGGAAGGGGTAGCCCGAGCCAGGGAGCTTGGGGTTTATGAGGGCCAGGGCCTCGGGCGGCTCGCCGGACTGGAGGCGGTGGTGGTCGGTGACGATGACGTCGACGCCGAGCTCGGCGGCCCTGAGCACCTCGGCGTGGTTCGAGATGCCGCAGTCGACCGTGACGATAAGGCTGCCGCCCGAGGCGGCGAATTCCTCGACCGCGGCCAGGGACAGGCCGTAGGGCTCGTCGGCCTTCGGCACCCGCCAGGAGACCTCGCACCCGAGCTCGCGGAGGGCCCGGACGGCGAGGACGGTGCTCGTGACCCCGTCGGCGTCGCGGTCGCCGAAGACGAGGATCTTCTCGCCCTCGTCCGACGCGAGGAGGATGCGGTCGACCGCGTCCTCCATCTGCTCGAAGAGGAAGGGGTTGCGGAGGTAGCGGGGATCGTCCTCGAGGTAGTAGAGGATGGCCTCGGGCTCCGAGAGGCCGCGCCGGGCGAAGATCGAGGCGGTCAGGTTGTCCAGGCCGTAGCGGGAGGCCAGCTCCCGCACCTCCTGGGCCCTGACCTCGGGCTTGTTCCATCTCATAGGGCGCTGATCTCCTCGAGGACGATGGGCCGCCGCTCGGGCCGCGAGTCGGCGTAGGAGAGGCTCGCCTCGACGAGGGGGCGGGCGGCCGCGAGGCTCGGGCCGTCCTTGCCGTAGACGGCGCAGATCCGCTCGCCCGCGGCGACGGGATCCCCGACCTTCTTGTCGAAGACGAAGCCCACGTCGGGGTAGACGGGGTCGGTGGTCTTGTCGCGGCCCACGCCGAGGTAGACCCCCGCGACGCCGATCTTGTAGGCCTCGATGCCGGCCAGCCAGCCCGCGCGGGAGGCGCGGAGCTCGAAGGAGTGCTTGGAGCGGTAGCTCCCGCGCAGCTTCAGCATCTTCTCGGCGTCCCCGCCCTGGCGGCGGACGTTGGCCATGAAAAGCCTCAGAGCGGCGCCCGACCCGATGGCGGCGCGGCAGGCCGCCTCGCCCTCGGCCACGCCCTCGGCCACGCCCCCGGCCACGAGCATCCAGGCGCCGAGGCGGTACGTGAGCTCCATGAGGTCGGCGGGGCCCCGGCCCTCGAGGCAGTCGAGGGACTCCTCGACCTCGAGGAAGTTGCCGGACTTCAGGCCGAGGGGCTCGGTCATGTCGGTGATGACGCCCACGATGCGCTTGCCCATGGCCTTGCCCGTGCGCACGAGGCTGTCGGCGAGGGCCCGGGCCTCCTCCCTGGTCTTCATGAAGGCGCCGGGGCCGCACTTCACGTCGAAGACGAGGGCCTCGGCCCCCTCGGCCACCTTTTTCGAGAGGATCGAGGCGGTGATGAGGGGCACGGACTCGACGGTGCCGGTGACGTCGCGGAGGGCGTAGAGCTTCTTGTCGGCGGGCACGATCCGCGCGGTCTGGCCCGTCATGGCGAAGCCCTCGGCCTCGAGGCCGGCGCGGAAGGCCGCCTCGTCGAGGTCCGTGCGGTAGCCGGGTATGGACTCGAGCTTGTCGAGGGTGCCGCCGGTATGGCCGAGGGCCCGGCCCGACATCATGGGCACCCGCAACCCGCAGGCGGCGACCATGGGGGCGAGGACGAGGGAGACCTTGTCCCCGACGCCCCCGGTCGAGTGCTTGTCGACGAAGGGCCCCGCGATGCCGGCCAGGTTCATCACGTCTCCGGATCGGAGCATGAGCTCGGTGAGGTCGGCCGTCTCCCGGGCCGTCATGCCCCGGAAGCAGACCGCCATGAGCCAGGCCGAGACTTGGTACTCCGGCAGCTCCCCTGAAACATAGCCCGAGACGAGGAAGGCCAGCTCCTCGCGGCCGAGCTCCTGCCCCGAACGCTTTTTCAGTATGACATCGACGGCTCGCATGGCATTTCCTTTCCGCAGCGTTCACGCGCGCGGGCGGCGGCGGCGCTTGAGGCCCCTCGCCCCGCCTTCAAAGGAGGGGGGCTCCGACGAGTTCAGTATACACCGCCCCGCCGGGGCGGAGATCGGACTTATACAGCGCGCAGCGGCCGATCGTCCACTCCCCCGCGGGGAGGAGGTCCGCGAGGGAGGCCAGGTCCGGGGCCGGGGAGCCCTGCCCGAGGCGGGCGAGGGTCAGGTGGGGGCGGAAGGGCCTGGCCGGGGGACAGTCCCCGATCGGGCCCGGCCCTCCCGGGCGGCTCGTCCCGGATCCAAGGGCCTCCGCGACCAGCCTATTGAGCGAGGCCGACGAGCCGGCCGGGACCTCGGCGAGCTCGGCCACGAGGACCCGAGGCGAGCGCCGGGGAGGGAGGTAGGAAAGGCGGCCGAAGGAAAAGGCGAAGCCGGGCAGGGCTGGGAACCCCTGGACGGCGGCTCGGGCGCGTTCGAGGGACTGTCCCTCGATCTCGCCTAAGAAGGCCAGGGTGAGGTGGTAGCCCTCGGGCGCGGTCCAGCGGAGGCGCGGCCAACGGGCTCGGAGGGGCTCGAGGGCCCTCGCCAGGGCCTCGCGGGCTTCGGAGGGGAGGGGGAGGGCTATGAAGCACCTCACGAGAGGCCGGCCCCGAGGCTGAAGGAGGCGAGGGGGGCCTCGGCCGCCCGCCGCGCCAGGGCGAAGGCCAGGGCCTTGAGGGCCGAGAGGGAGGCCGGATCTACGCCGGCCCGCAGGGCCTCGGCGAAGCCCAGGCCCTCGCTCCGCTCGAGCCAGCGGAGGGCCCCGGCGCTCAAGGCTATGAGCCTGCCGCCGAGCGGCTCGGGACCCTCCCCGGCCTCGGGAAGGAGGGGGCCGCCCCCGTAGGCCTGGGCTGCGGCAGCCTCGGCTGCCCTCCGGGCGCAGGCCGGACAGAGGAAGCCCTCGGCCTTGGCTGAATACGAGGCGCCGGCGGGGAGGCCGGACCCGCAGCGGGCGCAGGAGCCGGGATCGGGCCCGAGGCCGATGAGGGCGACGTAGCGCCAGAGGAAGAGGAGTATGGCGTAATCGGCCACCTCGGCGCGGTCCATGCAGCCGAGGCAGCCGAGGGCGAGCTCGAGGACGAGGGGGAAGTCCCCGCCTCCGCCCGAGGTCTTCATGAGGAGCTCGGCGAGGAGGCCGGCGGCCCAGAGCTTGCCCAGGTCCTCGCGGAGGCCGGGGAAGTGCTCGCGCACCTCGAAGTCGGCGAGCTTGCGGAAATCCTTGACCGGATCGAGGTAGACGAAGGCTCGGCCGGCGGCGTAGGGGGAGGCGAGGGAGCGGAGCTTGGACTTGGGGCCGCCGAAGACGAAGGCGTCCACGAGGCCGGCCTCCGCGGTCATGAGGGTCAGGATTCGGTCCCCGCCGGGGCTCTCCCTCGAGCGGAGGACCAGGGCCTCGTAGACTAGGTTGCGGCTCGGCACCCGAGGAGTATCCGGCCCGCCCTGCGCGACTGTCAAGCTGTAGCCAGTGCCTCGAAGCCTGTTGGCGCAGATGGAAGGCCCCCTACTCGACGATCCACCAGCGCAGGCCGCCCCCGAGCCCGGAGCGCAGCCGTTCCTCCCGCTCCCGGGCGAGGCGCAGAGCCTCCCGGCGGCGGTAGCCGCGCGACCAGAGCCAGCCGCCGAGGAAGCCCCCTATGTGGGCGAGGTAGGCAACGCCGCCCGAGCTCCAGCCGGAGAGGCCGCCGGAGATCTGCATGAGGAACCAGAGCCCGATGACGAACCAGGCCGAGAGGAGGGTCGGGATGAAGCCGAAGACGAGGACCCGCACCCGGTTGCCCGGGAAGAGCGCCAGGTAGGCGCCCAGGATGCCCGAGATGGCCCCTGAGGCGCCGACCATCGGCGTGTAGAGCCCCTCGCCGCTGAGGGCGCTCGCCCCAACGTGGGCGAGGGTCCCGATGACTCCCGAGGCGAGATAGAGGGCGAGGTAGCGGGCCCGGCCGACGCGGCACTCGACGTTGTCGCCGAAGACGCCCAGGAAGAGCATGTTGCCCGCGAGGTGCCCCAATCCCCCGTGGAGGAACAGGGAGGTGAGGAGGGTGAGGAGGACCGGTATGGGAGTCGGCGCGAGGCCGGGCAGGCGGACCGCGCGGCCCGACCAGGGCTCGACGAGGCGCCTGGCCCCCGTAGCGATGTCCCGGCCCGAGAGCAGCTCGGCAGGCACCGCGCCGTAGCCAGACAGGATCGCCTCGTCCGCGCCGAAGCCCTGGACGAAGACGAAGACGAGGACGTTGGCGGCGATGAGGAGCCAGGTGAGCCAGGCCGCGCCTCGGCGGCAGCTGTTGTCGTCTCCGATGGGGATCATGGTCCTTCCCTCCGATCGCAAAGATACTGCCGAAGCGGCGCGGAGGCGAGCTCCCGGGCCGCGGCCCGCGGCTTGTGGCGAAGCCTCGCTCCGTGCTATCACCTGGCCATGCTCCGCTACCTCCTCTTCGACCTGGACAACACCCTCTACCCCGCCTCGACGCGCATGGAGGACGATATCCTGCTGCGGATGGGGGAGTACGCGGCCTCCTGGCTCGGCACGAGCCTGCGCGAGGCCATGGAGCTCCGGAAGAACCGCTCCGCGGATTACGGCACGACCCTCGAATGGCTCATGGGCGAGCGGGGCTTCCGCGATCCCGAGGCCTACTTCGCCGCCGTCCACCCCGAGGGCGAGGAGTACTGCATCGAAGCGGACCCGGCCCTCGGGAGCCTTCTCGACTCCCTGCCCTATCCCAAGTCGGTCTTCACCAACTCTCCCCGGGAGCACGCCGAGCGGGTCCTGGCCAAGCTCGGCGTCGCCGACCGCTTCGAGGCGATCTACGACATCCGCTTCTGCGGCCTGCGCGGCAAGCCCCGGGCCGAGTCCTACCGACGCGTCTGCGAAGCCTGCGGGGTCCGGCCCGAGGAGGCGGCCTTCGTCGACGACTTGCCGCGCTACGTCGAGGGCTTCGTCGCGGTGGGAGGCCTCGGTATCCTCGTCGACGAGCTCGACCGGCACGCCGATTCGGCCCTGCCGCGGATCAGGAGCCTGGCCGAGCTCCCCGGCATCCTCGCCTCCTCGGCCTAGCCGCGGCCGAAGGCATCGAGCTCGGCAGCTTCCCCCTCGGAAGCTGGCTCGACGCGAACCATAACGCGGTTTGGGTCTTCGATACGGGGAGCATCGTCATCACGTCGCCCTCGGGCGAGCTCGTCTACGATTCCGGGAAAGCTACCGGCGCGGACTTCAAGATCGGCGCGGAGGCCGGGGGACCACCCTCAGCTTCGGCTGCAAGGAGACGGGGAAGGCCTACAAGTTCACGAAGCCCCTCACGAGCTCCGACATGATCCTCGAGATCGATCCGCCCTGGAGGGGCCACTGCAATGTCTCGATGGACGAGCAGTAGCGGCCGCTCGGCTCGGGCCGCCGCTGCGGCTCCCCGCCGCGCCTTAGCGCTCGCCGTATTCCGGGAAGCCGCCGCGCCCCCCGCGGGCCGCCCGCCCGAGCGGGGCGCGTTTCGCCCGGGCCGGGCCGGGCTCCCCGGCGCCCTCCTCGTCGAGGGGCAGGACGATGAGCTCCACCTTCCTGCCCTCGAATCGCCCCAGTCCCGTGATCTCGAGCGTTTCGCCCTCAACCCTCGCGATGATCCTGAGCGCGTCCATGGCATCTCTCTCCACGCCCGATCCTAGACCCGGGCGGCGGCGGGGTCAAGGACGGGCCTCTCCCGGCCGGAGGGCCTGCAGCGCGACGACCGCGTCCATCCACTTGCGGGCCGAGATGTGGCGGAAGGGGAAGCGCACCTGGTAGAGCTCGCGGCCGACGTAGAACTCCAGTAGCGCCCGCTTGAGCACGTTGATGCCCTCGACCTGATCGAGGGGGAAGGTTAGGCGCTCTCCGAGGATAGTCGCGAGCTCGAGCCGGTCGGGGAAGAGGATGAGGGTGCCCGTGCGGAGCTTGCGCAGGGGATTGAGGCGGTAGCCCCGGAGGAGGAGGGCCCCGGCGTCGGAGAAGAGGGGGCGGCCCGGCCGGTCCCGCGCGGCGTCGGCCGCGAAGCCGCGCATCGAGGCCTCCTGCCAGCGGTTCCAGTCCTTGATCGCCTCGTAGGGGGCTTGGCCGCGCCGCGCGCCCTTGAGGCGCCCCCTCGAGTCGAGGACGAGGGCCATGCCGCAGGAGAGGCAGTAGAAGCGGTGCCGATGGCTGCGCATCGAGCCGATCGCCTCGCAGGAGGGGCAGCGGTAGAGGGCGAGCTCGAGGTGCTCGGCCCGGCGCAGGGAGCTGAAGCGCGCCTTCTCGCCCGCCTCCCATTCGGCCTCGTCGTGGGCCAGGCCCGCCTCGAGCCGCTCGAGTATCTGGTCGGCGCCGAGGGCCTTGAGTTCTCCGGGCTCGAAGAGGCGCTTCCACTCGATCTCGACCTTCCCCCGGCGCCGCGCCCAGGTCCAGCGCGGGAGGGAGAGGTAGCCGCCCTTGATGACCGCCCCGAGGACGGGGACCTTGAGGAGCTTCAGGAGCTTGGCCGTCGAGGGGATGAGGGGGAGGGTGGTCCCGTCCCAGGTCGCCTGGCCCTCGGCGAAGATGCCGACCACGCCGCCGCGCTTGCGGATCACGTCGACGGTCCAGCCGATGGTCTCGATGTCGGGGATCACCTTGGACTTGGGGATGGAGCCCACGAGGCGGAGGAGGGCCTTCATGAGCCGGGTGCGCATGTTGCCGTCGCTCGTGATCCAGTACACGGGCTCGGTAAGGTGGCCGCCCAGCATGAAGGGGTCGAGGATGCTGACGTGGTTGGCCACGACCACGAAGGGAGGCTTCATGCCCTTCGCGATCTCCCGTCCGACGACCTCGATGCGGTAGAAGGCGCGGAGCCAGATCACGTAGCTCCAGCGCAGGAGCTTGTTGAACCAGCGGTAGTTTCGGGGGATGAAGCGCTTCTTCGCGGGCATGATCGGGGCCTCCCTCGCTACCCCTCGCCCAGCCTAACGGATAATCCGCGCCGGGGCAACCGCGAAAGGGCATCGGAAAGGGATCGCGGCGCGGGGCCGGCCTTGCCGCGGCCCGGCCGTCCGGCTAGTATGGGCTTCGACCGGGAGCCGCGCGCGGCGGGCCCGGCGGGGGGGAACGCAGTGGAGCGAGCAGCCGAGCCGTCTCTCGTCCGCGAGGCCCAGGCCCTCGCGGCCCGGGCCCGAGCGGAGATGGGCAAGCGCATCGTCGGCAAGGACGCGGTGCTCAGGGGCATCCTAACGGGGGTCGTGGCCGGCGGCCACGTCCTCCTCGAGGGAGTGCCGGGCCTGGCCAAGACGGTCGCGGTCAAGACCCTCGCCGAGATAGCCGGCCTCGAGTTCCGCCGCGTCCAGTTCACGCCCGACCTCCTGCCCTCGGATATCACCGGCTCCCTGGTCTACGAGCAGGCCACCGGGCGCTTCTCGCCGCGGCGCGGCCCGATCTTCGCCAACCTCGTCCTGGCCGACGAGGTGAACCGGGCCCCCGCCAAGGTCCAGTCCGCCCTCCTCGAGGCCATGGAGGAGGGGCAGGTGACAATCGGGGAGGAGAGCCTCGAGCTCCCCAAGCCCTTCTTCGTCCTCGCCACCCAGAATCCCATCGAGCACGAGGGCACCTATCCCCTGCCCGAGGCCCAGCTCGACCGCTTCCTCCTCAAGGTGGTCTCCCAGTACCCGACCGAGGCCGAGGAGTCCCAGATCGTGCATCGCGTCGCCGCCTCGCCGCCCGCCGCGGTCGAGCGCGTGCTCGGGGCCCGGGAGATCGCCCTCATGCGCGCGGCGGCCGAGTCCGTGGCCGTGGACGAGTCCCTCGCCGGCTACATCGTCCGCCTGGTCCGCGCGACCCGGCCCGCCGCCCGGGCCGGGGAGGGAGGCCGGGCCGAGGATCGCGCCGCGGCGGGCGCCGGGGCCCCCGCGGGGCCCCAGGCCCAGCTCGCCCGGGACGTCGGCCGCTGGGTCGAGTACGGGGCCTCGCCCCGGGCCTCGATCCACCTCTACCGCTGCGCCCGCATATCGGCCTTCCTCGACGGAAGGGCCTACGTCCTGCCCGACGACATCAAGTCCATGGCCCCCGACGTGCTCCGCCACCGCCTCGTCCTCTCCTACGAGGCCGAGGCCGAGGGGATCTGCGCCGACGAGGTCGTCGCCCGGGTCCTCGCGGCGACGAGCCTTCCCTAAGGCCGTGGATCGGGACCGGCTCCACGACCGGGTCAGGCGCCTCCTCTTCGCGTCGCCCGCCCTCGCCCGCGCCTTCTCGCGCGGCGATTTCCGCTCGGTCTTCCGCGGCCGCGGCATCGAGTTCGACTCGCTGCGGGACTACTGCCCCGACGACGACGCCCGCCTCATCGACTTCCGCGCCACGGTCCGCCTGGGCAGGCCCTTCGTCCGCACCTTCCGCGAGGACCGCTCCATGACGCTCTTCCTCCTCATCGACGTCTCGCCCTCGATGCTGGCGGGCTCGGGCGAGCTGTCCAAGCTCGACATGGCCGTCCTCTGCTCCTCCCTCGTCGCCTACGCCGCCCAGTTCCGGGGCCTCGCCGTGGGCTGCCTGGTCTTCGCCGAGGCCGTCCTCGGCAAGCTCCCTCCCCGGCGGGGCAAGGCCCACGCCCTCGCGGTAGCCGAGGCCGCGGCCGCGGCCTCGGCCCCGCGGGAGGCTGGCGGCCGACCCGGGAGGCGGGGCCGCCCCGGCGGCCTCCCCGGCCCCGGCCCCCGGGGCCCGAGCGAGCTCGGCGGCGCCCTCCGCGCCGCGCGGCGCATCCTCAAGCGGCGGAGCCTCGTCCTCGTGCTCAGCGACTTCCGCGCAGAGGGCTGGGAGCGGCCCCTCGGGGAGCTGGCCCGCCGCCACGACCTCGTGGCCCTCAGGCTGACCGACCGGCTCGATCTCGAGCTGCCCCGGAGCGGAGCCTTCGAGGCGAGCGATCCCGAGACCGGTGAGCGCGCCTGGCTGCCCCTGGCGAGCCCCGGCTACCGCGCCCGCTGGAGGGCGCGAGGCGAGGCCGAGCGCGAGCGCTGCCTCGCGGCCTGCCTCGCGCAGCGGGTGCCGGTCCTCGAGATCGGCACGGAGGAGGATCCCGCCCGCCTCCTCCTGGACTTCTTCGAGCGGAGGAGGCGGGGATGAGGGCCGCCCCCTTCCTGGCCCTCCTCGTCCTCGGCCTCGCCGCCTCCGCCCGGCTCGGGGCCGAGCCGCCCAAGCCCGAGTTCCTCCCCAAGCTCTTCGGCCCCGGGGAGGCGGTCCGCGCCACCCTCCTCCTGCCCGGCATCGAGGCGGCCTCGGGCTTCAGCCTCGCGCCGGGACAGGGCCTGCCTGCCTCCGAGGATCCCGAGCTCCTCGAGGCGAGCCTCGCCAAGGGATCCCGGGGCTGGGAGCTTTCGATCCTCTTCGTCCCCTGGTCGCCCGGCCCCGGACGGATCCCAGCCATGACCCTCCGCGGCCTCGCCCTGCCGGCCATCCCCTACGCGACCCGCTCCCGCCTCGGGGCCGAGGACCGCGAGCTCTCCCCGCCCCGGCCGCAGCGTGAGCCGCCGGGCTCGGGCCTCTACCTCTACGGGATCGCGGGGGCGGCCCTCCTCCTCGTCCTCGCATCTGTTTTCTCGATCGCCTATCTCGTCCCCGCGGGCCGCGCCCTCGCCGCCCGCTGGCGCTCCGGCCTCGCCTTCAGGCGGCTTTCCAAGAGCCTGGACTTCCTCGAGGAGGGGGCGGCCTCCTCGGAACCCCCTGCCTTCTACGCGGCCCTCTCCCGGGCCCTCAGGCTCTATCTCGGGGAGCGGGTGGACGAGCGGGCCCCGGCCCTGACCGCCCGCGAGCTCGCCGCCCTCCCGAGCTCGGCCTTCCCCGCCCCGGGCCTGCGCGAGTCGGCGGCGGGCGTCTTCGGGGAGGCCGAGCTCGCCCGCTACGCCGGGCTCCGCCCGCGGCCGGAGGCGATGGCGGCCTCGGTCCGCCGCGCGCGAGAGCTGGCCCAGGCGGCCGAGGAGGCCCTCGATGCTCGCCTTTGAGCGGCCCTGGGCCCTTCTCCTCGTCCTCCTGATCCCCGCTTTCGCCCTAGCGCGGCGCCTCCCCTTCGCCCGGGGCCTGGCCTTCCCCTTCTCCCTGCCCCGCGATCCCGAGGCACCGCGGCCGCCCCTCGGCTGGACGCTCCTGCGCCTCCTCCGAGCGGCCTGCCTCGCCGCGGGCTTCGCTGCCTGCGCGCTCGCCGCGGCGGGGCCCGCCCTCGTCAGCCGCCGAGTCCTGTACCTGAGCCGCGGCAACGAGGTCGTCTTCGTCCTCGACGTCTCGCCGAGCATGGCGGCCTCGGACATCGCCCCGAGCCGCCTCGAGGCGGCCGAGTCCATCATCGGCGACTTCCTCGCGAGCCGGCGCAACGAGACGGTCGGCCTCGTCGCCTTCGGGGGCGAGGCCGCCCTCGTCTGCCCTCCGACCCTGGATTACCTCGCCTTCTCCGAGCGGATGGCCGGACTCGTCCCGGGGATCTACGGGGAGGGCACGGCCATCGGCGCCGGGCTGGCCACGGCGGTGGCCCACACCGCCCGCTCGGGCGCCCCCGAGAAGCACATCGTCCTCCTCACCGACGGCGAGAACAACGCGGGGGCCATCGACCCCGGCACGGCGGCCCTCGCGGCCGCCCGCTTCGGCATCGTCCTCTCCGTCATCGGCGTCGGCAGCCCGGGCGAGGCGCCGGTCTCCTACGTCGATCCCAGGACCGGCCAGAAGCGCTCGGGCTTCTACCGCTCCGACTTCGACGCGGCCGGGCTCGAGGAGCTCGCGCGGAGGGGCGGGGGCAGCTACTACGCCGCCGAGAACCGGGCCGCCCTCGCGGCCGCCTTCGCCTCGCTCTCCGAGCGGAGCGCCTCCCTGGCTAGGACGAGGAGCCAGACCTCGGAGGAGCCCCTCGCCCGGCCCTTCCTCGCCCTTGCCCTGGCCGCCGCGCTCCTGGGCAGGCTCCTGGGCCTGGTCCTCGCGGGACCTACCTCACCCCGCGAAGGAGGCCGGCGGTGAGCCTCGCCCGGCCCGAGCTCCTCTGGCTCGCCCTCCTCGCCCTGCCCGAGCTCCTCGCCCTCGCGAGGCGGGGCCGAGGCCGCTTCCCCTCCCTGCTCAGCCTGGCCGGGCCGCGGCAGGGAACCCGGGTGCTCGCCCGAAGCGCGGCCGCGGCCTTCTACTCCTCCCTCGCCTTCGTCCTCTTCCTGGCTTCGGCGAGCCTAGCCCTCGCCGGCCCCTCCTGGGGCAGGAGGGGGAGCGCCCAGGAGCGCTCCGGCTTCGAGCTGGCCTTCGTGCTCGACGTCTCGAGGAGCATGGAGGTCGAGGACGGCGCGCCGACCCGTCTCGAGGCGGCGAAGGGCCTCCTCCGCTCCCTCCTCCGCTCCGCCGCCTCGGCTTCGGGGCGGGAAGGGCTCAACGCCTTCTCCCTGGTCGCCGCCAAGGGCGAGGCCGTACTCCTCGTCCCCATGACCGAGGACCTCGAGGCCCTCGAGCTCGGCCTCGACTACGCCAACCCCGATACCCTGACGGCCGCGGGCACCGACCTCGGCCGCGGGATAGCCGCCGGCCTCGGCTCCTTCTCCTCCTCGAGCGGGGCGGGCCGCCTCCTCATCGTGCTGAGCGACGGCGGCGAGCTCTCGGGCTCGGCCCGGGCCGAGGCGGCAAAAGCCAGGCTGGCCAAGGCGCGCTTCATAGCCCTGGGCTTCGGCGGGAGCGAGCCCAAGCCCGTGCCCGGAGCCGAGGGGCCGGCCCTGGACGAGAAGGGCCTCCCCGCCCGGAGCGCCCTCGACGCGGCCTTCCTGAAGTCCGTCGCGGCCGAGGCCGGGGGCCGCTACCTTGACGGCTCCGATCCCGGGACCCCGGCCGCCCTCGCCGCGGAGATCTCTGAAGCGGGAAGGGGAGGGATGCGCCTCGAGTACGAGGTCCAGGATCGGAGCGGCCTCTTCGCCTTCCTCGCCCTGGCCTTCCTCGCCCTGGCCATCCTCGCCGAGGCCCTCCTCGCCCGGGGAGGCAGGCCGTGAGCCTCCTCCGCCAGCCCCGGCCCGGCAGGAGCGGCCGGCCAGGCCGGCTCCGCCCCGCGCCGCTCGCCCTCGCCCTTTGCTCCCTCCTCGGCTCCTGCTCCCGATTCTCCGACTTCGCCGCGATCGCCTCGGGCAACCGCCTCCACGCCCGGGGCCGCTTCCAGGACGCGGCCGCGGAGTACCTGAGCGTCCGCGAGGAGTCCTTCGGCCCGACGGTCGACTACGACCTGGGCAATGTCTACGCCCGGCTCGGCGAGTACAAGGCCGCCGCCCCCCTGTACGAGCGCGCGCGGCGCTCCGGCTCGGCCCCCCTGCGGGCCGATGCCCACTACAACGAGGGAGTAGCCCTCTACGAGCGGGGCCGCTACGAGGAGTCCTGGGGAGCCTTCAAGGAAGCCCTTCGCCTCTACCTCGCCGAGCCGCGCTCCTTCGATCCTGACCTGGCCCCGGCGGCGCGGCGCAACCTCGAGCTGGCCTGGAAGGCCTGGAAGAAGCGCAGCCTCGTCCCGCCGGCCTCCATCTCGCCTTCCCAGCGCAGCGAGGGCGGAACGGCCGAGGAGGAGCTCAGCCTCCTCCGCCGCCTCGAGACGGGGCGCTGGCGCCCCGGCGCCGCCAAGGCCCCGGCCGAGCTCAGGGGCGACTATTGAGGCGGCTCATGCGGCGGCTCCGCCTCGCCGGCCTCGCCCTCCTCCTCGCGGCCGGTCCCTCCTGGGCCGAGAGCCCGAGCTACCGGGTCGAGCGCCTTCCCGAGGGAGCCGCGGTCGGGGAGACCGCCCGCCTGGTCCTCCTCGTCTCGGGACTGTCCCCGGCCGGGCTCGAGCTCGTGGAACCGGAGCTCGACGAGGGCCTGGCCCTCGAGTCCTGGTCCCTCAGGCCCCGGGTCTCGGCCGGATCCGGAGCGGTTCCCGGCGAGCGCTCGAGCGAGCTTCTCCTCGACCTTCGCGTCCTCAGCCCCGGCCGGCACCGGATCGGGGAGATCTTGATCAAGGGCAAGGAGGGTCGTCTCCGCGTCGCCGCCATCTCCTTCTCGACCCGGGCCCCCGGCTCCGCCGTCGAGCCCGCTTCCGCATGGCGCTGGTCGGCCCCGGCCATCGTCCTGCGCTACGAGGCCTTCGAGCTCAGGCTAGAACCGAGGGGAGGGGGGACCGTCCCCGCCGAGGCCACGGCCTCCTTCGCACCGCCGCCCGGCCTCAGCCTCGAGGCCTCGGGCCCCCTCTCCTGGACAGCCCTGGCCCTGGAGCCCGGAGAGCTCGAGCTGCCCCCCGCCTTCGTCCTCTCCGGCTCGAAGGAGCTCGGCCGCGCGGCAGCCGATTTCCTCAGAGTACGGCCCCTCCCGGAGCCCCTTGCCGCCTCGAAGGCGATCGGCCGTTTCGAGCTCAGGCTCGAGGCCCCCTCGCCCGCTTCCCTGGGCGCGGGCCGGACGAGCCGTTTCGCCCTCATCCTCGAGGGCCGGGGCAACCAGCCCCTCCTCGAACTTCCTGCCCCGCAGGCCAGCCTCGGGGGCGAGCGCCTCCAGCCCGCGGCCATCGCCCTCCGGAGGATCGACCATTCCCGGCCGCGGGGCGGGGCCTTCGAGGGACAGCTCCTCCTCGAACTCCTCGTGACCCCGCCTCGGGAGGGTTGCTTCGAGCTCTCCTTCGAGCCCCTCCCGGTCCTCGAGCCGGGCGGGGCCTTTTCGAGCCTTCGGGTGCCGACCTTCATCGCCGAGCTGGATCCGGCCACCGCCCCCTTCCCCGGGCAAGCCGAGGCGGGACAGCCCGGCCGCTTCGACGCGGCCATGGAAAGCTCGGCCGCCTTCCTCGCCGCCGAGCTTCCCGGCCTCCCCGCCCTCCTGGCCGCGGCGCTCCGCGGGCAAAGTCCTGCGGCTAGGAGGGCCGGGCTCGAGGCCCTCCTCGGCCTCCTCGAGGGACAGCCTCCCAAGCTGCGGCGGGATCCTCGGCTCCTCCTCCTCGAGGCCGGCCTGCGCTGGGAGCTCGGCGAGCGCGGGCGGGGACTGTCCCTCCTCTACGGCCTACTCCGCCGCAAGCCGGGCTCGACCGCTCTCAAGGAGCTTGCCGCCGCCTGCTCGGGCGAGCTCGGCTCCGGCCCGCCCCTCCTCGACAGCCTCCCTTCGCCAACAAGCTTCGAGGCAGTCGGGGCGGTCGCCCTCCTTGGGGCCTTCGCCCTCTTCCTCTCCTCGAGGAGGTCCCGCCGCCCCCTCCGAGCCGCCGCCGCGGCCTGTCTCCTGGGACTGTCCCTCGCCGCCGCGGGACTGTCCCTCGCCGCGGCCGGCCAGCGGCGACGGAGCTTCGTCCTCCTGTGGAGCGACAGCCTCCTCCCCGTGCCCTCGCCCCTGGCCGAGGGGGCCCTCCCCCTGGCAAAGGGCTCGACCGCCGAGCTCCGGGGCCGGAGCTCGGGCTACGTCGGCGTCACGCTAGCCCAGGGCCTCTCCGGCTGGGTCCGCGAAGCCGACGTATATTATTATTAGGGTCAGGTATGGATTTCGGAGAAGTGCTGGATGAGTGGGAGCGGATGAAGCGCGAGCGCTCTCGGGCCGCCCATCCCAAGGCCGGGCCGGCCGATCCCGTGCCCGAGACCGCCCGCTTGAGCCCCTTCGAGGCCTGGCTGGACGAGCATGGGGTGGAGGACAAGGACGCCGAGCGCCCCGGGGCCTCGGCCCAGGCCGAGCGCGAGGCTCGGGACCGGCGTCTCGCCGCCTTGGATCCCCAAGCCACCCTCGACCTCCACGGCATGGGGGCCCAGGAGGCCGAGGCCGCCCTCCTGGCCTTCCTCGAGGACTCGGGGCGGCGGGGCCTCGAGAAGGTGATCGTCGTGCACGGGAAGGGGAACCACTCGAAGGAGGGGCCCGTCCTCGGGCGGGTCGCCCGCCGGGCCATCGAGATGAGCCCCTGGGCTGGGCGCTCGGGCGTGGCGGGACGCGCCGAGGGCGGCTCGGGCGCCCTCTGGGTCCTGCTGCGGAAGAAAGGCTAGGAAGCTCTTATTTTTCGCGGTAGATGATGCGCCCGCGGTTGAGATCGTAGGGGGAGAGCGCTACCTTCACTTTGTCGCCGGGAACGATGCGGATATAGTGCTTGCGCATCTTGCCGGACAGATGGGCGAGGATGACGTGGCCGCTCGGTATCTCGACCCTGAACATGGTGTTCGGGAGCGATTCCCTGACGATGCCCTCGACTTCGATGGCTTCTTCTTTAGCCACGGTTCCTCCTCGGAAGATCTGCGGCGATCGGCTTCGGGCAGGCGCCGTAACCCGGCGGCCCCTTCGGCCTTTGCTATGGCGATCGCCTGAGCTCGGGCGGAATTTGCTTTCCGCTTCGGAGCGCATAAAATAGTATGTACTATCGGGCCGAATGTCAATCATGGCGACAGAATGCGGCCGGGGGCATCGAAGCGCCTCCTTTTCAGCGATTTTCGCCGGCTTGACTTTTTCGCCCGTATGGAGCATCGTGCCGGACCCGCCGAAACGATGGCGAGCCAAGGAGGTGGCGCATGGACAAAGACTCGATCGAGAAGATGAAAGAGCTCCTTCTCGCCCAGAAACGGGAGATACTCGAGACCCTCGTGTCCACCAACGCCGACTTCCGCGCCATCGTCGAGGAGATGGATCCCAAGGACTTCGCCGACGTGGCTTCCGACGACATCGACCGCAAGATGATCGAGGCCCTCGGCTCCCAGGACATCAAGCGCCTCCGGGCCATCGACGCCGCCCTCGGCCGCATCAACCTCGGCAAGTACGGGATCTGCGTCAAGTGCAACAAGAAGATCCCCCAGGAGCGCCTCCTGGCCCTGCCCTACGCCGTACTCTGCGTCGACTGCCAGAAGGGCGAGGAGCGCCGCAATCGATAGCTACTGCCTCGTCCTCGGCGGGGGCGGGGCCAAGGGCGTCTACCACATCGGGGTCTGGCGCGCCCTGCGCGAGCTGGGCATCGAGGTGAACGCCTTCATCGGCACCTCCATCGGGGCCATCATCGCGGGATTCCTCGCCCAGGGGGCCGACGACAAGCTCGAGGAGCTCGGCCGGAGCATCACCGTGGACGACATCCTCGCCCTCCCGCCCGAGCTCACCCAGGGCGGCGAGGTCAAGCTCGACCTCGAGTCCCTCACGGGGATCCGCGAGCTCTTCCACAAGGCCATGAACCGCAAGGGCCTGGACACGGGCCCCCTCAAGCGCCTCCTGGTCGAGAGCCTCGACGAGGCTTCCATCCGCGCGGGGGGCAAGGACCTCGGCATCGTCACCGTCAACGTCAGCGCCCTCGAGCCCCGCGAGGTCTTCATCGAGGACATGGAGCCCGGCTCCCTGGTCGAGTACCTCCTCGCGAGCGCGGCCTTCCCCGGCTTCGAGCAGCCGCGGATCGGCGGCCAGAAGTACATCGACGGGGGCCTGTACGACAACGTCCCCTACGCCATGGCCCGGCGGCGGGGCTACCGGCGCGTCATCGTATCGGACCTCTCCGGGGCCGGATTGAACAGGCGGCCCCAGATCGAGGGCGGCCTCACCGTCTACATCAAGAACTCCATCGACTTCGGGGGCGTGCTCGACTTCAACCGGGCCTTCCTCGACTCCTTCATGGAGCTCGGCTACCTCGACGCGTTGCGCGCCTTCGGCCGCCTGGAGGGCTACTCCTATTTCCTCGAGCCCGACCCCGAGGCCGAGGCCGCCTTCGCCCGCGAGGGCGCCGGGGCGCGGGACGCCGGGGCGCGAGGCGCCGAGGCGCGTGACGCGCCAGGGATCCCCTGGCCGGAGCGCATGCGCCACGACCGGCGGGGCCTGCTCAAGCGCCTGGAGTGCGCCGCCTCGGCCCTCGAGGTGGAGCGGATCCGCGCCTATTCCTACGCCGGCCTCGAGGCGGCGATCCGCGAGCGCGCGGCGGCCGTGGACGCCAAGGTGGCGGCCGCCCGAGCGGGGGGCAGGCTCATGCAGCTCGCCGCCCCCATCCGCGAGGCGGTCGCGGCCCGGCGCTTCGAGGACTGCCCCTTGTACTACTACCGCCTCGTCGAGGAGGCCGTGCCCGGCGCGGCGGGATCCCTCCTCAAGAAGGCCCTCGAGGGGCTCTTCCCCGAGCTCCCCGCCGCCGTGGCCTGGCTCGACGGGGCCGCCGGGGCCTAGGGTCGCGCGGCGCCCGCCCGCCGACACGATATCGGCTAACGCGCGCGCGGCGGGCCGCCTAGGCCTCGTCGATCCCCACCTCGGTCCAGCTCCCCTTCGACAGGAGGGCCACGGAGCGGTAGCCAGCCGCCCTCGCCGCCTCGCGGGCCGCCTCCCGGGCGCCCGAGCCCGCCGGGCCGAGCTGCTCGGGCGCGTGGGCGTCGGCCGAGAGGACGACGCGAACTCCTCGTTCGCGCAACGCGCGCAGGATGAAGGGAGCGGGGTAGGGCGCCGCGGCCCCGCTGCGGAGCATGGCTCCGTAGTTGATCTCGATCACGATATCCGCGCCCCCGAGGAGGGCCGCGGCCCCGAGGGCCGCCTCCCGGTAGGCGGGGTCCGACTCGTCGAAGAGCTCCCCGCCGCGGTTGTACTTGGTCACCAGGTCGAGGTGGCCCAGGATGTCGAAGCCCCCGGCCTCGATGAGGGCGCAGAGCTCCTCGTAATACGCCTTCCATACCCGCCGCGCGTCGCCCCCCGCGTCCGCCTCGACCCGCGCGCGGAAGGACTCGGCCGACTCGTCCACCGCGAAGGGTCCCGAGCCGAGGTCGACGAGGTGGACCGAGCCGATCGAGTAGTCCAGGCCCAGGCCGGCGAAGAGCGCGTCGCGGGGAGACTGGGCCTCCCGGAGCCAATCGATCTCGAGGCCGAGGAGTATCTCGAGGCCCCGGCCCTCCCACTCCCGGGCGAGGGAGCGGATCTCGGCCAGGTAGCCTCCGAGGCGCGGGAGCTTCATGTTGCCCTCGTAGAGGCCCCGGCCCAGGGGGGCGTGGGAGGAGATGCCCAGGACGCCGAAGCCGGCGGCGCAGGCCGCCTCGGCCATGGCGCGGGCGCTCGAGGAGCCGTCGCAGTAGTCGCAGTGGCTGTGGTAGTTGGCGCGCACGGGCCGATACTAGCGCCCGCGCGCGGGGGCTGTCTATCGCGGGCCGGGGCCCCCGGGGCAGTAGGGCGCGGCCGCCTCGGCGAATTCGGCGAAGGCCGCGCGGACCAGGGGCAGGGCGGCCTTGGCCGCCTCGGCGTCGGCCGCGGAGCCGGCCCGCTCGGCGGCCAGGGCTGCGTCGCCCAGGCGCCGGGCGCTCAGGTTCCAGGCAGCCCCCTTCATCGAGTGGGCCGTCTCGCGGAAGCGCGGGAAGTCCCCCGCGGCGAGGGCCTCGGCCAGCTCCTCGACCTGGCCGCGGGCCTTGGCCGAGAAGCGCCCCAGGAGGCCGGAGACGGTCTCGGCCTGGCCGAGGAAGGTGTCGAGGACCCCTTCCCAGTCGAATATCGCGGGGTCGGGCTTCCGCGGCCCGGCCGGCCCTCCGGGCCCATCCGGCGGCGCCGGGGCCGCGGGGAAGGCCGGCGCGCCGCCGCCGGGATCGCCGCAGGCGCCCGCCCTGGCGCTATCCGCGCCGGCTGTCCCCGCGCCGGGCTTGGGCATCCAGGTCGCGAGGAGCTCGGCTAGGTCGCGCTTCTTGAAGGGCTTGACGAGGATATCGTCCATGCCGGCCTCGAGGCACTTGTCGCGCTCGCCCTTCAAGGCGCTCGCGGTCACCGCGATGATGGGGCCGCCGAAGCCCTTCTCGCGGATCGCCCGGGTGGCCTCGTAGCCGTTCATCCGCGGCATGAAGATGTCCATGAGGATGAGGTCGAAGGGCCGGCTGCAGGCGATCTCCGCGGCCTCGTGCCCGTCCCTGGCCGCGGTGACGCGGCAGCCGAGCTTGGCCAGGAGGAGGGTGAAGAGCTCGCGGTTGACCTCGTGGTCCTCGGCTATGAGGACCTCCCCGGGGAAGCTCGGCTCGGCCTCCTCCCCGGCCTCGGGCTCCCCGGCCTCCTCGGCGCCCTCGAGGTCGACCTCGGAGGAGAGGGCCTTGGCGAGGGCGTCGAGGAGCTCCGCGGGCTTCACCGGCTTGACGATGTAGCCGTCGAACCAGCGCAGGAGCTTCATCTTGGCCTCGGCCCCGATCGTGCCGACGGGGGCCATGAGCAGGAGGCGGGCCGAATTGATGGCCGTGTCGCCGGTGATCTCGCTCGCGAGGCGCCAGCCGTCCATGCGCGGCATGTTCTGGTCGACGAGGCAGGCGGAGAAGGCCTCGCCGGCGGCCGCGGCCTCCCTGAGGCTCGCCAGGGCCTCCTCGCCCGAGGCCGCCTGGGAGACGCGGTAGCCGGCCTTGGAGGCGACGCGCGCGGCGAAGTCCCGCGCGAGGGCGTGGTCGTCGACGACGAGGATCCGCGCCTCGGGCGCCGCGTCGCGCCGGGCGGCCGGCAAGGGGGCCGCGGAGTACTCGGGCGAGGCGAGGGGGAGCTCGAACCAGAAGACGGAGCCCTCGGGCTCGTTGGGCCGGAGGCCGATGCTCCCGCCCATGAGCTCGACGAGGTGGCGCGAGATGGCCAGCCCGAGCCCCGTGCCCCCGACCTTGCGCGCCTGGGCGAAGTCGCCCTGGAAGAAGGGCGTGAAGAGGCGGTCGCGGACCGCCTCGGATACGCCGGGGCCCGTGTCGGCGACCTCGAGCCGCATGCGCGGGCCCCGGGGGGACTCCTCCCGGCGGAGGGCGATCGCGATGCCCCCCTCGCGCGTGAACTTGATCGCGTTCTTGAAGAGGTTGACGATGATCTGCCGGAGCCGCCCCGGGTCGCCCCGCACGAGGGAGGGGAGGTCCTCGCCGATATCGAGGAGTATCTCCAGGCCCTTGCGGTGGGCGTCGAGCACGAGCATGTCGACCGACTGCCGCACGCAGGAGCGCAGGTCGAAGTCGACGGCTTCGAGGTCGAACTTCCCGGCCTCGATCTTGGAGAAGTCGAGGATGTCGTTGATCAGGCCCAGGAGGACGTCGGCGGAGAACTGGACCTGGTTGGCGTACTCGGACTGCTCGGTGTCGAGCCTGGTCTCTCGCAGGAGCTCGACCACGCCGAGGATGGTCTGGATCGGCGTGCGGATCTCGTGGCTCATGTTGGCGAGGAACTGGCTCTTCGTCTGCGTCGCCTTCTCGGCCTCGTCCTTCGCGTCGCGGAGCCGGGACTCGCGGAGCACCCGCTCGGTGGCGTCCTCGATCGCGCAGACGAGGAAGGGCTCGGCCTTCCCTCCCTCCCCCTCCGCTGCGCCGGGCCGGGCCGGCGGGGGCAGCTCGAGGCGGGAGAGGGCGCAGCGCAGCCAGCGCCTCGTCCCGTCGGCGGCCCGCACGGGGCTCTCGGCCGAGGCGGTCTCCCAGCCCCCGAGGAGGACCTCGGAGGCGTAGTAGTCGATGCGCTTGAACTCGCAGGAGGCGAGGAGCTCGAAGAAGGAGCCCGTGAAGCGATCGGGCCCCACGCCGGCGAGGGCGCGGAAGAGGGACTCGAAGGCTGCGTTCCAGGAGGCCAGGGCGCCCATGCGGTCGACGGCGACCACGGGCAGGGGGGCCCGGTCGAAGGCGGCCACGCGGATCGCGTCGGGATGGACGGCTGCCATGGCCCCCTCCTCCTAGAAGTTGGCCTTGAGGATCTCGAGTGTCTTGCGCAGGATCTGGTCCGGCTTGAGGGGCTTTATGAGGTAGCTCTTGACCCCGGCCTGGAAGGCCCGCACGACGGCCTCGCGCTGGGACACCGCCGAGAGCACGATCACGGGGATCTCGATGTCCTCGGCGTGGAGCCGCGAGAGGACCTCGAAGCCGCCCATGCCGGGCATCAGGATGTCGAGGAAGACGAGGTCGAAGCTCTTCTCCCGCACCGCCTCCACGAACTCCTTGCCGTCCTGATATGGGCTTACGGCGGCGCCTATCGCGGCGAAGGTCGTCTTGACGAGCTCCTGGATCACGAAATCGTCGTCGACGACCGCGATGGACAGGCCGCGGCCGGCCTCGCGCATCGTCTCGACGCTGAGCTTCTTCTTGCCCTCGGACTCGAAGCGCATCTCCACGGACTCGCGCGAGGCCTCGTGGGTCTGGGCCGCGAGGATGCGCTCGGCGACGAGCTCGGCCTTGCGCTCGCCCATCTCGACCTCGGGGTCGAAGTCGGCGACGAGGCCGTCGATGGCGTACTGGAGGTTCGAGACGACCTCGACGTCGGCGAACTCGGGCCGGCCGCGGACGAACTCGCCGGCGAAGGCGGACTTGGTGAGGATCTTGACGTGCTTGCCCTTGGCCCGCGTGCGCTCGAGGAGGGTCGACAGGAGGAGCTCGAGGTTGGGGCCGTCGACGAAGCTGAGCTCCATGTCGGAGAGCATCACCAGGACGCGGGGCTTCGAGATGGAGTAGAGCTCGAGGAGCTCGGCGATCTTGAAGCGCAGGAGGTCGATCTTCTCTCGGTTCAGGCCCATGGCTATCTCGACGAAGACGATGCTGTCGTTGACGTGGGCCTCGATGACGCAGGGCGTGCTGTCGATCTCGAAGCGGAGGCCGAGGACCTCGGAGAGGGCCGCGTACAGGCCGTCCATCTTGATCGGCTTCATGAAGACCTTGCGGATGTTGTAGGGCACCAGCTCGAGCAGCCGGTTCTTGTCGATCTTCTGGGCGGTGAGGATGACCGGGATGGAGGCGGTGTTCGGGTTGCGGTTCTTCTCCTCGAGCACCTCCTTGCAGGACTTGCGCGTCAGGTTGTAGTCCAGGATCACGAGGTCGGGCAGGTTGTTGCGCATCTTGACGACGCCGTCCAGGCCGTTGATCGCCACCTCGACCTCGGCGCCGCTCGCGGAGAGCCGCGATTTGAGGTAGTCCCTGAAGAGGTCGGATTCGTCGATGATGAGTACGGTCTTGCGCGCCATGTTCGCCTCGTCTGCTTTACGTTCTCAGGGGACGGGGGCGCGCGGCCGGCGCTCCCCCTCTCCCCCGCGCCAGTATAGCCGAGGCCGCGGCGCGGCGCAATGAAGGCGGAGCTTGACGCGAGCGAGGCGCGGTTACTAGAATTGAGCCGTGGCCCGCGCATTCGGGGCCGCCGAAACGCGCCCGCCTGGGCGCCTTAGGAGGCTGGATGGGCGGCCTGCGGCTCATTTTCGCGATCGACGACGCCGACGAGCGGGAAGCCTTCGCGCGCATCGCGGCCCGCCTCGACCAGTGCGTCGTCCACTACCCGGTCAACATAGCCGAGGTCGAGGCCCTCTACTCGAACGACGCGGCCGACGCCATCGTCACCGACTTCCGCTTCCACAACGGGGCCCTCGCCGACTGGCTCACCTTCTGGCCCCTGCCCGCCGTCCTCGTCACCGAGCCCGCGGACGATCCCGAGCGCATCGAGCGGACCGTCCGCGACGAGTCTTCGGTCTTCATCGAGCGCGAGGCAGGAGGGCGCCACCTCGAGCTCCTTCCCGTCCTCGCGCGCAAGGTCATCAACATCCGCGAGAGCCTCTCGCGGCAGAACGCCCACCTCCAGATGACCGAGCACCAGTACATGAACCTCCTCCAGGCCGTCCCCGACACGGTGTACATCCTGGACAAGGACGGCCGCTTCATGTACCTCAACGACTCGATCCGGGGCTTCGGCTACGAGCCGTCCAAGCTCATCGGCCGCCACTTCTCCGAGATCGTCCACCCCGCGGACGTCCCCAAGGTGAGCCGCCTCGAGGTCCTCCCCGCCCTCGCGGGCGTGGCGACCGGGCCCGAGTCCGCGCCCAAGCTCTTCGACGAGCGCCGCGCCGGCAAGCGGATGACGAGGAACCTCGAGCTCAGGCTCAAGTGCGGCTCCGACACGGACGACTACGTAGTCGGCTCGGTCAACGCCTACGGCGAGGTCAGCTCCGCCGGCTACCAGCTCCCCGAGTTCGAGGGCATGGGCCTGGGCACGGTCGGCATCATCCGCGACGTGTCGCTGCGCAAGGAGCACGAGCGGAAGCTCGAGGCGGCCCTCGCGGCGAAGGAGGTCCTCCTCAAGGAGATCCACCACCGCGTCAAGAACAACCTCCAGGTCGTGTCGAGCCTCCTGAACCTCCAGGAGAGCGCCGTCGCCGACCCCGCGGCCCGCAAGGTCTTCCTCGAGTGCCAGACCCAGATCCAGTCCATGGCCATGGTCCACGAGGTCCTCTACCGCTCCTCGGACTTCGAGGGCGTGGACATGCAGAAGTACTTCGAGCGCCTCGTCGACTACCTCGCCGGGGTCTACGACGCCGCCTACCGCGGCATCGGCTGGTCCATCTCGGCCGACTCGGTGGTCCTCGACCTCGACGACGCCATACCCGTGGCCCTCATCGTCAACGAGCTGCTCTCCAACTGCTTCAAGCACGCCTTCCCCGACGGCAGGACCGGCAAGGCCACCGTATCGATGGGGCCCCGCGACGAGGAGTGGATACTCGTGGTGTCCGACGACGGCGTCGGCTTCGAGGCGGCGAAGGCCGCCTCGGCCGAGAAGGGCATCGGCACCGAGCTCGTCCACGCCCTCGCCGCCCAGCTCCACGGCCAGGTCTCCTCCTCGACCGAAGGAGGCGCCGTCGTCAGGCTGCGCTTCCCCCGCGACCAGGGCCAGGAAGGCTAGGGCGAGGCGCGAGCGGCCGCCTCGGCGGCGGCCCGGCGGTCGGAGCGCAGTCCGGGATCCTCCGGCGCGAGCATCAGGGCCTCCTCGACGGCCCGCAGGGCCTCCCCGTACTTCCCCGCGTTGTAGAGGGCCGCGAACTCGTTGTGCGCCCTCGCCGCGAAGGCCCTCCTGAGCTCCTGGGCGTAGCGGGCCAGCTTGGCCCGGGAGGAGGGGACGCGGGAGGCCCCCGCCTCGGCCAGCGAGGCCGCCCCGAGGAGTTCCCCTGTGGCG